>ERZ1023313.4-NODE-4-length-369876-cov-9.600593_pt1 | contig 369876 bp, 345 predicted proteins | sample MGYA00521233_ERZ1023313 | MGnify/ENA primary metagenome ERZ1023313 (study PRJEB32759, sample SAMN07749866) | skin metagenome | biome: transportation; feature: city; material: polyester macromolecule | host: Homo sapiens | place: Hong Kong:TKO line | collected... | reverse complement strand
CGCCACGCGCCACCTGCCGGACCTCGACGCGCTGACCGAGGAGACACTCGCCCGCGCCTGCGCAATCTATATCTGCTCGCCCGCCAACCCCCAGGGCGCCGCCGCTGATGATGCCTACTGGGTCAAGCTCATCAGGCTTGCCCGCGCGCACGGCATCACCATCGTGGCCGATGAATGCTACGCGGACATCTACACCGCCACGCCCCCCACCGGCATCCTCGAAGCCGCACACGGGGCGGGTCTGGGCTTCGACGGCATCATCACCTTCCACTCCCTGTCCAAGCGCAACAATCTGCCCGGCCTGCGCTCCGGCTTTTCGGCAGGTGATCCGGCAATAACATCTGCCTACGGACAATTCCGTAATCTCGCGGCTCCCCAGGTACCCCTACCCGTCATGGCGGCCAGCATCGCTGCCTGGAACGACGACGACGATGCCGCGAAGAACCGCGCGCTCTACAATGCCAAGTTCGACACCGCCGCCCGCATTCTCGGCAACCGCTTTGCTTTCGCCCGGCCTGATGGCGGATTCTTCCTCTGGCTGGACATGAGCGAAGCCGGCGGCGGCGAACAGGCCGCCCTCACCCTGTGGCGTGAGGCCGGTATCCGTGTTCTGCCCGGCGGCTACCTGTCGCGCGATACCGCGGAAGGCAATCCGGGTACGGAGTATATCCGCGTGGCCCTCGTGGGTGACGAGGAGGAAACAGCCCGCGCCCTCACCCGGATGACGGAGATCTTCTGACCATGCGCCTCGCCGTCACCATCTCGTCCGCCGTCACCACAGCCATCGGCATGATCCCGCCCGCGGTCCGCGACTTCCTGCGCGACCGCACCAACGAAGCGATGGGCCTTGCCGCCCTGTTTGCCGCCGGATGGGCCGCCCTGGCCCTGGCTTCCTGGAACCCGGCCGATCCAAGCCTCAACCACGCCACCACCGTTGAGCCGCAAAACTGGCTCGGCACCGATGGCGCGCTGGCGGCTGACCTGATGCTGCAGGCGGTGGGCCTCGCAGCCGCTGTCCCCGTCATCATCCTCGCGGTCTGGGGCACCCGTCTGCTGATCCATCTGGAGATCGAGCGCATCGGCCTCAGGTTTCTGGCCGTTATCGGCGCAACCCTCGGCCTGGCCTTCGCCACGTCCCTGTTTGACCTGTCCATCCTGTCCGGCGCGGGCGGCGCGGCGGGTGCCCTGCTGCTGTCGGCCACAAATGCCGTCGCCGGGGATGTTGTCGCACCCGTCATCGCGCTGCTTGCCGGTGCCGCCGGGCTGGTACTCGCCGGCTGGGCCATGCCCGTGACCGTGGAGCAGGTGGCCCAGGCAGCGCCCTGGGCCGTGGCCTTGACCCGCGAAGCCGCCTGGCGTGCCCGCCCCCTGACCCATGCTGCCGCAGGTGCCGCCCTCACTGCCGGTGACTGGATCACCAGCCCCTTCCACCGCCGCGAGGTGGACGACGACGACTATTACGAAGAGCGCCGGCGTGAACCCGTCTTCGGCCAGCGTCAGCGCGAGGACGACACGCCCGTCACCCGGGCCCCCGTGGGCATCGCCGGACCGGACGCGTCAGGCACGGCGCCCAAGCGGGTGACCCGCATCACCAAGCCGAAGCGCGAAAGCAAGCGCGCCGCCGCTGAACGCCAGCCGAGCCTGGACCTTGTCCCCAGCGAAGACTACGAGCTGCCGCCTCTCGGGCTGCTTACCCCGCCCAAGGAAGGCCAGACCGAACTCATCTCCGACGAAGCCCTGCAACAGAACGCGCGCATCCTTGAAGGCGTGCTGGAAGACTTCGGCATTCGTGGCGAGATTATCGAGGTGCGCCCCGGCCCTGTCGTCACCATGTACGAGCTGCAGCCCGCGCCGGGCATCAAGTCCAGCCGCGTGATCGGCCTTGCGGATGACATTGCCCGCTCCATGAGCGCCGTGTCCGCCCGCGTGGCCGTTGTGCCTGGCCGCAACGTCATCGGCATCGAGCTGCCCAACGCCAAGCGTGAGACCGTGTTCCTGCGCGAGCTTCTGTCCTCCGCTGACTACGAAGCAAGCTCCACCAATCTGGGTCTTGCCTTGGGCAAGGACATCTCCGGCGAAGCCGTGATCAGCGACCTTGCCCGCATGCCCCATCTTCTGATTGCCGGTACCACCGGCTCGGGCAAGTCGGTGGGCATCAACACCATGATCCTGTCGCTGCTCTACCGGCTGCCGCCGGACAAGTGCAAGCTGATCCTGATCGACCCGAAGATGCTGGAATTGTCCGTATACGACGGCATCCCGCACCTCCTCTCCCCCGTCGTGACCGATCCGAAGAAGGCCGTGGTGGCGCTCAAATGGGTCGTCCGCGAAATGGAGGACCGCTACAAGACCATGGCCAAGCTCGGTGTGCGCAACATCGAGGGCTACAACAACCGGGTCGCCGAAGCGCTGGAAGACGGCGAGATGCTGACCCGGACGGTACAGACGGGCTTTGACCCCGAGACCGGCTCCCCCGTCTATGAAGACGAGGAAATGGAGCCGACCCCCATGCCCTTCATCGTGGTGGTGGTCGACGAAATGGCCGACCTGATGATGGTCGCCGGCAAGGAAATCGAAGGCGCCGTGCAGCGCCTGGCGCAGATGGCGCGCGCCGCCGGCATTCACATGATCACGGCCACCCAGCGCCCCTCGGTGGATGTCATCACCGGCACCATCAAGGCCAACTTCCCCACCCGCATCTCCTTCCAGGTCACCTCCAAGATCGACAGCCGCACCATTCTGGGCGAACAGGGCGCCGAGCAGCTGCTGGGTCAGGGCGACATGCTGTACATGGCCGGCGGCGGCCGCATCCGCCGTGTGCACGGCCCGTTTGTGTCCGACGACGAGGTGGAACAGGTGGTGCGCTTCCTCAAGGAACAGGGCGCCCCGCAATATCTCGACCAGATCACGGCCGAGCCGGAGGATGGCGGCGAAAGCCTGTTCGGCACCGGCGTCGAGGATGGATCGGGCGATGAGCTCTACGACAAGGCCATCGCCGTTGTTGCCTCCGACAAGCGCGCCTCGACCAGCTACATTCAGCGCAAGCTGCAGATCGGCTACAACCGCGCCGCCCGGATCATTGAGCGCATGGAAGAGGAAGGCATCGTCTCCGCCCCCAACCATGCGGGTAAACGCGAAGTGCTGATTGGCGAAATCGGCTCGGGCGATCACGCTTACTGATCCGCACCGGCCCGGTTTCCAGCCTTTCGCGGCGCATCCCGTAAGCGAACCGTCATTTTGCCTGAATTGCTGTTCAGGCTAGGTTCAATCAGCCCGCGCGACAGTGGGTCCCCATGAGACCGAGGGGAGCAGGACCGGGCGGAATGTCCGGCACGCGAGCCGCCAATGGCAGGCGCCATGAAACCACCCCGGTGCACGCGTGTTGTTCCCGCTCGACCAATCTGACCAAAGAGCCGCTTATGTATCGCTCCCTGTTTGCCGCCGTGACCATCTGCCTTGGCCTTGCCGCCGTGCCGGCGCTGATCGCCCCTGCCGCGGCCCAGATCGTCAGCCGCGAGCCCCTGGTGCTGGATGCCGCGCAGGAGGCCGAGGTCGCCCGGGTCAATTCCTATCTCAACAAGCTGCGCTACATGTCCGGCCGCTTCCTGCAGATCAACCCTGACGGGGTGCTGAGCGAGGGGTCGTTCTATCTGGCGCGTCCCGGCCGGGCCCGCTTCGACTATGACGAGGAAGAGCTTGTGGTCGTGGCCCGCGGCCAGAAGCTGCTGATCAAGGAAGGCAGCTTCGTCACCAACGAGCTGCCCCTGGACGGAACCCCTCTCAAGGTGCTGCTGGGCCGCGAGGTGGACATCACCCGCGATGCACGGGTCATCGGCGTCGACAGTCGGGCCGGCACGCTGGCCCTCACCATCCAGGACCCCGAGGCGCCTGAACTCGGCCATGTGACCATGATCTTCACAGGCGCTGATCTGGAGTTGCAGCGCTGGATCGTCACCGACAGCCAGGGCCTCCGGACCACGGTGTCACTGACCGAGATCGGCTATCCGGCGACGCTGGACAGTGAGCTATTCGATCTTTACTCGGAAAGCTCGACCCTGCGCGGCCGCCAGAACTAGGGCTGAACAGCGCTCCTGTTAACCACTGAAATGCGCAGAAGTGCTGGATTATCCGGCTGAAACAATCGTGAATGATCATTCATCCACACTTATCCGCGTGCGGAATCCATGAGCGTTTAGCCCAAAATGGGGCAAACAATTCATCTTTGCTTCACGAAATTGAATGAATGGCGTTGAACGGCGTGAATTCTGGCCCTACTTCTTGACCATCAGCGGGCACGAGCCACAAGTCCCGGTTGAGCGTTGCCCCCCCGCTCGTTCACCGGAAGGTTCGCTAAGCCCCGCTTAGGCGCTGGTGATCCCCCTCTCGGCGCCAAAAGAGCGCGACACACGCGGCCCCCGGTTGTCCCCGCAACCGGGGGCTTCTCTTTTCGGCGCCCCACAGCGGTGCCCTGCCACCCGTCCGCACAAGGCCCGCTTGATCAGCCCTCCGGACGATCGGCAAACACGTCTGGACCGGCACCGCCCCCATCTGGCCTTTGCCCTTGCCCCGCGCTAAGAACCGGCCATGATGCCTTCCCTTCCCCACGCGGCACCCCGGCGGACATGACAGCAGATTTCGACGAAGAGGACCTGCCTTCCGGCACCGAGCTGGAAGAGCTGGAAAGCGAATTGCCGGCTCTGGCGCGCATCCGCCGCTTCGCCACGGCCGCCACCCGCGTCGACTGGTTTGCCCATGTCGGAGAGCATCCCGGCCCGCGCACCATGGACATGGCCGAGCACTACGCGGACGCCCTCGGCTTCCCCGATGCACGCGTGGCACTCGTAACCGACTGGGCGGAGGCTGCCGCCGCCGCCGAGACGCTCGATTTCGATGCCGCCGCCTGGGAAATGGAAGAGCAGCTCCGCGCCGCCCTCACCATGGACGCGCTCGACCGTCTCAGCGAGGACGCCTTGCAGGTGGCCCTCACCCATGTCGCCGCCACGGTGCATGAGCCCATCACCACCTCGGTGGACGAAGCCCTGGCCATCTGGGACGAGCGGCCCGATGAACTCCGCGACCTCGCCGTGGGCAGTGCCATCCAGGCCTGCCACCAGGCAGCCCTCGTGCTCGCCGCCGAGGCCGAGGAAGATCACCCCTTCGCCCTGCGGTTCCGGCTGTTTGAAGGCGGCCGCTGGCCGATCGGCATCGCCGGCCTCAGTTTCAACCTGTTTTAGTCTCCGGGACACAGCCCCATGCCCAAACCCGCCACCCTCAAGGTAGCCACCTGGAACATCAATTCCGTCCGCCTGCGGATTAATCATGTGACGCGGCTGCTGGAAGAACAGGCACCCGACGTGCTGTGCCTGCAGGAAACCAAGTGCCCGGACGATCTTTTTCCCGAGAAGGCAATCAAGGCTGCGGGGTATGAGCACATCGTCAAGAGTGGCCAGAAGGGCTATCACGGCGTCGCCATCCTCTCCCGCGTGCCGCTGGAAAACGCCTCGGTGAAACGCTTCTGCGGCAAGGAGGATTGCCGCCACATCCAGGCAACGGCCAAGGGCGTGGAGATCCACAATTTCTACGTCCCCGCAGGCGGCGACGAGCCGGACCCTGAGGTGAACGACAAGTTCGCCCACAAGCTCCAGTTCCTCGACGAGATGGCTGACTGGTTCGGCAAGGCAAAGCAGAAAACCACAACGCCGCGCGTGGTGGTCGGCGATCTCAATGTCGCCCCGCTCGAGCACGATGTCTGGTCCCACAAGCAGCTGCTTAAGGTCGTCAGCCATACCCCGGTAGAAGTCGAGCGCTTCGAACAGGTGCTGGCCGCCCATGACTGGATCGACGTGCCGCGGCTCTTCACCCCGGCCGACGAGAAACTCTTCTCCTGGTGGAGCTACCGCTCGAAGGACTGGGCCGCTTCCAATCGCGGCCGCAGGCTGGACCATATCTGGGCAAGCCAGGCCCTGGACGGGGCGGCGAAGAGCGTTCAGACGCTGACGGATGCGCGCAGCTGGGAAAAACCTTCTGACCACGCACCCGTCATTGCCGAATTCACACTGTAGAGGCAGTCAGGCGGCGGTCTCCGCCGCACCATCCTTCTTGCCCGCCTTCTTGTCTGCCGCCCGGTCGTCTTTCTTCTTGAGCGTCACCAGCGTGCAGGTGCTGGAGCCCTTGGCGAGCAGCGTGCCCTCCGCGTCCAGCAATTCGCCCTCGACAAAGACGACGGACTTGCCCCGCCGCAGCACACGCCCCCGGCCCGTAAGCCGTCCCGGCTTGGCTACCGACAGCATCGACACTTTCATTTCCAGCGTCGGGGAAATCTGCCCCCATTCGAGCGTCAGCCCGACAGCAATGGCGAGGATATCGTCCATCATCGCCGCCACCATGCCGCCATGGATGCCGCCCCACAGATTGCAGAGCTGGTCGGACGCATTGAACGCAAGCTCGACCGTGCCGGCCTCCACATCGCAGTCCACCACCTCAAGGCCCAGATAGGCACTCGCCGGTGCCGGCCGCTTGAAGATGGCCTTGATATTGGGGGGCCACTCCCCCGTCTCACGCGCGCTTGCCATGGTCGTCTCCTTGATTGATCTCGTTGGTTTTAAAAGCGTGGGCGCAGGCTACCGGCTGCCTGCACCGGGCTGCGGATTGGACGCCGCGCCCAAAGCTGTGCCCGCTGCTGCGGACGTCGCAGCCGCTGTCTCAGCCCGCAACTGCCGCGCAAGGCCGCGCAGATCCTGGCCCAGGGAGCGCAGCATGGCGCGGCCCATTTCCGGGTATTCGCCGATCAGCCGGGCAACCAGCTGCGGGGTAATCAGCAGCAGCCGGACATCCACATGGGCCGTGATCGTGTAGGTGAGCGGCGCGTGGCTCATCGCCCCAGCCGCATTGATCAAAGCCCCGGGCCCGGCTTCCTGCCGCGCGTCCCGGGCCGGGTCGAACCGCACGCGGCCCGCGCTGATGAGAAAGGCCGGCGCATCCACAGCATCAGGCCCCGCAATCCGTATGCCCGCCTCGTAGCGGCGTTCCTCAGCCGAGAAGGCCAGGAGCCGCAATTGCGGCAATTCAACCGCCGCGAACAGGGGCGAACGGGCCAGCGCCGCCACCAGCTCTTCGAGCGGCAGCGCGGCAGGCCTTCCGTTGGCGGAGATGCTGTCTGTCATGGCCTCATTTTGTGACAAACCGGCCCCGCTGTGGCAAGCAGGAGCCGCCACAGGCGACCGCCGGAAAGGAATGCGATATGGCCGAGCATGAGTGGGATCACCCGGACCCCTTCGTCACTCCCTTCAAGGTGACAGACGCGGACATCGACGATTTCGGCCATGTGAACAACGCCGTCTATGTCCGTTGGATCAATGACGGTGCCTGGGCGCATTCAAAATCCCTCGGCCTTGATTTCGACAGGTACCGCAGGCTCGATGCCGGCGTGGTCGTGATCCGCCACGAGATCGACTACATCAGCTCCGCCATGCCGGGCGAAACCGCCCTTGTGGCAACCTGGGTGTCATCCAATGACCGGCGGCTGCGCCTGAGCCGCCGCTTCCAGATCCGCGACGAGGCGTCAGGCCGCACCCTGGCCCGCGCCCGGACGGGCTTTGCAATCATCAAGCTGTCGACCGGCAGGGCCTGCCGCATGCCGCAGGAATTCGCCGACGGCTATCCCATCATGTGGCCGTGCGACTGAGGTCAGTCCCGCGGCGTCTTGTCCAGCATGATGGCCACCCCCATGGCCAGACTGCCGAAGGTGACAGACAGGCCCATGAAGAACAGGATGGCAAACAGCCATCCGTCCCTTGAAGCGAAAAGAAGGTCTTTCAGTCCGGCCACATTGGTGGCGATGAGAGCCCCGCCGAAGACCAGCCCGGCGGCGATCCCCGCTGCCATATGGCCCAGCATGAAGCGGATCAGCCGTTCCTCAGGTGACATGCCTTCGCCCATTCCCTGCCTTCCGCAACCTCTGCACCCCTGTTGACCATTAACACCGGAGCGACCGGCCTCAGCGGTGCGCAAAAGCGCGCATGCGGCGCCATGTCACTACCGGTGCGGAGCCCGGAGGGGCATATACGCTCCGCGTTGTGGGGGAGCACACGCAGTGAAGAGTAGCAGCTAGGGGCTCACCTTATGACCAATCCAAATACCCTTCTTCTCGTCATGATCAATGCCGTGCTGGTGCTGGCGCTTGCCGCCCTGCTCATCAGCCCGATGGTGTTCTTCTTCGCCGCCCTTGCCGGCACACCGCTGATGTTGTCGATCCTGGTCATCATTACACTGACGACCCGCGCCAAGGCGCCCACAGAGCTTAAGGCCTGACGCCACAGGCCGCATGGCACCGCAAAAAGGCGGCACCCCCGGGGCGCCGCCTTTTTCATTGCAGAAGGGACATGTGCCTGCTTCGCTGCCTCAAGGCACCAGGCGATACCCGCCGGTCTCGGTCACGAGAATTTCCGCGTTGGACGGATCTGCCTCGATCTTCTGCCGCAGGCGATAGATATGGGTCTCAAGCGTGTGGGTGGTGACACCCGCATTGTAACCCCAGACCTCGTGCAGCAACACGTCGCGGCCCACCACCCGGTCACCTGAGCGGTAGAGATATTTGAGGATCGAGGTTTCCTTCTCGGTCAGCCGCACCTTCTTGTTGGCCTCCTCCTCCAGCAGCAGCTTCGCTGCCGGCTTGAAGGTATAGGGACCGATCTTGAAGACGGCGTCCTCGCTCTGCTCATGCTGCCGCAGCTGGGCACGGATCCGCGCCAGCAGCACACCAAAGCGGAACGGCTTGGTGACATAGTCATTGGCGCCGGAATCGAGGCCCAGAATCGTATCGGCATCGGAATCATGCCCGGTAAGCATGACGATCGGGCACTTCACGCCCTGGCTGCGCAGCAGGCGACAAACCTCACGGCCGTCCATGTCCGGCAGGCCCACATCCAGCAGGATGAGGTCCACATGCGCGTCCTTGGCCAGCTTCACCGCGTCCGCGCCCTTGTCGCAGCTGGTGACTTCGAATTCCTGATGCAGATCGAGCTGCTCGGCCAGCGAGTCGCGCAGGGCGTCGTCATCATCGACCAGCAGGATCTTTCGGATATTGCTCATAAGTGGCCCCCGCCGCTTATCAGGCCGTATACGGACAGTCTCCGTCCCGGCCGGGTGATCACCTGAAAGCCACCCCAGCACATCCACAGGGAGGAGCGGCCCTTTCCGTGTGCGTTATGTAGAGGTTGGCCCTGCAGCTCCGCCACACACAGTCTTTCACCTACACGTCAACGATGCGTGAGCGAAGCCCTGTGTCCGATCATGCCGCCCACCCGGCAGATTTTGCCTGCCGACGGGCCATGGCGCAACGCTAAGTGATTGAAATATATGAGATTGCCGGTGGCCCCGGCCTTGCAGACATCTGTCCAAGGGAGAATTAGATGTCCGCAGCCGTCCTCACAGCCACCTCGCCGGAACCATTTGCCGCACCGCTGCCGGAGCGCACCCACCGCTTCGGCCGGGCGCTGGATGACCGCATGGCGGCCCAGGGTGACTTTGCCCGTCATGTCGCTGAGCAGGTCCGGACGGCGGCCGCTGACGGCTCAGGCCCTGATACGCCCATAACCACCGCCAGCCTGTCGGACGAGGAGGGGGAAGGCTTGTCCTTCGATGACTTCCTCGACGTCATCAACCCGCTGCAGCACCTGCCCGTTGTCTCAAGTATCTACCGCCACCTGACGGATGATGAGATCAGTGCCCCCGCCAAGGTAGCCGGCGGAGCCCTGTTTGGCGGCGTGCTCGGTCTTGCAGGCTCGCTTCTCGATGTGGCTGTCGAGGAATTTTCCGGCGATGACATGGGTGGCCACGTCATGACTGCGCTGTTCGGCAACGATGATCCGGCGAAGGGCACGGACACCCTGCTTGCGGAGTCCGGCGATGCACCGCCAAAGGATGAGCCCGCCGCACGGGCCAATGCCGCCTCTGCCCGCGTGGCCGATGAAGTGGCCGCGGTGCAGGCCGCCGCCGCCCGCCAGGCAGCACTCCAGTCCAAGGCACAGGCATCCGGTGTCGGACCGGCCCGGCCGCCCCAGGCATCAGCTCTGGGCGGCGCGCCTGTCCCCAACCTGTCCCCTGCAGCTTTTGATGCCCTGATGGAAAGCTTTGGGACAGCTGCTGAGAGCACCGGGCAGGATCATGCTGCCCGGGACACGTCCTTGCGCCCGGATGCCTGAGGGTTGTGAGGCCGGTGGCACTGCCACGCGCGCACCATGCTAGATTAGTCTCATGAGAATTGACGTTCGCCAGCGTGGCCCAAAGCCGCATCATGGTGTCCTGACCATCGGGCAGCTTGTGCTGCCCTGTGCGCTGGGACGCAACGGCATCGTGGTCAACGGCGTGGAAGGAGACGGGGCGACGCCCGCAGGCACCTACCCGTTGCGTCGCATCCTCTACCGCCCCGACAGGCGCGGTCATCCGGATACGGAGTTATCCTGCTTCCCCATAGGCCCCCGCGATGGATGGTGCGATGCACCCGGCGACGCAGCCTACAATCGCCCGGTCCGGCTGCCCTACCCGGCAAGCTGCGAAAAGCTGCGGCGCAAGGACCGCCTGTACGACACCATCGTGATCCTGGGTCATAATGATGACCCGGTCACCCCCGGTCTCGGCAGCGCAATTTTCATGCATGTGGCGCGCGAAGACTTCCGGCCGACGCTCGGCTGCGTGGCACTCAGCCCTGACGACCTCAATCGGGTTCTGGCCCTGACAGGCCGCCAGAGTACGATCACCATTCACCCGCCGAAGGGGTAAGAGAGGCGTACTCAGCCGCGGGAGCCAAAGATCGCACTGCCGACGCGCACATGGGTCGCGCCCTGCTCGATGGCTGTCTCGAAGTCTCCGCTCATGCCCATGCTCAATCCGTTGAGCCCGTTCCGGGCCGCGATCTTGGCCAGAAGCGCGAAATGCAGCGCCGGATTCTCATCCGCAGGTGGAATGCACATGAGGCCCCGCACCGGGAGCCGGTGCTCCTCGATACAGGATCGGACGAAATCATCCGCCTCCGCCGGAAGCATGCCGGCCTTCTGTGGCTCTTCACCGGTATTGATCTGCAGGAAGACATCCGGGCGCCGGTCCTGCCGGGCCATTTCCTCCGCGAGGACCCGCGCGATCTTGGGCCGGTCGACCGAATGAATGGCATCGAACAGCGCCACCGCGTCCTTTGCCTTGTTGCTCTGAAGCGGTCCGATCAGATGAACACGCGCATCAGGAAAGTCGTTGCGGAGCGTTGGCCATTTCTGCTGCGCTTCCTGAACCCGGTTCTCGCCGAACACCCGCTGGCCTGCTTCCAGAACCGGACGAATGTGCTCCACCGGGAAGGTTTTGCTGACAGCCACAAGCGTAATATCGTCGGCGGACCGCCCGGCACGCAATGCGGCCTTGGCGATTTGTGTACGGACAATGTCCAGCCCGCCTGCGGCGGGCGTCGTGGGATCGGTGCTCATGGAGCGAGACACTAAAGCTGCTCTCCATGCGGTGGCAAGCATCGCCGCCCGGCATCGCGCGCGCACACCCGTCAGCCGGGATTGGCCGCCGCTATGGGTGATGACTGACGAGACGGCCCAGGGACCGGCAACAGATCTGGCCCATCTGGTACCGGCAGGATCGATCCTGTGCCTAAGGGACTATGATCATCCGGACCGGGCCACACTGGCCGGGGATCTGGCCAGGATCTGCCGCACGCGATCCGTGCGACTACTGATCGGTGGGGATGTTGACCTGGCCCTTGTGGTCAACGCCTTTGGTGTCCATGTGCCCGAAGGCCTTTGGCCAGAGCGGAGGGGGCAGATACGGAAGGCGCAAGCCGGAGGCTTGCGGGTCACGACGGCTGTCCATTCTTCGGTGGCGGCGCGTGCGGTCATATCCGGCCCTCTGGTCGCGGACGCTGTGACCCTGTCACCCGTATTCGAGACCAAAAGCCATCCCGGCGCACACACGCTGGGACCCCTCGGTCTGTCGAAACTCCTGCGGGAAGTCGCACCCCTGCCTGCCTATGCTCTCGGCGGCATTCACACAGGCAATGCCCGGCGCGCCATGGCCTGCGCAGGCAGCTGGCCGAACCTTGTTGGTGTGGCCGGGATCAGATTTCAGCCCTGATCAGGCCTCAACCGGACATCCCGCCTGGGGCCCTGTCAGGCAAAAGAAAAGGGCGGGTCCGAAGACCCGCCCTTCCCGCAACCAAATGGTGTGAAGCTTAGAACTTCACGCCGAATTCGGTGAAGAGAGCCGAACCTTCGCGGTTGCGGAACTCGCCTTCGCCGTACTTGTAGCCGAGAGACACGTTGGCACCACCGCCGAGGGAGTAGGCCACGCCACCGATGATGGCGGTGTCTTCAACCGGATCAGCTGCACCAGCGGCGCCGTCCACGTTGGCTTCGGCATATTCAACACCGAAGGTCCACGGGCCGGTGCCATAGGTCACGCCGATGTCCCAAGCCTTGTACTCTTCGCCACCGATAGAAGCGGATTCCTTCTCGCCGTAGGCACCGCCCACGGTGAAGCCGGCGAAGCCGACGGATGCGCCGAGGGCCCAGTCGTCAACGTCATTCACGCCAATGCCATTGTCTTCGGCGGTCACGTAAACGAAGGAGGCACCGAGGTCCACACCGTTGAAGCCGTATTCCCAGGTCAGGCCGGCTTCGAAGATGTTTTCGTAGGTGTCGTCGCCAGAGATGGCGTCAGAGTACTGCTCGTCACCGGACAGCTCAGAGCGCTCCGGCGCGAACGACAGGCCGGCCTGGAAGCCAGCGAGACGCGGCGTGAAGTAGATGATCTTCGTCGAGTCGCCGGAGAAATCCGGAACGGTGTTGATGCCACCGTCGAACACGCCGCCGATCGGGTCGAGATCGGTGTCGTTGGCAAAGTGCTCCAGGAACGGAGACGGAGCAACGATCGGCATCTGGTCGCCGACACCGTCCTGGTCACCGAACTGGAATTCACCGAACGCACCTTCAACCCAGATGTAGGCTTCGTCGAGGTTGTCGAAACCGGCAGACTGGTCGTCGCCACCTTCGAGCTCGAACTTCACACCCACTTCAACGCCGTTGTCGAGGGTCGTGGAACCCTTGAAGTGCACTTCGGCTTCGCGGGCGAAGCGGATGGTGCGCTCATCAGTGGCGCCACCGGCACCCAGATCGGCATCGAAAACAGCGGCGATGGCGCCGACGAAGTAACCGCCGACCTTCATCTTGATCTTATCAGCAGCCATGGCAGGCGCGGTCGCGAAAGCGGCGGCCACCAGGGCGGTAGTTCCAAGAAGCTTCTTCATCTGTCCCTCACATTCAAAAAGAGGTGTGCTTACAGAGCACAAGAACATGCCCAAACGGGACGAAGCTCGCCCCCCATGCTCGACTGGGAAACTCTGACATTGCGGGCCCACCGTCAAGCTGTCCGGACGCCTGTTGCGCGCGGAAACGGCCTCCTGTGGCAGAGCCGCCACATTTCCCTAACGGTCCGTTACCAAAATTGGGTCCGCAAGCGTGAAATTCCCGCAAACCTGCCCCTGGACCGATGATCCCACTGTCCCATCAAGTACCACCCAGCACGTTGCAGAAGCACGATCCGACACATCCGCCACCCGGTGTGTTGCACAAAAACCGCAATGGGTGGGCACCCCGCCGTGGCTCCGTCTGAACCTGGCCGACGGGCGGAGACCAAGTAGCCTCAAAGGCCGGGCCTGCTTCATGCGCCCGGGCCACCGGCGCGCCTCTTGCCCCCGCGGTATGCGGCTCGCTATAAGCGAGATACGGGTTTTCCGGTGCCCGCCGGCCCGCCCCTTCACTTAATGTCGGATAGGCAGTCCCTTGAAAAAGCTAGTCTCACTTGCCGTCACCTGTGTCCTGACGCTCGGCATCGCCGCCTGCGCCGGCTCCGAGGGCGAACAGCGCTATCCGACCGAAAAGCCGGGCGGCAAGAGCGACCCCTTCGGCAACAGCCGCGCGGTGACCGAACCCGGCATTTTCGGCGAAGGCGGCCTGTTCTCGCTGGGCTCCGGCGGTGACGGCGGCAATGGCAACGGCATCGGCGTCAACAGCTTCCTGTGGCGCGCCTCGCTCGACACCACGTCCTTCATGCCGCTCGCCTCTGCGGATCCTTTCGGCGGCGTCATCATCACTGACTGGTACACGGCGCCTGAAGCCCCCGCCGAACGGTTCAAGATGACGATCTACATTCTCGATACGCGGCTGCGGGCTGACGGTGTGAAAGTGTCGGTCTTCAAGCAGCAGCAGACCCCGGACGGTGCCGGCTGGGCAGATGCGGCCGTGACCCCGGGCACCTCCGCACAGCTTGAGAACGCCATTCTCATCCGCGCCCGCCAATTGCGCATTGATACACTGGCTGCCGAGGAATAAGCCTGCACCGCGTGCGTGCGGCACCTCGAGACATCAGAATTCAGGGCACGGGCGTTTCACTCCCGTGCCCTTTTCGTTTATGCAGCGGGAAACCCCGCCCGCGGACATCCGTGCCGCGGCCCCATCGCCCGATGATCGACATCATGACGACCGACACACACAACCAGCCGATCCCTGACCGCTACAACCCGAAGACCGCCGAGCCGAAATGGCAGAAGGCCTGGGAAGAGCTCAACGTCTTCCGCACGCCGGGCGCCGACGACCCGCGCGAGAAATACTACGTCCTTGAGATGTTCCCCTACCCCTCAGGCCGCATCCACATGGGCCATGTGCGGAACTACGCGATGGGTGACGTGGTCGCGCGGTACAAACGTGCGCGCGGATACGCCGTGCTGCACCCGATGGGCTGGGACGCCTTCGGCATGCCGGCCGAAAACGCCGCCATGGAAAAAGGCGTGCACCCCAAGGGCTGGACCTACGACAACATTGCCACCATGCGCGGGCAGCTGAAGGTGATGGGCCTGTCCCTCGACTGGGAGCGGGAATTCGCCACCTGCGACGCTGATTACTACAAGCACGAGCAGGCCCTGTTCCTCGACTTTCTTGAGGCAGGCATCGTCGAACGCCGCCAGTCCACCGTGAACTGGGATCCCGTGGACAACACCGTACTGGCCAATGAGCAGGTGATTGACGGCAAGGGCTGGCGCTCGGGCGCGCCGGTTGAACGGCGCGAGCTGACCCAGTGGTTCCTCAAGATTTCCGATGTCGCCGACGAGCTGCTGGAAGGTCTCGAGACCCTGAAGCGCTGGCCCGAAAAAGTGCGGCTGATGCAGAAGAACTGGATTGGCAAGTCTCAGGGCGCACGTGTGTTCTTCCCACTCTCCGGCGAGGCTGCCAAGGCCGGGGAAACCCTTGAAGTCTTCACCACCCGCCCGGACACGCTGTTCGGCGCTTCCTTCTGCGCGATCTCACCGCAGCACCCGCTGGCCAGGAGGCTTTCAAAGACCTCCTCCGAAGTCGCCGACTTCATTGCGGAATGCGAGAGCCTCGGCACCAGCGAGGAAGCGATCGAGAAGGCCGAAAAGCGCGGGCTGGCCACGGGCCTGACAGCAAAACATCCGTTTGCTGACGATTGGGAGCTGCCCGTCTACATCGCGAATTTCGTGCTGATGGATTACGGCACCGGTGCCATCTTCGCCTGCCCGGCGCACGACCAGCGCGACATGGACTTCGCGCGCAAGTACGGTCTGCCGGTCAAGGCCGTGGTCGCCCCGAAGGAGAAAGCAGACGATCCAAGCTTCGCAGCGGAGATCGAAGCGGGACAGGACGCCTTCACCGGAGACGGTGTGGCGATCAATTCGGATTTCCTGAACGGCTTGCCGGTGGCGGACGCGAAGGCGCGTGCAATCTCTCGCCTGGAGGATCTGGACCGGGGCGAAGGCACCGTGAATTACAGGCTGCGTGACTGGGGTATCTCCCGTCAGCGCTATTGGGGCTGCCCGATCCCCATCATCCACTGCGACAGCTGTGGCGTGGTGCCGGTGCCCAAGGCCGACCTGCCGGTGGAACTTCCGGAGGACGTGACCTTCGACGTGCCCGGCAATCCGCTGGACAGGCACCCGACCTGGAAAAACGTGCCCTGCCCCAAATGCGGGGCCGATGCCCGGCGCGAGACCGACACCTTCGACACCTTTGTGGATTCGTCCTGGTACTTCGCCCGCTTCACAGCGCCTGACGCCACAACCCCCACCGACCGCACAGCAGTCGATGAGTGGCTGCCGGTCGATCAGTACATCGGCGGCATCGAGCACGCGATCCTGCACCTGCTCTATTCGCGCTTCTTCACCCGCGCGATGAAGAAGACAGGCCATGTGGGGATCGACGAGCCCTTCGCCGGTCTGTTCACCCAGGGCATGGTGACCCATGAGACGTACAAGTCCGACGCAGGCGCGTGGCTGGCCCCGGCAGATGTGACGCTTGAAACCGTGGATGGCCGGACAGTGGCCCGCAGCCGGCAAACCGGCGCAGCAGTGACCATCGGCAGCGTCGAGAAGATGTCGAAGTCTAAGAAGAACGTCATCGACCCGACCGACATCATTTCCGAATACGGGGCGGACACTGCGCGTTTCTTCATGCTGTCCGACAGCCCGCCCGAGCGCGATGTCGAATGGACAGAATCCGGCGTTGAAGGTGCCTGGCGGTTCACCCAGCGTCTGTGGCGTGCGGTGACCGGCAACAGCGCCCATATGTGCGTGCCCGATGCCGATGCGCCGGATGCCTTTTCCGATCAGGCTCTCAGCCTGCGTAAGGAAACACACAAGACAATCAAGGGTGTGACGGAAGGGATCGAGGCGTTCCGCTTCAACAGCTCCGTGGCCCGGCTTTATGAGTTGGTCAATGCGCTCTCCGGCTTCAAGCCCGCCGAAGGCGACCCTGGCGATGCATTTGCCGTGCGCGAGGCAGCCGAGGCGCTGGTGAAACTGAGTGCGCCGATGATCCCGCATCTGGCCGAAGAAGCATGGGCGTCAATCGGCAATGACAGCCTGATCGTCAACGAGGCCTGGCCGCAGGCAGACGACAGCCTGCTGGTTGAAGACACCATGACCCTGCCGGTGCAGGTAAACGGCAAGAAGCGCGACGAACTGACCATCGCACGGGACGCCGACAAGGCGGCCATCGAGCAGGCAGCGCTTGCGCTGGACAAGGTGACCAAGGCCCTTGATGGCAAGCCGGTGCGCAAGGTCATTGTGGTTCCCGGCCGTATCGTCAACATTGTCGGGTAAGGTGAGTTGGGGTCCTTAAGGCCCTGCCCAAGCCCGCGCGACAGGAGTGGATGACGCATGAACAAGGCCGTGAAGCTGTTGGCGAGGAGCCTGCTGGCCCTTGGTCTGGTGGCAGGGGTTGCTGCCTGTTCATTTCGCCCGCTTTACGGCAATTCCGCCGAGGGAGCAGCCGCGCGCACGGGCATCCAGTTGGTTGAGGTCGGGCAAATCGATTTCGGCCGTGTCGGCCAGCATGTCCGCAATGAGCTGATCAGCCAGATGACCCCGCGCGGCACGCCGGCGCGTCCGGAATTCCGGCTTGCAATCTCACTGCAGGATTATCTTGGCGACTTGCTGGTGCAGGAAAACTCGACCGTCCTTCGTCGTAACTACACGCTGACCGCGACATACCAGCTGATCGACAACGAGACCGGGGCTCCGGTCTTCAGCTCCTCGGTGCAACGGAACGCGGCGCTCAACCGCCTTGATTCGGAATATGCGAATGTCATCGCCCTGCGCGATGCCGAGGAACGCGCTGCCGCGGCTGTGGCGACCGTGATCACACAGCGTCTCTCCATCGCCCTGTCGGAACTGGCATCTCCCGAAAAGCGCCGCAAGGCAGCACTCGAGGAGGCCAACCGTATCAAGGCAGCCCCGGCACGCGGCGCCAGACCGCCGGAGCCGGTGGATCAGCCGCTAATTTCTCCGGCACCTGACGGCACTACACTCATTGGCGCAGGTGATGATCGTGCAGCGTCCGGCACCCGGTTCCCGGAGCCCGTTGCCATCGACAGCGCTGACTGACCCGCTGCCATGGCCCGGTTCCGTCCGTGAAACTCAAACCCGCTGAAATAGACCGGTTCATCAAGCAGCCACCGGATACGGTCAGGGCTGCGCTCATTTACGGGCCCGACCTGGGTCTCGTCCGCGAGCGTGGCGGCAAAATGCTCCGTGCACTGACGGATACGCCTGACGACCCCTTCTCTGTTGCCGATCTGGAGGAAAGTGTCCTCAAGGGGGATCCGGCCCGGCTGGCGGACGAGGCCGGTGCCGTTGCCATGTTCGGCGGCCGGCGCGTTGTCCGCGTGCGGGATGCGGGCGAGGCGGCTGCAAAGGCGCTGAAGTCCTATCTTGAGCAACCGGGCGACGGCTTCGTGATTCTCGAAGCAGGTGATCTCACCCCGCGGTCAGCCCTGCGCAAGCTCGTCGAAAGCGCCAAAGATGCGGCCTGCCTGCCCTGCTATGCGGACACTGCAGAGAGCCTGGAAAAACTAGCCGCCGGGATGTTGCGGGACGCAGGGCTGGACGCGGATCACCCGGTCATCCTCGCCCTTGTGGAGCAGCTCGGCGCTGACCGGCAATTGTCGCGCAACGAGATCGAGAAACTCATTCTCTACAAGAATGGCGAAAGCCCCGTGACCCTGGATGACATTGCCGCCAGCGTTGGTGGTGCGGACGCGCGCGGCGTCGATGATGCCATCGACAGTGCGGCCGGCGGCGACATGCAGAAACTAGATGTGAGCTTTGCCAAACTTGTGGAGAGCGGGGTGGCACCCGAAAGAATGATCCGTGCACTGACGATGCACCTTGAGAGGCTGCATCTGGTTCTCGGTCGGGTCGAGCGCGGCGGCCGGCTGGATGAGATCCTGCGCAGCCTCAGGCCGCCGCTCCACTTTTCTCGTCAGCCGGCCATGCGCCGCCAATGCGCCGTATGGTCACGGCGGCGGCTGGATGGCGCGCTCGCCATGCTGGCCGACGCCGAGGCTCAGTGCCGGGGCGCCGGGCCGCTGTCGGAGGCCATTGTGGCCCGGGCCATGATGAGCATTGCCCGTGCGGCAGCAGCAGGCCGCCGAAGCTGAGAGCAACGGCGGCCTGAATAATGACAGATTGATTGTCGGTTAGACGGTGTCGCGCTAGATCTTGCCGTTTGCAAGGCGCCGGCAGATCTCATCGAGCTGATCGAGCGTCTTGTAAGTGACGACCAGCTTGCCGCCCTTGTCACCCTTGTGCTCGATCGACACGGCAAGGCCGAGCGCGTCGGTGATATTCCGTTCAAGCGAGCGCGTATCCGCGTCCTTTTCAAGGGCAGTCGCCTTGCCCCCCTTCGCCTTGCCGGACGGTTTCTCGTCAAGGCCCGTCTTGCCCAGAGCCTCGGCCTCGCGGACAGACAGCCCCTCGTCGATGATCTTGCGGGCAAGGGCCACCGCATCTTCATGGCCCATGATCGCGCGGGCATGGCCGGCAGTCAGGTCACCGGCGGCAACGAACCCGCGCACCTTCTTCGGCAGGCCGAGCAGGCGGAGCGTGTTCGCCACATGCGAGCGGCTCTTTCCGATGAGCTTGGAGACGTCTGCCTGGGTGTATTTGAACTCGTCCATCAGGCGCTGATAGCCGTCCGCCTCTTCGATCGCGTTGAGATCGGCACGCTGCACGTTCTCGATGATCGCGATCTCGAGCGTTTCGGCATCGGTCAGGTCACGCACTGTGACCGGCACCCGGTCGAGCTTGGCGGCCTGGGCCGCGCGCCAGCGGCGTTCACCGGCGACAATCTCGAAGGCGTTGGTCGCACCGGACACGGGCCGCACCACGATGGGCTGCAGAATGCCCTTCTCCTTCACCGACTGGGTGAGATCCGCAAGATCCTCCTCGGTGAAGTCCCGGCGCGGCTGATAGGGGTTGGCACGCAGGAATTCGATGGGCACCGTGTTCGGGCTGATGGTCGCCGCAGGTCCTGAAGCCGCACCCGCCGGAGTCTCGTCCCCGATCAGTGCTGCCAGTCCGCGTCCCAGTCCGCGCCGCTTTCCGTCTTCTGCCGCCATATTCGTATTCCTTTTTGCCTCCGGAGAGGGGTCAATGTGCTTGAACTGTGCCGGACCGGATCAGGTCTGGCCCTACCCGGCCCTACTTTTCAAGAAGTGTTAGCTGTCCCGGTCAGGGGTCTTAGCGTCATCGGCAGGGGCCGCGCCGGGCTGTCGCTTTCAGGCCGCGGCCTGGCGGATTGTCCGTTCACGCTGGATCAACTCCGAGGCCAGCTTCATATAGGCCTTCGACCCGGCGCACTTGTAGTCATAGACCAGCGCCGGCTTGCCGAAACTCGGTGCCTCCGAGATGCGCACATTGCGCGGGATCACCGTGCGGTAGACCTTGTCGCCCATATAGTCGCGCACATCCGCCGCCACCTGGTCCGACAGATTGTTCCGCTTATCAAACATTGTCAGAACAATGCCCTGGATTTCCAAATCGGGGTTCAGGCTGGTCTTCACCCGCTCCACCGTGCGCAGCAGCTGGCTGAGGCCTTCAAGGGCGAAGAACTCGCACTGAAGCGGCACCAGGATGGCATCAGCCGCGACCATGGCATTGATGGTCAGCAGGTTGAGCGATGGCGGGCAGTCAACCAGCACGTAGGAAAAGGCCCGGCCTGCATCCGACGAGGTGAAGGCCGCCAGCGCATCCGAGAGCCGGTGCGAGCGGTGGTCGAAATCGGCCAGCTCAAGCTCAGCCCCCAGAAGATCCATGGAGGACGCGACCAGCGACAGGCCCGGCACGGCCGTGTCAATCAGCGCCTCTTCGATGCTGGCCTCACCGACAAGCACATCATAGGCGGAGACCGGGCGGCTCGTCCGGTCAACCCCGAGACCCGTGGAAGCATTGCCCTGCGGATCAAGGTCGACGACCAGCACGCGCTCGCCAACCGCGGCAAGCGCCGTACCCAGATTAATAGCCGTGGTGGTTTTGCCGACGCCGCCCTTCTGATTGGCCAGCACCAGCACGCGCGGCTGACCTTCGCGGCCGCCACCGGCACGCAGGGAGGACAGATCGACGGAGTCAGGCTGCGTCATGGACGCATCAATGGGGGTGTTCGGGGCGGACACGGGCAAGCTCCTCCAGCTTGAGTATGACCCCATCCCCCGGAGTGCTACTGGGGATGTGGGAGGCCCTGATCGTCCAATATTTTGCGGCTTCGGTCAATTCCGACGCTACATCTCGTCCCTTTAAAAATAATCCGACGCAATCCTGTGACCAATAGGGCGCAATCATTTCCATCAGCCGGGGCATCGGCGCTACCGCCCGCGCGGAGATGACATCGGCCGTGTGGCCGAGGGCAGCGACGGCCGCCTCCGCCTTTTCAACCCGCATGGGTATGACCTTTACCGGCGCGCCTGTCTCCGCCACTACACTCTGCAGGAAGGCGCATTTCCGCGTATCGCTTTCGATCAGGCATACCTGCGCCTCCGGATGAGTTTCCATAAGCATGATGCCGGCCACGAGTCCAGGAAAGCCCGCGCCGCTGCCCACATCCAGCCACAGCCGGACCTTGTCAGGCGTATGAGCCATCAGCTGCGCTGAGTCAGCGAAGTGCCGGACCCAGGCATCCTCGAGTGTTGAGGGGGCGATTAGATTTATCCGCGCCTGCCACTTCACCAAAAGATCCCGATAGATCTCGAGCCGTCCACGTGTTTCACGTGAAACACCGGCTAGACCGGAAACGGATTCAATTTCAGACACTTGCAGACCTTTATCCACAGACAGGCCGGACCAACCGGACGCGTGGCCCTATTCCGCGGCGCTGACCGCCCCACCGCGACCACTGCGCAGATACATCAGCAGCGCCGTCACGGCAGACGCGGTTATGCCCTCAACCCTGGCTGCCTGGCCAAGTGTTGCCGGCCGGACCCGCGACAGCCTTTGTCTGCACTCAATCGACAGGCCGGGCACACCCTCATAATCCAGGTCACGAGGAAGCCTCACATTCTCATCGCGCTCAAAAGCTCGGATGTCATTTGCCTGACGCTCAAGATAAACGGCGTAGCCGCCTTCAATCTCCATCTGTTGCGCCACTGCAGGATCAAGGGCCCCAAGTTCCGGGAAAACCCCGGCCAGCCACGCCATATCCACGTCCCGATACCGCAGCATTTCGAATGCCGACCGCCGTACCCCATCCTGATTGACCTTGAGACCCCGCTCCGCCGCTTCTCTGGGAAGCAGGGACAAGCTCTCAAGAAGGGCGCGCGCCTTGCCGAGATCGGCCTCCTTGCGGGCGAAATGGGCGCGCCGCTCTGGCCCAATGCACCCCAAACCAAGGCCCAGAGGGGTCAACCGCTGGTCCGCATTGTCGGCGCGAAGGCTCAGGCGATATTCCGCCCGGCTGGTGAACATCCTGTAGGGTTCACTCACCCCCCGCGTAATCAGATCATCGACCATGACCCCGAGATAGCTCGACGCCCGGTCAAACGAGATCTCACACCCGCCTCCGGCCCGCGCCGCCGCATTAAGCCCAGCCAGCAACCCCTGGGCCCCAGCTTCCTCATATCCGGTCGTCCCATTGATCTGCCCAGCCAGATAGAGGCCCGCAACCGACTTGACTGCCAACCCCGCCGACAATTCCCGCGGGTCCACATAATCATACTCGATGGCGTAGCCAGGCCGGATCATCCGGGCCTCTTCTAGCCCCGGAATGGTCTTCAGGAACGCAAGCTGCACATCTTCCGGCAGCGATGTTGAAATACCATTGGGATAGACGGTCGGATCATCCAGCCCTTCCGGTTCCAGGAAGATCTGATGTCGGTCCTTTTCGGCGAACCGGACCACTTTGTCCTCAATCGAAGGGCAGTAGCGCGGGCCTGTCCCCTCAATCTGGCCGGAATACATCGGCGCCCGATCTAGATTGGCCCGGATGATCTCGTGAGACGCTTCGGTCGTCCCGGTCACAAAGCAACTCACCTGAGGCTGGCTGATCACAGAGGTCAGAGAGGAGAAAGGCTCGGGAGGATCATCTCCCTTCTGCTCAGGCAGCACATCCCAGCGGATTGTACGTCCATCAAGGCGCGGCGGTGTCCCGGTCTTCAGACGGCCGAGCGCAAGACCGAAACGGTCAAGGGTTTCCGCCAAACCTATCGCGGGTGCGTCACCAATGCGCCCGCCGGCGCTTTTGGCCTCTCCCTTATGGATGACACCTCGGAGGAAGGTCCCCGTTGTTAGCACCACCGATGCGGCATGGAGCTTCCGGCCGTCCCCCAGAACCACCCCTGATACTTCCCGGCCCTGGCAGATCAGATCCTCTACCGGTGCCTCAACGATGCGGAGATTATCTTGCGCCCCTAACGCTGCCTGCATCGCTTCGCGATACAGTTTCCGGTCCGCCTGGGCACGGGGCCCACGGACCGCCGGTCCCTTCCGCCGGTTCAGGACACGAAACTGAATACCCCCCTGATCGGCCACCCGGCCCATGAGGCCATCCAGCGCGTCGATTTCGCGAACCAGATGTCCCTTCCCGATCCCGCCGATTGCCGGGTTGCAGGACATTTCCCCGATACGGTCAGCCCGGTGAGTTACCAGGAGCGTATCCGCCCCCATGCGCGCCGACGCCGCCGCAGCCTCACAGCCGGCATGGCCACCACCAATCACGATGACATCGCAGCGGAATCCATCCGCCGGGTCGATGATATTGGACATAGAGATCATGGGCCGGGTGCATATCCCATCTGCAACACAGAGAGAAGGGGTCGCTATGGAGATTATCCACAGCTTTGGACTCCATTTGTTTCACGTGAAACACCGGCAGCCAAAGACCCGTGAATCACGGACGCCGCAGGCAGTCCTCACATGGCCTCAGAAACTGTTAACCGGGTGTTAACACCGCTACTTCCCCAGATCGCAGCTACTTCCCGATACAGAAATCCCGGAAGATGACGTCCAGAATATCGTCGACATCCACCCGGCCCACAAGACGGCCCAGCGCCCGCAGCCCCAGCCGTATTTCCTCGCCCGCCAAGGCCGCCTCTCCCCACGCCTCCTCACAGGCCCGGTCAAGGCATGCAAGACAGTCACCCAGCGCCTCCCGCTGCCTGACGCGGCTCACCAGTGTTGACCCATCAGCCCCGCCGGCCAGATCCTGTGCGGCATCTGCCAAAAACCGCTCCACGTCATCCATCCCACTGCCCGAGGTCGCCGAGACCACGAGGTCGCAGGGAAAGGACGTGTCGCCCACATCGCCCTTGTTCCCCACCACTACCCGCCGGGCCGCCTGAAGCCCCTCAGGCCAGACCGGTGGTGTTGGATCGGCAAGATCGACGACCCACACGGCAATGTCTGACGCAGACGCCCGTGCCCGCGCCCGGGATATCCCTTCCCGCTCCACCGGATCATCCGTCTCCCGCAACCCGGCGGTATCGGCAAGCACCACCGGCACACCACCAAGATCAAGGGTAACTTCCAAAATGTCCCGCGTGGTCCCGGATATGTCGGACACGATCGCGGCGTCACGACCCGCCAGACGATTGAGAAGGCTCGACTTCCCCACATTGGGCGGACCCAGGATCGCCACCTGCACCCCGTCGCGCATGAGCTCGCCCCGGGACCCGGAGGCAACCACCTCCCTGATCTCCTTGGCGACACCCATCACCATGGACAGCGCCTGATCGTCCAGCCCGTCGGGCAGCTCCTCGTCGCTGAAATCAATATCGGCTTCGACCAGCGCCAAGGCACGCACGAGCCGGTTGCGCCACTCATTGCAGCGCCCTGCCAACGCCCCTTGCGCCTGGGCCAGCGCCAGCCGCCGCTGTCCGGCTGTTTCCGCATCAATAAGGTCCGCCAACCCTTCCACCTGGGTCAGGTCCATGCGGCCATTGGCAAAAGCACGGCGGGTGAACTCGCCGGGCTCCGCAAGGCGCAGACCATCAAGGGTCCCAAGTGCATCGAGAACCCCACCCACCACGGCCCGACTGCCATGGACATGCAGCTCGGCCATGTCTTCCCCGGTCACTGTCGCAGGTCCCGGAAGCCACAGCACCAGAGCTTGATCCAGCTGCTCACCATTGGCCGGATCAACCAGACGCCGCACACTCGCCCGCCGGGGTGCAGGAGCCACGCGGCGGGTCAGAGTCTCGAGCGCCCACAGCGCCCGCTCCCCACTCACGCGGATAACCGCTATACCCGCCCGCCCTTGGCCGCTGGACAAGGCAAAAACTGTTTCTTCCATGAGATCGTCGGCGCCGATTAGCTGCGGCGGCTCCGGGACTTGGCAGCCTTCTTTGGCGCCGGTGAATCGCCTTTTGTCGCCCCGGCGCCGTCACCGACCGCCGACTTGGCAACCGACCACAGCACTTTCTGAAGCCGGTCCACACCCTCAAGCCCCACCGGCAGAGCGGTCTTCACCAGCAGCTCGGGATCGATATAGGCCACATTGCGTTTGATCTGGTCGCTGATCTGCGCAACCAGCTCTTCCTGCATCGGCGCAAGATCCGGCAGGCCCAGCATTCGCCGCGCCTCGTCCGGGGTGAGATCGACCTCGATATTGATCTTCATGCCATGCTCCTGCATGCCTAAATGGGGTCCATGCCGCCCCGTTTATCTCAAGGGACACCATGTCACAAAACCTGCTTTGCGAAGAGACCAGCCCCTATCTTCTTCAGCACAAGGACAATCCGGTCCACTGGCGTCCCTGGGGCCCCGACGCCCTCAAGGAAGCAAAGGTCGCCAACAAGCCGATCCTGCTGTCCGTCGGCTATGCCGCCTGCCACTGGTGCCACGTCATGGCCCATGAGAGTTTCGAGGATGACGAGGTAGCCGCCGTGATGAACGAGCTCTTCGTCAACATCAAGGTGGACCGGGAAGAGCGGCCAGACATCGACACAATATATATGTCAGCCCTTCACGCCCTTGGAGAACAGGGTGGCTGGCCCCTCACCATGTTTCTCACGCCTGAGGGAGAGCCTTTCTGGGGCGGCACCTATTTCCCGAAGACAGCCGCCTATGGACGGCCGGGCTTCGCTGATGTCTGCCGGGAAATCGCGCGCATCTACCATGACGAGGGCGACAAGGTCGCCACCAACAAGAATGCAATCAGGAACGCCCTGCAGGACCAGGCCAAAGCCGGTGCTCAGGGTGAACCTGCTCCGGACGTCCTCAATACAGTCGCTGATCGCCTCGCCGGCCATATCGACCCGGAGCATGGCGGTGTGGGCGGCGCGCCTAAGTTCCCCCAGCCTTTCCTGCTCGAACTTCTCTGGCGCGCCTGGCTGCGTACCGGTGACGACCGCCATCGCGACGCGGTCACCTATACCCTCGCCCGCATGGTCCAGGGCGGTATTTACGATCATCTCGGCGGCGGCATCGCCCGCTACTCGGTGGATGAGCGGTGGCTCGTCCCCCATTTCGAGAAGATGCTCTACGACAATGCCCGTCTCATCGAGCTGCTGAACCTGGTGACCCTCGGCACCGACGACCCCCTGTTTCCGGAACGCCTGCACGAAACAGTCAACTGGGTGCTGCGCGAGATGGTCACCCCTGAAGGCGCGTTCGGCGCCAGCCTTGACGCAGACAGCGAAGGGGAGGAAGGCAAGTTCTATGTGTGGACCGAAGCCGAGATCGACACGAGCCTGAGCGCCTTCTCCACAGCTGATGTCGCCCGCTTCAAGCAGGCCTACGACGTCACCACCGCCGGAAACTTCGAAGGCCACACAATTCTCAACCGTCTCGACCAGCCCGACCAGCTCGACAGGGACACCGAAGCCCTGTTTGCGCGCATGCGTGAAGTGCTGTTCGAAACCCGCGCGCCCCGCATCCGCCCTGCCTGGGACGACAAGGTTCTGACTGACTGGAACGGCCAGATGATTGCGGCCCTCGCCCGCGCCGGCGCCGCTCAGAACGAACCGACCTGGGTTGAAGCTGCCACACGCGCGTTCAATTTCATCCGTACACAAATGATCATCAATGGCAGGCTGCACCACGCTTTCCGCGCCGGGCGGGTGCAACACCTGGCCATGGCCGACGGCTATGCCAACATGATCCGGGCAGCACTTGCCCTGCATGAAACGACATCCGACCGGGCATTCCTGTCGCAGGCAGAAGCCTGGGCCGAGGAGATCCATGCCCATTACTGGGACGTGGAAGGCGCCGGATATTTCTTCACGGCTGACGATGCAGAAGCCCTCGTTGTGCGCACCCGCTCCGTCACCGACGACGCAACCCCCTCAGCCAACGGGACGATGATTGAGAACCTCGCCCGTCTCTGGTTTCTCACCGGCAAGGAAACATATCGCGGCCGGGCCAACGAGATTATCCGCACTTTCGCCGGTGAACTGTCGCGCAACTTCTTCCCCATGTGCACCTATCTCAACGGGCTTGATACCCTCCTCAATGCGGTCCAGGTGGTGATCGCCGGCGAGGGACACCCGGCCGATGACCTCCGGAGGATTGCCCTCACATCGCCCCTGCCCTCACTCGTGCTCAACATGGCCAGTGCGGACCTGCCTCTCAGCCACCCGGCCCACGGCAAGACCGTGCCCGACGATGCCCGGGCGGCGGCCTATGTCTGCCAGGGCACCACTTGCTCGCTGCCGCTGACGGATCCCGACGCCCTCCACTCCATGCTGGCGCGGCCCCTCTGAGCACACCGGCCCAGGTGTCGCACTGCGGACACCACGGCGCGCATGTCAACGGCTTGAACGCGCCCCCCGGCACGCTAAGGTGCGCGGCAGCAAACGTGCCCATCTCAAGACATCTTCAAGGGAGGTCCACCCCGTGAGCGGACAGGACATCGAAATCAACGGCCCGGACGGTGCATTCAGCGGCTATCTCGCCACCCCCGCTTCGGGCACCGGCCCCGGCATCGTGGTCATCCAGGAGATTTTCGGCGTCAACAAGGTCATGCGCGACATCTGCGATGACCTCGCCGCCAAGGGGTTCATCGCCCTGTGCCCGGACCTCTTCTGGCGCCTCGAGCCGGGCATCCAGCTTACCGACAAAACCGAGGAAGAATGGCAGAAGGCCTTCGACCTGTTCGGCAAGTTCGACGTGGACGCCGGCATCGTCGATATCGACGCCACCATCGAGCATCTCCGCGGCATGGACGGGTGCACCGGCAAGGTTGGTGCCGTGGGCTACTGCCTGGGCGGGCTCCTTGCCTATCTCACCGCCACCCGCACTGACGCAGACGCCTCGGTCGGCTTCTACGGCGTCAACATCCACGAAAAGCTCGATGAGATGGAGCAGATCAAGAAGCCTCTGATGCTTCACATCGCCCGGGAAGACGAGTTCGTGCCGCTGGAAGCCCAGTCGCAGATCGAGACCGTGCTGTCGCGCAACGAGAATGTGGTGCTGCACATCTACGAGGGCCGCGACCACGCCTTCGCCCGTGAAGGCGGCGCCCACTACCATGCCGAAGACGCAACCACTGCGAATGCCCGGACGCTGGAATTCTTCCAGGCCAATCTGGGCTGACACCTGTCGGGCCACAGAATGATACATGCCCGGCCGGGATCCTGAATCCCGCCGGGCATTGTTCCGTATACGAATCAAAACAAGCCCTGCGAGGAAACGCATCATGGTCAAGGCAATCCGCATCACCCGGACCGGCGGTCCGGATGTCATGTCCTACGAAGACGTGGAACTCGCAGCCCCGGCAGCGGGCGAAGTGCGGGTGCGCCACACGGCCATCGGGCTCAATTACATCGATACCTATTTCCGCTCCGGCCTCTACCCCGCCCCGCTTCCCTGCGGCCTGGGCCTTGAAGCAGCCGGCGTGGTGGACGCGGTGGGCGACGGGGTCACAACCCTTAAGGCGGGTGATCGGGTCGCCTATGGCACCGGTCCGCTCGGAGCCTATTCCGAGGCCCAGAATGCCCCCGCCAACCGCCTGGTGAAAATCCCGGACGGCGTCAGCGACAAGGACGCCGCGGCCATGATGCTCAAGGGCATGACCGTTCAGTACCTGCTGCGCCGCACCTATGAAGTTCAGCCGGGCGACACGATCCTCTTCCATGCGGCCGCAGGCGGTGTCGGCCTCATTGCCTGCCAGTGGGCCAAGCATCTGGGCGCTACGGTCATCGGCACCGCGGGCAGTAAGGAAAAGGCCGACCTTGCCCGCAAGGCAGGAGCCGACCATGTGATCCTGTACCGTGAGGAAGACGTGCCCGCCCGTGTCCAGGAGATCACTGGCGCCGCCATGGTGCCAGTGGTCTATGACGGTGTCGGCAAGGACACATTCGAGATGTCACTGGACTGCCTCGCGCCGCGTGGCCTGATGGTGTCCTTCGGCAATGCTTCCGGCGCGGTGCCGCCGGTGGATATCGGGGTGCTCAACCTCAAGGGATCCCTGTTCCTCACCCGCCCGTCACTCGCCGGCTACACCGCGACAGACGAGGATCTCGCCATGACCGCAGCAGACCTGTTCGACGTAATGGCCAAGGGCGTGGTGACAGCTGACGTGCGCCAGGAATATGCGCTGGCGGACGCAGCTCAGGCCCATCGTGACCTGGAAGCCCGCAAGACCACTGGCGCGACAGTTCTCATTCCGTAGACGGAACCTGTTCACTGCAGGAACGCACGTGCCTAGAGCCCCGCAAGCAGGTCCTGATCCGGAAGCCCGGCACCCAGATCCAAAAAGAGAATAGCCTCGAGATTGAGTTCCTGAGGCTTGCCGGATTCGATGGGCAGAACGATTGAAGCCCCCTCGGCGCGCCGCCATTGCATGGTGCCGATCAGTCGCTGCGGTTTGCCGGGCCCTGTGGCGACCGGCAGAAAGGTCAGCTCCGCCATCAAGCCTTCGGACCGGCTGTCATTCCGAACCAGCACCACAAGTCCACATTGGTGGGTGTGCAGGGACCGGAACAGGTTGCGATTGGCGTCCCGCCGTTCCTCGGGGATATAGGCAAGGGCATCATGACCCGTCAGATCCAGCCCGATCCCCTCAGTCAGCGCACTGCCCCAAAGCCGGTGGATCAGCTTGTCCCCGTCCCAATGCATGTAGCGCACATAAGGTGCCAGGGTGCGCAGCTGCGGGATCACGATATCCGTAGCATCCGGCATGATCTTGTCGCCCCGCACATGCCACCAATAGGCAAGGAAGGCGTGCGCCACATGGGTGAGTTTGACGGGTCCATGCTGCCGCGGCACCTGATCAAGAGGCGCACTCACGGCAGCGGCTGCGGCATTGGCCACCTCCGGCTGCATGGCCTCATAGACCCAGCCTGAAATCAGTCTTTGACTGTTGTCGGTGCTCACCGAGGCGTATCCCCTGAACGGCGGATCAGCCGCACACGTCATGCAGCTGAATATGCCGCCAACTATGCACCTCGATAGTCAAATATTTGGTTATCTCAACCAAATACCAACTTTTCCGGGCACAAGAACAATTAAACACGTAAAGCGTGTGTCGCCTTGGGGGCCAGCCTATTCAGCGGGAACCCCGAACCCGATGTCGATATACCGAAACGAGCGCTGCACGGTTCGCTGATCAGGATCCGCATCAGCCCGACCGAGCGGGGCATCACTGCAGAACGCCCCGGTGCCGATCATTCTTGGCGCGCCATCTGCGCCCGCCGCCACCGGCAAGGTCAGGAACTCGAAGAGAAAAGTCGTGCCCCGCACATCAGTAACCGATCGCTGCTGAACGAAGGCACACGGATAGCGGTGAAGGTTCTCCAGCCTTACCTTCTCCCGGCTTCTTTCCGCTTTAGGAATGAGATCGAAGACATTCTGCCCGGTCGGATCGACCTTGAGCCATTCCCCCAGACCTGTGCCCCAGAGCGTGAACACCACCCGCTCCGGTCCATCCCAACGCATGCATCTCACATGCGGCAGCAGATGCCGGAAACCGGCCGGATTGATGTCACCGGCAGCAGGCATCGCCCGGTCGCCGCGCAGCTCGAGCCAAAATTCCCAGAACGCCTGGTTCACCGCCGCGAGTGGCGGCGCAGATGGCATGCCGGCACACGTTTCAAGCGCATACTCGTTCACAGATCCGATCATCAGCCGGACCATAGGGAACAAAACTGCCGGAAATATTAATCAAATGCCGAATTATTCGCACCGCGTCCACAACCAGCCCGCGAGACGCGAAAAATGCGAGACCCATCAGGTGTCAGGTATTCATCGAGTCGAAGAACTCGTCATTGCTCTTGGTCTGCTTGAGCTTGTCGAGCAGGAACTCGATGGCGTCCGTCGTGCCCATCGGGTTGAGGATCCGGCGCAGCACATACATTTTCTGCAGCACTTTCTTGTCGACCAGAAGCTCTTCCTTGCGGGTGCCGGATTTGAGGATATCCATCGCCGGGAAGGTGCGCTTGTCGGCCACCTTCCGGTCAAGGACGATTTCTGAGTTACCGGTGCCCTTGAACTCTTCGAAGATCACTTCGTCCATCCGGCTGCCGGTGTCGATCAGCGCCGTGGAGATGATGGTCAGCGAGCCGCCCTCTTCGATGTTGCGGGCGGCACCGAAGAAACGCTTCGGCCGCTGCAGCGCATTGGCGTCCACACCACCGGTCAGCACCTTGCCCGAAGACGGCACCACCGTGTTGTAGGCACGGCCCAGGCGGGTAATGGAGTCGAGCAGGATCACCACGTCTCGGCCATGTTCGACAAGCCGCTTGGCCTTTTCGATGACCATTTCCGCCACCTGGACGTGACGCACCGCCGGTTCGTCAAAGGTCGAGGACACGACTTCGCCCTTCACCGAGCGCTGCATGTCCGTCACTTCTTCCGGCCGCTCATCAATCAGCAGCACGATCAGATAGCATTCCGGGTGATTGGCCGAGATCGAGTGCGCGATATTCTGCAGCAGCACGGTCTTACCGGTGCGCGGCGGTGCCACGATCAGGGCGCGCTGGCCCTTACCCAGCGGGGCGACGATATCGATGATCCGCGCCGACTTGTCCTTGATCGTCGGGTCTTCGATTTCCATCTTCAGCCGCTCTTCGGGGTAGAGCGGGGTCAGATTGTCGAAATGGACCTTGTGTTTGGCAGCTTCCCGGTCCTCGAAATTGATCTTGTTGACCTTGAGCAGCGCAAAATAGCGCTCGCCATCCTTCGGGCTGCGGATATCACCTTCCACAGTGTCGCCGGTGCGCAGAGAGAACCGGCGGATCTGTGACGGCGACACATAGATGTCGTCCGGCCCGGGCAGGTAATTGGCATCCGGCGACCGCAGAAAGCCAAAGCCGTCCTGCAACACTTCCAGGACACCCTCACCGATGATGTCCACATCCTTTTCCGCCAACTCCTTGAGGATGGCGAACATCAGCTCCTGCTTGCGCAAGGCCGAGGCGTTCTCGACCTCATGCTCTTCCGCAATGGTCAGCAGCTCGGTGGGACTTTTGGCTTTCAGGTCAGCGAGTTTGACGGGTTCCATCGGACCTTCTTCGGACTCTCAACAGGTGTCCCCCTTCGGCAGGTTGCCTCCGGAAGACGGAATTCAGGCAGGGGTTCAGCGCGGCAGGAAAGGGCGCCAAACCCGGCGGGGGGGAAATCCTCGGGCCGGGAAACCGGCCGTCCGGCAGCAAGTCTGGTTCTGTCTGGTCACACCGGGAAGGCATGACGGAAACGACGCTACGGCGTGGATTTATGAACGGCGGGTCATTACCGGCATGCCAGCAGCAGGGCATGCGCCCGGAATGATGGCCTACAGATAATGGAGATTTTGCTTATGTCTAGCGGTCTTTGCGTGCCGCTGATCCCTTGTTCACTGGCGTTCCAGCACCGGGATAGCCGCAGGACGTCCGGATGACGTTCAACAATATCTTTGAAGACGGGAAAAACCTTACCCCATTCACCGCCGCACCGGAAGCGGAAATCAGGCGGTGGTCGGCGGCACTCAGAACGGCTTCACGATCACCAGAATGACGATAAAGATGGTCGCCACCGGCGCCACCTCATTGATCATCCGGAAGAATTTCTCCGACTTCGGCCGCTCGTCCTTCTCAAACTTGCGCCGCCACCCGGACAGCATGCCGTGCAGCGCGCTGAGGAGCACCACGAGGGTCAGCTTGCCATGCAGCCAGCCCGCCCGGCCGAAGCCCTCAAGTCCCGGGTAGAGCGTGAAGATCAGCGCTATACCGAAAATCCACGCGGCAATCATCGCCGGATTGATGATGATCCGCATCAGCCGCCGTTCGGCATTCTTCATGGTCTCGGACATCTCCGAGCCCACCGCGGCAGGATAGTGATAAACGAACAGGCGCGGCAGCATATACATGCCCGCCATCCAGAAGATCACCGAGATGACGTGGAACGCCTTGATCCAAAGGTAATATTCCGCCACCGGTCACATCTCCCCAAACGGTGTCAGGCCGCGCGCTCACCTTGGCGGTCACACGGGCACTGGCTGAAGCCCTTGGGACATATCCGCTTGCCCGTGTTCGGTGCAACCCCGTCAACCGCGCTCAGCACAGCGGATGTCAGTGCCGCCACATAGGACGGGTGCGTCCCCAGCGCCGGCACGCGCTTGTAGTCAGGCACACCGGCCTTCTCGGCAAGCTCGCCATATTCGATATCAAGCTCGACCAGCGTTTCGGAATGTTCCGACACAAACGCAATGGGCACCACAACAAGGGGCTTGCCCTCACGGCCCGCGCGCTCGATCTCGTCATCCGTCGACGGGCCGATCCATTCAAGCGGCCCCACCCGGCTCTGATAGCAGGTCACATAATCAAGGCCCGGCACATCCAGCGCCTGCACCGTGGCGGCCACCGTCTGCTCCACCTGCCATTGATAGGGATCGCCGCGCTCCACCACCCGCTTGGGCAGACCATGGGCGGAAAACAGGACGCGCGCCCCGCCATCTGCCACATAAGGCTTCAGCATCTCCGCATGCGCGGTGATGAAATCATCCTGCATCGGATAGCAGCACACCGTCCGCGTCGGGGCGGTGAGGCCCGCGTCCTTGGCAGCCTTCGCCCACTCAAGCGCCGAGGAGCCGGTGGTGGTTGTCGAAAACTGCGGATAAAGCGGCAGCAGCGTGATCTCGTCCGGCGCAAACGCCTTGAGCTCCGCCGCCGCCTCGCCTGAGAACGGGTGCCAGTAGCGCATGGCGATCACGACCTTGAAGTCGTCACCCGGAGATGCCGCGGAGAGGGAGGCTTCCAGATCCCGCGCCTGCTCCTGGGTCAGCTCAAGCAACGGCGATTTACCACCGAGATTTTCGTAGATCTCCTGCGCCACCGGCGCCCGGCGCGTGGAAATCAGCTTCGCCACCAGCCAGCGCAAGGGCTGCGGCAGGCCGATAATGGCCTTGTCGTTGAACAGGTTGAACAGGAAAGGCTGCACCGATTGCGGCGCATCCGGCCCGCCGAGATTGAACAGGACAACCGCGCGCTTCATCGGTTCCTCACCCTTTCCACCAGCTGCGCCACATGCTCCGGCGGTGTCTGCGGCACGATGCCATGGCCCAGATTGAAGACAAACGGCTTGCCGTCGAAGGCATCCAGAATGCCGTCGATTGCTTTCAGCATCCGGTCACCGCCCGCCACCAGCAGCAGCGGATCAAGATTGCCCTGGCAGACAATATCATCCGCCAGCGTCGGCACCGCCCAGGACAGCGGCACAGCCGGATCAAGCCCCACCGCATCCACACCGGTCTCCGCCACATAGCGCGGCAGCAGCGGGCCTGCGCCCTTTGGGAAGCCGATGATCGGCACCGTGACCCCCAGCGCCCGCAGCCGCTGAACAAGCGCCTTTGTCGGCGCGATGGACCATTCGGCGAATTCCGCCTCCGGCAGCACGCCCGCCCAGGTATCGAAAATCTGCAGGAGGTCAGCCCCGGCATCCACCTGGCGCTTCATGTACTGCGCGGTGGCTTCCACCAGCACATCCATCAGCGCTGTGAAATCCTGCCGGTGCTGATAGGCAAACAGCCGCGCGGGGGCCTGGTCCGGCGTCCCGCGCCCGGCAATCATGTAGGTCGCCACCGTCCATGGGGCGCCGGCAAAGCCGATGAGGTCGGTTTCCGCGGGCAGCCCCGTTCGCAGCCGGTCGACGGTCTCATAGATCGGCGAGAGGAAGTCAGCGGACGCTGTCACATCGAGCGCGGCAATGGCCTTGCCATCCTCAATCGGTTCAAGCCGCGGGCCTTCGCCCGGCTCAAACCACAGCTTCTGACCCAGCGCCTGCGGGATCAGCAGAATGTCTGCAAACAGAATGGCCGCATCAAAGCCATAGCGCCTGATCGGCTGGAAGGTGACTTCGGCGGCAAGCTCCGGCGAATAACACAGATCCAGAAACCCGCCGGCCTGTTCGCGCGTTGCCCTGTATTCCGGCAGATACCGTCCCGCCTGGCGCATGAGCCAGATAGGAGGCACGTCCTGCACCTCACGCCTGATTGCCTTGAGGAGACGTCCGTCAGGCCTTGCACCTTGGGAGGACGGAAGAGAGGTTTGTTTGACGTCCGGCACGCAGAACTTCCGATCTAGGATTCTTTAATAATAGATGAAGATGTAAGAGGCAGGGATAGCGGGGACTATGTCCTGATCCCCAGTATGGCCGAAGATATAAACCGGTTTTGGCCCCGGCCCATAGGGCACGACGCCTCATCTTGTGGGCAGTCATGTATGGGCATGGTTTGGCTGGCGAGGGAAAACGGGGATAGCGAGGATAGATCGATCCGATGATGCAGACTTGTCCCCCTGTTCCCCAGGCCCTACCTGGTAGTGCCCATCGCCCATCAACAGACTCACAAACCGGCTGTTAACACTTCGTTAACACCTGTGATTCACAGGCTGGTCTGAAAGCACCGTTTTTATCCCCAGATAGGGGCACTTCATCCCCGTGCTTTTCCCATAAGGGTTTGCCGGTGCAAGACACCTTGCGGGGTGGTACTCGCACCGCCCATTGCCTTCGGCGCGCGGGCGGCGTAACCAAAAAACACCGGACCATCCAGCCCGGTTCCCACAGGCCCTACTTTCGGGGGCTGATGCTCCCTTTATCCCCCGCCCGACCACCTCACTGGACATCATGAGCGACGACCTCACCAGCAAGTCATTCTTCCATCTGCATCTCGTATCGGACTCCACCGGCGAGACCCTCAATGCGGTGGCCAAGGCAGCGGTGGCGCAGTTCGAGATGGTGCATCCCATCGAACACATCTATGCGCTGGTGCGCGGGCCGCGGCAGCTTGACCGGGTGCTGCGCCAGATCGAGGCGTCGCCGGGCATCGTCATGTTCACGATGGTCAGCGACAAGCTGCGGCGCGAACTGGAAACCCGGTGCCGTGAATTGCAGGTCCCCTGCATCGCCGTGCTTGATCCCGTGATGCAGGTCCTCGGCGCATACCTTGGCACCGAGCGCACCGAGAAGCCCGGCTCGCAACATACGCTGGACGCGGAGTATTTCGCCCGGATCGACGCGCTCAACTACACGATCGCCCATGATGACGGCCAGAACCTCGACAATCTCGAGGAGGCCGACATCGTCCTTGTTGGCGTCAGCCGGACGTCAAAGACACCCACCTGCATGTATCTCGCCCATCGCGGGGTGAAGGCAGCGAACTATCCGCTGGTGCCGGAAATCCCTGTGCCGCACCAGATCGAGCAATTATCGTCCCCCCTCGTCGTCGGCCTCATCGCCTCGCCCGAGCGCTTGCTGCAGATCCGCAAGCAGCGGCTGTTGTCGCTGAAGGAAGACGCTGAAACCAATTATGTCGACCTCGACCAGATCCGCGCCGAGGTGACAGCCGCGCGCAGGCTCTATGCGCGCCATGGCTGGCCGATCATTGATGTGAGCCGCCGCTCCATCGAGGAAACCGCCGCCTCGATCCTCAATCTCTATACGGAGTCAAAGGCACCCGCCGTCTGACCCGAGCCCCTTCCGCATCGAAACGAAACGCACGCCATGTCCGATACGCCGACCCTCATTCTTGCTTCCGGTTCCGCCGTGCGCGCCAACCTGCTCAACGGCGCGCGCATCCCGTTTGAAAAGAAACCGGCTGATCTCGACGAGAGCATCCTGAAGCGCGAACTGGAAAACGACCCCGCAGCCCAGGGCGAACATGGCGCAGGCCCCGCCATCGCCGTGGCGCTGGCCAAGGCCAAGGCAGAGCTCGTGTCGCGGGAAAACCCAGACACGCTCGTAATCGGCGCCGACCAGGTGATGACGCTTGGCACCACTTGCTATGACAAACCCAAGGACATGGCCGAAGCAAAGGCGCGGCTGCGGGATTTCCGCGGCAAGCCCCATGTGCTGCATGGCGGCGTGGCGCTGGCCCGCGGCGGCGAGACCATCTGGCATCACTACCAGCCCTCGCATCTCACCATGCGCGATTTCTCAGACGCCTTCCTCGATCACTATCTGGAAGAAGCCGGTGAGGCCGTGCTGTCGAGTGTCGGTGCCTATCAGCTCGAGAGCATCGGTGCGCAGCTGTTTGACCGGATCGACGGTGATTACTTCGCGATCCTCGGCCTGCCGCTGCTGCCGCTGATGGCAGAGCTTCGCCGCCTCGGCGCCCTGCAGGACTGACAGCGTCCATGGCCGAAACACACAGCATCATCTCCGTCGGGCCACGCAAGGTCTGCGTCATCGGCTGGCCGGTGGACCATTCCCGCTCGCCGATGATCCACAACACCTGGCTCAAGCGCCACGAGCTTGAGGGCGAATACACCAAGCTGCCCGTCGAACCCGCCGAGCTCGCCGACACGCTGCGCTTCCTGCCCAATCTTGGCTTTCGCGGCGCCAACGTAACTGTCCCGCACAAAGAAGCCGCCTTCGAGGCGCTCGCGCCTTTCGTTGATCCGCCTGCGGAGCGCCTTCAGGCCGTCAACACCATCTACCGCGACCCCGACACCGGCGAGATCCGAGGCACCAATACCGACGGCATCGGGTTCTGGACCCATCTCAAAAAATCCGTGCCGGACTTTTCCGGCAAGATCGCTGTGGTGATCGGCGCCGGCGGGGCTGCCCGTGCCATTGTCGATGTGCTGGAAACCGAAGGCCGCATGAAAGTGCGCCTCGTCAACCGCACCATGGCCCGCGCCGCCAGTCTCGTGGCCGACATCGAGGCCAAGGCGATGGTCTATGACTGGCAGCAGATGCCCAAGGCACTGGAGGGTGCAGACCTTGTGGTCAACACCACATCGCTCGGCATGAAGGGCCAGGCTGATCTCGACATCGACCTCTCTCCATTGCCTGCAACAGCTGTGGTCTATGACATTGTCTATGTGCCGCTGGAGACGACCCTGCTGCGTCAGGCCCGTGATCGCGGCCTTGCGACGGTGGACGGGCTTGGGATGCTGCTGTGGCAGGCGGCCCCCGGCTTTGCCAGATGGTTCGGCGTCGAGGTGACCGAGGACGATGTGGCAGCCGCCCGCGCGCTCATTGAAGATGATCTGAAAAAGGAACAGGGCTGATGCTGCTCGTTGGTCTCACCGGCTCCATCGGCATGGGGAAATCCGAAACCGCCAAGATGTTCGCCCGCCTCGGCGTGCCGGTCTATGACGCCGACGCTGCCGTTCACGCGATCTACGAAAAAGGCGGTGCGGCGGTGGAGCCCCTGCGCGCGGAATTCCCCGATGCCATCGTCGATGACGCGGTGGACCGGGCGCGCCTGTCGAAGCTCGTGCTCGATGACAAGGACGCCCTCAAGAAACTCGAAGGCATCGTCCATCCGCTGGTCGGCCAGACCCAGCTTCAGTTCCTCAAGGACGCGCAGGCCTCCGGCGCCAAAATCGCCGTGCTTGATATCCCGCTACTTTATGAAACCGGTGGCGAAACGCGCGTTGACGCGGTGGTTGTCGTCTCCGCTCCTGCCGATGTGCAACGCGCCCGCGTGCTGGAGCGGCCGGGCATGACGACGGAAAAATTCGAACAGATCCTCGCAAAGCAGGTGCCGGATGCGGACAAGCGCGCCCGGGCCGACTTTGTGGTCGAGACCGACAAGGGCCTCGAGCATGCATTTGAACAGGTGAAACGAATCACCGAGGATTTGCAGTCTTGGGAACCGAAGGTGCTGACGCAGCGCCTCGGCTGAGCCCCCGCGCCTTTGGGCAGGCGCGCGGGCGTGAACGACAACTTGATTGGGACCCGGCACGTCCCTCCCGTGGGGGGCCGTCTGCCGGAACACAGCATGCGCGAAATCGTCTTCGATACGGAAACGACTGGCTTCAAGCCGTCCGAGGGACACCGGCTGGTGGAAATCGGCTGCGTTGAACTGATGAACCATGTGCCCACCGGCCGCACCTATCATCAATACATCAACCCCCAGCGGGACATGCCCCAGGGCGCCTTCGAGGTGCATGGCCTCTCCGAGCAATTCCTGTCCGACAAGCCGCTCTTCGCCGATGTCGCGGACGCCTTCCTGGAATTTGTCGGGGACGCACCGCTGGTCGCCCACAATGCCAGCTTCGACATGACCTTCATCAATGCCGAGCTGGGCTGGGCCAACAAGCCGACGATCCCCGACGCCCAATCGGTTGACACGCTGGCCATTGCCAAGCGCCGCTTCCCGGGCGCGGCAGCGTCGCTCGATGCCCTGTGCCGCCGCTTCAACGTCGACAATTCCGCGCGTGAAAAGCACGGCGCGCTCTTGGATGCCGAGCTGCTGGCCGAAGTCTATCTGGAGCTGATCGGCGGCCGCGAACCGGGCCTTGTGCTCGAAGAAAAAGCAGCGGCTCAGCCGCTTGCGACCAATGTGCCCACCACCGCGCGCCGCAGCCGGGGCAAGGTACTGCCGTCTCTCCTCACCGAGGAAGAACGGCAAGCGCACGAGGCCTTCATCGCCGAAATCGGCGACAAGGCCCTGTGGCTCAAATCAGCCTGATCTGAAAAACAATCTGACGGTTTAGGCATCGCCGGCGGGTGCATCACCCTGCTGGGCTGCCTGCTGCTGGTCCAGGCGCTGCCGGTACAGTGCTGCGAAATCGATGGGATCGATCATCAGCGGCGGGAAGCCGCCGTCGCGTGTCATGTCCGCGATGATGCGGCGCGCAAACGGGAAGATGATACGCGGGCACTCGATCAGCAGCACCGGCTGCAGGCCCTGGGCGGGAATGTTTTCCAGCCGGAACACCGCGCCATACACCAGCTCGACCAGGAAAACCTGCTTGTCCTCGACCTTGGCGTCCGCCGTCAGCCGCAGCTCGATTTCATAATCATTGTCCTGATTGCCCGGCACGCGGACATCGACCGACACGTTGATCTGTGGGGCCTGGTTGGTGAAGCCACCGGGCGCATTCGGGTTCTCGAAGGACAGGTCCTTGATGTACTGGCCGAGAATGCGGATCTGCGGCGGCATCGCCTGTCCCTCGCCGCCATTGCCGTTGGCGGCACCATTGGCGGAACCGTTTGCGTCTGCTGCCGGAGTATCAGTCATGAGGAAAATGTCCTGACGGGTTGCGGTCGGAATTCGAAGTGATGGCGGTGGCTATCATGCCGGCCCAGCCGCTGCAACCGCGCCTAGCTGCGCCAGGGGCTGTCGTCCCGCGGCGGGCCGTCCTCACCGATATCGACCGCGTCTCCGTCAATGACGGGCGGCCTGTCCTTGCCGCCCTTGCCACCTGCCCCGCGATGAGTGCCGGGTCCGGCAGACGAGCTGTCATTGGCCGGTCGCTGCGGGCCGCGCCGCTGCCACATTGCATCTTCATCGGCAAAGCCGGTTCCGCCCATGCCGCTGGCCCCGTAAACGCGGAAGGATGATCCGCGCCGCGCCGCCATGGCGGTCACCCGCTGGCGCAAAAAGGCGCGCACCTGCGGAATGAACAGCGAAAAGCCAATCGCGTCCGTGAGGAAGCCGGGCGTGAGCAGCAGCCCGCCGGCAAAAACCAGAAACATGCCGTCAAAGGCCTGCTCGACGGGGATCTCGCCGCGCTGGAGGCTCGCCTGGGCCCGCTGGGCGGTGGAAATACCCTGTGCCCGCAGCATCCAGGCCCCCAGAAAAGCCGTCCCGATCACGATCGCAATGGTTGCCGCCGTGCCGATGGCACCGCCCACCTGGATGAACAGGGCGATTTCGATCAGCGGTATGCCGATGAACACGAGCAGGAGGTAAAAAAACATCTGGTCTCCGGACTGTAGGGGCCAATGGCCTCCGGTTGCGGGTTTGGACCCGCGCTGTCGCAATACTACCTTTTATACACCTAGGAATGCGGCCCTTGCTGGACCAGAGCAAGGCGCAAAAGCTATGGTGACCAAAAGCGCCGCATCTCGAGATGCCCGGCCTTTGCAACAGTCCCGACCAACGGAAAGCCCGCGCCCGCCATGACCGGTTATGACCTGATCAATCTCATCTTTCTTGCCATCGCGGTCTTCGTGTTCTTCCGGCTGCGCTCGGTACTTGGCAAGCGCACCGGCAATGAGCGCCCGCCGCACGATCCCTATTCCCGCAATCCGCTTGAGCGCCGCAAGGACGACGCGGAGAGCGCACGGCAGGCCGACAGCCGGGATGACAATGTGATCCGCCTGCCCGGATCTGACCGTCAGGATGAGCCGCACGAAGATGCACCGCGGCCCGCCTATGCGCCGGAAGGCTCGCCGCTGGCCAACGGCCTTGCCCAGGTCGAACTCGCCGATCGCACTTTCACGCCCGAAAGCTTCCTCGATGGAGCCGGCAAGGCGCATGAGATGATCGTCACGGCGTTCGCCTCGGCTGACCGCGCCACCCTGCGCCAGCTTCTGGACGACGACGTCTTCAAGGATTTCGAAGCCGCCATCGAGGACCGTGAAATGGAAGGCCGGTCGCTGGAACAGAGCTATGTGGGCCTTTCCTCCGCGGATATCACGGCCGCCGAACTGGACGGCTCCCGTGCCCGGGTGACCGTGCGCTTCGTCAGCCAGATGATTTCCGCCCTGCGGGCGGCAAATGGCGACGTGGTGGAAGGCAGCCCCGAGGCCGTGCGGCAGGTCGTCGATGTCTGGACCTTCGAGCGCGACACCAAGAGCCGCGACCCCAACTGGAAGCTGGTCGCCACCGGCGGCAATTGAGCAGCCCGGAGGTGACGGCCCATGCCGGCAGACAGTCATCGGCCGACAGGTGCCGGCTCTGCGATCTCCCGGTGGGTCGCCCGCCATCGGCTAGCCTCCGGGCTCGTCGCATTGGCCGTGGCAGCGGGTATGACTTTCCTGCTTCTGCGGGTAGGGCCGATGACTGACGACGCCCCTACCGAGCGCCTTGTTCTCGAAGAAACCACCTTCAATGCCCTGTCCGGCTGGCAGGTGGATGATCATGCCGCAGCCCTGGCTTCCTTGCTGGAATCCTGCCGGATTATCAGCCGTCTGCCGGGTGAAAGGGGCCTGCGTGGCGACCCGCGCCTCGCCTTGACCGCCGGTGATCTGCACCCTGTGTGCGATTTGGTGGCGGAACTGGGCGAGACGCCATCGAGCGATCAGTCGCGGGATTTTTTCGAGTCCGGCTTCATTCCGTTCCGTGTTCGGAATGATAACGATGATATGGGAATGGTCACCGGATATTACGAACCCGAAATAAAAGGATCGCGCCAGAAATCCGACCAATTCCCGGCACCTGTCCTGGCGCGGCCGCCGGACCTTGTGTCGGTGGAATTGGGCGATTTTCGCGACAGCCTGCGCGGTCAGCGCATTGCGGGGCGGGTGATTGACGGCCAATTGGTGCCCTTCGAAGACCGCGCGGCCATTGCGGGCGGCGCGCTGGCCGATCAGGACCTCGAACTCATCTGGCTGGAGAGTGCCATCGACGCCTTTTTCCTCGAAATCCAGGGGTCGGGCCGGGTGATACTTGCCGCGGACGGCGAGGCCGACCGGGTCATACGCCTGTCTTACGCGGGGCAGAACGGCCACCCCTATACGGCCATCGGACGGCCCCTTATCGAGGCCGGGCACATCCCCCGCGAAAAGATGTCGATGGCCGCGATCCGGGACTGGCTTGAGAGCAATCCGGACGATGCCCAGGACATGATGAACCGCAACGCGTCCTACGTCTTTTTCACCGAGCTGCCCGTCGAGCATCCCGAACTCGGCCCGCCCGGCGCGCAATCCGCCCTGCTGACCCCCCATCGCAGCATCGCCGTGGACCGCAAGCACCATGTGCTTGGCTTGCCCTTCTGGCTCGAGCTGCCGGAGGCCTCTCCTGTGGATCCGGACGGCCCGGTCAACCGCCTGATGGTGGCGCAGGACACCGGCGGTGCCATTCGGGGGCCCGTCCGCGCCGATTATTTCGCAGGCTCGGGTGCGGCGGCCGGCGACATGGCCGGGGCCATGGCCGAGCAGGGCCGCCTGACCGTGCTGATACCTGCCCACCTGGCCGACCGGGTCCGGGACATCGCATGGTAACCGGCTTTTTCACCTGGATTCGCCCGTTGCCGGAACAATGTGCTGGTGCTGGATTCGCCAGTGGCAAAATTGGCCCGCCTGGCACCCCGTCCGGGGCCCGCTGAGATGGCACGCAGGCGCGGCAAGCGCGGCCTCGAGCCCAACGAGCAGGAGCTCTGGCAGAAGGTCACCAAGGCGGTGAAACCCTTGGGCGACCGCTCTGCCATGGCCGACTTGCTGAAAGCGGAAACCCCCAAATCCCCCGCCGCCACATCGAAACTGGCCCGCAGCAAGGCCAAGGTGGCGAAGGCGGCCCTTCATCCCCCAGGCCACCCGGCCCACTCACCGACACAGGCACGGCGCCCAAAACCGCCGCCCGCGCCCCATGATGCAGGCACGCTGGATGGCGGCTTGCAGCGGAAACTGCGCCGTGGCCGCATTGATCCGGACGCCAAAATTGATCTGCACGGCCTCAACCAGGCCCAGGCCCATATCCGTCTGAGGCAGGATCTGCCGCGCCTCCGCACCCAGGGGGTCCGCTGCCTGCTGGTGGTGACCGGCAAGGGGTCAGCCTCGACGCTCGCCCGTCACACCCTGCATGGCGACCGGATTTCAGAGACCCCGGAGCGCCGCGGCGTCCTGCGGGATAACCTGCCCCGCTGGCTGGCGGAGGCGGAATTCAGGCCGCATGTGGCGGCCATCCGCCCCGCCCATCCGCGTCATGGCGGCGGCGGTGCGTTCTATGTGTGGCTCAGGCGGCAGCGCTGACAGCGGCCGGATTCGCGGGCAGCGAAAATCTGTCCGGCCCCGAATCGAGCCATATATTCAGGAAGATTCGCGGCCAGACGCAGAAGCGCGTCGTGGTGGATTCGCTGAGAGCCTGATTACAGGATGAATTTCTGCAGGTCGGCGTTCTTGGCCAGGTCGCCGATACGGCTTTCCACATAGGCCCGGTCGACGGTGATCGTCGCCCCCCCCGCATCCGTCGCCTCGAAGCTGATCTCATCCAGCACGCGCTCCATCACCGTGTGCAGGCGGCGCGCACCGATGTTCTCGACTGTGCCGTTCACCTCCGCGGCAATGTCGGCGATGGCGTCGATGCCTTCCTCGGTGAAATCGAGCGTCACTTCTTCCGTGCCCATCAGCGCCACATATTGCTTCACGAGGCTCGCTTCCGGCTCGGTCAGGATGCGCTTCAGGTCATCGCGGGTCAGCGCCGTCATCTCGACACGGATCGGCAGCCGGCCTTGAAGCTCCGGCAGCAGGTCGGACGGCTTGGCAATGTGGAAGGCGCCGGACGCGATGAACAGCACATGGTCGGTCTTCACCGACCCGTATTTGGTGGACACCGTGGTGCCCTCGATCAGCGGCAGCAGGTCCCGCTGCACGCCTTCGCGGCTCACATCGGCCCCCTGACGCTCCGACTTGGCGCATACCTTGTCGATCTCGTCGAGGAAGACAATGCCCGCATTCTCCACCCGGTCGATGGCCTCGCGGGTGATCTGCTCGTCGTCAAGCAGCTTGTCACTTTCATCCTGCACCAGCACATCATGGCTGTCGCGCACCTTCATGCGGCGGGTGCGCGTGCGCTGGCCGAACGCCTTTCCGAACATGTCCGACAGATTGATCATGCCCATGCCGGAGCCCTGGGGCATGCCCGGCAGCTCCATCATCGGCATGCCGCCGCCGCTATCGCGCACTTCGAGGTCAACTTCCTTGTCGTCGAGCAACCCGTCGCGCAGCTTCTTGCGGAAACTGTCCCGCGTGGCCTCGCCGGCATTGGGGCCGACAAGCGCATCAAGCACCCGGTTTTCCGCCGCCGCATGGGCCTGCGGCTTCACTTCTTCGCGCTTGGCCTCGCGCACCATGGAGATGGCGGCCTCCACCAGGTCGCGGACGATCTGCTCTACGTCGCGGCCCACATACCCCACTTCGGTGAACTTGGTGGCCTCGACCTTGATGAAAGGTGCCTGGGCCAGCTTGGCCAGCCGGCGGGAAATCTCCGTCTTGCCGACGCCGGTCGGGCCGATCATCAGGATGTTCTTCGGCAACACTTCCTCGCGCATCCCCGTCTCAAGCTGCTGCCGCCGCCAGCGGTTGCGCAGCGCAATAGCCACGGCGCGCTTGGCGTCCTTCTGGCCGACAATATGCCGGTCGAGTTCAGCAACGATCTGGCGGGGAGACAGGGTGGTCATGGATTACTCGGGTCTGATGTGAGGAAGCTGGGACGGTGAAACGGTGAGGCGGGGCCGTCAGGCCTGGGCGTCAAGCACTTCGACAACAATGTTGTCATTTGTATAGACGCAGATATCCGAGGCGATCTTCATCGCCTTGCAGGCGATCTCTTCGGCGTCGAGATCAGTTTCCGAAAGCCCCCGCGCGGCAGCGAGCGCGTAATTGCCGCCTGAGCCGATGCCGGCAATGCCATTTTCCGGCTCCAGCACGTCGCCATTGCCGGTGAGGATGAAGCTCTCGGATTTGTCGGCCACCAGCATCATCGCTTCCAGCTTGCGCAGATAGCGGTCTGTCCGCCAGTCCTTGGCAAGCTCCACGCAGGCGCGTGCGAGCTGTCCGGGATATTGCTCAAGCTTGGCTTCCAGCCGCTCGAACAGGGTGAAGGCGTCGGCCGTCGCCCCGGCGAACCCCGAGATGACGGTGCCGCCCGCCAGCCGCCGCACCTTGCGCGCGGTGGCCTTGATCACCGTATCGCCCATGGAGACCTGCCCGTCGCCCGCGATCACCACCTTGCCGCCCTTGCGGACCGTGACGATGGTGGTGGCGTGCCAGTTGGGAAAGTCGGAAGAGGCCATGGGGGCGGAGGATCCTGTGCGTGCGGGTCCGGTGTGACGGACAGATGAAATCTGGCGCAACAGGTGGCCCGCCGCGCCGCCGGGGTCAAGGCCGGGCCACGCAATGCCGCGAAATCACCCTATTCCTGCCGCCGCCCAAACCGGCGAGAGGCGCCGAAGACCTCAGTCAGTGGGAAGGCCCGCCGCCTCGAGCCGTTCTTCCAGCCGCTTCATCCGCTCAAGCACCGGCGCCACGGCACGGTCCACATCCGCCTGGGTGAAACGCTGGGAGATATGCGCGTTGCAATTGGTCTCCCAATACTCCACGTCGATGATGATCGCCCGTTCGACAACCGCATCATAATTGGGGTCCGCCACCGAGCGGATCACATCCGGGTCCGTCACGATGCCGGCCCGGCCGCGGATCTTCACCCGGCGCTGGGCCGGATAATCCATCAGGAACAGGAATACATTGTCGTTCTCGCCGAGATTGCCGACGGTGATGTAGCGCATGTTGCCGAGGAAATCGGCAAAGCCCAGTGTCTTCGGCCCCAGCACCTTCAGAAAGCCCGCCGGCCCGCCGCGATGCTGCACATAGGGCTGGCCCTTGGCATTCGCCGTCGCCATGTAGAAATGCGTCTGCCGGGCGATGAACTGGGCAACCGGTTCGGTGATCTCTGCGGGCATGTGTGCCTCGGAAACAAAGCGCCGCCCATGCAGGCGGCCTTAAGGAAAAGCTGTCATGAAACAGCGCATATGGCACCTTGTGCGCGAAGCTGCTAGACCGCGCGGGCACACAATGACTTGAAACGCCTCCCCGGCGAAGGCAGGACGGGCCGCAGGGCCCCAATGGACGTCACACGAATGAGCAACGATCGCGACAGCCGCACGGCAATTGTCGAGCGCAAGACCAAGGAGACGGAAGTCTTCGTCTCCCTCGATCTCGACGGCACTGGTGAATATGACGTGGATACCGGCATCGGTTTCCTCGACCACATGCTCGAGCAGCTGTCCCGCCATTCGCTGATCGACCTGAAGGTGCGTGCCGAAGGCGATCTGCATATCGACTTCCACCACACAACAGAAGACAGCGGCATCGTCATCGGTGAAGCCGTGCTGCAGGCACTCGGCGACCTCAAGGGCATCACCCGCTATGGCAATGCGATCATCCCCATGGATGAGACCTGCACCCGTGTGACCCTTGATGTCTCGCAGCGGCCTTATCTGATCTGGAAGGTGAACTTCACCAAGCCGAAGCTGGGTGACATGGACACCGAGCTGTTCAAGGAATGGTTCCAGGCCTTCGCCCAGGCCGCCGGCATCACGCTGCACATCGAAAACATGTATGGCGAGAACAACCACCACATCGTGGAAAGCTGCTTCAAGGGCCTCGCCCGCGCCTTGCGCCAGGCGATCGAGATCGACCCGCGCAAAGCGGACGCCATTCCGTCCACCAAGGGCGTGCTCGGCAGCTAGTCAGGTAACCAGGACAAGTCAGACGTGACCGTCGCCATCATTGATTACGGCTCCGGCAATCTGCGCTCGGCGGAAAAATCCTTCGAGCGCGCGGCCCGCGAGACCGGCGCCGACACCAAAATCCGCGTCACCAGCGATCCGGATGTGGTGGCGGGCGCTGACCGCATCGTGCTGCCCGGCGTCGGCGCCTTCGGGGATTGCCGCCGCGGGCTCTATGCGGCCGACGGCATGGTCGATGCCCTGCGCGAGGCGGTCGAAAAGCGCGCCGTTCCCTTTTTCGGGATCTGCGTCGGCATGCAGCTGATGGCCACCCGCGGGCTGGAACACGGCAGCCACGAAGGGCTCGGCTGGATCCCCGGTGACGTCGCCGAGATCACCCCCGATGACCCCGGCCTCAAGATCCCGCATATGGGCTGGAACGCGCTGGAGCCGGTGGATGTCGCGGGCGAGCCGCACCCGGTGTTTGACGGGCTCGAACATGGCGAGCACGCCTATTTCGTGCACTCCTACGCCATCACGCCGACGGACCCGACCCACGTGCTGGCCAAAGTACGTTATGGCGGCGAGATCACCGCTGCCATCGGACGTGACAACATGGTTGGCACACAGTTCCACCCGGAAAAGAGCCAGCTCGTCGGCCTGCGCCTGATCGCAAACTTCCTTAACTGGACGCCTTAACACTTATGATCCTCTTCCCCGCCATCGACCTCAAGGACGGCCAGTGCGTGCGCCTCGTGCAGGGCGACATGGACCGCGCCACGGTTTTCTCCGATACGCCCGCCGAGCAGGCCAAGGTTTTCGAAAACCAGGGCTTTGAATGGCTGCATCTGGTCGACCTCAACGGCGCCTTCGAGGGCAAGCCAGTCAATGGCGACGCGGTGGAAGCTATCCTCAAGACCGTGTCGCTGCCGGCCCAGCTTGGCGGCGGAATCCGGTCGATGCAGCAAATCGAAGCCTGGCTCGACAAGGGCATCGCCCGCGTCATCCTCGGCACGGCAGCCCTGCGCGATCCGCAGCTGGTGATCGAGGCCTGCAAGACCTGGCCCGGCAAGATTGCTGTGGGCGTTGACGCCAAGGACGGCTATGTGGCTGTGGAAGGCTGGGCGGAAGTCTCCGACATTCAGGCCCTCGACCTTGCCAAGCGCTTCGAGGATGCAGGCGTTGCCGCCCTCATCTACACCGACATCTCCCGCGACGGTGCCATGCAGGGCATGAATGTCGCCGGCACGGCAGAGCTTGCAAACTCAGTTGGCATTCCGGTCATCGCGTCGGGCGGCGTCACCAATCTCGACGATCTCCACGCGCTGAAGGCCGCCAACGCGCCGGGCATCATCGGCGTCATCTCCGGCCGTGCCATCTATGACGGCCGGCTCGACCCTGCCGAGGCGCTGGCTGTTCTGAAGGAGGCCGCATGAGCCTCAAGGCCCGTGTCATTCCCTGCCTGGACGTGAAGGACGGCCGCGTCGTCAAGGGCGTCAATTTCGTTGATCTGCGCGATGCAGGCGATCCGGTTGAGGCCGCCACCGCCTATGACGCGGCGGGCGCAGACGAACTGTGCTTCCTCGACATTACGGCCAGCCACGAAAAGCGCGGCACGCTCATCGACGTGGTGCGCCGCACGGCGGAGCGATGCTTCATGCCGCTGACCGTCGGCGGCGGCGTGCGCACGGTGGAAGATGTGCGCCAGCTGCTGCTGGCCGGGGCCGACAAGGTGGCGATCAACACCGCCGCCGTCACCAACCCGGATTTCGTGCGCGAGGCCTCCGAAAAATTCGGCGCCCAGTGCATCGTTGTCGCTATCGACGCCAAGCGCGTGTCGAAGGAGGGCGGGCCCGCCAAATGGGAGATCTTCACCCATGGCGGCCGCACCGAAACCGGCATCGACGCGATCGAATTTGCCAAGAAGGTCGTCGATCTGGGGGCCGGTGAACTGCTCATCACCTCCATGGACCGCGACGGCACGCGCGCGGGGTTCGATACGGACCTGACCCGCACCATTGCGGACGCGGTCCGTGTGCCGGTCATCGCCTCCGGCGGCGTCGGCACGCTTGACCACCTGGTGGATGGCGTCCGCGACGGGCACGCCACCGCCGTGCTGGCAGCGTCGATCTTCCATTTCGGCGACCACACCATCGGCGAAGCCAAGGCGCATATGGCCGCCAACGGGGTCGATGTGCGGCCCTGACCGGCGACGGCCCGCCCTGGCCTCGCTTCCCTCCCGTCGCGGAGTGCGCGTAAGCTGAGGCCATGCCAACGGCCTCCTCGAAAACGACACCTAGATTGTCAATGAAGCCGGTGCGGCGGGAGCTCGAACTCAAGCTCTCGGTGACGCCTGAGACGCTGGCGCGCATCCGCAAGGGCGGGGCGCTGGCGCGTCTGGCCTCGCTCACACCTGTGGGCCGCGCCAGCACAAAGAGGCTGCACTCCGTTTATTGGGACACATCTGCCCATGACCTGGCGGCTGCAGGTATCGGCCTGCGTATCCGGGATGCAGGGGGCACCCTGATCCAGACCCTCAAGACGGAAGATGAAGGCGCGGGGCTGGCCACAGACCGGGCGGAAGACGAAACCGTGATTTCCGATGCCCCGCAGGGTACATCGCCCGCAAGCTGGACGCCTGACCTGCGTCTCATCGCCGACAAGGCCCTGCGCCGCCGCGCCCGCATGGCGATCGGCAAGCAGCCATTGCAGCCCCTCTTCGAAAGCGTGGTGCAGCGCACGGAGCGCCTCTACGCGACCCCGGACGGGGACCGCTTCGCGGTTGTGTTCGATGACGGCAATGTGGCGCTGGTGGCAGACCGGACGGTCCGCGAAGCCCTGTGCGAGATCGAGCTTGAGCTCGTGGCGGGCGCGCCTGCCGCCCTTGTCCGCACAGCCCGGACACTGGCGCAGCGCTATCCGCTGTCGCTCGGCACCCGCTCCAAGGCCGCCCGCGGCTACGCGCTTGCGGCCGCGCAGGATGGCGGCGCGGTGCCGGTCACACCGGCCGAGGCGATTGAAAAAGCCGGTAGCTCAGCCGTGCTACCCGGTATGACCCTGACCCAAACCTATGCCCTCACCCTGACGCGCTGTGCGGGCCAGATCGCAGGCAACATGGACGCGGTGGTGGACCACCGCTTTCCCGAGGGAATCCACCAGATGCGCGTGGCCATGCGGCGGCTGAGAGCGGCCCATGCCGCCTTTCACAAGGCCATACCCCTGGCCGGAGCCCGTGAGCACATCGCCCGGGTGAAAGCCCTGTTCTCCCTGCTGGGTGAGGCACGGGATCTGGATGTTTTCTATACCGAAACATTACCGGCCATGGTTTCCGCCAGCGCCGAGGCCGGTCCGGGCGCAGCCCCAGACGTGACCGCCCTCGCCGCGGCAACGGAAGAGCTGCGAGCGGAAGCCTGGACGCGGGTCCTGGCGGCACTCAAGGCCCCGGCCTTCACCGAATTGCTTCTGCAGGCCGGTGACCTGGCTGCGCAGGCGGAGGCAGACAGGGGTGTGACGGGGGATGGCCGTCCCGGTGAGGCGGGTATGCCCCTTGCCGACTTCGCCCGCGCCCGCCTGGACAAGCAATGGGACAGGGCGGTGATTGCCCACCACGTCCTGACCGGTCTCAGCAATGAAGCACGCCATGACCTGCGCAAGGACCTGAAGGGCCTGCGCTATGAAGCGGAGTTCTTCGCTCCGCTCTGGCCCGCGTCCCGGGTCAAGCCGTTCATGAAGCAGCTTAAGGGCCTGCAGGATGAGTTCGGCGCCATAAACGACGCGGTCACGGCCTTTCATATGGCGGACATGGCGGCTGCCCGCATCGGCGGAGACAGCGCGGCCCGGGCGGCGGGCTATGTGGGCGGCTGGTACGGCGCGCGGGCCGAGGCGGCCTTTGCCCATGTCTGCGCCCTCTGGCCCGCCTTTGAAGCGTCCAGCCCTTTCTGGCACGCCCCGCCGCTTGACGCCTAGGCGCGGCAGCCCCTAGCGGCCTTCGCTGAATATCTGCTACGCCACCGGGACCCAAATCCGCAGATCGAGCCGAGACGTTCCGTTCATGAGCAGCCAGACCGAAAAACCGGGCCCCGAAGTCCTTGCCCGCCTCGCAGCCTCCATTGCCGCGCGCAAGGGGACCGACCCGTCCGAGAGCTACACGGCCAAGCTGCTTGGCAAGGGAGTGGATAAATGCGCCCAGAAGCTGGGTGAGGAAGCGGTGGAAACCGCCATTTCGGCAGCCTCGCGCGACAAGGCCGGCGTCGTCTCCGAAAGTGCCGACGTGCTTTATCACCTGCTGGTCCTGTGGGCGGCCATGGATGTGGACCCGTCGGACGTCTATGGCGAACTGGCCCGCCGCGAGGGCGTGTCGGGCATCGCCGAAAAGGCGTCGCGCAAACAATCCTGACTGTGAGTGCCGGACATTGTGTGACGGCCGGATATGGAGGCCGAAATGGCTGAGCCTTATGACCACGAAAACATCTTCGCAAAGATCCTGCGCGGTGAGATCCCCGCAAGGAAGGTCTATGAGGACGTGCACGCCCTTGCTTTCCACGACATCAACCCGCAGGCGCCGGTGCATGTCCTGGTGATCCCCAAGGGGCCCTATGTGAGCCTCGACGACTTCCTGGCCGAGGCGCCGGATGAGCTGGTCACGGGCTTTTTCCGCGCTGTGGGCAAAGTCGCACGTGCCCTCGGACTCGCCGAGAGCGAAGGCGGCCCAGGCTTCCGGGCGCTGGCCAATGCGGGCGGGGATGCCGGGCAGGAGGTGCCGCACCTGCATGTGCATCTGTTCGGCGGCAAGCCACTCGGCCCGATGCTCGCCGGCTGAGCTGTGGCAACGGCTGTTCAGCCTCCGAATCTGTCCACGGACTCGCTCTTAGCGAAGCCGCGCCCGGCCCGGGGATTCACGGAATAGAGAATTCCGCATCCGGAACAATATAGGATTCGCTGACGGCAATGAAAAAGGCCGGCGGCGGATTCACCGCGCCGGCCTTTCTTTCCCTGGGATGATGGTACCTAGAGACCTTTAGACGCCACCAGCTGCCCGAGATTTACTTCCGGACGCGGTCCCATATGCGAGATCACTTCGGACGCGCAGATGGAGCCGAGGCGGCCGCACTCGACCGGTCCACGGCCCGTGGCCCAGCCATACAGGAAGCCCGCGGCGAACTGGTCGCCCGCGCCGGTGGTGTCTACCAGGGCGGTTGGCGTCTCCGCATCCACCACATGCACCTCGCCGTCGACCACCACGACCGACCCGGCTTCCGACCGCGTCAGCGCGGCCACCTTGGTGTCGCCGCGCACGGCCTGCAGCGCCTCGTCGAAGGTCTCTGTCTGGTAGAGCGACATGATCTCCGCCTCGTTGGCAAAGAGAATGTCCACATCCCCGCGCACCAGCTTCAGGAACTCGTCCCGGTAGCGGTCAACGCAGAACGAGTCAGACAGGGTCAGCGCCACCATGCGGTTGGCGTCATGGGCAATGGCGGCTGCCTTGAGAAACGCCTCCTTGGCGGCGGGCGGATCCCACAGATAGCCCTCGAGATAGGTGATCGCCGAGCGGGAGATGATCTCCTCGTCCACATCCGCGGCGGTCAGGTCCTGGGCTGCGCCCAGATAGGTGCTCATGGAGCGCTGGGCGTCCGGGCTGACAACGATCAGGCAGCGCGCGGTGGCAGGCCCGCGATCCGCCGGCTCGGTCTCGAAGACAACGCCGAGCGAGCGGATGTCATGACTGAAGGCGGTGCCGAGCTGGTCGTTGCGCACCTTGCCGATGAAGGCCGCCTTGCCGCCAAGCGAGGCGATGCCCGCAATGGTATTGGCGGCGGATCCGCCGGAGACCTGCACCGTCTGGCCCAAGGCGTCATACAGGGTCTGTGCCCGGTCCTCGTCGATCAGCGTCATGCCGCCTTTTTCGATGCCATGGGCGATGAGGAAAGTGTCGTCCGCATGGGCCAGCACATCGACAATTGCGTTGCCAAGTCCGGCCACGTGAAATTCAGGCGCGCTCATCAGGTGTCTTTCCGCTTGGGTCTGTCGAAGGGGCGGGCTGCGGGGTCGATTGCCCGGCGTCCGGGTCCCGCCCTCGGGATGGATCCCCATCACTAAAGCACCGGCTTCAAAAGTCCAGTTTCACGCCCGGAATGCGGGCCTTTTACCTGCCGCAAATCTGCGGCACTCTCCCCGCCATCATGATTGGCGCATTCACCAAGACCCTCTCCCAGATCTTCTCCGGCCCGTTCCGCTCCATCCTGTGGCGGTCCCTGGGCATGACCCTGCTGCTGCTGGTCACCATTGGCGCGGCCGGCCTCTGGGGCACCCAGTTCATCCCCGATGTCGGCATCGGCTGGGCCGATACAATCATCGATATTCTGGTCGATGCCGCGGTGGTGGTCGGGCTGATCTTTCTGGTGGTCCCCGTCACCGCCATCTTCATCCCCCTGTTCCAGGACGAGGTGGCCGAGGCGGTGGAAGACAGGCACTTCCCCGCGCGCAAGGGGCCGCGCGAGCAAGGCGTGCTCGAAGGGATCGGTCTGGGCCTCAGGGCGCTGGTGATCCTTCTGGCTGTCAACCTGGCAGCCCTGCCGCTGGTCTTCCTGCTGCCGGGCTTCGGCTTCGTGATCTTCCTGGTGGTCAATGGTTTCCTGCTCGGGCGTGAATTCTTCGAGGCGGCTGCCGTCCGCCATTTCGCCCCCGGCGACATCAAGGCCCTGCGCCAGCGCCATTCCGGACGCATCTTTCTCGCGGGCCTCGTGGTCGCCGGCGTCTTGGCCATCCCCTTCATCAATATCCTCGTGCCGCTGTTCGGCACGGCCTTCATGGTGCACATCCTGCACGGCATCATGCAGCGCGACGACAAGAGGGGGATGACCCGTGGCTGAGAAAACCCGGACACAACAGATGCGCCGCTCCGGCACCCGAATTCTGGTGCCGTCCTTGACCATCGCGCTTGCAGCTCTGGGCCTTGCCGCCTGCGCCCAACCGGGCGGCGCACCAGCCTCGGCGCCGGTTGCCCAGCTGACGGCACCCGCTCCCAAGCAGACCGCCATTCTCCGCCCGGCACCCAGCCCGGAAAGCCTCGTGGGCAAGTCGCCGGCGGCGATCGAACGCGCGCTCGGCACCCCCGCCTTTGAAGGCCGGGATGGGGATGCGCGCATCTGGCGGTACTCTGCGGAGACGTGCAGCCTGCTTGTCATTTTTTATGAGGACGAGGTAGGCGAGCCGAAATCGGCCTATCTGGATGCCCGCAAGCCCCAGGGCGGTGACGCGCAGATGGGGGCATGCCTGTCAGACGTGGTGAACACCCCGCGCGCCTGAGCCACCGGTCATGCGGTCATTTGGCCCTACGCCTTCGAAGCGGTTTTCGCTTTCGATTTTGCCCTGGCCTTCGGCTTTGCTTTTGCTTTCGATTTCGTCTTTGGCGCGGGCGCAGCCTCGGCGGTGGTCTTTGCCTTGAACTTGCACAGATCCGAGACGAAGCAACTGGGGCAATCAGGCTTGCGCGCCTTGCAGATGTAGCGACCGTGCAGGATCAGCCAGTGATGGGCGTCGCGCATATAGGGCTTGGGAATGCGCTTCAGCAGCTTGAGCTCCACCTCAAGCGGTGTCTTTCCCGGCGCCAGCCCCAGCCGGTTCGACAGGCGGAAGATATGCGTATCCACCGCCATCGTTTCCTCGCCAAAGGCCACGTTGAGCACCACATTGGCCGTCTTGCGCCCGACACCCGGCAACGCCTCCAGCGCCTCCCGGTCGCGGGGGATCTCCCCGCCATGCTGCTCCAGCAGGATGCGCGACAGGGCGATCACGTTCTTCGCCTTGTTGCGGTAAAGGCCGATGGTCTTGATGTAGTCGCGGACCTTTTCTTCCCCCAGCGCCACGATCTTGGCCGGGGTGTCAGCCACTGCGAAGAGCGGCCCCGTGGCCTTGTTCACCCCCACATCGGTGGCCTGCGCCGACAGCACGACGGCGACCAGCAACGTATAGGGGCTGGAATATTCAAGCTCTGTCTGGGGGCTCGGGCTCTTTTCCTGGAAACGGCGAAAGAGCTCTTCACGCTCGGCGAGGGTCATCATGGGGCGGGACTTTAGCGAAGCCCCGCCACCCTGCCACCCGAAAAGTGCGGTGCAATCTCCAAGGACCCGCCACCTCGTAAAAAGGTGCGACCGCGCGGCCCTTTGCCTCCCCGCCCCTGCAGCACTAGCTTTAGGCCCATGAGCCACGAGCTGCCCGAAACGCTGTATCTGGACGCCGTCCTGCATCCGCACAGGTCCCTGCCGCCGAAAGGCTTTCTGGCGGTGATGCTGGGCGTAGGCGCGGTCAGCTTCTGCGCGGGCCTCGCCTTTCTGCTGATGGGGGCATGGCCCGTCTTCGGGTTTTTCGGCCTGGATGTGGCGCTGATCTATTGGGCGTTCCGCATGAACTACCGGGCGGGCCGGATGATCGAGCATGTGCGGCTGACCGATCAGGTCCTCGACATCCGCCGTGTCCACCCGTCCGGGAAGGTGGAAAGCTGGCAGCTCGAACCGACCTGGGCCCAGGCACGCATGGTGACGACGGCGCGCGGGCGCAGCCTGCGGCTCCGGTCACGGGAGCGCTGGGTGGAACTCGGCCGCTTCATGACGGAAGACGAGCGGGAGAGCTTTGCCACCGCTTTCGCCGCCGCCCAGCACCGCCGGCGTGACGGCATGGTGGCGGCGGCGAAGCTGGGTGGCTGAGCCTCAGGAGTAGTCGCGCTCGACCAGCACCTTCTTGGAGATGACATTCCCATTGTCATCAAGCTCGTAGGCGATGGGCACGCCGGTCGCGATGTTCACTTCCACGATCTCGTCCGGCCCCAGCTTGTCGAGCTGCATCACGAGTGCCCGCAGGGAATTGCCGTGGGCAGCCACAAGCACGCGCTTGCCGGCAAGCACCTTCGGCAGGATCTCGGCCTCGAAATACGGCAGCACCCGCTCGGCGGTCATCTTCAGGCTTTCGCCGCCCGGCGGCGGCACGTCGAAGGACCGGCGCCAGATATGCACCTGTTCCTCGCCCCACTTCTCGCGCGCGTCATCCTTGTTGAGGCCCGCAAGATCGCCATAGTCGCGCTCATTGAGCGCCTCGTTTTCGACAACCGGAATACCGCTCTGGCCGAGGGCTTCCAGCGCCAGACGATTGGTCTCCTGCGCCCGCTTGAGCGCGGAGGTGAACGCCATGTCGAATTCAAGCCCTGCGGCCTTCATCAGCTCACCGGCTTCGCGGGCCTCGGTGCGGCCCTGCTCGGTCAGCTCGACATCGCGCCAGCCGGTGAAAAGGTTCTTCTTGTTCCATTCGCTCTGGCCATGACGGACCAGAACCAGCGTGTGAGCCACGGTTGCGTCTCCTGATCTTGAAGAGAAAAACTAGAAATCCGAAAGGCCGAGCACGTCGAGCATCGAGAAGCTGCCCGGGCCCTTGCCCTGTCCCCATTGCGCGGCCTTCACGGCCCCGCGTGCGAAAATCGACCGGTCCTCGGCGATGTGCGACAGCACGATGCGCTCTTTCTCGGCAGCGAAGATCGCCGAGTGCTCGCCCACCACCGACCCGCCGCGCAGGGCGGCAAAACCGATATCCCCCCGCTTGCGGGCACCGGTCTGGCCGTCGCGGCCGCGGTCGGCCACGTCATCCAGGGACACACCGCGGCCTTGCGCAGCGGCATCGCCCAGCATCAGGGCCGTGCCCGAGGGTGCGTCCACCTTGTGGCGGTGGTGCATTTCAACGATCTCGATATCCCAATCCGCGTCGAGCGCCTGTGCAACCCGCCGGGTGAGGGCGGTAAGCAGGTTGACGCCAAGCGACATGTTGCCCGCGCGCACAAGCGTCGCGTGGCGGGCGGCGGCTTCAAGCCGCGCCTCGTGATCGGACGTAAAACCGGTGGTGCCGATCACGTGCACGATGCGGGCCTGGGCAGCCAGGTCGGCAAACTCAACGGTGGCCGCCGGCGCCGTGAAATCAAGAACCGCATCGACCGCAGTAAAAACATCCAGCGCCTGGTCCGTCACCTGAACGTCCAGCCGGCCGACCCCGGCAAGCTCGCCCGCATCCTTGCCAAGCGCCTCATGGCCCGTCCGCTCGATGGCGCCGGCAACAACGCAGCCATCCGTGGCGGTGATCGCCTCGATGAGGGCCTGGCCCATGCGGCCGGCGGCGCCGGTCACGGCAATGCGAAGGGCTTCCATTGGATCTGTCCATGAATGGGCGGCCAGCGGCACCCGGAGGGGTCAGGGTGCACTGGCCTGTCTGTCGGAGCGAGGCGTTGTAACAGGCCCGGACCGCGACCGCAAAACCTGCCGCGTGCCGCAGGCGCTGCGCCGCGCGAGGCCTGAAACAGCTTTGGTTCGATGCTTAATGGTTTATTTGGCCGTGCTCTCTAAGACAGACCCTGAACAGACACATCAAGTCTCTTGGGGGACCGTGCGTGGCGCAGAACGGGGACGAGGAAAAGCGGGACGACTTCGCGACCCCCGGCGCGCGCGCCTATGCCGACGCCGCCCTTGCGCTTGCCATCGGCATACTGGGCTTCATCGTCTCCGCCTTTCTCAACCTCGAGCATCGCTGGCATGAATTCGTCGGCCACAAGGATGTGGGCATGCATCTGGAAGAGCTGCCCATCGCCATGTTCGTGGCGGGGCTCGGCTTTGCCTGGTTTGCCTGGCGCCGCTGGATTGAATCCGAGGCAGCGGCACGGGAAAGCCGCCGGGCCAACAAGGAGCTGCAGAGCCAGCTTCAGCGCAACCGGCAGATGATCACCGAATTGCAGGAGGCCCGCTGCCGGGCCGAGGACCTGGACCGCGCCAAGACGCGGTTTCTTGCCCATATGAGCCATGAGCTGCGCACGCCGCTCAACGCCATTATCGGCTTCTCCGAACTCATGCAGCTTGAAACCTACGGGCCGCTGGGTGACCGGCACTATAATGATTACACCGCCAGCATCCACCAGTCCGGCCAGCATCTGCTGGAACTCATCAACGATCTGCTGGACCTGACCCGTATCGAGTCGGGCGATCTCACGCCCCATTACACCGAAGAGGTGATGGGCGACATCGGTCAGGCCGCCTGCCGCATGCTTCAGGACCGCGCCGGGGCCGCCGGGGTGCATCTCATCTATCAGCCGGGAAGTGCGGCGGACACGGACGTGCAGATCGACAGCCGGATGATCCGCCAGGTGCTGATCAACCTCATTGCCAATTCCATCCGTCACACACCCAGCGGCGGCGTGGTGGATGTCACGACCTTTGAAGGTGACCACGGCTGTGCGGGATATGTCGTCGCCGATACGGGCGAGGGGATGGACGCAGCGGCCCTGCGCCGGGTGCAGTCAGGCTTCGCTGAGGTAAAAAGCGCGCTCCAGCGCGACCACAACGGGGCCGGCATCGGCCTGCCCCTGTCGCGGGCCATCATGGAAGCCCATGGCGGCAGCCTGGACATCGCGAGCCGTCCCGGCGAAGGCACGCGGGTGACCGTGACCCTGCCGCCGGAGCGGGTGATCACGGCCTCCGCCGCGGCGTTCATGACCTAGGCGCTGTTGGCGCCGTTGAGGAAATCCTTCACCCGGGCGAAGAAGCCCGTGGATTCAGGGCTGGTCTCGTCGGTGCACTCGCCCTGGAACTCCTCGAGCAGCTTGCGCTGTTTCTTGGTCAGGTTCATCGGCGTTTCCACCGTCACCTGAATATAGAGATCGCCATGCTGTGACGAGCGCAGCACCGGCATGCCCTTGCCCTTGAGGCGGAACTGTTTGCCGCTCTGGGTGCCTTCGGGAACCTTTACCTTTACCCGCGCCCCCTTGAGCGACGGCACCTCGATCTCACCGCCGAGCGCTGCCGTCGGCATGGAGATCGGCACGCGGCAGAACAGATCCGCCCCGTCGCGCTGGAAGAACGGGTGCGGCTTGATCGACAGGAAGATGTAAAGGTCACCGGCAGGCCCGCCGCGCGCGCCTGCTTCGCCTTCACCGGCCAGCCGGATGCGCGTGCCGTCCTCGACACCGGACGGGATGTTGACCTGGAGCGTCCGCTCCTTTTCAACCCGGCCCGCGCCGTTACAATCCGTACACGGATCCTGGATCACCTCACCGCGGCCGCCGCATGTCGGGCAGGTGCGCTCGACAGTAAAGAAGCCCTGGCTCGCCCGCACCTTGCCCGCGCCATGACACATGCCGCAGGTGGTGGGCTGGGTGCCCGGCTTGGCGCCGGAGCCCGAGCAGGTTTCGCAGGTGACGGCTGTCGGCACACGGATCTGCGCCGTCTTGCCCTCATAGGCTTCGTTGAGGCTGATCTCCATGTTGTAGCGGAGATCAGCACCGCGGGTGCGGCCGCCGCCGCGCCTGCCACCGCCCCGGGGGCCGCCCTGGCCGCCCATGAACTCGCCGAACAGATCATCGAAGATATCGGACATGGAGGACGCAAAGTCCTGCCCGAAGCCGGGACCGCCCGGCCCGCCGGGGCTGCCGTTCTCGAATGCCTGGTGGCCGAACCGGTCATAGGCAGAGCGCGTCTGCGGGTCCTTCAGGGCGTCATAGGCTTCGTTCAGCTCCTTGAACTTGGCCTCGGCCTCCGGGTCGCCCTGGTTCTGGTCCGGGTGAAACTTCTTGGCAAGCTTGCGATAGGCGGACTTCAGCTCCGCGTCATCGGCAGAGCGCGGCACGCCCAGAACTTCGTAGTAATCGCGCTTAGACATTTTTGGATTTCCGCGTGATTTTCCGGATACGGAACACGTGGCCGTCCCTACAAACAGGCCCGGTGCGGCAAGTCATGCTGCACCGGGCCGCTGCTCGTCTGTAAGGGCCGGCCGGCGCGTTACGCCGTGCCGTCCTTCTTGTCGTCATCGACCTCGGTGAAGTCGGCGTCCACCACGTCGTCACCGTCAGCTGCGCGGTCTTCGGCGGCAGCGTCAGCCGCGGCATCCGCATTGGCCTGCTCAGCCTGGCTTGCCGCATACATGGCTTCGCCCAGCTTCATGCTGGCCTGGGCGAGCTCTTCCGATTTGGCCTTGATGGCCTCCGGGTCGTCGCCTTCCAGCGCTGTCTTGAGGTCGGCGATGGCGGTTTCGATCGCGGCCTTGGTCTCCGCGTCCACCTTGTCGCCGTTCTCTTCCAGCGCCTTTTCGGTCGAGTGCACCAGAGCCTCGGCCCCGTTGCGGGCCTCCACAAGCTCGCGGCGCTTCTTGTCTTCCTCGGCGTGGCTTTCGGCGTCCTTCACCATCTGGTCGATGTCGGCATCCGACAGGCCGGACGAGGCCTGAATGCGGATCGCCTGCTCCTTGCCGGTGGCCTTGTCCTTGGCGGACACATTGACGATGCCGTTGGCGTCGATGTCGAAGGCGACCTCGATCTGCGGCACGCCGCGCGGCGCCGGCGGAATGCCCACCAGGTCGAACTGGCCGAGGATCTTGTTGTCGGCCGCCATCTCGCGCTCGCCCTGGAACACGCGGATCGTCACCGCGTTCTGATTGTCCTCGGCGGTCGAGAAGGTCTGTGCCTTCTTGGTCGGGATCGTCGTGTTGCGGTCGATCAGGCGGGTGAACACACCACCCAGCGTCTCGATGCCCAGCGACAGCGGCGTCACGTCGAGCAGCAGAACGTCCTTGACATCGCCCTGCAGCACGCCGGCCTGAATGGCGGCACCCATGGCCACCACTTCGTCCGGGTTCACGCCCTTGTGCGGCTCCTTGCCGAAGAACTTCTGCACGGTCTCCTGGATCTTCGGCATGCGGGTCATGCCGCCGACCAGAACAACCTCGCTGATGTCCGACGCGGACAGGCCCGCATCAGCCAGCGCCTTCTTGCACGGCTCGATGGTCCGCTGCACCAGCTTGTCCACCAGCTGCTCCAGCTTGGCGCGGGTCAGCTTCATGGTCAGGTGCTTCGGGCCGGACTGATCGGCGGTGATGAAGGGCAAATTGACTTCGGTCTGCGTCGCCGAGGAGAGCTCGATCTTCGCCTTTTCGGCGGCTTCCTTCAGGCGCTGCAGGGCCAGCTTGTCATTCTTGAGGTCGATGCCGTTGTCCTTCTTGAATTCCTCGGCGAGGAAATCAACCAGGATCATGTCGAAGTCTTCACCACCCAGGAAGGTGTCACCATTGGTGGACTTCACCTCAAAGACGCCGTCGCCGATCTCGAGGATCGACACGTCGAACGTACCGCCGCCAAGGTCATAGACGGCAATCGTCTGACCGTCGGCCTTGTCCAGGCCATAGGCGAGCGCTGCCGCGGTCGGCTCATTGATGATGCGCAGCACTTCGAGGCCGGCGATCTTGCCCGCGTCCTTGGTGGCCTGGCGCTGGGCGTCGTCGAAGTAAGCCGGCACGGTAATGACCGCCTGCTCGACCTTCTCGCCCAGATAGCCCTCGGCGGTTTCCTTCATCTTCTGCAGGATGAAGGCCGAGATCTGCTGCGGCGAATATTTCTCGCCGCGCGCTTCCACCCAGGCCGCGCCATTATCCGCCTCGACGATGGAATAGGGCACCATGCCCTTGTCCTTCTGCACCGTCGGGTCGGAGATGCGGCGGCCGATGAGGCGCTTGATCGCAAACAGGGTGTTTTCGGGGTTGGTGACCGCCTGGCGCTTGGCCGGCTGACCGGTCAGGCGTTCGCCGTCCTCGGTAAAGGCCACCATGGACGGCGTCGTGCGCGCGCCCTCGGAATTCTCGATGACTTTCGGGTTGGACCCGTCCATGACCGCGATGCACGAGTTGGTCGTGCCAAGGTCAATGCCAATGACTTTCGCCATTTAATGCGTCTCCACGTTTCTATAGGCGGACCAGGATGAACCGGCCTTGAAGCCCAAGCACCGGGTCGCATCCTTCAGTTGCGGGCACCTATACGCGCTTTGTGACCAAAGCGTTAGGCCCCGATTGGTCCCCTCGTGATGAACCAGGGTTTGGCGTGTCCATAAGGACCCGCCGGATACGCGAGTTATATATGTAGGGCGGTACCGCACCGCAACACTGTGGCAGCGGATTTTCCATAATTTAAGTGTGCTAATGACCCGCGAAACCGGCGCCAATTCCCCAACTTCCAGTGACCCGGCATCAGGGAACGCTGCTTCGGGGCCTGCCCCCGTCACGGCTACGAAGGTCGCCATCGCGCCCGGCGTGACCCTGCTGCCGCAGCGCCTGCCGGCGGAGGCCCAACAGGCACTGCTGGCGGACATACGCCGGATCGCCGACGAAGCCCCCCTCTATACGCCCACCATGCCGCGCACCGGCAAGGAATGGACCGTGCGGATGACCAATTGCGGGCCGCTGGGCTGGGTGTCGGACAGGGACGGCTACCGCTACCAGACAACCCACCCGGCCACGGGCAGGCCCTGGCCGCAGATCCCCGGAACCCTGCTCGCCCTGTGGGATGAGGTGACGGGCTACCCCGCCCCGCCTGAATGCTGCCTGGTGAATTACTACGCGGACAAGGCCCGCATGGGCCTGCACCGGGATGAGGACGAGGAGGCCCGCGACGCCCCCGTCCTCTCGGTCTCGCTGGGCGATACAGCGACGTTCCGCCTGGGCGGCCTTGAGCGCCGAGACAAGACCAAGAGTTTCCGCCTCCACTCCGGCGACGTGCTGCTGCTTGGCGGTGACAACCGCCTTGCCTATCACGGCATCGACCGCATCCTGCCGGGCACCTCGACCCTGCTGAAAGATGGCGGGAGGCTGAACCTGACCCTGAGGCGGGTGACGAGGCCCTGACAAGACCCCGACAAGGCCCTGACGAAACCGACGGCCAGCAGCCGTGTGTAACGGGTGGGGGTGGCAGCCGCCCCGCTCCTTTCGGAGGGCGCATCTCAATCGGGGCGGCTGCCGGCCGGAACGGGCGTCAGGCGGCGTCGAGAAGACCCTCGGCCTGAAGCGCCGCCCGGCTTCCGGGACGCTCACTCATGCGGCTGCGGAAGGCCGACACTTTCGGCCACGCCTCAAGATCAAGGCCCGCGGCCTCGACCCAGCGCAGCACCACGAAGAGATAGACATCCGCCACCGACAGGCGGTCATCCACGAAATAGGTGCGGCCGTCAGAGAACAGGCCTTCGAGATAGGTCAGGTGCCGTTCCACCTGCGCCTTGGCCCGCGCCTTGGCGGCATCGTCCGTATCAGCCGAGAAAAACGGGCTGAAGGATTTGTGGAAGTCCGACGAGACGAAGCTGAGCGCCTCCTGGACCCGCGTGCGGGCAAGGGCGTCTGCGGGTAATGCCAGCTCGCTGCCGGGGTGCTCACCGGCCACATATTGCACAAGGGCCGCGCCTTCGGTCAGCACATCCCCGCTGTCCAGGGCCAGCGCGGGCACCCGGGCCTTGGCGTTGATCGCCGTGTAGGTCGCACCGGTTTCGGTCGCCCCCTTTGAGGGGTCGTAGCGTTCAAGGGTAAAGGCAGCGCCCACTTCACGCAGCACGATATGGGTGGCAAGCGAGCAGGAGCCCGGCAGGTAGTAGAGTTTCATCTGTGTCATCCTTTCATCAGTTCACAGATTATTTGAAGGAAACCGTCAGGCCGCACTTGCGGGTGCTGAAGTTGCCGTGCCGCTGGTCAACGCGGACATCAGGTCAGCAACTGTGCGGTGGGCGAGATTGGGGGCGGACTGGCCCGCATAGAGCGAGGTCAGGTCGTCACGCTCCTGCCGGGCACAGGCGGCCTTGAGCTGCGAGACGAACCAGGCCTGGACCGGGAAAGGCGCGATCTCTCGCGCACCCAGCTCATCGATCAGCCGGTTGCGCACGCCCCGGGCGAGACGGCCCGTATAGCTGCGGGTCAATACGGTGTCGCTGACACGATCAGGGTCAAACAGCACCTGCCGGTGCGCATCAGTCGTCCCGGATTCAGCGCAGGCGAGGAACGCAGTGCCCAGCTGCGCCGCACTCGCGCCCAGCTGCCGCGCCGCCGCAATGCCTGCCGCGTCCACGATGCCGCCTGCTGCGATCACCGGCACAGAAACGCGCCGGGCAACGATCTGCGTCAGGGCCGCAGTGCTCATCAGGCTGTCTTCGGCCCGGTCCAGGAAGGAGGGCCGGTGGCCGCCGGCTTCAAACCCCGTGGCGACGATCATGTCGACGCCTGCAGCCTCCAGCGCCAGCGCTTCCTTCAGGCTGGTCGCGGCACCGATGGTCCGGATGTCCCGCGCCCGGCACGCCTCCAATATGGAGGTTGAGGGAATGCCGAAGACGAAGCTGAAGGCAGGCGGCCGCGCCTCGAGCAGGGCCTCTGCCTGGTCTTCGAAGCGTTCGTGGAAACGCGCCGGCTGGTCCGGCATATCGATGGCGAGCTCGGCGAAATAGGGCGCAAAGCGCGCGGCGTAATCGGCAAAGGCATCCGCGGACACATTGACGCCGCCGGCGTCATGGTCGGAGACCCAAAGATTGAGCGCAAACGCCCCGGAGGTGCGGCTTCGCAGCCGGGCAGCCGTCTCGATCAGCGCGTCCGGTGACAGCACATGCGCACCGAAGGATCCAAGCCCGCCACGATCGGCCACGGCGCTGACCAGCTCAATGGTGGATAGCCCGCCGCCGAACGGCCCCTGGACGACCGGATGCCTGAGCGACAGAAGCTCGGACGCGGTTGCGGATGATCCCATGACAGTCTCCCTTTGCCTGGAGGGGCGGCAGGTCGCGCCGGCCCCTGGTGTCGGGAGGCAGATAGGTCATTAACTTTCCAAAGGTAAGCGGATTTCCTTGTGTAACCCGATTATCGCGTTACCATCGGGATACCTGCTGGTACCAGCGGTAACCCGTTTCACCACACGCCGGATGCCCTGCCATGGCCCTCAAAATGCGCAAGAACCTGGCGCCCCAACCGCCTGAACGCTGTGACCTCACTGAGTGCATGGCGCTGATCGGCGGTGCGTGGACGCCGAATGTGATCTGGCATCTGAGCGAGGGCGCGCGCCGGTTCAGCGAGTTGCGCGCCGACATCCCGCCGATCTCGCCCAAGGTGCTGACCCAGCGCCTGCGCCAGCTCGAAGAGCGCGGCATCGTGCACCGGGAGGTGAAGCCCACCTCGCCGCCATCGGTGGAGTATTCGCTGACCGACCTCGGCTGCGAATTGCTGCCCGCTATCCAGGCGATCGTCGATGTGGGCAAGCGCCTGAAGGAGCGCGAAGAAGCTGGCCTCTGACAGGCCCTGCCCCTAGGGTCTGCCCAAAGCACAAGAACAGATTGGGAGGCATTGATGGGCATCGCGCATGAGCTGGCGGTGGCGTTCAAACGCTGGCGCTATGTGCAACGGCACGGCAAGGCGGCATCGCCTCTATCCGCGACTGACTTCCGGGCAGGCGCGCAGCCGTTGATCGATGCAGCGGCAGCGCATATCGCGGAGGCCGCGTTCATCGACCTGCCGCCCAGCCGCATGCCCTGGACCTCGACAGACATGGTGCTGGCGGACGGCGATGAGGTGACGCTTCTGTCCGTTGGCCGCCTGTGGCTGAGCCGCGGGCTTGATATCTGGGTGGGGCCGCAATTCCAGGTCTGGGGCCGGATCGGCGAAACGGGCGAAGTCTTCAACGGCACCCGCGAGACGATGACCGTGACGGCGCAGGGCACGGATGCGACCGGCGGCAGGCTGTATCTCGGCGGGCAGTTCCCCGGCCAGTTTTCCGACAGGCAGGGAAGGATGATGCCCGACCTCAACGCCTATGCAGGCGCAGACGGCGACTTCACCGTGCTGGTGATCCGCTGGCGCAAGGATGCAGCCTCAGGGCTTGCCGCCATGGCCGCCGCCGGTGACGTCAATGGTCTGGTGGCTTTGGAGCGCGACAGGCTGGACAATCCGGATGTGCCGCCCGAAGGCTGGAAGCCCCTGTGGTTCCTCGGACAGAATAAGATCTATACGGAGCAGTCTGGCACGTCTGGCACGTCTGGTGCGAGTGATGGGACTGGTGTGGCCGGTGCGGCTGGCGGAGAAGGTCATGCCTGCATCCACTGCCACACGGATCAGAATGTCGGCATTCTGCAGAAGGAAACGCCCTTTGCGCTGACGCCCGACACGGAAATCAGCTGGGACTGGAAAGTGGATGCCATCCCCTCCGCCCTGCCGGAGGATACGGCGGCCAGTCACGACTACATCTCGATTGCGGTGGAGTTCGAGAACGGCCGCGACATCACCTATTACTGGAGCCGTGAACTGCCCGTGGGCCGGGCCTATTGGTGCCCGCTGCCCACCTGGAAGGACCGCGAGTTCCACGTGGTGATCCGTTCAGGCGAACAGGATCTGAAGACCTGGCTATCCGAGCGCCGCAATCTGCACGCGGATTATGCGCGCTATATGGGCGAGCCGCCGCAGCGCATCGTCCGCGTCTGGTTCATTGCCAACAGCCTGTTCCAGCGCATCCCCGGCACGGCCGACTTCCGCAACATCACGCTTGCGAATGCCGGGGAGCGTCTTCGGGTGCTGTAGGGCTCAGGCCTTGGTGTCGATGGTGGCGCCGGGATTGGGCTTGCCACCGTCGCTTGCACCGTCGCCCGAGCTGTCACCCGTGCCGCCTTCGGTGCTGCCTGCCTCGCCATTTGCCTCGGAAGCGGATGCCGCGTCAGCAGCGGGCGCTGCGGCGGCGGCCGGGCCGCCCTTGGAGACGCCGACCATGGCCGGGCGCAGCAGGCGGTCGCCGATGATGTAGCCGGTGGCGACCACTTCCATCACCGTGCCGGAGGGCTTGGAGGGGTCCGGCACCTCGAACATGGCCTGGTGCAGATTGGGGTCGAACTTTTCCCCATGCGGGTTGATCGGCTTCACCCCGTGGCGCTCCATCACCGAGAGGAATTCCCGCTCGGTCATTTCAACGCCCTCGATGAGATTGCGGACGGGCTCTGGCACGCCCTGGCGGTCCTCGTCCGACAGGGTGTCGATGGCGCGGCGCATGTTGTCGCCCACCGAGAGAATGTCGCGGGCAAAGCTCGTCATGGCGTATTTGCCTGCATCCTGCTTGTCGCGTTCAGCCCGCTTGCGGGTGTTCTCCGCATCCGCCACCGCGCGCAGCAGGCGGTCCTTGAGGTCGGCCACTTCGGCTTCCAGCTCGGCAATGCGGGCCTCGGGGCCTGTGGCCGCGTCGGCGACCTCTCCCGCATCGGCGCCATCGGCCGGTGCGTCCCAGGGAGTGCCCTCGGCAGCAGCGTCCTGCGCGGCACCCTCGTCAGCGGGGGTTTCGGGCTGGGCCTGGTCTTTCGGATCACTCATTTGAACATCACCATGCAAAAGATCGGGAAGGGGCGGAGGCAGCCTGCCTGATGGCGGCGCCTCCGGTCTGCGCCGCTTGTACGCCAGCGGCCCGGCGCTGTGAACCATTTAAGCAGCCCGGGGCTTTGCGCAAGTTCTCGCGCGGAAGCGGCGCATTCTGCGCGTGGCCATCCTTGGGAGATCTTTCCACCCCCCGCTTTCCCTCCGGTTTAACCGGAGGGCCCATCTGACTATCGGCCTCCCATGGATCCTCCGGTCAAGCCGGAGGGAGAGCGGTATAGTGGGGCATACCCTTAAGCCACTGCCTGCGGCGGCGCCGGCCCTAGCTCACCAGCTGGGTGACGAGCCGGGCAGTGTAATCGACCATCGGAATGACGCGGGCATAATTGAGGCGCGTGGGGCCGACAACGCCGAGCACGCCGACAATCTGGTTGTCGGCATTGGTGTAGGGCGAGACGATGACCGAGGAGCCCGACAGCGAGAACAGCTTGGTCTCCGAGCCGATGAAGATGCGCACGCCGTCGGCGTTTTCTGCCAGCGACAGCAGTTCCAGCAGTTCCTGCTTGGTCTCAAGGTCATCGAACAGCCGCCGCACCCGTTCAAGGTCCTCCAGCGCCTGCACATCCTCCAGCAGATTGCCGCGCCCGCGCACGATCAGCGACCGGCCGGCAGCTCCGCTCCCGGTCCCGGCGGGGGTCTTCCCCGGGCCGGTGCCCGACCACACCGCAAGGCCTGCCTCGACGATCTGCGTGGTGAGTTCATCAAGTTCCGCTTTTCGGGCGGCGATCTCCTCGCGCACCTGCCGCTGCGCGTCGCTGAAGCTCTTGCCCTTGAGGCGCGCATTGAGGTAGTTGGCGGCAATGGTCAGCGAGGAGGCCGGCATGTCGGGCGGTGTGTCGATGATGCGGTTCTCCACCATGCCGTCCTCGAAGACGACGATGGCCAGCGTCCGCCCGGGCGACACCGGCACGAATTCAAGCTGCTTCAGTCGTGCCTCGCGTTTCGGTGCCACCACGAGGCCCGCGCAATGCGACAGCCCGGACAGCGTTTGCGACACATGGGCGAGCGCGTCGTCCACCGGCTGGTTGGAGCCCGACAGCTGCGCCTCGATGCCCGCCCGCTCTTCCTCGGTGAGATCGCCCACCTGCAGCAGTGCGTCGACGAACAGCCGCAGGCCGGCTTCCGTCGGCATGCGCCCGGCGGAGGTGTGCGGCGAGGTCAGCAGGCCCAGCTCCTCCAGATCCGCCATCACATTGCGGATCGAGGCCGGCGACAGGGAGACCGTCGCCGCTTTGGACAGGGTCCGCGACCCCACCGGGTCGCCGGTCTCAAGATAGGTTTCCACCAGCTGCCGGAACACGTCCCGAGACCGCTGGTTCAGTTCCAGCAATGTGTTGGGGCCATCAGCCATGCGTGGTGCCGTCTCCGAAACGAAAACCGGTTGCCCGCAGCCGGGAGGGCCCGGGCGGGGCGGAAAGGCGGCGCGGTTTCGCGCCATGCGGGAATCTAGGAACGCCCGGCGCTCCCGTCAATTTGGCCGGCGCGAGCGCAGCCCGGGAGACCGGGGACAGATCATCTCTTGCAGGCGCTGGCGCACGCGGATAGGAAGTCAGCCGAACCCCGACACAGGCGGCGATATATATCGGGATATATTTCCGACACGAGACATATATCCGAAATATATGTTGCGCCGCACATAAGCGTCCCAACCGAATTGGAGTGTCCATGCGCCCGTCCGGCCGCCGTCCCGATCAGATGCGTTCCGTTTCCTTCGAACCCGGCTTTTCCAAGCACGCCGAAGGCTCCTGCCTGGTCCGGTTCGGCGACACCCATGTGCTGGTGACCGCCAGCCTCGAGGAGCGCGTGCCGCCCTTCCTGCGCAATTCCGGCCGCGGCTGGGTGACCGCCGAATACGGCATGCTGCCGCGCGCCACCGGCGACCGCATGCGCCGCGAGGCGTCCGCCGGCAAGCAGTCCGGCCGCACCCAGGAAATCCAGCGCCTCATTGGCCGCTCCCTGCGCGCGGTGGTGGATCTCGGCGCCATGGGCGAGCGCCAGGTCTCCGTTGACTGCGACGTGATCCAGGCCGATGGCGGCACCCGCACCGCCTCGATCACCGGCGCCTGGGTGGCGCTGCACCAGTGCTTCTCCTGGATGAAGGAGCGCGACATGATCAAGGAGATCCCCCTGCGCGACCACGTCGCCGCGATCTCCTGCGGCATCTATAACGGCACCCCGGTTGCCGATCTCGACTATGCCGAGGATTCCACCGCCGGCACCGACGCCAATTTCGTCATGACCGGCGCCGGCGGCATCGTCGAAATCCAGGGCACCGCCGAAGGCGACCCCTTCTCCGAGCAGGAATTCAACGACCTGATGGGCCTCGCCAAGGCGTCGATCCGTGATCTCGTGACCATGCAGAAGCAGGCGGCGGGCCTGTCGTGAGCAGCCACCGCCGCTTCACCGAGCCCAAAATCATCGTGGCCAGCCACAATGAGGGCAAGGTGCGCGAGATCCGCGACCTCCTGGCACCCTTCGGGGTCGAAACCGTCTCCGCTGCCGAGCTCGACCTGCCCGAGCCGGAGGAGACCGGCACCACCTTCCGCGCCAATGCGGAGCTGAAAGCCCTGGCCGCTGCCACCGCCGCGGGCCTGCCCGCCCTGTCGGACGATTCAGGCCTCGCGGTGGACGGCCTGGATGGCGCACCGGGCATCTATTCCGCCAGATGGGCCGAGACCGGTGAGGGCCGCGACTTCGCCGCCGCCATGCAGCGGGTGGAGAAGGACCTCTGTGCCGTCAATGGCGGGCCCAATGGCAACCGGGCTGCCAAATTTGTCTGCGCCCTGACCCTGGCCTGGCCCGACAGCCATGTGGAAACCTTCCAGGGCGAAGTCACCGGCACCCTGGTCTGGCCTGGCCGCGGCACGCAGGGCTTCGGGTATGATCCGATCTTCGAGCCGGACGGCCACCGGCTGACCTTCGGCGAAATGGACCCGGCTGCAAAACATGCCATCTCCCACCGCGCAGACGCCTTTGCCCAGCTCATCGAGGCCTGCTTCCGCAACCCCGCCACGGGGTAACAGCCGCCCCTTCGGCATCTATGTGCACTGGCCCTTCTGCCAGGCCAAATGCCCCTATTGCGATTTCAACAGCCATGTACGGCCGCAGGTGGATCAGGCCCGCCACGCCGCAGCGCTGGTGCGCGAGCTTGAGACCATGGCCGCCCGCATGCCGGGCGAAACCGTCACCAGCATCTTCTTCGGCGGCGGCACCCCGTCGCTGATGCAGGGCGCAACCGTCGACGCCTTGCTCAACGCCATCGCCCGTCTCTGGCCCGTGGCCACGGATGCCGAGATCACGCTGGAAGCCAACCCCACCAGCGTCGAGGTCGACCGTTTCCGCGCCTATCGCAACGCAGGTGTCAATCGCGTCTCCCTCGGTGTGCAGGCGCTCGATGATCAGAGCCTCAAGGCCCTCGGCCGCTTGCACTCCGCCGATGAAGCCCTGCGCGCCGTCACCCTGGCGCGCGAGACCTTCCCGCGCGTGTCCTTCGATCTCATCTATGCCCGCCCGCAGCAGACGGTCGATGCCTGGGACGCGGAACTCACCCGCGCGCTCGCCTTCGGCCCGGATCATCTGTCGCTCTATCAGCTCACCATCGAGGAGGGCACACCCTTCGCAGCGCTTCACGCGGCAGGCAGATTGTCAGTCCCCGACGAGGACACGGGCGCAGCCCTCTATGAAACCACCCAGGCCCTGTGCGAGGCAGCGGGCCTGCCTGCCTATGAAGTGTCGAACCACGCCCGCCCCGGCGAGGAGAGCCGGCACAATCTCGTCTACTGGCAGGGAGACGCCTATGTCGGCATCGGCCCCGGCGCCCATGGCCGGCTGCTGACACCGTCAGGCTGGCAGGCCACCAGCACCCTGACCGATCCCGCAGCCTGGCTTCAGGCCGTGGAGACCGCAGGCCATGGCCTGGCTGTGGATGAGCATGTGGATAACCGCGACCGGGCGGTCGAAATGCTGCTGATGGGCCTCCGCCTCCGCGAAGGAATCCAGCTTTCCCGGCTTTCCGCGCCCTTTGGTGATCTGGTTGACAACCAAGCTGTCGAAAAATGCATCGCCAATGATCTGCTGGCGATGCATGGGGATAAGCTACGGGTCACCCAAGCGGGCCGCCCGGTCCTCAACGCCTTGCTGCGCGAAATCCTGCTCTAGGGTCTGGCCCGTCCGGGCCTGTGTGGGTCGTCCTAGAACACCGCCCCACCGGTGAGCGACTGCGGGGCCGGGCTCACCACCACGAAGCCGCCCGGGCGCACTTCCTTCACTGTCAGCGCCCGTTCGTTGAGGCCCTGCGGGGTGAAACGGAACACGCCGTCAATGCCGGCAAAGCCGTCTTCGGCGGTCAGCTCCGCCACCGTGTAGCGCTGGCCGGGCGTGCCGCTGGACAGCGCGATCGCCAGGCTCATGGCGTCATAGGCAAGGCTCGCAATGCGGTGCGGCTTGGTGCCGAACACCTGCTCGAACCGTCCCTGGAAAGAGGTCCGTGCCTCGGTCGGCGGCGCGGCAAACCAGCCGCCCACAAGAGACGGTTCCCGCAGCACCGACGGGTCGTCCCACAGCCCTGTGCCGATGAACTTCACTTCGCGCGGATCTACGTCGTAATAGGGCAGGAGCGGCGCCAATGCCTGCAGCTCGGTGCCGCCTGCCGGCAGCAGCACGATGTCGTAATTCTCTTTCTGCTTCGCCAGCCGTTCTGCCGGAGCCAGCATCCCGTCGGTCGAGCCCGCATAGGTCTCGGTCGCCGTCAGCTGCGCGCCGCGCGCGGTGATCGCCTGGCTGAGCTGGGTGCGCACCCGCTGGCCATATTCGTTCTGCGGCAGCAGCGCGGCAAAGCGCTGATGGCCCTCCAGCACGGCGAAGTCGACGATCCGCTCGATGTCGTCTTCCGGCAGGAAGCTCAGGAGATAGACACCGCCGCCGGCCACATTGCGGTCAGTGGAAAAGGCGATCACCGGCACCTGCGCCTGCTGCGCGGGAATGGAGACCGCTGCCACGGAGGACGCAAACAGCGGCCCCAGAATGATATCCGCCCCCTCGGCAATGGCCTCCCGCGCCGCGGTTGCGGCGGTGGCCGGGTTGCCGGCCGTGTCCTTCGGCATCAGCAGTATGTTGGGATCATCGAATTCAAACAGCGCCAGCTGCGCGGCATCCATCATCGCCTTGCCCACCGGCGCGGCCTGGCCGCTCATCGGCACAAGGATCGCCACCCGCACCGGCTCGGCCACCGACAAGTGGCGCGGCTTCAGAAAGCCCGTGGTGTCCCGCGCCGGGCCGTCCTGCGGCGGTGGCGTCACTTTCACCTGTGGCGGCGGGGTCTGTGTCGGCGGCGTCTTGTCCGCGCCGTCAGTGGTGGAGCAGGCGGCCAGCATCAGGCCCGTCATCAGCGCCGCAGCACCCAGCTTCAGATGCCGCCCCATGCGCGAGCTAGTCGCCGCCGTCGATACCGCCGTCATGTTCCGTGACCTCTCCAAACTGTCGCTCTCCCGTCTCAGTCTCCAGGCCGGGGCCGGTGGCCTCCACCCGGAGCTGCCGCATCACACGGGAGATGGAAAGCAAAGCTATATCGCCCCCGCCCGCCTGAGAACAGGTGTGTTGCGCCCTGCCCCTGCATCCCCTATTGGGCAGTATGGCATCCGCACAACAGCATCCCCAGGCATCGGGCGAAAACAAGGCGTCAGGCAGCCGCCTGCGCTCGCCCCTGGGTCCGGGTCTGCACATTGCCGCAACGCCGATCGGCAACGCGCAGGATGTGAGCCTGCGCCTGCTCGACGCCTTTGCGTCGGCTGATCTCGTGCTCTGCGAAGATACCCGCGAGACCGGCAAGCTGCTTGCGATCCATGGCCTGTCCGCCCGCCTCGAGAGCTATCACGAGCACAATGCTGAGCGCATGCGCCCGCGCGTGCTGGCGCGGCTGGCAGACGGCGCGGCCATTCTCCTTGTCAGCGATGCGGGCACGCCGCTTGTGTCCGACCCGGGCTACAAGCTGGTGCGCGACGTGATTGCCGAAGGCCATGCGGTGACGGCCCTGCCCGGCCCTTCCTCTGTCCTCGCCGCATTGTGCATCGCAGGCCTGCCGACAGACCGCTTTTTCTTCCAGGGCTTCCTGCCCCCAAAATCGGGCGCGCGCGACAAGGCCATCGCCGCATTGGCCGAAATTCCCGCAACCCTCGTCATCCTCGAGACCGCCAAGCGCCTGCCGCAAACCCTGCGCGCGCTTGCCTCCAGTCTCGGCGCGCGGGAGGCCGCGGTCACCCGCGAACTCACCAAGAAATTCGAGGAAGCCCGCCGCGGCCCCCTGCCTGACCTCGCCGCCCATTACGAAGCCGAAGGCCCGCCACGCGGTGAAATCGTGCTGGTGGTCGGCCCGGCAACAGCCGGCGGTGACACGGACGAAGACGCCGATGCCCTGCTGGACAGGGCGCTGACCGAAGCCATGCGCCATGACAGCGCCAGCCGTGCCGCCGCCGAAGTGGCGCGCACCCTGGGCATGCCCCGCAAGCGCGCCTATGCCCGGGCACTGGAGCTGGCCGACGCAGGCCCCTCCAGCAGCGAAGAGCCCGGCAGCTGATGGCGCCCCCGGCCCCGCCTCGCGGCAACGGCCCCGCCAAAGGGTCCGGGACCAGGGCCGGAAAACGGGCTGCCGAGCGGCGTGGCCGCCACGCGGAAACCGCAGCCGCCTTTCTGCTCAGGGCCAAGGGCTATCGCATTCTCGCCCGCCGCCTGCGCACGCCGTCAGGCGAGATCGACATCCTGGCCCGTAAAGGCAATTTGCTTGTCATCGTTGAGGTCAAGGCCCGCGCAAACCGGGAGGATGCGGGCATTGCCCTGACACCGCGCCAGCAGCAGCGCCTCACCACCGCGGCGTCCTGGCTGCCGCGCTGGCGGCCCGGCCTTGCCGGGTGCGACATGCGGTTTGACCTCATCGCCGTCAGCCCCTGGCGCTGGCCCCGGCACACACCCAACGCATGGATGGCCATGTAGCGTTTCGTCTCCGGCTTGATGGTCCGGCGGTGGGCGACCCCGCCCATTCCCCCTCGGCCCGGCGCGCCGTTTGTGGTATGAAATGCCTGTCCTCGGCGAATCACTTGCATGAAGCTGCAAGCGCAAAGCGCCAGCCCCTCAATGAACCGGAAACCGGTCGCGTGGGGTCTCCGGGACAGCGCCGCAGAAGCAGCGCGCACGGCCTGCACAGCAGGCTATGGATGCCACGAAGGCGTTCAACAGGGACAAGTCGAACCGGGCAAACCGCCACCCGCATGGGTCTCCGGCAGGAGACGGCGCCATGCGGGCGCCGCCGCTCATCCGCAGCTGTCACCGGGCCTCCGCCCGCCGCAGCGCGGATGGCCGGTGTGGTCGTGACCCGGCGTGCCCGATGGCCCGCCGCAATGCAGGTGGTGTCCCATGGCTATCAAGATGGCCCTCAAATCGTCGTCCCTTCTCGCGCTGGCAGCGGCGGGCAGTCTGGCCCTTGCGGCCTGCACCCCGGTTGGCATGGCGGTGGGCGCAGGTGCCACGGCAGGCATCGCCGCCTTCCAGGAGCGCCCCGTCGGTGAAGCGCTGACCGACACCGAAATCAAGCTCGGCCTCACCGACCGCCTGCTCAAGAGCGATGACGGTCTTTACTCCAAGGTCTCGAGCAAGGTCATGGAAGGCCGCGTGATGATGACCGGCCTCGTCCAGCGCGACGAGGAGCGGGCGGCAGCCACCCGCATCGCCTGGACCGTGCCGGGCGTGCGCGAGGTCATCAACGAGATCGAGATTTCCGAGACGTCCTCGCTGGAAACCCTGCCGTCGGATGAATGGATCGACGCCAAGCTGAGCGCCCGGCTGCTCACCGACTTCTCCATTTCCGACATCAACTACGCCACGGACGTCACCAATGGCTCTGTCTATGTCCTCGGCATCGGGCAGGACGAAGGGGAGATCGACCGGGTTGCAGCCCATGCGCGCGACATTTCCGGCGTCCGCCGCGTGGTCATGCACGCCATCACCGTCAACGACCCGCGCCGCATGGCTGAGCGCCCCGCAGGCGTCCCGGCTGAACAGCCCTTCGAGCGGCAGCCGGCGGGCGAGCGCCAGGGCCATGTGCTGGCAGAAGCCCAGGAGCGGGAAGACATCCTGACCGGACAGCCGCCCCTGCGCACCGATATGTCGGCCTATGACGATGCCGTCGCCATCGAAACGGCCAGCACGACGCCCGCCTATCAGCCCGCCTATGAACCGGCCTACCAGCCCGCTCCGGCTTATGACACAGGCGCCGGCGGGCCGCGCAGCCTGTCGCCGGGTGCCTCGGCCATCGAGAGCAGGGACTTAGCACCAGTGCGATGAGAGCGTTATCCTTCACCCGCCGGGGCGACGCTGACGCCCGGCGCCGTCAGCCACCAGCGGGAGCCATGAGCATGACCCCCGAGCTCGACCGCGTTCTGCGCGCCGCCGGAGAGGCCGCCGACGACGCGATTGATCTGGCCGAAACCGCCCTGGCGCTCGGCGCCTCGGACATGCCTGATCTGGTGCTTGATCCCTACCGCGCCCATCTGGCCCGCATCGCCGAAGACGTGGCGGCGCGAGCTGCAGCCCTTGCCGGCCCCGATGCCCAGTCCGCGGATCCCGCCCGCCGCGAGGCCGGCATCACCCGCGCCCGTGCCCAGGCCCTGGCCGACGTCATCGCCGGTGATTTCGGCTATGACGGCGACCGGGTGACCTATGACGACATGGCCAATGCCAATCTGGTGCGCGTCATCGACCGCAAGCGCGGCCTGCCGGTCGCCCTCGGGCTCATCTACATTCATGCCGGCCGTGCCAATGGCTGGGCTGTCTCCGGCGTCAACTTCCCCGGCCATTTCCTCGTTCGCCTCAACGGCATGGTGCAGGGCGGCCCGCCGCCGGTGCTGATCGATCCCTTCTCCGGCGGCCAGGTGCTCGACGAGGACGAAGTGGTCGGCCTCCTCGCCCGCGTGCGCGGCCTTGATGAGGACAGCGACGGCTCCCCCAGCCAGGCTGACCTTGATCAGGCCCTGGCGCCGGTCACCGCCCGCGCGGTTCTGTTACGGCTGCAAAACAATATCTACACCCGCGCCCTGCAGGCCCGCGACACATCCCGCGCCCACGCGATCCTCGCCCGCATGACCGCCATCGCCCCGCGCGACGCGTCCCTGTGGCTTGAGCGGGGCCGCCTCGACGGCGAGCTGGGCAACCTCATGTCTGCCCGCCAGGCCTTTGCCCGCGCTGCCGAACTGGCTCTCGCCGACGGCCGCAATCAAATTGTCCGCGAGGCCCGGGCCGCCTCTGACAGCCTTCGCATGCGCCTCCACTAGGCTGCTGCCCACTGTGCCGGTTTGGCGCCTGCCTGCGCCGGATGTGCCCGCGCATGCCCGGCACTTTGCCCATTGACCTTGCCGGACCCCGCACCGACATTCCGCCGGAACCGGACACACCGACACCAAGACGTGAAAGAGGCGGACAATGGCGCTCAAGATTGCAATCCAGATGGACCCGGTCGCGGCCATCGACATTAAGGGCGATTCCACTTTCCGCCTGGCACTTGAAGCACAGGCCCGCGGCCACGCGCTCTGCTACTACCTGCCGCGCGACCTTTCCCTCAGCAATGGCGAGGTGCTGGCCCGCACCCGCAGCCTTGAGGTGCGCGACGCAGAGGGGGATCACTTCACTGAAGGCAACGAGGTTGTCACAAACCTGCGTGACGTGGACGTGGTGCTGATGCGCCAGGACCCGCCCTTCGACATGAGCTACATCACCGCCACCCACATCCTCGATCACATCCACCCCCACACCCTGGTGGTCAATGATCCGTCCCATGTGCGCAACGCGCCTGAAAAGCTGTTCGTCACCGAGTTCGACGGTGTCATGCCGCCGACGCTGATCTCCTCCAGCGAGCAGGACATCCGCGCCTTCCGCGCCGAGCACAAGGATATCATCCTCAAGCCGCTTTACGGCAATGGCGGCGCCGGCGTCTTCCGCGTCCGCCCGGATGACGAGAACCTCGCCTCCCTGCTCGAGATGTTCACCCAGATGTACCGCGAGCCGCTGATCGCCCAGGCCTATCTCCCGGACGTCCGCGCCGGCGACAAGCGCATCATCCTGGTCGACGGCGAGATCGCCGGCGCCATCAACCGCGTCCCGGCCGAGGGCGAAAGCCGCTCCAACATGCATGTGGGCGGCCGCCCGGAAGCAACCCGGTTGACAGACCGGGAGCGCGAAATCTGCGCCATCATCGGCCCGGAGCTCAAGAAGCGCGGCCTCATCTTCGTCGGCATCGACGTCATCGGCGACTACCTCACCGAAATCAACGTCACCTCGCCGACCGGCCTGCGCGAGATCGAGCGGTTCGACGGCACCAATATCGCCGCCATGATCTGGGATGTAATCGAAGCCAAACGCGCGTCCTGACCCGCCCGGGGCAACAGCGCCGGCCCGCCACTCTGGCACTCTCCGGTCACGGTGAGTGATAGTTCACCTGTCCCCAGAAAAAGAACGTGCGTTCATTTAATGTTCTTGCTATGGTCTCAAGTGTTAAGGCGGATTGGGGATAATTGTGCTCAGTTGTCAATTTGACGCAAGCGGGCGGAACATTTGTAGGCCAAAGCTGAAGCCTGTGCGTCGCCCGGCAATTTGCGTTTCGAGCACCCGCAGACTTTCCGTCAACTGATAATCGGCCATTTGGCGCAAGTCCGGATGGTCCGGCGTGATGGGGGTGGGCATGGTTGCACGCGTCAACACGGTTGCGTTCGAAGGTGTCGAGGCACGCGATGTCAGCGTGCAGGTCCAGCTTTCCCCCGGCGTGCCGGCCTTTGCCGTCGTCGGCCTGGGTGACAAAGCAGTTGCTGAAAGCCGCGAACGGGTCCGGTCCGCGCTGACTGCCATCGGTCTCGCCCTGCCGCCCAAGCGCATTACCGTCAATCTCGCCCCCGCCGACCTGCCCAAGGAAGGCAGCCATTACGATCTTCCCATCGCCCTGGCCCTGATGACCGCCCTGGGCGTTCTGCCCCAGGACGCGATGGACGGCTTCTGTGTATTGGGCGAACTGGGCCTCGATGGCTCGATTGCCCCGGTCACCGGCGCCCTGCCCGCCGCCATCGCCGCCAATGGCGCAGATCGCGGGCTCATCTGCCCCGAAGCCTGCGGGCCCGAGGCCGCCTGGGCGGGGGAGATGCAGATCATCGCCGCCCGCTCGCTCCTTGAGGTGGTGAACCACGTCAAGGGCACCCAGACCCTGCCGGCCCCGCGCCCGGCCCCCCGCCCTGCAGGCGGCACCATCCCCGATATGGCCGACATCAAGGGTCAGGAAACCGCCAAGCGGGCGCTGGAGATCGCGGCCGCCGGCGGCCACAACCTCCTGTTTGTCGGCCCGCCGGGCGCCGGTAAATCCATGTTGGCAAGCAGGTTGCCAGGCATTCTGCCCCCCATGTCGACCCGCGAAATGCTGGATGTCGCCATGGTTGCGTCCATCGCCGGCACGCTGGAAGGCGGTGCCCTGAGCCCTGCCCGGCCGTTCCGCGCGCCCCATCATTCGGCCTCCATGGCAGCCCTGGTGGGCGGCGGCATCAAGGCCAAACCCGGCGAGATCTCCCTGGCCCACAACGGTGTGCTGTTTCTCGATGAACTGCCGGAGTTCGCGCGCCCCGTGCTTGATGCCCTGCGTCAGCCGCTTGAGACCGGCCAGGCGGTGATCGCCCGCGCCAATCACCATGTCAGCTACCCGGCCCGCGTCCAGCTTGTCGCCGCGATGAATCCGTGCCGCTGCGGCTATGCCACCGAGCCCGGCCTGGCCTGCGGCCGCCTGCCCCGCTGCGCTCAGGATTATCAGACCCGCGTCTCCGGCCCGCTGATGGACCGCATCGACATCCAGCTCGACGTCCCCCCGGTCTCCGCCGCTGATCTGCGCCACGGGGTGCCCGGTGAACCGTCCGCCGCCATCGCCGCCCGCGTCGCCGCTGCCCGTACCCGTCAGGACGCGCGCTACACATCCCTCGCCGATGGCAGCACGCCTCCCCGCACCAATGCCGAAGCGGACGGCCAGCTCCTCGACCAGGTGGTGCAGCTCGACACTGAAGGCCACGACCTGATGGATCAGGCCGCCGAGCGCCTGCGCCTGTCGGCCCGCGGCTTTGTCCGCGTGCTGCGCGTCGCCCGCACCATCGCCGATCTCGAGGCCAGTGACCGCGTCACCCGCGCCCACCTTGCTGAAGCCCTGAGCTTCCGCCGCGCCCCGGCCACCGCCCACGCGGCCGCCTGACGGCCCTCTGCGTCCCCACCCATTTCGTTCCGGTCCGGCAACAACCACAGCGGAGTGGGCGCAGCACCCGCTGCTCCGCGTTCCGGTTAACGTGATCTTCAGCCGCACGGGGCAGGGTAGGCCCATCGGCATCTGCCCGAAGGGGCCGGTGTCCGGTCACCTGCACTGCAGACGTCCCCCGTACCCGGAGACCCGTGCCCCATGGCTCCCGCCTTCCTGTCCGCCATTCGCGCTGCGAGCGCCACGGCCTTGCGCCGCCTCGCCGATGGTCTGGCGCGTGACGGCGGCGAGGCGGCCCCGGTCCATGCGGAGCTTGATCGCCTGCGTGGGCTGATCGACGGCCAGGCCGACATCATCTTCCGCCGCGACGTCGCCGGACGTCTCACCTTCGTCAACGATGTCTTCTGCCAGACCTTCGGCACCTCGCAGGAGGAGGCCCTGGGCCGGCCCTTCCGCCCGGAAGTGGATCTCACCGCCGGGGAGGGTCTTGTCGGCAAGCCGCCATCTGCGTCCCTTGGCGCCGCCCCCGGCCAGCCGCTCATCATCCGTACCGATCAGCGTCTGCGCACCCGGCTGGGCTGGCGCTGGATCAGCTGGGAGGAATCTCCCATTCGCGGGGCCGATGGCCACCTGCATGAAATCCAGTGCGCCGGCCGCGACATCACCGAGCGCAAGGACGCCGAGCGTGAGCTGGCCCGCGCCCGCGACGAGGCGGAGCAGGCCAACCAAGCCAAATCCGCCTTCCTCGCCACCATCAGCCACGAAATCCGCACGCCGATGAACGGCATCATCGGCATTTCGGCCCTCTTGGCAGAAACCGATCTGACGCCGGAACAGGCCAATTACGTCCAGGCCGTCCGCCGCTCCGGCCATGCGCTGCTGCGGCTCATCGACGACATTCTGGATTTCTCCAAGATCGAGGCCGGCCGCCTCGAGTTGGAAGACCAGCCCTTCTCCCTGGAAGACATGGCCCAGGGCCTGGCCGAGTTGCTCGCCCCCCGCGCCGTCCAGCGCGGCATTTCCCTGGCCGTCGTGGTGGACCCGTCCCTGCCGGAACAGGTTCTGGGAGACCAGGGCCGCCTGCACCAGGTATTTGCCAATCTGGTTGGCAACGCCATCAAGTTCACCGACAAGGGCGGCGTCACCCTGCGCCTTCTCCGCGCTCATGCTGAGCAAGACGGCCAGCACGTTACCTCCGATGAACGAAATGCGACCGTAACGCTGGAAGCCCGCATCGAAGACACCGGCATCGGCATGGGCGAAGACGATCAGCGCATTGTTTTCGAGGAATTCCAGCAGGCCCGCGCCCGCGCCGCCCAGAAACGCGGCGGCACCGGCCTCGGTCTCGCCATCTCCCGCAAGCTCATTTCCGCCATGGGCGGCACCATCGCGCTGGAAAGTGACGTTGGGAAGGGCACCGTCTTCACCCTCTCCGTGCCCTTGCCGGTCACGTCTGACGTACCCCTCGGCGACGCGGCTTCCCTCGCAGACACCCACGCCCTTGTCGCGCTGGAGCCGGTGGATGCCGAAGCGCTGGCCGCCACGGTCCGCCTTCATGGGGGCCAGGCCCACGTGCCCGAAAGCGCGGCGACAGCCTTCGACGGCTTCACCTTCCACGGCACCCCGGCACTCATCGCCTATGCGGATGATCTGACCGCGCCCATGGTGATGGAGATCCGTCACCGCTATCCGGGCATCCGCATCCTCGCGGCCGCAGCCGCCGACAACCGCCAGCAGGCCCGCGATGCCTCCGGCCGCGAGCAGGCCCCTGCAGACGCCTACATCCTGCTCCCGTTCCGCCGCCATTCCGCCGTCGCGGCCCTCATCGGCGGTGAGGAAGCCTTCGCTGAGCCATCCCAGGGTATGTCCGCGGCACCATCGGCTCTTTCGTCCCCTTCGCCGGATACCGCGTCGCCGACGGCCCCCGCACCCGCAGGCGGGCGCGTGCTCCTGGCCGAGGACAATGACGTCAACGCCCTTCTGACCGTCAGCGTGCTCGAGCGCGACGGCCACGAAGTGGTGCGCGTGCACAATGGCCGCGAAGCGGTTGAGGCACTGGAGACCCAGGCCCGCTTCGATCTGGTGCTGATGGACATGCACATGCCGGAAATGGACGGCATCGAAGCCACCCGGGAATTGCGCGGCAACGGCCATGATGTCTTCGTGGTGGCACTCACAGCCAATGCCTATTCTGAAGATCGCCAGCGCTGCCTGGACGCGGGCATGAACGACTATCTCTCCAAGCCCGTCGAGCCGGACGCCCTGCGCGCCATTCTCGGCCAACGGGTGCGGCCGGGCGCAGAGCCCGCCACGCCATCCGTGGACAAGGCGCCCCGACCGGCCCGTGCCGCCCACGCCTGAGGGCAGGCCGGGTACAAGCCGCAACGGGCGAAACTGTAATTAATTCAATCGATTAGGGTTGAGGCTGCGATCCCTTGCAGCCGGTGGACATTCTGCGCGCCGTCAGGGATGACAACTTTGTTGCACTGATGCGCGCAGCAACCCGCTTGTCTGTGTCCGGCGCAACCGGACCGCTGCGGAAAGAGGTATTAACGCGGAGCCGAATGGGTTAAGACCGAACCGGCCCGTCCCGGCATGGTCACGACATCGTGGCACATCCGCTGTCACACCCTCCTGTCACATTGGGGACATCATGTGACATATGCTGGGCACGCGGCAGGGGCCAAAGGTGAGAGGGAGACACCGGTTTGTTCAAGCAGCTTGCAGTTGCCGGTCTGCGTCGGGGGTTCGGCGCGGTCATGGCGCTTCGCCTGCGCTACGCCCGGCGGCGTCCGCGCCGCGGCCGGCGCAATCTCATGCGTCTCACCCGTGGCTTCGTCGCCCCGCAGGCTTTCATTGGCACCAGCCGCCGCTTCCGCCGGGCCGCCACCCACCCGCATCTTCACACGCCCAAGACGCGCCGCGTCTTCTGGGGGCTTGAGCCGCGCACCATGGGCGCTGCCGGTCACCGCGCCGCGGCCCGCCGCCGGGTCAACCGGGCAGCCCGCTTCTCCGGCAAGTTCGGCCCGCCGCCGCGCCCGCTGGCCCGCCGCAAGTCGCTCGAAGTCCGGGTGGCGGAAACCGAGGCCGAAGTCCGCGCCGCCCAGCGCCTGCGCTACGAAGTCTTCTATGAAGAGATGTCCGCCCAGGCGAGCCCCCGCATGGCGGCAGAGCGCCGCGATTTCGACCGCTTCGACGCCTTCGCCGATCATCTGCTGGTCATCGACCATTCCCGCATTCCAGCTGACTACACCGGCCGCGACGTGCCCCAGGAGGCCGTTGTCGGCACCTACCGCCTGATGCGTCAGGAAGTGGCGGAAGCCCGGGGCGGTTTTTATACCGCGAACGAATTCGACATCGATCACTGGGTCAAGGCGTCCGGCCCCGATACCCGCTTCCTTGAGCTTGGCCGCTCCTGCGTCCACAAGGACCACCGCTCGCGGCCGACGCTGGAGCTGATGTGGCATGCCATCGTCAGCTATCTCGTCCATTACGAGCTGGACGTGATGTTCGGCTGCGCCAGCCTCGAAGGTACGGACCCGGACGAACTGGCCCTGCCGCTTTCCTTCATGCACCACTTCTGCCAGGGCGATGGGTCCACCCCCAATGTGCGGGCACGTGACGAGCTCTATGTGAACATGAACCGCATCCCGCGTGATGAGGTGGACGCCAAGAAGGGCCTGCGTGCCCTGCCGCCGCTCATCAAGGGCTATCTGCGTGCCGGTGCCACCATCGGCGACGGCGCGGTGGTGGACCACCAGTTCGGCACCACCGACGTGCTCATCATTTTCCCCGCCAGCCAGATCAATGACCGCTACCGCGACAAGTTCGGCAAGGGCGACATGAAGGGCGACAAGCCGGCTGAAACAAAAACGGAGACGGTGGCCTAGGCCATCCGTCTCCGCTGTCATGTCGTTCAGGCTGGCAGCCTGTTGGGCCGCCGGAATGGCCGCTCAGGCATCAAGCCCATAGGCCGCGATCGCCGCGAGGTTCACAAGGTCCGACACGGTGGCACCCAGCGGGGCGATCTGCACCGACTTCTCCAGACCCACCAGCAGCGGGCCGATCATCGAGGCCCCGCCCAGTTCGCCCAGCAGCTTGGTCGAGATCGACGCCGAGTGAATGGCCGGCATCACCAGCACATTGGCAGGCTCCGACAGGCGGCAGAACGGATACATGCTCATCGCATCACGGTTGAGCGCCACATCCGCGGCCATCTCGCCGTCATACTCAAAGTCCCGCTGCTGCCGGTCGAGGATCTCCACCGCCTCGCGCACGCGCTCGGAGCGTTCACCCATCGGGTGGCCGAAGGTGGAATAGGCCAGCAGCGCCACGCGCGGCTCATAGCCCAGGCGGCGCGCCACGGCGGCGGCCTGGATGGAGATGTCCGCCAGCTCCTGTGAGGTCGGCATGTCGTGCACGTTTGTATCCGCCACCAGCACCGTGCGGCCGCGCGCGAGGATCATGGAAATGCCCATGGCGCGCTTGCCCGGGGCGTCGTCGATCACCCGGCGCACATCACCCAGCGCCACGGAATAGGAGCGGGTCACACCCGTCACCAGCGCGTCCGCGTCACCCGCCGCCACCATGGAAGCTGCGAAGATATTGCGGTCATTGAACACCATGCGCGTGCAGTCACGGGCGAGATAGCCACGCCGCTGCAGCTTGGCATAAAGCGCGTCCGCGTAGTCCGGGCCCGCATCTGATACCCGCTGGTTGATGATCTCGATGCCCTCGGCGTCCTCCGCCAGGCCCGCATCCTTCATCTGTGCCCGGACGATATCCTCGCGCCCCAGCAGAATGGGCGTGCCCAGTCCCTGGTCGCGGAAGGCGATCGCGGCGCGCACCACCTTGCTCTCCTCGCCCTCGGCGAACACCACGCGCTTCGGCTCGCGGCGCACGCGCTCAACGATGAAGCCCAGCGACGCAGCCGTCGGGTCGAGGCGGGCAGTCAGCTCCTGCTGATAACCCTCCATGTCGATGATCGGCCGCTGCGCCACGCCCGTTTCCATCGCAGCCTTGGCGACAGCCGGCGGCACGGTGGTGATCAGGCGCGGGTCAAACGGCACGGGAATGATGTAATCCTTGCCGTAACGCGGGCGCATGCCGTGATAGGCGGCAGCCACTTCGTCGGGCACGTCTTCGCGCGCAAGCGACGCCAGCGCTTCGGCGGCGGCGATCTTCATCGCGTCATTGATGGTTGTCGCCCGCACATCCAGCGCCCCGCGGAAGATGTAGGGGAAGCCCAGCACATTGTTGACCTGGTTTGGATAGTCAGACCGGCCCGTCGCCATGATCACGTCCTGGCGCACCTCGTGGGCTTCCTCCGGCGTGATCTCCGGGTCCGGATTTGCCATCGCGAATATGATCGGGTTGTCGGCCATCGACGCCACCATCTCGGGCGTCAGCGCGCCCTTCACCGACACGCCGAAGAATGCGTCAGCCCCGTCCATCGCCTCAGCAAGTGTGCGCTTGTCGGTCGGTGCCGCATGCGCCGACTTCCACTGGTTCATGCCTTCCTGGCGGCCCTGGTAGATCACGCCCTTGGTGTCGCACAGAAGCGCGTTCTCGCTCTTCACGCCCATGGCCTTCACCAGCTCGAGGCAGGCAATCCCCGCCGAGCCCGCGCCGTTCACCACAAGCTTCATGTCTTCGAACTTGCGGCCCGTCAGGTGGCAGGCATTGATCAGCCCGGCGGCGGCGATGATCGCGGTGCCGTGCTGGTCGTCATGGAACACCGGAATGTCCATGAGTTCGCGCAGCCGCTCCTCGATCATGAAGCACTCCGGTGCTTTGATGTCCTCGAGGTTGATGCCGCCGAAGGACGGGCCGAGATAGCGCACGGAATTGATGAACTCGTCAGCGTCCTCGGTGCCGACCTCAAGGTCGATCGAGTCAACGTCGGCGAAGCGCTTGAACAAAACCGCCTTGCCTTCCATCACCGGCTTGGAGGCCAGTGCGCCGAGATTGCCGAGACCCAGGATCGCCGTGCCGTTCGAGATAACGGCAACCAGGTTGCCCTTGGCCGTATAGTCATAGGCCGAGGTCGGGTTCTCCGCGATGGCGCGCACCGGCGCTGCTACGCCGGGCGAATAGGCCAGCGACAGGTCGCGCTGGCTCGCCATCGGCTTGGTCGGCGTGATCTCCAGCTTGCCCGGACGGCCCTCTGCGTGAAACAGCAGGGCTTCTTCGTCGGTGTAGCGGCGGCGGCTGCCGGAACCTTCAGTCATCGGGTGGTCGACCTTCATGATCATGTGGCGGGAACACCGGGCCGGCGGCGCGGGAGGCGGGCGGATAACGCAGCGTCCTCAAGGGCGCGCCAGGCGACCGGCGTCAGGCGGGGCTGGTGTAGCGGTGGCGCAAGCTATAGGCAAGTCCCGCCCGCAGCGCCACCCCGCCAGCGCCTGCCCGGCGCAACCCGGCTGTGCACCTGTTGCAGACCTGCCGGTCCTGTCCGCAACCTGATCCTGTCCGCGGCCCGGACCTTGTCGCGCAACCTCGGGCGGCCTGATAGTCTCCCTGTCGCCCGCCTTCCGCCTTGCTGTCCCATCCGGTAACTCCGCCCCCCATGACGCCTCCCATCCTCAAAGACACCAAGCCCGCAGCCCCCCTGACAGGGGACGCGCCGCCCGCCAAACCCGCGCCGACGCCGATGATGGCGCAATATCTCGAGATCAAGGCGGCGCATGAGGACTGCCTGCTGTTCTACCGCATGGGTGATTTCTACGAGCTGTTCTTCGATGATGCGGCCCAGGCGGCCCAGGCGCTCGACATCGCGCTCACCAAGCGCGGCAAGCATCTGGGCGAAGATATCCCTATGTGCGGCGTCCCCGTCCATGCCGCCGACGCCTATCTCTCGCGCCTCATCCGCAAGGGCTTCCGTGTTGCCGTCTGCGAGCAGACCGAGGACCCGGCAGAGGCCAGGAAGCGTGGCTCCAAATCCGTCGTCCAGCGGGCTGTGGTGCGCATCGTCACCCCCGGCACCCTCACGGAAGACGCCCTGCTGGACGCCCGCGACGCCAACATCCTCGCAGCCCTCGCCCGTGTCCGCGCCGACGGCAGCCAGACCCTCGGCCTCGCCTATGCGGATGTCTCCACCGGCGCCTTCCAGGTCGAGGCGGTCGACGCCCCGGCTCTGGCCGCCGCCCTGGCGCGCCTCGCCCCCAGCGAACTTGTGCTGCATGAGGGCCTGCTCGCCGATGAGATGATCGGTGATGCCGTCCAGCAATCCGGCGTTCCGCTCACCCCGCTCAGGGCGTCCGCCTTCGACAGTGACGCCGCCCGCAGCCGGCTTGAAAGCCTGTTCGGCGTCAGGGCACTCGATGCATTCGGTGATTTCACCCGCGCGCAGATCGCCGCCGCCGGGGCGCTGGTGGACTACGTGACCCTCACCCAGGCCGGCACGGCGCCGGTGCTCGAGCCGCCGCGCGGCGCCAGCGACCGCGGCCTGATGGCAATCGACGCGGCCACCCGCACGAGCCTCGAACTCACCCGCGGGCCGGATGGCGCCCGCGACGGCAGCCTGCTTGCCGTCATGGACATGACCGTCACCGCCGCAGGGGCACGCGAGCTCAAGGCGCGGGTCGCAGCTCCCCTGGCCGACCCCGCGCCGATCAACCGCCGCCTGGCCGCCGTCACCCTGTTTGCCGAACACGGCACCCTGCGCCACGACATGCGCGACTGCCTGCGCCAGATGCCGGATCTCGAGCGCGCCCTGTCGCGTCTCGCCCTCGGCCGCGGCGGCCCTCGGGATCTCGCGGCGATCGGGGCCGCTGTTGCCGCCGCCGCCCGCGCGGCTGCGTTGCTGGACCCCGCCCGCGGGGCGCCCGATTTCCCGCCCCTGCCGGAAGATGTGGTGGAGGCAGCCTCTGCCCTTGAGGGTGCCCGCACTGGCGCGCCCGCAGCGCTCGCCACCTTGCTGGGCCGCGCCCTTGTTGAGGAGCCGCCGCTCTCCGCCCGCGATGGCGGATACATTGCACCGGGCTATGACGCGGATCTCGATGTGCTGGTATCCCTGCGCGACGGCAGCCGCAAAGTCATCGCAGGCCTTGAGGCCAGTTACCGCGACCAGACCGGCATCAAGACCCTGAAGGTCCGCCATAACAATGTGCTCGGCTATTTCATCGAGGTAACCGCCACCAATGCCGACAGGCTGATGTCCGGCGATCTCGCGGAAACCTTCCGCCACCGCCAGACGCTTGCCAGCGCCATGCGGTTCACAACCGTCGAACTGTCCGAGCTGGACGCCAAGGTGGCGCGGGCAGGGGAGGGCGCCACGGCGCGGGAAAAGGAGCTGTTCGAGGCGCTGGTCGCCCAGGTCACCGAGATCGCCGAACTCGCTCCCATCGCCCGAGCCCTTGCAGGGCTGGACGTCGCCGCAGCCCTGGCCGAAGCAGCTCAGGCCCATGCATGGGCACGGCCGCGCATAGACAACTCACTTGCTTTTAAAGTGGACGCGGGCCGGCACCCGGTGGTGGAAGCCGCCCTGAAGGCACAAGGGGCAGGGGGCTTTGTGCCCAATGATTGTGACCTCACGGCGGATGCGGCACCGGCCGAGGCGGAAGGGGAAGAAAGCAGCACCAGCCGCCCCGTCTGGCTCCTCACCGGCCCCAACATGGCCGGCAAGTCAACTTTCCTGCGCCAGAATGCGTTGATCGCCGTCATGGCCCAGGCCGGCAGCTTTGTGCCCGCTTCGTCCGCCCATATCGGGGTTGTCGACCGTCTGTTCTCCCGCGTCGGCGCGTCTGACGATCTGGCGCGCGGCCGCTCCACCTTCATGGTGGAAATGGTGGAAACCGCCGCCATCCTCAATCGCGCAACGGACAGGTCACTTGTCATTCTGGATGAGATCGGCCGCGGCACCGCCACCTATGATGGCCTGTCCATCGCCTGGGCGACCCTCGAGCATCTGCATGAGGTCAACCGCGCCCGCACCCTGTTCGCCACCCATTATCATGAGCTGACGGGCCTCACCGCCACCCTGCCGCGCCTGGCCAACGCCACCATGCGCGTGGCCGAGCACGGCGAAGATGTTGTTTTCCTCCACGAGGTCGCTCCCGGCGCGGCCGACCGCTCCTACGGCATTCACGTTGCCCGGCTTGCGGGCCTGCCCGCCCAGGCATTGACCCGCGCTGAAGAAGTGCTCAAGGCTCTGGAAGAGGGCGACACCGCGGCCGGCACCCGGCAGGATCTCGCCCAGGACCTGCCCCTCTTTGCCGCTGCCCCGCGCCCCCGCTCGTCCGGCCACACGGCTGCGGCGCCCGACCCGGTGCGCCAGACCCTCGCAGACGCCAACCCCGACGACATGACCCCCCGCGAAGCGTTGGATTTCCTGTACCAGCTTCGCCGCAAGCTGGGTGACGCCTAGTCGCAGCAGTCATGGCAAGTGACGGAACGCGGCCCGGGCATTCTGCGGCCAATCACGCTATATTGGATTTCATGAGCACAGCATCCAAATCAGCCGCCGACGCGCCCGCAGCCTCACGGCTGGCCGTCACCCTGTCCCCGGAGGAAATTGTCGATGGCGAGGCATTGCGCGTGGCGCTCACAGCCTCCTTCCGGGAGCATGCGGGTGATGAGGTAGCCCAGCGCACCGCCGTGCTGGACCTTCTGAAAAAGACTATGGCCGAGGGCCGCGCCCGCATCCGCGACGCGCTGGAACGCGGCATGAAGGGCGTCAAGACAGCGCAGAACCTCTCCTACCTGCAGGATGTGGTGATCCAGGCGCTGTATGACTATTGCCGGGTGCATGCGTTCCCCTCCGCCCATCACACCGAGGCGGAGAACATCTGCATCGTCGCCGTCGGCGGCTATGGCCGCGGCACCCTGGCACCGCAATCGGATATCGACCTGCTTTTCGTGCTGCCCCACAAGCAGACCCCCTGGGGCGAGAGCGTGGTCGAATACATGCTCTACATGCTGTGGGATCTCGGCCTCAAGGTCGGCCACGCCACCCGCTCGGTGGCCGATTGCATCCGCCTCGCCCGCGAAGACGTGACGATCCGCACCACCATTCTCGAAGCGCGCTATCTCTGGGGCCACCAGCCCCTGTTCGACGAACTGACCGACGCCTTCTGGAACGAACTCGTGCCCGGCACCGGCCGCGAATTCGTCAAGCTCAAGCTCGCCGAGCGGGATGACCGCCACGCCCGCGCCGGCAAGTCCCGCTACCTGGTCGAGCCCAACATCAAGGAAAGCAAGGGCGGCCTGCGCGACCTGCACACCCTGTTCTGGATCGGCAAATATCTCTACGGCGTGCACGACCCGCGCGAGCTGGTGGAAAAGGGCGTTTTCCGCGCCAGCGAGATGCGCACCTTCATGCGCGCCGAAGAGTTCCTTTGGGCCGTCCGCTGCCACCTGCATTTTGTCACCGGCCGTGCCGAAGACCGCCTGTCCTTCGACATCCAGATCGAGATGGCCCGCCGCCTCGGCTATGTCAGCCATGGCGGCATGAAGGACGTGGAACGCTTCATGAAGCACTACTTCCTCGTCGCCAAGGATGTGGGCGATCTCACCCGCATCTTCTGCGCCACTCTGGAAGACCAGCAGCGCAAGGCCGGCCCCGCCGCCAGCGCTGCCGACCGTCTGCGCAGCCGTCTTGAGCCCTTCATGCAGGCCGTGGGCCTTGGTGCCCGCATGCGCAAGGGGGCAGACCCGCTGCCGCCAGGCTTCGTGCTGGATGGCTCCCGCATCAATGCAGGCGACGAGGACCTGTTCCGCAAGGACCCGGTCAACATCATCCGCCTGTTCCACACCGCTGAAATGACGGGTACGGACATTCACCCGGACGCCCTGCGTCTCGTCCGCCGTTCCCTGAAGCTGGTGGATGCCGCCCTGCGCAAGGACGAGGAAGCCAACCGCCTGTTCTGCGAAATCCTGATTTCGCCGCACACCCCGGACATCGCGCTCAGGCGCATGAACGAGGCCGGCGTGCTCGGCCGCTTCGTGCTGGATTTCGGCCGCATCGTCGCCCTGATGCAGTTCAACATGTATCACCACTACACGGCCGACGAGCACCTGATCCATGCCATCCACATCCTCTCGCAGATCGAGAAGGGCGCGGACGTCGACGAGCACCCTCTGGCAAACGAGCTGATGCAGAAGGTGCAGTCGCGCAAGATCATCTATCTGGCCATGTTCCTTCACGACATCGCCAAGGGCCGCAAGGAGGATCACTCCATCGCCGGCGCCAAGATCGCCCGCAAGCTCGGCCCGCGCCTCGGCCTCACCCCGGCCGAAACCGATACGGTCGCCTGGCTGGTGCTTGAGCATCTCATCATGTCTGACGTGGCCCAGACCCGCGACATCTCCGACCCGCGCACCGTCAAGGACTTTGCCGACAAGGTGCAGAGCCCCGAGCGCCTCAAGCTGCTCACCATCCTCACGACGGCGGACATCAAGGCCGTCGGCCCCGGCGTGTGGAACGGCTGGAAGGCCCAGCTCATCCAGCAGCTCTATGACGAGACCCTGCCGCTCCTGTCAGGTGATCACGAGGCCCCCAGCCGCGCCGCCCGCGTCGGGGTTGCGCGCGATGCCCTCAAGCAGCGCATCTCCGATCTCGGCACCGCCACCGTCGAAAGCTTCGCCGGCCGCATGACCGATAGCTACTGGCTGGTGGTGGACCCGGACACCCAGGAACGCCATGCCCGCCTCATGGCCGGCGCGGACACGTCCCATGGCGATGAAGCGGTGCTGGAAATCGACGTCACCCCGCTGCCCGACGATGATGCGACGGAAATCTCCGTCTACGCGCTCGACCACCCGGGCATCTTCTCGCGCATCGCCGGTGCCGTCGCCATGACCGGCGCCAATATCGTGGACGCCAAGATCTTCACCACCAATGACGGCATGGCGCTCGATACCTTCTGGGTACAGAGCGACAATTCCGAGGTGCTGGATGACGCCCGCCGCGTGCAGCGCCTGCGCGAGCTGATCGACAAGACCCTCCGCGGCGAGGCCAAGCCCAAGGAAGCCATCGCCCGCGAGCGCAAGCGTACCCGCCGCCAGCAGGCTTTCGAGATCGAGCCCCAGGTCCTGATCGACAATTCGGTGTCCGACCGTTTCACGGTCATCGAGGTCAACGCGCTGGACCGCCCGGGCCTGCTCTATGACCTCACCCGCGCCCTGTTCCACCTGGGCCTCACCATCACCTCCGCCCACATCGCCACCTATGGCGAGCGCATCGTCGACGTGTTCTATGTAAAGGATGTCGCCGGCGGCAAAGTGGTGCAGGACGGCAAGAAGGAAGCCGTGGAAGACGGCCTCCTCGCCGCCATCAACTCAGCCTTGAGCCCCCGCCCGAAGGACGTCGAGGAACGCGTCCAGAAACGCACCGAACGCCGCGAAGCCGCCCGCGAAACCGGCCAGAAGGCAAGAGACGCAAGGACGAAGCGGCTGAAGGGGGCGGCGGAGTAGGGTGGGGCATTGTTCTATGCCGCGTCCCATAATGCCGAGATTGTCCGGCAAGCAGCGAACAGGTTTTGCCGACGTCGAGCAAATTGTCGTGGTGCCCTATGTATCTCGCCACTGCGCAGATCAATTGCCATTGAGCTATTTGGGGCGGGGACCCGACCTTCGTACCCATTGAAGTGGGCGTCTACATGGAGGCAAGCTAGAACTGCGCAGTAAATTCCCATCTCCCGCCGTTTTTCCGCAGCTGAAACTGTTTCATTGTCATCTGCTTTCGATAGCCGAAGAATTGCCCCACCAATCGTAGGTGACGCCGGAGAGCCCGAATGCACTAAGGCGTCCAATTGAACGCTGACGGTTACTCCTTCAATTTGTAGGTTGTTTTGTTTCTTCGGTGCGGGTTGAAAATCAACCGGTGAAAAGTCGTTCCGCATACCAAATGCGGAATCGATGATCTCAAGTGACAAATCTGCGTCATTACGCCAGAACGCCGACACGGAATTGTCGTTGGCGCGTTGAGCAAACATTCTCTGGCCCGCGGCCAATATTTCTGTGTCTTGGTAGGGGTTTGTTAGGAAGTTGTTAACGATACTGCGCACGTCCTTGTACCGAACAACAATAGCTTCTTTGGGCGCGCGGGCGTTTCGTATGATCGCTTCACGACCCACGTCAGAGGCCACCATAAAGCGGGCCAACTCGTTGGCTGTAATTCTAGGTTCTGAGTGATGCCCCACATAGTCATAACCGTGAGAGCTAGTCATGGATGATGTCCTCGCGACAATATCGATCAGTGAGAATCGGTCCCTCTATATTTCTACACTAGCACGAAACACCTTTTCGGACTCCTTTTGTTCCTTCGGCGGTGACGGCGGATTCTTCATTTATGAGGTTGATGAAACGCCAGGAAGTACCGGTATAGAGATTCTTGCCAAAGTGGGTTCCTATGAGGCCGCCCTCCGTTTGGTCGAAATCACTAAGGCGACTCTATTCGTTAAGCCAAGCGCGCCACTTTACGCTCCAGCGGCCGACTAATTTCGTGCGGGGCATGAGCTCGACTACAGACGTTGCTTTCGCCCCCAAACACCCGCATCCCTTTCGCCCATGAACCTCCTGCGCGCCTTCGCCACGGTCGGTGGCATGACCATGATGAGCCGTGTGCTGGGCTTCGTGCGCGATATCCTGATCGCCGCGGTGCTGGGCACGGGGCCCATGGCCGACGCGTTCTTCGTGGCGTTTAAGTTCCCCAACCTGTTCCGGCGCCTGTTTGCCGAAGGCGCGTTCAACTCGGCCTTCGTGCCGCTCTTCGCCAAGCGGCTTGAAGGCGAGGGGGAGAAGTCCGCCCGGCAATTCGCCGAGGAAGCCTTCGCGGTTCTTCTCACAACGCTGGTGATCGTCACCGTCGCAGCCCAGCTCGCCATGCCGTGGCTGATGTATGTGATCGCCCCGGGCTTTGCCGACACGCCGGACAAGTTCGACATGGCGGTGGTCTTCACCCAGATCGCCTTCCCCTATCTCCTGTTCATGTCGCTGGTGGCGCTGTTGTCAGGCGTGCTCAATTCGCTGGGCAAGTTCGCCGCCGCGGCCTTCGCGCCGGTGCTGCTCAACGTCATCCTCATCGCCACCCTCACCATCACAGCGCCCTGGTTTGCCAATCCCGGCCTGGCGCTCGTCTGGGGCGTCGCGGCGGCAGGGCTGGCCCAGTTCCTCATGCTGACCTGGGCCGCCCGCCGCGCCGGCATGTTGCCGCGCCTGCGCCTGCCCCGGCTCACCCCCGGCGTCAAACGCCTCGTGGTGCTCGGCATTCCGGGCGTCATCGCCGGCGGCATCGCGCAGATCAACCTTCTGATCGGCACCATCATCGCCTCGCTGCAGGACGGCGCGGTGTCGTGGCTCTATTACGCTGACCGGGTCTACCAGCTGCCCCTCGGCGTCATCGGCATCGCCATTGGTGTCGTCCTGCTGCCCGATCTCGCCCGCCGCCTGCGCGCCGAGGATGCGGGCGGCGCCCTGTGGTCGCAGAACCGGGCGCTCGAATTCTCCATGCTGCTGACCCTGCCCGCGACGGCAGCGCTCATCGCCATCCCCGGCCCCATCGTCGAAACCCTGTTCGAGCGCGGGGCATTCGATGCGGGGGATACGCTGAACACGCAAATGGCGCTCGCCGCCTTCGCCATCGGCCTGCCTGCCTTCGTGCTCATCAAGGTCTTCTCGCCCGGCTTCTTCGCCCGCGAGGACACCGCCACCCCCATGCGCTTTGCCGCCGCCGGCATCGCCGTCAACATCACGGGCTCGCTGATCCTGTTCTACCAGGTGGGCTTCATCGGTATCGCCATCGCCACCTCAATGGCCGCCTGGGTCAATGCCGGTCTCCTGTGGCTGCGCCTGCGCTCCCTCGGCCACTACACGGCTGATCAGCGCCTCATCGCCCGCCTGCCGAAAATCATCCTCGCAAGCGCGCTGATGGGTGCCGCGCTCTGGGCCGCCGCCACCTATGCCGGGCCTTACGCGGCGGACCTTGTCTCCAATGGCTGGACGGCCGAAGCCCTGGGCATCCTCGCCCTTGCCGCCCTCGTTGTCGGCGGCATGGGGCTCTATGGCGCCCTCTGCCAGCTCACGGGCGCTGCCACCCTCAGCGACATCCGCCAGGCCGTCCGCCGCTAAACCGGGCCTCCCCGGTTGCAGCCGCGTCCCCGGCGCGCCATAAGACGCGCCATCTGTTCTGGCCACCCCGGTTTCCACCACCGGGGTTTTTTGGAGAAGTGCCACCCATGTCCTCCCCTGCTTTCCCTGATCGCGTCTTTTCCGGTGTCCAGCCCACGGGCACCCTCACCCTCGGCAATTACCTCGGCGCGATCCGCCGCTTCGCCGATTACCAGGACCGCTACGAGTGCCTCTACTGCGTGGTGGACATGCACGCGATCACCCTCTGGCAGGACCCTGCCGAGCTCCACGCCAACACCCTCGGCGTCACCGCGGCCTATCTCGCGGCCGGTCTCGACCCTGAAAAGAACATCATCTTCAACCAGAGCCAGGTGCCCCAGCACGCGGAGCTGGCCTGGGTGTTCAACTGCGTCACCCGCATCGGCTGGCTCAACCGCATGACCCAGTTCAAGGAAAAGGCCGGCAAGCACCGCGAGAACGCGTCTGCCGGGCTGTACGTCTATCCGAGCCTCATGGCGGCGGACATCCTCGTCTATCGGGCGACCCATGTGCCCGTCGGCGACGACCAGAAGCAGCACCTTGAGCTGGCCCGCGACATCGCGCAGAAGTTCAATCACGATTACGGCGATATCATCCGTGAGCGGACGAACCAGGACGAGTTCTTCCCGCAGCCGGAACCGCTGATCGAGGGCCCGGCCATGCGCGTCATGAGCCTGCGCGACGCCACCAAGAAGATGTCAAAGTCCGACCCGTCTGACATGTCGCGCATCAACATGGATGACGACGCCGACACCATCGCCCAGAAGATCCGCAAGGCGAAGACCGACCCCGAGCCCCTGCCGGGAGAGGAAGCCGGCTTTGAAGGCCGTCCGGAGGCGGAAAATCTGATCGGCATCTATGCCGCCCTGGCGCAGGAACCAAAGCTGGCTGTGGTCGATCGTTACGCCGGTGCCCAGTTCTCCGAGTTCAAGAAGGAGCTCACCGAACTGGCCGTCACCACGCTTGCCCCGGTCTCCGACGAGCTGCGCCGCCTCAAGGCGGATCCGGGCTACCTCGAAGGCGTGCTCAAGTCAGGTGCTGAGAAAGCTGCCGCGCTGGCCGAGCCCGTCATGCGTGAGACCAAGGCCATCGTCGGGTTCGTAGGTGCCCGCGGCTGACCTGAGGTCTGCAGAAAAAAGCGCGGGAGAGGGCGTCACTTGATCCATTTCCCGCGCTTCTTATGTAAAAGCCGAACCGCGACAGACCCGCTATAGTCCCTGAAGCTGAAAGAGAGGCCGGGCCACATCCATGGGCATGCTCGACAAGGTGCGCGACAGCGCCCGTTCCCTGCGCAACAAATGGGCCTATCGCGATACATCGGGCACGGTGGGCCGCCCGGCCGCCTCCCGCAGCTGGGTGCCCAGCCTCGAAGGTGTGTGGCTGCGCCGCCTGGCCATAGCACTCGCTGTTTTCCTGCTGCTCTATTACCCCATCGGCGCCTTCATCACCCACAAGGTGGATGACACGCTGGCCTATGAAATCCAGGGCGAGGTGCTCCCCGGCCAAAGCCGCGCGGTCGCCATCACCGCTGACCTGATCGACCGCGAGGTCAATCAGAATGGCTGGGTCGCCAATGATCCCTTCTTTGTCCCCGCCGCCATCCTCGACAACATGCCCAATTTCCAGAAGGGCGTTGTCGCCGCGCTGGCGCGCTTCTCCTTCGAGCTGACCGACCAATTGGGCCGCACCCGTGGCTCCAGCGAGGCGGATGCCGACCTGCAGGCCGCAGCGGGCCTGCTGCAATATCCCGGCGATGTCTGGGTGTGGGACCCCACCACGTCCCTCGTCCCCACCGCCACATCCGAGGCGCAGTACCGCAAGGCCATGCGTGCCCTGCGCAACTACAATTCACGCCTCGCCGCGGGCGACGCCACCTTTCAGCGCCGCGCCGACAATCTTCAGGCAACGCTCGATCGTATCGCGCTCGACCTCGGCTCCACTTCCGCCGTGCTTGACCGGCACGTGGTGGAGGAATCCGGTTTCCCCATCGATACGTCAGCGGATGATCTGTTCTATTTCACCAAGGGTCAGGTCTACGGCTACTACATGATCCTGCGGGAGCTGCGCCGTGATTTCGACCAGCTCCTCGTCGAACGCGAACTGGCCCAGCCCTGGGACGAACTGATGGCCTCCATGCAGCAGACCGTCGATCTCAACCCGTGGGTGGTGATCGACGGGGCACCGGACGCCCAGTTCTTCCCCAGCCACCTCGCAACCCAGGGCTTCTACCTGTTGCGGGCCCGCACACAGCTGCGCGAAATCACCAATATTCTCTTGAAATAGTCATTAATCTTGCCGCTTGCGTTTTGCCCGTGCGCGCGGGCAGTCTCATCGGCATGAACGACAAGAGTACCAGCCCCCAGACCGCGACCCAGTGGTCGGAGCCGATGCCGGACAACCCGGCACCCAAGGCGCCGCCCGCGCGCAAGCGCAAGTTCCTGGTCATCGCGGATGGCTCGGAAGAATCCAGCAAGGCCCTGCGCTTTGCCTCCCTCCGCGCGGCCCACACCGAAGGGGCGGTGACGCTTCTGGCGGTCATCGGCCCGGCCGATTTCCAGCACTGGCTGGGGGTGGAAAACCTCATGCGCGAAGAGGCCATGGATGAGGCGGAGCGCGTGTTGCACCGGCTTGCCGCCGAGGCCTACGACAATTTCGGCGTCCGGCCAGAGCTGGTGGTTAAGGAAGGCAAGCTGCGTGAAAAGATCGCAAGCCTGATCGAGAAAGACCCGGACATCGCCGTCCTCGTCCTCGCCGCTGCCACCGGCAAGGAAGGCCCGGGCCCGCTCGTCTCCTCCATCGCAGGCGATGCCGCCGGCGGCTTCGGCATTCCCGTCACCATCGTGCCGGGCGACCTCACCGACGAGCAGATCAGCCTCCTCGCCTGAGCCTGCGCCCTGGCGCCATCCGCAAAACCCTGATGTCCCCATGGTTGAAGTGGCGGCCCCCATGGGCCATTTAGGGGATAACCAACGTCACAGGTCGGGTATTTCCGGCCCCGGAAAATGTCCGGACCTGCCCCGGAGCTTGCATATGTTCATTCAGACAGAATCGACCCCCAATCCGGCCACCATGAAGTTCCTGCCCGGCCAGACCGTAATGGGCGAAGGCACGGCGGATTTCACCGATGCCGACGCCGCCAAGGCGTCGCCGCTGGCGGATCGCCTGTTCGCCCTCGGCAATGTGGAGGGCGTGTTCTTCGGCTCCGATTTCATCACCGTTACCAAGGCTGATGATGTGGACTGGATGCACATCCGCCCGGCCGTGCTCGGCGCGATCATGGACCATTTCACCACCGGCGCCCCGCTGATGGCCGATGGCGCGGAGACATCCTCCGGTCATGCGGCCTCTGACGGCGACGACAGCGAACTGGTCACCCAGATCAAGGACATTCTCGACACCCGCGTGCGCCCCGCCGTCGCGCAGGATGGCGGCGACATCGTCTTCCACGGCTTCGAGGAAGGCGTCGTCTATCTCAACATGATCGGCGCCTGCGCCGGCTGCCCGGCCTCTACCGCCACGCTGAAGAACGGCGTCGAGAACCTGCTCAAGCATTTCGTCCCCGAAGTGCAGGAAGTCCGCGCCGTCTAGGCAGCAGAGTAGTATGCCGCTTACCCGATACTACATTGCCGCCAGTGCGGATGGCTTCGTCGCCGAGGCAGATGGCGGCGTCGCATGGCTCGAGCGTTTCACTGATGACAGCGGCTATGGCTATGCGCCCTTCTATGAAGCAGTCGGTACACTGATCATGGGCCGCGCAACCTATGACCAGGTGCGTGAGTTCGGTGATTGGCCCTATGACGATAAACCGGCACTGATCGTAACCGGGCGACCGGTTGAAGATGCTCCACATGCTGGGGTTCGTGCCATAAGGCCGGATGAGTTGGTCGCGCGCGTCAGGGATATGCGCCAGGAGGATGAAGCCGGCGACATCTGGATTGTCGGTGGCCCGGCTTCGACCGCCCCGCTCCTGGCAGCCGGCCTGGTGGACCAGCTTGAGATATCCGTCATGCCGCAGCTACTGGGCAACGGAATCCGGCTGTTTCCTGAGGGGGGTCCGGCAGCGCCGTTGAAACTTCTTTCCCATCAGGCCTATGCGGATGGCGTTATATCGCTAACTTATGCCACCGGAGCATAAGTTCCCGCTCCTTGCCTCTGCCAGAATTCCGCCTGCAGGCCCGTACATCCAATAGAAAGCCAGGGATCCATGTCCGACAAGCTCTCCGTCCAGGCCCTCGACCAGCTTTTCTACGAGGCGCGCACGCACAATTTCTGGCTCGACAAGCCGGTAAGCGAGGAGACGCTGCAGGAGCTTTACGGCCTCATGCGCATGGGACCGACGTCCGCCAATTGCTCGCCTGCCCGCATCATCTTCGTGAAATCCGACGAGGCGAAAGCCCGCCTGAAGCCGCTTCTGATGGAGGGCAATCAGGAAAAGACCATGGCCGCCCCCGTCTGCGCGATTATCGGTCATGATGTAGAGTTCTACGAGCGCATTCCGGAACTGTTCCCGCACAATCCGGATGCCAAGAACTGGTTCAACGGGTCTGCCGAATTCGCAGAACAGACCGCCTTCCGCAACGGCTCTCTCCAGGGGGCGTACTTCATCATGGCTGCCCGCGCACTCGGCCTTGATTGCGGTCCCATGTCCGGCTTCGACAATGCCGGGGTGGACGAGGCTTTCTTCAAGGGCACCACGGTCAAGTCCAACTTCCTGTGCAATATCGGCTATGGCGATGCCGCGAAGCTTGATCCGCGCTCGCCGCGTCTGCCCTTCGATGACGCCTGCACGGTGCTGTGACCCGGTTGGCCGACAGTTGATTTCTATACGGATTAAGTTGTGACCTCATCTTCGAATACCGGGCCGGACGACGTCTTCGTCCTTGGCTTCGATACCGCCATGGATGCCTGCCAGGCTGCCATTGTGTCGCGCAGCGGTGCCATCGTGGCCAAGGCACATGAACCCATGAAGCGTGGCCATGCCGAGTATCTGATCCCGATGATCGGCGGCGTGCTGGAAGCTGCAGGCCTTGAGCTAAAGGACCTAACGCGCATCGGCGTCACGGTCGGACCGGGTACCTTTGCGGGTTTGCGTGTCGGCCTGTCGGCGGCCCGCAGCTTCGGCCTGTCCCACGATATCCCCATTGTCGGTGTCACCACGCTGGAGGCTGTGGCCGTCACCCTGCCGGAACCGGAAGCCGGTCAGCCCCTGCGCGCCGGCGTCATCGCCTTCGATGCGCGCAATGACGAAGTCTACCTGCAGGTCGTCGACCCGCTTGGCACGCTCGTCGTCGCGCCGTCCGTGGTGGACCTGGCAACAGCAGCGGACGCCGTGCCCGAGGGGCTGGTCAATCTGTCCGGCTCGGGCGCGCCCAAGCTGGCTGACGCGCTCGGCGCCCGGTCCCGCGCAGCCGACGTCAATGTCGTGGATGAAAGCCTGTGGGCACCGCAGGCCGAGTGGATTGCCCGCCTCGCGCTTGTCGCCCCGGATGACAGGGTCGGCCCGCCATCCCCGCTGTACCTGCGTCCGCCGGATGCCAAGGAGCCCGAAAACGGCGGAGCGCTGCCCCATGCCTGAGACAGCTCAGTCCGCGGCGGCTGCCACATCTTCCATGCGCCCGCATGTCCGCCCCGCCCGGCCCGGTGAACTCGACACCATCGCCGACCTCCATGCCGCAGCCTTCCCGCCCCACGCGGTCTGGACCAGACAGGCCTTTGCCGACTTGCTGGCAACCCCGGGCACCTTTGCCCTCGTCTGCGGCCCCCAGGGTGAAGATGATGTGCTGGCCGGTTTCATCCTCATGCGGGTGGCCGGCACCGAGGCCGAGGTGCTGACCATCGCTGTTGATCCCGCCGGCCGCCGTCAGGGCGCCGGGCGCGGTCTTGTTCTGGGGGGCATCACCGCCTGCCTGGCTGCCGGATGTACGTCGGTCTTCCTCGAAGTCGCCGCCGACAATGACGCCGCCCGCGCCCTCTACGCATCCCTCGGCTTCGAGACGGCCGGCACCCGCAAGGCTTACTACCGACGCCCGGAGGGCGGGGCGGTGGACGGCATCGTCATGCGCTGGTCCGCCGATGCGGATCAGTCGCAAAACCTTTGATTTCATGAGGCTTTTGCCTCAAAAGGATGACGCCGGAGGCCGGAAGGTCTAGATTGTTTCCAAACTGGTGCAGGCCGTCCGCCGGCACCGGAACGACCGCGTTCGAAGATCAGGACGGATAAGCGAGATGGACAGGCTAGAGACACTTTGCGTCGAAAAAGGCATGCGCATGACCGAGCAGCGCCGCGTCATTGCCCGCGTGCTGTCAGCCTCCGACGACCACCCCGATGTGGAAGAGCTGTATCGCCGCGCCTCGGAGGTGGACCCCAACATCTCCATTGCCACGGTCTACCGCACCGTGCGCCTCTTCGAGGAAGCCGGCATTCTGGAGCGTCACGATTTCCGTGACGGCCGCTCCCGCTACGAGCCCGCCACCGACGATCACCACGATCATCTGATCAACGTGCAGACGGGCGAAGTGGTGGAATTCAACAACGAGGAAATCGAGCGCCTGCAGGAAATCGTCGCCCGCGAGCTGGGCTACGAGCTTGTGGACCATCGTCTCGAGCTTTACGGCGTGCCTCTTTCCGACAAGAACAAGTCAAAGGCCTCCGCCGGCTGACACCGGCCGGGGTAGGGGGGACACGCTCATGGGCACCTGGCGCGCCGGTCTTCGGGTAGCAGGCTTTCTCGGCATGACGGTCGCCATCATGCCGGTGCAGTGGCTTCTCATCCGTTTCGGTCTTGCCGGCGCGCGCAGCCTGCCGGTGCGCTATCATCGCCTGTTGTGCAAGCTCATCGGCATCAAGGTCACCATCAAGGGCACGCCGGTCACCGACAGGCCGGTGCTCATCTGCGCCAACCACACCTCCTATCTCGATATCCCGGTGATGAGCACGGTCTTCCCGGTCTCCTTCATCGCCAAGAGCGAAGTGGCCACCTGGCCCTTCTTCGGGCAGATGTCCAAACTCCAGCGCACGGTCTTCGTCGAGCGCGAGCGCCGCACCAAGACCCGCGAGCACCGCAACGAAATCCACGCCCGCATCGTCAATGGCGACACGCTGATCCTGTTTCCGGAAGGCACCTCCAATGACGGCAACCGGGTGCTTCCCTTCAAGAGCGCTCTCATGTCCGTCGCTCAGATGAGCGTCGTCGGCGAGGACGGCACCCTGGACGACATGGTGATGGTGCAGCCCGTCTCACTCGCCTATACGCGCCTGCACGGCATTCCCATGGGCCGCCACTACCGGCCCTTCTTTGCCTGGTATGGCGACATGGATCTCGTCCCGCATCTGTGGGACGTGTTCAAACTCGGGCCATTTGACGTGGTGCTGGAGTTCCATGAACCGGTTTCCATCACCGAGGCCGGCACCCGCAAGGCCCTGGCGCGCTATTGTGAGGACAAGGTGGCCGAAGGCGTGTCCCGGGCCATATCCGGCCGGGATGACGCCGGCCGCAAGGCCGCCTGAGCACCGTCCCGCCCGGCCTCACACACTGTCATCCGCCTGCCATCTGCCGCCCCCATTGTGTGGAAAGGGAGAGTCGGGCTCAGGGTCCGCTTTCTCCCGCCCACTCCCGTCCGCATGGCAGGCCATTAACGGTGTCAGTTGAGCGCAAGGCCAATCAGGCGCATATAGGATGATAAATCAGTACGTTGCGCCTGTTCCCACGGAGTGAAATCCAAGTCTTGACGTCCCGACACCCATCCGCCCCCGCCGATAGCAACACGCCGAAGCTCTTCATCAAGACCTATGGCTGCCAGATGAATGTCTATGACAGCGACCGCATGTCGGACGCGCTGGCGCCCAAGGGCTTCGAAGCAAGCACGACGCCGGACGGCGCGGATCTCATCATCCTCAACACCTGCCACATCCGCGAGAAAGCCGCCGAGAAGGTCTATTCGGAGCTCGGCCGCCTGCGCGCCCTCAAGGAGGAGCGCCTGAAGGCAGGCCGCCCGCTGACCATTGGCGTTGCCGGCTGTGTCGCCCAGGCGGAAGGCGAAGAGATGCTGTCCCGCGCCCCGGTGGTTGATTTCGTCGTCGGCCCCCAGGCCTATCACCGGCTGCCGCAGCTGGTTGAGCGCGCCCGCGACGGGGAGCGCCCGGTGGAGACCGACTTTCCCACCGAGGACAAGTTCGAGCATCTGCCCCAGGCCACAAAACAGGTCACCCTGAAGCGCGGCCCCGCCGCTTTCCTCACCGTGCAGGAAGGATGCGACAAGTTCTGCACCTTCTGCGTGGTGCCCTATACCCGCGGGGCGGAAACATCGCGTCCGATGGCGCGCCTGCTGGATGAGGGCCGCGCCCTGGTGGATGCGGGCGTCCGCGAGATCACGCTTCTCGGCCAGAACGTCAATGCCTGGCACGGCGAGGATGCGGGCGGCACAGCCTCCAATCTCGGCAAGCTGCTGTTTGCGCTGGCGGAGATCGATGGTGTCGACCGCCTGCGCTATACCACCAGCCACCCCCGCGACATGCACGATGAGCTGTTCGCCGCCCATCGCGATCTCGACAAGGTCATGCCCTATCTGCACCTGCCCGTGCAGGCAGGCTCGGACCGCATCCTGAAGGCGATGAACCGTCAGCATACGGCGGATGAGTATCGCGCCCTTGTCGACAAGCTGCGCGACGCCCGCCCCGACATCGCCCTGTCAGGGGATTTCATCGTCGGCTTCCCCGGCGAAACCGACGAAGACTTCGAGGCCACACTGCAGCTGGTGCGCGATGTCGGCTATGCGCAGGCTTACTCCTTCAAATATTCCCAGCGCCCCGGCACCCCCGCCGCCACCCATGACGTGCAGGTCGAAGAAGACGTGAAGGCCGAGCGCCTTGCCCGACTGCAGGCGCTGCTCAACGATCAGGCGCGCGGCTTCAACGCCACGATGGTCGGCCGCACCATGGATGTGCTGCTCGACCGCAAGGGCAAGCGCGCGGGCCAGCTCGCCGGGCGCTCGCCCTATCTGCAGGCCGTGCATCTGGATGCGCCTGATGCCCTGCAGGGACATATCGTGCCCGTCCGCATTGATGCCGCCCACGCCAACAGCTTGTCCGGCAGCCTGCTGGACGGGGATGCTGCCGCAATGCCTGCTACCGCCGTACCCGAACTGCCTGTTGTTTGACCCATCCTTGAGAAGGAGCCGCTGCTTGCCAGTCGAAAACAGCACCTCGCCCATCCCGTCCGGAACAGAGGACGGTTCCGCGGATCAGACGCCTGCCGGCGGTCAGCCGGGCATCCGCTCCCAGGGCGGCGCGCGGCCCGATGTTGTGGTGCTGGATTTCGACGACAACCAGTTGGTGAGCGCGCTCGCCGGTGTAGCTGATTGCAATCTCGCCCGTATCGAGCAGCTCCTCGGCGTCACCCTCACCCCTCGTGGCAACCGCGTGGCCATCCGGGGCGATGAGGACACCCGAGGTCAGGCGGCCCGTGCCCTGGGGGATCTCTATGGAAAGCTCAAGCGCGGTCAGGACGTGGTGATGGCTGATGTGGACGGTGCCGTGCGCATGGCCACCAGCGCCATGCCGGAAGCAAGGCGTGGCTCGGCCAGTGTGCAATTCGTCACCAAGCGCCGGGTGATCGAGCCGCGCTCTGCCAACCAGGCGCAATACATGCAGTCGCTGCAGACCAACGAACTTGTCTTCGGCATCGGTCCTGCGGGCACCGGCAAGACCTATCTCGCCGTCGCAGCTGCCGTCTCCCTGTTCATCAAGGGCCAGGTGGACCGCATCATCCTGTCGCGCCCGGCCGTGGAGGCAGGCGAGCGCCTCGGCTTCCTCCCCGGGGATCTGCGCGACAAGATCGACCCCTATCTGCGCCCGCTCTATGACGCGCTCTACGACACGCTGCCCGCCGAGCAGGTGGCCCGCAGCCTTGAATCAGGGGAAATCGAAGTCGCGCCGCTTGCCTTCATGCGCGGCCGCACGCTCTCCAATTCCTACGTCATTCTCGATGAAGCGCAGAACTGCACGTCGGTGCAGATGCGGATGTTCCTGACTCGTCTGGGCGAGAATTCACGCATGGCGATCACCGGCGATCCCACCCAGGTCGATTTGCCCATGGGTGCCAAGTCCGGCCTGCGCGAGGCGCGCGACGTGCTGCGTAACGTGCCCGGCGTCGCCGTCACCGAATTCGCCAATGTGGACGTGGTACGCCACCCCCTCGTCACCCGCATCGTCGATGCCTACTCCAAGGCCGATGGCAAGCGCCTGCCGAACCTGCAGGATGGCGGCGACAAGGCGGGCGATACGGGACCGAAGGCCTGAGGCCACTTTCCCATGGACGATGATTCCCCAAACGATGTGTCCCTGCATATAGAGTTTCGATGCGAGGACGACAGCTGGCAGGCAGTGCCCGATGTCGAAACGCTGATCGGGCAGGCCCTGCGTCTCGCCTGGTCCGGTGGCACAGGTGGCGCAGGTGATACCGGCGGTGCCCCCCGCGCCGAAGTCAGCGTGCTTCTCGCCGGTGACACCACCCTGCAGGCCCTGAACCGCGAATGGCGCGGCAAGGACCGCCCGACCAACGTCCTCTCCTTTCCAGGGCCCGACATGCCGGTCCCCGCTGAAGACGGCACGCTGGTGTGCCATCTGGGGGATCTCGCCATGAGCTATCAGACCCTGGCCCGGGAGGCCGACAACGAAGACAAGCCCCTTGCGCACCATCTCCAGCACCTTGCCGTGCACGGCATGCTGCATTTGCAGGGTCACGATCACGAGACCGAGGAAGAGGCCGAAGAGATGGAAGCGCTGGAACGCACGCTCCTGGCCCGCCTCGGCATTCCCGACCCCTATGCAGCCTGACCGGCAATTGGTGGCGCGACGGCCCATGCTTCTGTAATGATTGGGCAGCACACTTGCATCATGCCCATCCGGCGGGCTTTCGGTTGCCGGATACGAGGAGCCCTACGTCATGGCCTTGGCCGGCGATCCGTCGCATCGCGACCCTGCAGCCGATAAATCCGACCCCAGCAGTACGCAGGCGGACGTTGCGCAGACAACGCCCGCGCAACCGCTCACCCAGCGCCTCGCCCGCGCATGGCGCTATGTTGTCGGAGGATCCGAACCCGGATCACTCGAAGCCTCCCTTGACGCCGTACTGGGCGAGGACCGTGAAGGCGGTCTGCAGCTGTCCAAGGCCGAGCAGGACATGTTCGTCAATCTGCTGGGCTTCAACGAACTGCGGACCGAGGACGTGATGGTGCCCCGCCCGGACATTGTGGCGGTGGAAGAAGGCGCGACCCTCGATGAACTCATCGCGACCTTCCAGGAAGCCAACCATTCGCGCCTGCCGGTCTACCGCGAAACCCTCGATGACCCGCGCGGCATGGTCCACATCAAGGATCTATTGGGCTGGATCGCCGCCCATCACGGCCTCAGCAGCACGCCCGATGGCGAAACCAAGGCCGGAGAAGGCGATGCGGCAGCCAGTGAGGGTGACCAGCCCCGCAGCTTTGCTGTCAGCACCATTCGCCGTGATCTCATCTATGTGCCGCCCTCCATGCCGGCCATCGACCTGCTGCTCAAGATGCAGGCCAGCCGCCAGCACATGGCGCTGGTGATCGATGAGTATGGCGGCACCGACGGTCTCGTCACCATCGAAGACCTGGTCGAGGAAATCGTCGGCGAAATCGAGGACGAGCACGACGAAGAAGAACGCCCCGACCTTGAGCGCCTGGAGGATGGCCGCATTGATGCCATTGCCCGGGCCGAGATCGAGGAACTTGAGCAGATGCTCGGCATAGGGCTGCTGTCTGAAGACAGCGAGGATCCGCCGGATACACTCGGCGGCCTCATCTTCGAACTGCTTGGCCGGGTGCCGCAGCGCGGCGAAGTCGTCGTGCATGACAGCGGGATCGAGTTCGAGATCACCGACGCCGATCCGCGCCGCATCAAGCGCTTGATGGTGCATCCGGCGTCAGCCGCCATTCTTCCGTCCCCGGAAGATGAGCCGGTCGAGTAGCAACGCAGGTCAGTTACGGGGTTTCAGCACATGCAGGGGTTCTTGGGGGGAGTAGCCGGCCTGGCTGCCTGGCTTGGCGCGCGCTCGGCCGCGCAGCGCATGGGGCTGGCAGCCGTGCTTGGCGGTGCAACGGTCCTGGCGATGCCGCCATTCGGCCTCTGGCCGCTTCTCTTCATTACCTATCCGGGCCTTGTCTGGCTGCTCGACGGTATCGCGCCTGATGCGCCCCCTGCGCCCCCCGCGCCCCCCGCGCCCCAAGCGCCAGATGTGTCGTCGCGCTTCGCCGGCTGGCGCGCCACGGCGGCCACGGCCTGGGCCTTCGGCTTCGGCTTTTTCATTTCAGGCCTCTACTGGATCGGCTCCGCCTTTCTGGTGGAAGCCGATGCCTTTGCCTGGATGATCCCTTTCGTGGCGATGATCCTGCCCGGCGGCCTTGCCCTGTTCTTCGCCCTTGCCGCCGTTGCCGCCCGGGCTGTGGCGCGGCGCGGTCCTGCGCGCGTCATTGCCTATGTATTGGCTTTCGCCCTTGCTGAATGGCTCCGCGGGCATGTTCTCACCGGCTTCCCGTGGAATGCCGCAGGCTATGCCCTGTCGGTCTCCGACTGGCTGGTTCAGGCCACCGCTCTCTGGGGTCTCTATGGCCACACGGTCATAACGCTGCTCATTGCCCTGGCTCCCGCATTGCTGGCCGGGCCGGGCATTGCGCCCGGCAGGCGGCACGTGGCGGCAGTCCTGTGCCTCGCCCTGGGTATGCCCATGCTTATGTACGGCTTCGGGGCCTGGCGGCTGTCCGGTCCGGAGCCTGTGGATGTGGCGGATGTGCGGCTGCGCATCGTCCAGCCCAACATTGCCCAGAAGGACAAGTGGCGGCCGGAACTTCGCGCCGCCAATTTCTCGCGCCTGCTGCGGTTGAGCCGGGCGGAGGATGATGCCGCCGGCATAACCCACGTGATCTGGCCGGAAAGTGCGCCGCCCTTCCTTCTCGCCGACAATGCGGACGCGCGGGCGCTGATCGCGCACATGCTGCCGCCGGGCGCGCATCTCATTACCGGGGCCGTGCGGGCCGAACCCCTCCCGCGCGCGCGGCCCGATGGACGTTGGGCCCGCTTCTTCAATTCGGTGATGGTGCTCGACAGTGACGCACGCATTCTCGACGTCTACGACAAGGCCCATCTCGTGCCGTTCGGCGAGTATCTGCCGGCCCAGGGGCTGCTCGAAGCAATCGGCCTGCAGCAGCTCACCCGGCAGCGCGGGGGCTACGCCAGCGGGCCCGGTCCACGCCCCATGAGTGTACCCGGCGCCCCGTCGGTCGGGCCCCTTGTGTGCTACGAGGTCATATTTCCGGGTAGTGTCGTGAGCGACCAAAGGCCGCAGTGGTTGTTGAATACAACCAATGATGCGTGGTTTGGAAATTCAATCGGCCCGCGACAGCACTTTTACCAGGCAAGAATGCGTGCAGTGGAAGAAGGTCTACCCGTCATCCGTGCGGCAAATACTGGTATTTCCGCCGTGATTGGGCCCAAAGGCCAGGTCCGCGCCATGTTGGAGCTAGGACAGGCAGGTGTCCTTGATCAACCTCTACCTGCACAAATCGACAAGACGATCTACAGCCGGAATGGCGATACAATATTCCTCATAATGATTGCAGTTTGTGTGTTAACTATACTGTATTTCAAGGTCTCGAAATCAAAGGTTTGATTGCACCACTTTAAAACAACCATAGGTTGCAATTCTAAATATTCAGTCATCTTTTGACAATTGACGTATTGACGTGGTGGACGCCGAGTTGCACTCATAGGTTATTGTATAAAGCAAATTACCACCGTACTCGTGTGGAATTTGGAGGGTGCTGGGTGGCTAGGAAAGAACCGAATCCGATCGACGTCCACGTCGGCAGCCGCGTGCGGCTGCGGCGCCTTCTTGTTGGCATGAGCCAGGAAAAGCTCGGCGAGCAGTTGGGACTTACATTTCAGCAGGTCCAGAAATACGAAAAGGGCACCAACCGTATCGGCGCCAGCCGCCTTTACGAAGTGTCGCGCATTCTCAATGTTCCCGTTCAGTATTTCTATGAAGAGATGGCCGAGGGCGACGTACCGGCCCGCAACGGCGAAATGGCTTTCGCCGAGGGCGACGGCACACCTTACGTGATGGATTTCGTGTCCAGCTCGGAAGGGTTGCAGCTCAATCGCGCCTTTTTCGACATCAAGGACCCGACCGTGCGCCGCTCGGTCATCGACCTGCTCAAGAACCTGTCCAAGGCGCAGCGCGAGGCTGAATAGTCTCGCGGGCAAATTGCATGGCCGGGCTGCGGCAGCCTGCTTGACGCATGGCGGCAAACCCGGCAAGAACGCCGCGGGTATTCACCTGCTGGCGGTGTCCTTCCGTCCGGCAAACTGCATGGCAAGGCAGGCTGACACTGCGCCCCTGACGGTGTGCAGGCACTCAGTATGAATTGCCGCGTCTGAAAACGGCCCGGATGGCCGCGTCACGGTTCCGCCCTGGCGCGCCCCTGTTGCCGGGTCAGGGGAGAAAGACAACCGTGGCACGTTCCAGCTACCTCTTTACAAGTGAATCCGTTTCCGAAGGCCATCCGGACAAGGTCTGCGACCGTATTTCCGATGAGATCGTGGACCTCATCTTCCGCACCGCGGCGTCGGAAGGCATGGACGCCTCACAGGTGCGCGTTGCTGCGGAAACCCTCACCACCACCAACAAGGTTGTCATTGCCGGCGAAGTGCGTGCGCCGGAAAGCCTGTTGGGTGATGGTGATCGCGTGAAGCAGGCACCCTTCGAGGAAGTTGCCCGCGCCGCCATCAAGGACATCGGATACGAGCAGGACGGCTTCCACTGGAAGAACGCCGACGTCGATGTGGTGCTGCACGGCCAGTCTGCCGACATCGCCCAGGGCGTGGACGCTGCCGGCAACAAGGATGAAGGCGCCGGCGACCAGGGCATCATGTTCGGCTATGCCTGCCGCGAGACCGACGTGCTGATGCCCGCCCCGATCGTGTTCTCCCACCGCATTCTCAAATCACTGGCAGATGCCCGCCACGCCGACGCCAAGTCGGGCCTTGGCCCGGACTCCAAGAGCCAGGTCACTCTGCGCTACGAAAACGGCAAGCCGGTCGCAGCCACCTCCGTCGTCGTCTCCACCCAGCATGATGAAGGCCTGACCACCGAGCAGGTGCGCGAGATCGTGCGCCCGCACGTGCTCAAGGTGCTGCCGGAAGGCTGGATGTGCCCGGAAGAGGAGTTCTACGTGAACCCCACCGGCAAGTTCGTGATCGGCGGCCCGGATGGCGACGCAGGCCTCACCGGCCGCAAGATCATCGTCGACACCTATGGCGGCGCAGCCCCCCATGGCGGTGGTGCCTTCTCCGGCAAGGATCCCACCAAGGTCGACCGCTCGGCCGCCTATGCCGCCCGCTACGTGGCCAAGAACGTGGTCGCCGCAGGCTTTGCCGACAAGTGCACCCTGCAGCTGTCCTATGCCATCGGCGTGTCCAAGCCCCTGTCCGTCTATGTGGACCTGCACGGCACCGGCAATGTGGATGAAGCCAAGCTCGAGGGCGCGATCCAGGAAGCCATGAACCTGAGCCCGCGTGGCATTCGCGAGCATCTCGGCCTCAACAAGGCGATCTATGCCCGCTCGGCGGCCTATGGCCATTTTGGCCGCGAAGCGGATGCCGACGGCGGCTTCTCCTGGGAGAAGACCGACCTCGTCGAGGCCCTCAAGGGCGCCATGAGCTGAGGCGAGACGGCGCAAGCCACATGACCGACAAGACCAAACGTGAGGGGCAGCCGTTTGAACGGCGGCCCCTCATTTATGGCCGGGCCAAGGGCAAGGCCCTGTCCCGGCGCCAGCAGCAGCTTTTCGAGACCTTGCTGCCGCAGGTGGCATTCACCCTGCGCACCAGTGCGTCTGACCCGGCAATTGATCCGCACACGGTATTTCCTGAGCTGGATGCGATCCATCTCGAGGTCGGATTCGGCGGCGGTGAGCATCTTGTCGCGCGCGCCCGCGCCAATCCCCGCACGGGCTTCATCGGCTGCGAACCCTTCATGAACGGGGTGGCCAAGGTCCTCGCCGCCATCGACGAGGAAGATCTGCCGAACATCCGCGTCCATCACGGCGACGCCCGCGATGTGCTCGACAGCCTTACCGGCGCCAGCCTCGACCGGGCCTATGTCCTCTACCCGGACCCCTGGCCCAAGGCACGCCACAACAAGCGCCGCTTCATCGGCCCGGACACACTGGCCTCCCTGGCCCGCGTCATCCGCCCCGGCGGCGTCTTGGAAGTCGCCAGCGACATCCCCGACTACATCCGCTGGACCCTGGCCGAAACCCGCCGGGATGGTCATTTTCTGTGGACGGCCAACAGCAAGGCCGAGTGGGAAACCCCGCCGCAGGACTGGCCCGGCACCCGCTACGAAGCCAAGGCCATCCGCGAAGGCCGCACCCCCTGCTATCTTGAATTCATCCGCGCCGCCTGAGCACGTCCCATAACCTCAGGTTATGCGCATCATTGCCAAATACCATTTCCGTCCTTTCTGGCCGGCCCCTAGCTATGGCTCCCCGCACTTCTTGCGACCCCCGCATTTTTTGCGACATGGAGCCCTGCCATGCAGCCGGATTGGATTGCCCCTGAAGACGAAGCTCGCACCATTGCCCTCTACAAGCGGGTCAATGGCACCACGGGCCCCATCGCCCGGACCCGCGCCCATTGGCTCACCCGCCTGATCGCGCGCCTCCTCGCCGCCTCCACCTGGCGCCGCCGCAACGGCAGGCCGCAGCGGGATGTGGCTGCCATGGCGGAGCACTGGCGGCGCATCTTCGGGCTGGAAAAATACTGGACGCTGGAGCGGGTCGAGAACGACACCGCCTATGCGGAAATCCGCTTTCCCTGCTCGCTGGAAGGCACCGGCGATGTCCGCGCCTGCCACCGCCTGATGGAGTATGACCGTGCCCTGCTGCGCAAGATGGGCGGCGACCTGGTGGTGCTCCGGTCCCGCGCCGACCCGTCGGTCACCGGTGGCTGCAAGGTGGCGATCCGCATGAAGGGAGATGCGCGCACCGATCTCGTGCCGGCCCACGAAAATCCCGGTCCGGCCACAAGCGCTTGAATTGCCCGGGCTGCCGCCTGACATTCACTCCCATGATCCGTATCGAGCGCAAGCATCTGGCCATGGTGACCACTATCGCACAGGCGGGCACCATGACCGCCGCCGCTGATGCGCTCGCCATCACCCAGCCCGCTCTGAGCAAGCAACTGGCCCAGCTCGAAGCCATGCTCGGGGTCAAGCTGTTCGAACGCACCGCCAAGAGCAGTGCCACCGCGCAGATGACCATGCGTCTGACCCGCGCCGGCCGCCGCTTCGAGACACGCGCCCGCAAGCTGCTGGCCGACTTGACTGATTTTGACAATGAACTTGCCAATCAGGCAGGCGCCGCTGCCGGGCGCCTGCGCATTGCAACCGATGTGATCCACGACGATCTGCGCCTGGCCCGCGCCATGCGGAGCTTCGCAGCCGCCCACGGCAATATGGAGCTGGACGCCCATCCGGTCGCCGACCCTCTTGAGGCGCTGGCCGACGGCCATGTCGACATCGCGGTGGTCGGGGAAGCGCCCCGCCGCGCAGGCATCCGCTTTGCCCCCATCAGCGAAGACGAACTGGTGGTGGTGATGGCTAAAGCTCACCCGCTCACCGCACGCAAGACCATCGCCGCGGTGGATTTCAGCGGCCAGGAACTCGTCTATCATCTGGATCTTGAGCGCTCGATCCTGTTCCGGCGCTACCTCCGCCCGGCAAACATCCGTGTCGGCGGCTTCCACCGCATCGAAAGCCCTGCTGCAATCCTTGCAAGCCTCGCCGAAAGCGACGCCATCACCCTTCTGCCCCGCCGCATCGTTGACGCCGTACCGCAGGCCGCGAGCCTTGAAACCCGGCCGCTTGCCCCGGACGGCTACCGCTTCACCTGGTACGCTGCCACCCGCAGCGACGATGTGAGGCCCGAGACGCAGGCTTTCGTCACCTGTCTCAGCGAGGCAGGCCCCGCGCAATAAGCCATTGCCTTTTCAGCGGAAAGGAGTAAGGTTCCGGCCGAGTTGAGACCCCGGTTGTTTTGCTGGTATCGGCAAGATGGCTGCGACGGTAGGTTCTGGGGCCCCTGCGGGCCCCTTTTTTGTTGCTGGAGACCAAGGTTTGAGCCTCAAGGCAAAAACCCCTGCAGAAGAGCGCATCGAGGCCATGATCACTCCGCTGGTGGAGAGCATGGGCTACGAGATCGTGCGCGTTCGCATCATCGGTTCCGGCAGCCCGACCCTGCAGATCATGGCCGAGCGCCCGGACGGCACCATGCCCATTGAGGGCTGCGAGGAAGTGTCCCGCGCCATCTCCGCAGCGCTTGATGTGGAAGACCCGATCTCCGGCAAATACACGCTGGAAGTCTCGTCCCCCGGCATCGACCGCCCGCTCACCCGGGAAAAGGATTTCGAGACCTGGTCAGGCCACCTCGCCAAGGTCGAGATGCAGATGCCTATCGACGGACGCAAGCGCTTCCGCGGCATCATTGACGGCTTCGAGGACGGTGAAATTCGTATCGCTGTCGAGATTGAAGGCTTTTCCGAATTGCAGGTCGTCGGCCTGCCTTTCGCAGACCTGCACGACGCCAAGCTCGTGCTCACCGACGAATTGATCAAGCAGGCCGAGAAGATTTCTGCGGCCAATGGTGCCGGCCCGGCTGCGGCGAACACGAACACGCCCACCGAGCTGGTAACGAAAAAAGACCCTCTGGAAGAAGAGACCACGGAGTAAGGAACCCATGGCACAGGCTGTTAGCGCCAACCGGCTCGAGCTTCTGCAGATTGCCGATGCGGTCGCCCGCGAGAAGTCCATCGACAAGGCAATTGTCATCGAAGCGCTGGAAGACGCCATTCAGAAGGCTGCCCGCTCCCGCTACGGCGCGGAAAATGAAATCCGTGCACGGATCGATCCGAAGACCGGCGAGATCCAGCTCAACCGCCTGCAGGAGGTGGTCGAGACTGTCGAGAACGACGCGACCGAGATTTCCCTGGAAGACGCCCGCGTACGTAACCCGGCCGCCGTCGTCGGCGATTTCCTGACCGAGCCGCTGCCGCCGATCGATTTCGGCCGCATCGCCGCCCAGACCGCCAAGCAGGTCATCGTGCAGAAGGTGCGCGATGCCGAGCGTGACCGTCAGTATGACGAGTTCAAGGACCGCGTCGGCGAGATCGTGCATGGCCTCGTCAAGCGCGTGGAATATGGCCACGTGATCGTTGATCTGGGCCGCGCCGAGGCCATCGTCCGCCGTGACGAGCAGATCCCGCGCGAGGCCTTCCGCACCGGCGATCGCATCCGCGCCTATGTGTTCGATGTGCGCCGCGAGCCGCGCGGGCCGCAGATCTTCCTGTCGCGCACGCATCCGCAGTTCATGGCCAAGCTGTTTGAGCAGGAAGTGCCGGAAATCTACGACGGCATCATCGAAATCCGCTCCGTGGCCCGCGATCCCGGCTCCCGCGCCAAGATCGCTGTGCTATCCAATGACGGCTCCATTGATCCCGTCGGTGCCTGCGTCGGTATGCGCGGCAGCCGCGTCCAGGCCGTGGTGAACGAACTGCAGGGCGAAAAGATCGACATCATCCAGTGGTCGCCCGATCCCGCCACCTTCATCGTCAACGGCCTGGCCCCGGCGGAAGTGGTCAAGGTCGTGCTCGACGAAGATGCAGAGCGCATTGAAGTGGTGGTGCCGGATGATCAGCTGTCGCTCGCCATCGGCCGCCGCGGCCAGAATGTGCGCCTTGCCTCCCAACTGTCGGGCTGGACCATCGACATCCTGACCGAGGCCGAGGAAAGCGAACGCCGCCAGGCCGAGTTCACCGAGCGCTCCAAGCTGTTCGAGGAAGCCCTCGACGTGGACGAGGTGATCGCCCAGCTGCTGGCATCCGAAGGCTTCGCCACGGTCGAGGAAATCGCCTATGTGGAGCCGGAAGAAGTCTCCGAGATCGAAGGCTTTGACGAGGACACCGCCGCCGAGATCCAGGCCCGCGCGGTCGAGTATCTCGAAAAGCTGGACCAGGAGCGCGACGCCAAGCGCAAGGAACTCGGTGTGGAAGACGACGTGGCCGACGTGCCCGGCGTCACCAACGCCATGCTGGTCGCCTTCGGCGAGAACGACGTGAAGTCCGTTGAGGATCTGGCCGGCTGCGCCACCGATGACCTCACCGGCTATTACGAGAATGTGGACGGCGAGCGCCGCCGCGAGCCCGGGTTCCTCGACGGCCATGACGTCTCCCCGCAGGAAGCTGAAGACATCATCATGGCCGCCCGTGTGAAGGCCGGCTGGATCACCGAAGAGGATCTGGCCGCCATGCGCGCGGAAGCCGAGGCGGACGAAGACGGCGAGTTCGACGGTGAGGACGCCGAAGAAGGTGAAGTCACCGCCGAAGCAGAGGAGACGCCGGCCGAGTGACACCGGAGCGCACACGGTCCGACAGCCGGGCGTCCGGGAAGAAATCCCCCGAACGCACCTGCATCGCGACCGGGGAGACGGGCACACCGGCCACCCTCATCCGCTTTGCCATCGGCCCCGAGGGCGAGGTGGTAGCGGATCTGGAAGGCAAGCTGCCGGGGCGGGGCATTTGGGTCTCCGCGCAGCGCGAGGCGATAGAAAAAGCGGTGGCGAAGGGGCTATTTGCCCGTGCCGCCCGCCGCAGCGTGAAGGCCCCGGCCGACCTGGCAGACCAGGTGGAGGCCGGGTTGAGGCGCCGGGTGCTGGCTTTGCTGGGCCTGGCGCGCAAGGCAGGCCAGCTCATGGCGGGTCTTGCGAAGGTTGAAGACACGGCCGCTAAGGCCCATGTGGTGGCGCTGTTTCTCGCGTCAGACGCAGGGGCTGAAGGCCAGCGGAATGCAGGTGCCTTGTCGGCGCGCACCAATGCCCCGGTTGTAACCGCTTTTTCGGCGGAACAATTGGGTTTGGCATTGGGACGGCCAAATGTGGTACATGCTGCCCTGACTGCAGGCGGCGCCGCCCGAAAGGGGCCGGCGCGGCAGATGTCGCAGCCAGGCGCGCAAGAGCGCGGCAACGCCGAGGGCGGTTTGGCCTCCGGCGCGCCGGTACGTGACAAGCTCTCCCGTCTCATTCTGGATGAGGTGGGACGTCTGCAGGGGTTCCTGGGCGGAGCTTGAAGGGGGAGTTGTCCCCGTAAGGGTTGGCGCATGATCTGCTGCCGACCGGACGAGAAGGTTTTAGGAGCCGTCGGGCGGTTTGATCACCCGCCTGCGGTTTCAGTGAGTTTGAAGGGGTCTCATGAGCGAGACAAAAGATACGGACACTCAGGACGGCGACACCGGCGCATCCGGCGGTAACACCCGCCAGCCACGCGCAGGCGGCGGCAAGCTGACGCTTGGCCGCACGGTCGAGTCCGGCCATGTCCGGCAGAACTTCTCCCATGGCCGCTCCAAGGCGGTGCTGGTCGAGAAGAAGCGCCGCCGCGTGGCGCCTGGCAAGGACAAGGCCGAAGGCCCTGCCGTTGAGAAGAAGGCTGCGCCCAAGACGGCGGCAAAGACCGCTGCCAAGGCCGCGCCGAAGACCGCTGCAAAAACAGCCGCCAAGACCGCATCCAAGGCGCCCGCCGACGCAGGCAGCGAGGCCAAGAAGGCACCCGCCCGCGCCGCGCGCCCTGAGCGTGAGGCACGTGAACGCGGCAACATGGTGCTGCGCACTCTGACGGCCGAGGAAAAGGAAGCCCGCGACCGCGCCCTCGTGGAGGCCCGTGAGCGCGAGAAGATCGAGCGTCAGAAGGCCAAGGAAGACGCCGAGCGCCGCAAGATCGCCGAGGAAGCCGCGCGTGTCGCCGCCGCCGAGGAAGCCGAACGCGCCGCTCAGGAAGAAGAGCGCGCCCGCCGCGAGGCTGAAGCCAAGGCCAAGGCGGACAAGGAAGCCGCTCTGCGCGCCAAGGAAGAGGCGGAAGCCGACGCCGGGGCCGATGAGCCTGCCGACAAGAAGGCCGCCGCCAAGACCAAGGCCGCGCCGACGCCGATCGTGCGCAAGCGTGAAGACGAGGCCGCCAAAACACCGCCCAAGCGCACGCCGGGTGCAGGCAATGAGCGCCGCCGCGGCCGCCTGACCATTTCAAACGCCCTGGACGACGAGCCGCGCCAGCGTTCGCTTGCTGCCATGCGCCGCCGCCAGCAGCGCGAGAAGCGCGCCCGCTCCGGCCCTGCCGAGCAGGTGAAGGTGCATCGCGAGGTCACCATTCCCGACACAATCACTGTGCAGGAACTGGCCAACCGTATGTCCGAGCGCGCGGTGGACGTGATCCGTCTGCTGATGCAACAGGGCCAGATGATGAAGATCAACGACGTGCTGGACGCCGATACCGCCCAGCTCGTCGCCGAGGATATGGGCCACACGGTCAAGCGTGTGTCGGAGTCCGACGTGGAAGTGGGCCTTGAAGGCGAGGCGGACAATGCCGCCGATCTCAAGCCGCGTGCCCCGGTCGTTACCGTCATGGGTCACGTTGACCACGGCAAGACGTCGCTGCTCGACGCCCTGCGCCAGACCGACGTGGTCGCGGGTGAAGCCGGCGGCATCACCCAGCATATCGGCGCCTATCAGGTGCGCATGGCGGGCGGTGAGCGCATCACCTTCCTTGATACGCCGGGCCATGAGGCTTTCACCACCATGCGCGCCCGCGGTGCCAAGGCGACGGATATCGTCATCCTCGTGGTGGCCGGTGATGACGGCGTCATGCCGCAGACCATCGAAGCCATCAACCACGCCAAGGCGGCGGAAGTGCCGATCATTGTGGCCGTCAACAAGATGGATAAGCCCGATGTGGATCCCAACCGCGTCCGCACCGAGCTGCTGCAGCACGAGGTGATCGTCGAAAGCATGTCCGGTGACGTGCAGGACGTGGAAGTGTCCGCCACCCAGAAAATGAACCTCGACAAGCTGGAAGAAGCCATTCTTCTGCAGTCGGAGCTTCTGGAGCTGAAGGCCAATCCGGACCGCAGCGCCGACGGTATCGTCATCGAAGCCCAGCTCGACAAGGGCCGCGGCCCCGTGGCCACCGTGCTCGTGCAGCGCGGCACCCTGCGCGTCGGCGACGTGCTGGTTGCCGGCACCGAGTGGGGCAAGGTGCGTGCCCTGGTCAATGACCGTGGCGAACAGGTCAAGGAGGCTGGTCCCTCCGAGCCGGTCGAGGTCCTTGGCCTCAACGGCACGCCGGAAGCCGGTGATGTGTTCTCAGTCGTCGAGGACGAAGCCCGTGCCCGCGAGATCACCGATTACCGCCAGCGTGTGCTGCGCGACAAGCGCGCTGCCGGTGCCGCCCGCGGCTCGCTGGAGCAGATGTTCAGCCAGCTGAAGGAAAGCGACAAGAAGGAGCTTCCGCTGCTGGTCAAGGGCGACGTGCAGGGCTCGGTCGAAGCCATCATCGGTGCGCTCGACAAGGCCGGCACCGACGACATCATCGCCCGTGTGCTGCATGCAGGCGTCGGCGGCATCACCGAAAGCGACGTGACGCTGGCGGCCGCCTCCAACGCGGCCATTCTCGGCTTCAATGTGCGCGCCAATGCCCCGGCCCGCGACGCAGCCCGTCAGCAGGGCGTGGACATTCGCTACTACTCGGTCATCTACGACCTGGTGGACGACGTGAAGGCCGCCATGGCCGGTGTCCTTGGTCCGGAGCTGCGCGAAACCTTCCTCGGCAATGCGGAGATCCTCGAGGTCTTCAACGTGTCGAAGGTCGGCAAGGTGGCCGGTTGCCGTATCTCCGAAGGCACCGTCAAGCGCGGGTCCAAGGTGCGTCTGCTGCGCGACGACGTGGTGATCCACGAAGGCACGCTGTCGACCCTCAAGCGCTTCAAGGACGAAGTGAAGGAGGTTCAGTCGGGCCAGGAATGTGGCATGTCCTTCGAGAACTACCAGGACATCCGCCCCGGCGACGTCATCGAGTGCTTCGACGTGACGGAAGTGGAGCGCGTGCTCTAGCCGCCAGCCGGCAGGGCACCATCCGCCAAGAGGTCAGTTGCTCATGGTCAGGTCCAGTCATGCGTCCGGCGCGGGCTCGCGCGGGCCATCCCAGCGTCAGTTGCGGGTGGGCGAGCTCGTGCGCCATGTGCTGAGCGAACTGCTGGCCCGTGGTGACGTGCACGACCCTGTTCTTGAAACCACCATCGTCACCGTCACGGAAGTCCGCACCTCGCCGGATCTGCGTCATGCCCGCGTGGCGATCGAGCCCCTTGGCGGCCAGAACGAAAAAGAGGTGCTGGCGGCGCTCAACCGTAACCGCAAATATCTGCGCGGTGAGCTGGGCAAGCGCATGACGTCCAAATACACCCCCGATCTCGCCTTCGAGATCGACGAGAGCTTCGCGGAAGGCTCGCGCATCGACGCGATTCTGCGCTCGCCCACAGTCGCCCGCGACACCGGTGTCGAAACCGCTGGCACCCAAGACCCCGCCGACGAGGACTGAGCCCATGGGACGCCGCAAGAAGGGCCTGCCCGTCTCCGGATGGGTGGTGGTCGACAAGCCCATTGGCCCGACCTCGACCCATGTGGTCTCCAAGGTCCGGCGCGCCTTCAATGCGCAGAAGGCGGGCCACGCCGGCACGCTCGACCCTCTGGGCTCCGGCATTCTGCCCGTGGCCCTGGGCGAAGCGACCAAGACCGTTCCCTATCTGGTGGATGCCACCAAGGAATACCGGTTTACCGTGCGCTGGGGCGAGGCGCGCGATACCGACGACAGGGAAGGGGAGGTGACCGCCACAAGCGATATCCGTCCCGCCCGCGAGGCCATTCTCGACGCCATTCCTGCCTATATCGGCCATATCGAGCAGGTCCCCCCGCGCTTTTCCGCCATCAAGGTCAATGGGGAGCGCGCCTATGACCTTGCCCGGGACGGCGAGACGGTGGAGCTCAAGGCACGGACCGTGGAAATCCGCGATATCCGCCTCATCGACATGCCGTCAGACGATGAAGCCGTCTTCGAAATGACCTGTGGCAAGGGCACCTATGTGCGGTCCCTGGCCCGCGACCTGGCCCTGGATCTGGGCACGGTCGGCCATGTGGCCATGCTGCGCCGCCTGCGGGTTGGCCCCTTCAGTGAGGCTGACGCCGTGGCGCTGGATGACGTCACATCCCAATCTCCACAGAAAGCTGTGGAAAAAGCGGACGATTTAGGCAATAGTCCGCCCGCGCCGGACCCCAAGGCGCCTTTTTTGTTGCCGCTTGAGACCGCGCTGGACGACATCCCGGCGCTGGCCGTGAGCGGCAATGATGCGGCGCGATTGAAGCAAGGTCAGGCGATCCTGTCGCGTGGACGGGATGCCCCCATCGTCAAAGGCACGGTTTGCGCCATGCTGCACGGGCAACCCATCGCCCTGTGTGAAGCAGCGCAGGGGGAGCTTCGGCCCACGCGTGTTTTCAACCTCCCGCACTGACTGGGACGTTTTATCGAAAGGATACCCGATGTCGATTACGCCCGAGCGCAAAGCCGAGCTGATCAAGGATTTTGCCACCAAGGACGGTGACACAGGGTCACCCGAAGTTCAGGTGGCCATCCTCACCGAGCGGATTTCCAACCTGACCGGCCACTTCAAGGGCCACGCGAAGGACAATCACTCCCGCCGCGGCCTTCTGAAGCTGGTGAGCCAGCGCCGCCGGCTTCTGGACTATGTGAAGGCAAAGGACGAGCCGCGCTATCGCACCCTGATTGAGCGCCTCGGTATCCGCCGCTAACGAGACAACAGGACGCCCGCCCGGACAACTCGGGCGGGCGTTCTTGCTAATCCGTGTACGGAAATCCGGGAAGGCCCGGAAAGCCGTGCATGGTCCGGACGGACGGGAGGGCCCGCATCGTCCGGCATCCCGGCGGTCCCAGGCAAACGAATGCCACCGCCCTGCCGCATACGGCGGCAGTCGAATAGGAAAAGATGATGTTCGATATCCACAAAGAAGAGATTGAATGGGGCGGGCGCACGCTCACCCTCGAAACCGGCCGCATGGCCCGTCAGGCCGACGGCGCCGTGCTGGCGACCTATGGTGAGACCACGGTTCTCGCCACCGTCGTTGCAGACCGCCAGCCCAAGCCGGGCCTGGACTTCTTCCCGCTGACGGTGAACTACCAGGAAAAATACTACGCTGCCGGCAAGATCCCCGGCGGCTTCTTCAAGCGCGAAGGCCGCCCGACCGAAAAAGAGACGCTGACCTCGCGCCTGATCGACCGTCCGATCCGCCCGCTCTTCGTCAAGGGCTTCAAGAACGAGACCCAGGTCATCGCCAATGTGCTGAGCCATGACCTCGAAAACGATCCGGACGTGGTGGCCATGGTCGCCGTGTCCGCCGCGCTCACCATCTCCGGCGTGCCGTTCCTCGGCCCCATCGGTGGCGCCCGCGTCGGCTACAAGGATGGCGCCTATACCCTCAACCCCACCGTTGAGGACATGGAAGACAGCGAGCTCGACCTCGTGGTCGCCGGCACCGCCGACGCCGTTCTGATGGTCGAATCCGAAGCCAATGAGCTGTCCGAAGATGTGATGCTCGGCGCCGTCATGCATGGCCACAAGGAAATGCAGCCGGTCCTCGACATGATCATCAAGCTGGCCGAAAAGGCCGCCAAGGAGCCGCGCGACTTCACCCCGCCGGACACTTCCGATCTGGAAGCCAAGGTCCGCGACATCGTCGAAGCCGACCTGCGCGCCGCCTACGGCATTGCCGACAAGGCCCAGCGTCAGGAAGCGATTGCAACGGCCAAGGACAAGGCGGTCAACGCCCTGTGCACCGGCGAGGAAGGCGCACCCGAAGCCAATGCGGTTGGTGGTGTGTTCAAGAACATCGAAGCGGACATCGTCCGCAACTCGATCCTCGACACCGGCAAGCGCATCGACGGCCGCGGCCTGTCCGATGTGCGTCCGATCGTGTCGGAAGTCTCCGTTCTGCCCCGCACCCACGGTTCCTCGCTCTTCACCCGTGGTGAGACGCAGGCCCTCGTGGTGACCACGCTGGGCACCGGCGACGACGAGCAGATGATCGACGCGCTGTCGGGCACCTACAAGGAAGGCTTCATGCTCCACTACAACTTCCCGCCGTTCTCGGTGGGTGAGACGGGGCGTGTGGGCTTTACCGGCCGCCGTGAAATCGGCCACGGCAAGCTCGCCTGGCGTGCCCTGCGCGCGCTGCTGCCAGCCAAGGAAGAGTTCCCCTACACGATCCGCATCGTGTCGGAGATCACCGAGTCCAACGGCTCCTCCTCCATGGCCACGGTCTGCGGTTCGTCGCTCGCCATGATGGATGCGGGCGTGCCGCTCAAGCGGCCGTGCTCGGGCATCGCCATGGGCCTCATCAAGGAAGGCGACCGCTTCGCCGTCCTGTCCGACATCCTGGGTGATGAAGATCACCTCGGCGACATGGACTTCAAGGTGGCGGGTTCTGAATCCGGCATCACCTCGCTTCAGATGGACATCAAGATCACCGGTATCACCGAAGAGATCATGAAGACCGCGCTGGAGCAGGCCAAGGGCGGCCGCATGCACATCCTCGGTGAAATGGCCAAGGCGCTGACCTCCGGTCGCGAGGAAGTGGGTGAATTCGCCCCGCGCATCGAAGTCATCACCGTGCCCAAGGACAAGATCCGCGACGTGATCGGCACCGGCGGCAAGGTCGTGCGCCAGATCGTCGAAGAGACGGGCGCCAAGGTGAACATCGAGGACGACGGTACCATCTCCGTCGCCTCCAGCGATGCGGCCTCCATCAAGGCGGCGCTGGACTGGATCCGCGGCATCACCGCCGAGCCGGAAGTGGGTGAGATCTACGAAGGCAAAGTCGTGAAGGTCATGGACTTCGGTGCCTTCGTGAACTTCTTCGGTCCGAAGGACGGTCTGGTCCACATCTCCCAGCTCGCCGCCAACCGCGTCGAGAAGGTCACCGATGTGGTGAATGAGGGCGACACCGTGAAGGTGAAGCTTCTGGGCTTCGATGACCGCGGCAAGGTTCGCCTGTCCATGAAGGTCGTCGACCAGGAAACTGGCGAAGACCTGGAAGCCAAAGACAAGGCCGACGACGCCTAAGCGTCTGTCAGCCTCACCACACAACGACGAAACGAGGGCGCCCCCATGGGGGCGCCCTTTTTCATGGCGGAACTCTCACGCCCCTTACCGGTTTTATGGTCGGGAAGGAGGCCCCATGACTGTCTTTCTGGCCTATTTCGACTGTGCTGGCGCTGACATTGAAGGCGTCGAAACAGCCGCACCTACATGCCGCCTCCGCGACGGGCTTTACCTGGTCCAGACCGATGAGACCCGCTCAAAGATCTATCACCGTATCAAGTGCCACCTCGCCCCGGATGCCGGGCTCCTGATGGCCCCGCTGGCGGACGCGCCCAAATTCAAGGGCATGGAGCCCGGTGCTTTGAAATGGGTGCGTGCTGTGTTTGAGTGACGCGTCTTCAGCGTCCCCAACGGAAAGCCGCGCCATGCCCGCCCGCCTTCTTGCCGCCCGCGCTCTTGCCACCTGTCTCGCATTCGCCATGGCGATACCAGCAGCCACCATGGCAATGGCGGCCGAATGGCGGGAGACGGCCCATGCCTATGACGTGGAACGGATTGAAACCCTCGGCGCTGCTATCGCTCAGGGCAATGACGAGGCGGAAGGCCATGGGTCGGGCTACGAGCAGGCGGTCGCCATCCAGTTCATCAATGCCCCTGTCGGGACTTTCGATGATCAAGCCGCCATCGGCGCCTGGCAATGCCGCACCATAAAGGTCGGCGGCAGCCTGGCGCGGCTCGTGGTCTATGACTGGTTCAAGTGCCGCATCACCCGGGACAGCGGCGGACTGGTGGTCGAGAAACTGACCGGGTCGCAGAACTTCAAGGGCCGTCTGTATACGGACGGGCCGAACCGCCGCATCCTTCTTGCAGGCGGCTTCTATGGCTACGAGGAGCCGCGTCCCTACCAGGCGCCGGACAGCGCCGACGGCAAGTCGCCGGACAACCGCGACAAGGTGGCCGTCGCCGAGATGCTGGGCCCCGACTGGCTGCGCTTCACCTTCCCCTGGCCAGCCCGCGAAAGCACCTACGACATCATCGAGTTCCGGCGCGACAGGTAACCGGCTGATCGAAGCTTGGAACGAGCGCCTTGACTCTAAATATGCATATACATATTTAGAGTCGGCAGGAGACGTTCATGACGCAGAAAACAGCGACGCGCAAAGATCTGATCGACATCGGCAGCAACTGCGCTGCCTTGCGGACGCGCATGGCAGCGCGCGGCGTGACGCGGGCCTATGACAACGCCCTGCGCCCGCTGGGCATCAAGATCACCCAGTTCACCCTTCTGGTCTCCGCCAAATATGACGGCAGCCGGTCGATTGGCAACATGGCGGATTTCCTGGCCATGGAGCGCTCGACGCTGACGCGCAATCTCAAGCTACTGGCTGAAATGGGGCTCATCGAGATGAAGAAGGGCAAGGAGCCGCGCACCAAGGTGCCGGTGCTGACAGACAGGGGCGAGGACATTCTGGCGCGCGCCATTCCCATCTGGCGCGACGCCCAGGCCCGCGTGACGGCCCATCTCGGCAAGGCCCGCTGGCAAGAGGCGCGCAGCCTCCTGACCGACCTGTCGGCCCTGCCGGCCTGATTTTTTGCAATCAAATATGTAGATACAAAAGAGGTGCGACCATGGCTCTTGAGGATCAGCAGGCGGTCATCCGCTTCCGTGAAAAGCAGGCGCAACAACCCGCCCGGACAGGCCCGATCGACTCGACATGGCTGCGCGAGCTGGCGCTTGAATGCGGCGCCGATGATGTGGGCTTCGTCGCCATCACCCGTGAGGAGCTGCAGCCGCAAATGCTCAAGCTCACCAAGCTGATGCCCAAAGTGCAGACGGTCATAAGCCTTGTCTGCCGAATGAACCGGTCCGCCGTGCAGAGCACCACGCGCTCCGTCGTCAATCACGAGTTCCATGAGACCTATGACGAGGTGAACCACGTGGCCCGCAAGCTTGTCCGTAAGCTGAGTGACGCGGGCTACAGCGCCATGAACGCCGTCGCGGCCTTCCCCATGGAAATGCAGAATTTCCCCGGCGACACGATCCCCATCCATCACAAGCCCATCGCCGAGGCGGCAGGGCTTGGCAAGATGGGGCTGCACCGCAACGTGATCCATCCGAAGTTCGGCAATTTTGTCCTGCTCGACAGCGTTCTCATTGCCCATGAGGTGACGGAGCAGAATAAGGCACTGGATTACAGCCCCTGCCTAGATTGCAAGCTGTGTGTCTCCGTTTGCCCGGTCGAGGCCATTGGCATGGATGGGACCTTCAATTTTTCCGCCTGCTACACCCACAATTACCGCGACTTCATGGGCGGCTTCGTCGATTGGGTGGATCAGATCGTCGAAGCCAAGGACCGCGATGACTTCCGTAGCCGGGTGCATGAATCGGAAACAGCCTCCGTCTGGCAGAGCCTGTCCTACAAACCCAATTACAAGGCGGCCTATTGCGTCTCCGTCTGCCCGGCGGGCGAAGATGTCATGGGCGAGTTCCTCGACGACCGCATTGCCTTCAACAAGGAATATGTCGCCCCCTACAAGGACATCCGCGAACGGGTCTATGTGCTGCCGGGGTCGGATGCCGAAGACTCGGTGCCCAAGCGGTACCCGTCAAAGACGGCGATCCGTGTCGGCTGGGCGCTCAACCCGCGTGACATTTTTAGCTTCCTGGTCAACCTCACGCTCACCTTCCAGCGCCGCCAGGCCAAGGGCATGAATGTGACCGTCAATCTGGTGATGGCCGGCGCGGACAGCGACGCGGCCCCCATGGAAGCCAGCCTGCGCATTGCCGACGGGCGTTTCGAAGCCCTGTTCTGGCACGCTCCGGAAGCGGACATGACCGTTACCTGTTCCCAGGCCGACTTCATGGCCATGTTCCGTCAGGACTTCGATCTGGAGGCGGCCCTTGGCGATGGGCGGGTATCCACGTCAGCGGACGCACAAACCCTCCGCAGGCTGATCAAGTGCTTCCCGCGCTACGGGCATTACGTGCCGGAAGTGGTGCGTGCTGAAGCGTCGGTTGCCGCCGAGTAGGCAATCCTACTCGGCAGCATCCGAAGCGCTGGCCGGCGCGGCGGCAGCACGTGTGTCGTTGTCCGCGGCGGGTTTCCCCTTGCCGTTGCGGGACTTGGCGACCTTCGCATAGCCCTTGCCGACCAGGTCCTTGTCCAGGTCACGGGCCTGCGGCATGCCGATCACATTATAGCCGGCATCAACGTGATGCACTTCACCCGTCACGCTGCGCGACAGATCGGAAAGCAGGTAAAGCCCGGCGCCGCCCACATCATCAAGCTCAATCGCCTGCTTCAGCGGGGCATGGGTCAGGTTCCAGTTGAACACGGTCTTGGCGTCGGCAATGGCAGAGCCCGCCAGCGTGCGCATGGGACCTGCGGAAATCGCGTTGACGCGAATGCCGTCACGGCCGAGATCAACCGCCATGTAGCGCACTGAAGCTTCAAGCGCCGCCTTGGCCACGCCCATCACATTGTAGTTGGGCATCACCCGTTCCGCGCCCGCATAGGTCAGCGTCACCATGGAGCCACCCGGCCGCATCAGCGGTGCCGCACGGCGCGCAATGTCCACGAAAGAGAAGCAGGAAATATCCATCGTGCGCGCAAAATTGGCACGCGTCGTATCCAGGTAGCGGCCCTTGAGCTCGCTCTTGTCCGAATAGGCGATGGCATGCACGAGGAAGTCGAAGCTGCCCCAGGCATCTTCCAGCGACTTGAACACGGCATCCAGGGATGCTTCGTCTTCCACATCTGCCGGCAGCACCAGCTTCGAGCCGACGCTCTCCGCCAGCGGGGTCACCCGCCGGCCGAACGCCTCGCCCTGATAGGTAAAGGCCAGATCCGCGCCCTGTGCGGCGCAGGCCTTGGCAATGCCCCAGGCGATCGAGTGATCATTGGCGACGCCCATCACGAGGCCGCGCTTGCCTTGCATTAGAGTACCGGTTGCCGACATCAGCGGGTGTCCCCCATCCCCAATAGGCGGGCCATTGGCCCGTTAACCGTTATACCGCTTGAAAACAAGCGAACCATTTGTGCCGCCAAAACCAAAGCTGTTTGAGAGGACACAGTTAAGTTCCACGTCATCAATCCGCTGGCGCACGATATTCGCGTCCGCCAGTTCCGGGTCGATTTCGTCGATATTGATGCTTTCGCAGATGAAACCCTGGTCCATCATGATCAGGGAATAGATCGCTTCATGCACGCCGGCTGCGCCCTGCGCGTGGCCGGTCATCGACTTTGTGGCCGAGATCGGCGGCATGTCCGCGCCGAACACATTCTGGATTGCTTTCACTTCCGGAATGTCGCCCACCGGCGTCGAGGTCGCGTGCGGATTGATGTAGTCGATCTTCTCGCCCACGGTTTCCAGCGCCAGCCGCATGGCACGCTCGCCGCCCTCACCGGATGGTGCCACCATGTCGGCGCCATCAGAGGTCGCGCCATAGCCTGCGACCTCCGCATAGATCTTTGCGCCACGGGCCTTGGCCACTTCGAGTTCTTCCAGCACGACCACACCGCCGCCGCCGGTGATCACGAAGCCGTCGCGATTGGCGTCATAGGCGCGCGAGGCTTTGGCGGGTGTGTCATTGTACTTGGACGACATGGCGCCCATAGCGTCGAACAGGTTCGACAGCGACCATGCCAGCTCCTCGCCGCCGCCGGCGAACATCCGGTCCTGCTTACCCCACTGGATCTGCTCGGCAGCGTTGCCGATGCAATGCGTTGAGGTCGTGCAGGCGGACGCGATCGAGTAGCTCGGGCCCTTGATCTTGAACAGGGTTGAGAGATTGGCGGAGATCGTCGACGACATTGCCTTGGGCACGCTCGTCGGGCCGATCTTGCGCGGACCCTTCTCGCGGGTCACGTCAGCGGCTGCCACGATGGCCTGCGTCGTCGGCCCGCCGGACCCCAGGATGGCGCCGGTGCGCTCATTGGAAATCTCGGCGTCTTCCAGCCCCGCATCGGCAATCGCCTGCTGCATGGCGAGATAGGCATAGGCCGCCCCGTCGCCCATGAAGCGGCGGGTCTTGCGGTCGAGCGCTTCCTCGAGGTCGATCTTCAGCGTGCCGGCCACCTGGCTGCGGAAGCCCATCTCGGCATAGGTGGGCTCTGCCACGATGCCGGACTTGCCTGCGCGCAGGGAGGCGGTCACCTCTTCGACATTGTTGCCGATCGAGGACACGATACCCATGCCGGTTACGACCACTCGCCTCATTCACTTACCTCGTCGTCTGTTCGAATTGCCTGAAGCCGTGCGGCGGCGTGACTAGGCGGTGGACAGGCCCACCCGCAGGTCCTTGGCCGAGAAGATCTCTTCCCCGTCCGCCTTGACGATACCGTCTGCGATGCCGAGCACCAGCCGGCGGTTGACCACGCGCTTGAACTTCACGTGATACTCGACGAGCTTGGTGGTGGGGATGATCTTGCCGCGGAATTTCACTTCGCCGACCCCCAGCGCGAACCCCGCGCCCTTGGCGCCGGTCCAGCCCAGATAGAAGCCGACCATCTGCCACAGGGCATCAAGGCCCAGGCAGCCGGGCATCACCGGGTTGCCTTCGAAATGGCATTTGAAGAACCACATGTCCGGCTTGATGTCCTGCTCGGCCACCATTTCGCCCTTGCCGTGGTCGCCGCCATCCTCGTTGATGCGCGTGACGCGGTCGAACATCAGCATCGGCGGCAGCGGCAGCTGCGCATTGCCGGGGCCAAAGAGGCGGGAGTGACCGCACTCAATAAGGTCTTCGTAGCTGAAGCTCGACTTCTTTTCGTTTGTTTCCATGGTCCTGACGCTTACCTCGATCTTTAGCCCGCGTTGGTAGCACACGCCGCCCATTATCAAAAGCGAGCAAAATCAGCGTGAACATGGCCATATTGGGACCGACAGACACATCAACCAGAGGCGGCGGCAGACCGGTTTTGACGCCGCAATCGGGAGGCACATCCAGTGATCATCATCCACCATCTCAACAATTCGCGCTCCCAGCGCATTCTCTGGCTGCTGGAGGAGCTCGGCGCCGACTACGAGATCAAGTTCTATCAGCGCAACGAGATCAACCGCGCCCCGCCTGAGCTGAAGCAAGCCCATCCGCTCGGCAAGTCGCCGATCATCGAGGACGGCAACTTCAAGATCGCCGAATCCGGCGCGGCTGTTGACTACCTGATCCGGACCTATGGCGGCGGCAATTTCATGCCCGCCATGGGGACCGACAGCTATGAGCGCTACAATGAGTGGATGCACTATGCGGAAGGTTCCGCCATGGTGCCGCTGCTCATGAAGCTTTTCACCTCGCTGCTGGGCGAGGGTGGTGAGCCCATCCAGCCCATCATCGACGCCGAGATCGACCTGCATTTGGGCTACATGGAAAGCCAGCTCGGCGACAATCTGTTCTTCGTTGGCGACGACCTTACCGGTGCCGACATCATGCTGACCTTCATCGTAGAAGCCGCTGAAAGCCGCATCGGCCTCAAGAACTACCCCAAGCTCGAGGCATACGCCGCGCGCATGCACGACCGCCCCGCCTATCAGCGCGGTCTTGAGAAGGGCGGCCCGTACGAACTGATCCGCACCCGCAAGGACTGATGCAGGACGGCGGCGCAGCAAACGGACCGGTCCCCCGCCGCTCGGCGCGGGTCATCCTGCTCGACCCTGCGGGCCGGGTCCTGCTGCTGCGCTTCCGCCTCACCCGGGGCGGCAGGCCGTTCGAATTCTGGGCAACCCCGGGCGGCGGCGTCGAGCCGGGCGAAGGCGACCAGGACGCAGCCCTCCGCGAGCTCGACGAAGAATTAGGGCTCACCGTGCCCCTGACGGGCCCCGTCCACTACTTCGAAAGCACCTTCGAGGCAGATGGCCGCCATTGGTTCGGTCAGGATGTGTTCTTTTCGGCCTCCTGCGCATCGGACGCACCAGTTTTTAGTGGCGGAACGGAGCCCGAAGAGCGTGAGGCCCTGCAGGAAATGCGCTGGTGGACGGTGCCGGCGCTCGAAAAAACCGCAGATTCAGTTTATCCGCCTGATCTCGCACGCGTGGTTCGACGGCTGACTTCTTGACAAGTCCTTGTCACACACCACATTTTAGGTGTTGTTGTAACAGTTCCAAAGAGATGGCCAGCGCTTTTCGGGCGCAAGCCTTGGAAACGCCATGACCGACACGAGCAATTCAGCTGCCGCCGAACGTGGTTCGGCCAGCCCCTCGGACCGCCCCTATGCGCAAACGCTTCAGGCCCTGCGCGACAAAGGCCTGCGGCCGACGCGTCAGCGCCTGGCGCTTGGCCGGCTGCTGTTTGACGGCGGCGACCGGCATGTGACGGCCGAAGCCCTGCACGGCGAAGCGGCCCGTGCCGGCGTCAAGGTATCCCTCGCAACGGTCTACAACACCCTGCATCAGTTCACCGATGCTGGCCTGCTGCGGCAGGTCGTGGTCGATGGCGGCTGCACCTATTTCGATACCAACCTCGAGGACCATCACCACTTCTACCATGTGGGGGATGCGCGCCTTGAGGACATCCCCGGCCACGGCATCTCCGTGACCGGCCTGCCGGACGTGCCGGAAGGCACGGCGCTGGAACGTGTCGAGGTCATCGTCCGGGTCGACAAGGCCTGACGGCGGGTTTCGGTCTCCGGGCCTGCACATGCGCTGAGTTGGCTGAGAGAAAGCGTTTGCGATCAGCCACTTGCCGGAAACCACGCCCAGGGGCACGGCATCCGGCCAGTCGTGATTGAGAACCAGTCTCAAAATGTCCTGCAAAAACAAAGACTTTTGCATCACTTTAGATGCGTTCCAGTCTTGACAGCCCTTGCCCCCTCATTACGTTAATCGCGTGGTGTGCATCCGCATTTTCCGGATGGGCACCGACGGATTAGCGGAGGGGAAGGCGCTGTCCAGCGATCCCCCCAGATGCGTATCCAGTCACGTCGTTTCAGGAGGATCCCCTAAATGTCTCTCGCCGAATCCAAGACACTCGAAAATCTGAAGGCCGCTTTCTCCGGTGAAAGCCAGGCCAACCGCCGTTACCTCTATTTCGCCCAGAAGGCCGACGTGGAAGGCTACAACGATGTGGCTGCCGTGTTCCGCTCCACCGCGGAAGGCGAAACGGGCCACGCCCACGGCCACCTGGAATTCATGGAAGAGGTCGGCGACCCGGCCACCGGCGAGCCCATCGGTTCCACTTCCGAGAACCTGAAGGCCGCCATCGCCGGTGAAACCCACGAATACACCGACATGTATCCGGGCATGGCCCGCACGGCGCGCGAAGAAGGCTTCGACGAAATCGCCGACTGGTTCGAGACTCTGGCGAAGGCTGAAAAGAGCCACGCAGGCCGTTTCCAGAAGGCGCTCGACAATCTCGACGCCTAACGACTGCTGACGCGAAGGGCCGGGCTGCAATGTCCCGGCCCTTCTGCCGTCCGCCGCCGGACATCCGGCGCCTTTCGTCAACGAGACCCCGAAAGAGGCAGGCATCCCCATGGCAGAAGGCAGCCTTGAAGCGCCCATCCGTCACCCGCTCGACTGGCACAGCGACGATTTCTATGACGAGGCAAAGCTCGATGAGGAGCTGAGGCGCGTCTTCGACATCTGCCACGGCTGCCGCCGCTGCTTCAATCTGTGCGACTCCTTCCCGCGCCTGTTCGACATGATCGACGAAAGCGATACGGGAGAGCTCGATAGCGTCTCGTCTGATCAGTTCCCGCCGGTGGAAGAAGCCTGCACCCTCTGCGACATGTGCTTCATGACGAAGTGCCCCTATGTGCCGCCGCACGAATTCAATCTCGACTTCCCCCATCTCATGCTGCGCTACCGCATGGTCCGCAAGAAGAACGGCCACAGCGACTTCACAGCCGGCCAGCTTGCCGAGATGGATCGCAACGGCAAGATGATCCGGCCGGTCGCCGGGCTCGCCAACTGGGCCTCCAGGAAGGACAACAAGGTCACCCGCCCGGTGATGGAAAAGGTCGCCGGCATCGATGCGACGGCGGAGCTGCCGACATTCGCCGGCAAAACGCTGATGATGCGGGCAAAGCAGGCCGAAAAGCAGGGAACCCTGGCGCCCGCCGCTGACGGCAAGGCCACCGGCCGCAAGGCGGCACTCTTTGCCACCTGCAACGGCAATTACAACAATCCGCAAATGGGCGAAGCCGCCCTCAAGGTACTGGCCCGCCAGGGCGTGACGGCCAAGCCCGTCTATCCCGGCTGTTGCGGTATGCCCTTCCTTGAGCAGGCCGATCTTGAGCGCGTCGCCGAGCAGGCTCGCAAGGTGTCAAAAGACCTTCGCCCGCTGGTGGATGAGGGCTGGGACATCGTCACCCTCATCGCCTCCTGCGGCCTGATGATGAAGTTCGAATGGCCGCTGATCCTGCCGGACGACGAGAATGTGCAGGCCCTGTCAAAGGCGGTGAAGGACATCGATGAATACATCGTCGACATTGCCAAGAACGAAGGCCTGGCCGACGGCATGAAGCCGCTCTCCGGCGACGTGGCCGTGCACCTGGCCTGCCACGCCCGCGCCCAGAACATGGGGGCCAAGGCGGTGGAGCTTCTGCGTCTCATCCCGGAGGCCAAGGTCACCCCGGTCGAGCGCTGCGCCGGCCATGGCGGCACTTTTGGCGTGCTCAAGAGCACGCACGATGTGGCCATGAAGGTTGGCAAGACGGCCGCGCGCAATATCTCAAAAGCAAATCCGGAGCATGTGGTCAGTGAATGCCCGCTGGCTCTCAAGCACCTGATGCAGGAAATCGAGGAACTGGGCCTAGTCGAAGAAGGCAAGCAGCCCCCAGCCTCGGCCCATCCCATCGAGTTGATCGCCCAGGCCTATGGTCTCTAGCCGGTCGCGACCGGCACTCCGGGCCGGGCGGCCCAGTTGAGTTGAGAACGGAAATGACAGCAATGCCGAACCCGACCGAGATTACCCGCGCCGACATCATGCCGCTGGATGAGTACGTCAAGATACGTGCCCAGCGCCGCAAGGACATGATGCCGGTCAAGCGCGAGCGCCGCATTGAAGTCGGCCCGCATGCCACGTTCTATTTTGAGAGCTTCGATACCATGTGGCACCAGATCCACGAGATGCTCTACATCGAAAAGGGTGGCGAAGAGCAGATCGAGGATGAACTGTCAGCCTACAACCCGCTGATCCCCAAGGGGCGTGAGCTGGTGGCAACAATCATGTTCGAGATCGACGACGAGGTCCGCCGCAAGAACGTGCTCTACAAGCTTGCGGGCATTGAGGAGACCGCCTTCATCGACATCGATGGCGAGCGCGTCATGTCCAACCCCGAACACGACGTGGACCGGACGTCGGAAGACGGCAAGTCGTCTTCCGTCCACTTCCTGCATTTTCCGTTCACGGAGGATCAGGTGGTGAAGTTCAAGAAACCGGGCGCCAAGATCATGGTCGGCTTTGCCCACGAAAACTATCAGCACCTGGCCGTGATGTCGGACGCCATGGCGCAGCGCCTTGCTGGTGACTTCGCCTGATGGATACAGACTGGAAGCGCTGAGAAAGCGCGTGCCTGAACCCGCGCCTCAGCCTGCTTCCCGCTCATAGATGCCGTATAGCGATGTGGCCCGCATGAAACCTTCATGCGGGCCCATGCGTACGGCGCACCAGCCTTGCCCGCAATTGACCAGCGTGCCGATCACCCCCGGCTCCACCAGCGCCACCACATCGCTGGCGCCGTCGGGAGCAAAGTGCAGCTTGGCAAGGTCTCCCTCGCGCGGTGCCGCCTTGTCCGGCCCCACCACCATCACCATCCGCTCGCCGTCGATCAGGGTGTGAAACACCCAGCCCTGATCACCATCCACGTCACGGATGCGCCGCCAGTTCTCGAACTCGGCCGTCACTTCCACCGGCACGCCCCGGCGCACGAACACCCAGGCCACCTGGTGATTGGTCGAGGGCCCGCCGCGCACATTTACAGGGCTCGATTTGATCGAGACAAAACGGGGCATCGGCAGGCCTGTGACCGGGCCAAGCTGCGCCCCGCCCAGCACGCTGCGTGCCGGCTGCGCGAGGCTGGAAGGCCCGGCTGTCGCTGTCAGGGCCACTGCAAGCACAATGCCTGTCGCGCGAATGCTCATCGCGTAAATGCCGGCCCTGCGCGCTGACCATGTCCGGCCGGCGGTCACGGCAATAGCCGTCCGGCAGATGGTCAGGGAGGCGGCGATGAACTGGAACAGGCGGGCAGGGAGACTGGGCAAACCGGGTTTCTTGTTCTTTGCAGCCCAGGGCGGAAGAGCTCCGCTGCGGGGGCACGTTAAGCATGATTTGATCCACCCTTATGGCAAGGCGGTCAAAGCCCGGTCAAGCCGCGCTGCGGTATATGGGTCTGTGGTGCGAGGCGGCAGGAGAGCGCCGTTTTCAGCGCGCATCAGGCGCTTGGACGCGCGCCCGCAGGGGTGCTAGGAATGAGACACCGCATGCAGAATTGTCCGCAGAATATGTCCGTCGGGCCGTCCGCCGGGACCATCAGACAGGGTCTTCCTTCGTGCCCCACGCCAAGCCGCTTGTCACCGTAACCCGCAAACTGCCCGACATCGTCGAGACGCGCATGCGCGAACTCTTCAATGCGCGTCTCAACATCGAGGACGTGCCCCTGAGCCGGGAGCAGCTGGAAAAGGCGGTGGCGGAAAGCGATGTGCTGGTCCCCACCGTGACCGACCGGATCGATGCGGACCTCATCGGCAAGGCCGGGCCGAAGCTGAAGCTGATCGCCAATTTCGGTGCCGGTGTCGACAATATCGATGTGGAAGCGGCTCACCAGCGCGGGATCATGGTCACAAATACGCCCAATGTGCTCACTGAGGACACGGCGGATCTGGCCATGGCGCTGATCCTCGCGGTGCCCCGGCGTCTCACAGAAGGCGCCACGATCATCAGCGAAGACAATCAGTGGCAGGGCTGGGCGCCCACCTGGATGATGGGGCGCCGGATCCATGGCAAGCGTCTCGGCATCATCGGCATGGGCCGCATCGGCCAGGCGGTTGCACACCGGGCCAAGGCATTTGGCTTGTCGATCCACTATCACAACCGCAAGCCGGTCAATCCGGGCATCGAGGAAGAGCTTGAGGCCACCTATTGGGACAGCCTCGACCAGATGCTTGCGCGCATGGACATCGTGTCGGTCAACTGCCCGCACACGCCCGCCACCTTCCACCTGCTCAACGCCCGCCGCCTCAACCTGATGAAGCCCGAGGCCTATATCGTGAATACCGCACGCGGTGAGATCATTGATGAGGCGGCACTGGCCAAGGTGATCGAGGAAGGCGGCATTGCCGGTGCGGGCCTCGACGTGTTCGAGAACGAACCTGCAGTAAACCCCAAGCTGCTCAACCGCCCCAACGTCGTGCTGCTGCCGCATATGGGCTCGGCCACCATCGAAAGCCGCACCGAGATGGGCGAGAAGGTGGTGATCAATATCCGCAGCTTTGTTGACGGCAATCCGCCGCCGGACAGGGTTCTGCCCGGCGACGTCTGACCCGCTAGACCGGCAGGCTGAGAGCCGTGGCCGCGGTCCTGAGCGCCCGCGTCGCAAACCGGGTGTCTTTTTGCTCCGGGCAGTTCCGGCCACAGCCGTCGCACGGATCCGTCACCATAAAATCTGACAGTGTCAGCAACCTGGCCACCCGGCCGGAGGCATCCTTGTAGGGCAACATCAGCGTGCGCTGCTGCATATGCGCCTTGCGGGCCCAGGGGATGCTGCCGCCTCCGCAGGCCGGCTGTCCCCGTTCCACCACCCAGTTAAGCTTGGCAACTGCTTTGTCGAACCGGCTGGTGCCAATTTCATTTGCCCTGAAATGGCGTGGCAGAGCAGACAGAGAGCCGATTTCCCAATTGGTTAACTCGACCCCGGTTGCGTCCAGCACCCGTGACCCCGCGAGCCGGACCACCAGCCGGTCGGGTTCATGGTCCACGCCGATGATTGCCGTGGAGGGCAGAAGATGCGGTGGCAAAGCGGTCGGAACGAGGCGGCTCGTATCCGGCATGTCCTGGCTGCCCCGGTCGGCGTTCCACTGCGCATAGAAGGCCGAAAAGCCCTTCGACGGCAGATTGGCGCCCCCTTCAAGCGGGCACAGGCGCGTTGGCGTCTCAAGCATGGCGACCCCCTAACGATCGTTGGTGCTTGTGAATGAATGCGCGTCAGGGGAGAAGTCTGCGCCTGATCCGTAAACAGGACCTTGCTGAAAGGCCCTCAATCAAAACTTTGACGTGTATCAAGCGCGTATAAAGGGAGGTTGTCCCCGCAATTACCCGCGATGCGGGTCGCGGCGCAGCTTTACCCGCCGAATACGGGTATCCAGCGCATCGTAAAGCAGCAGGCTGCCCGCCATGCTGGTGCCAGCGCCGGTGATTTCCTTGATCGCTTCCATCGCCATCATGGATCCGATGACGCCTGTAAGCGCGCCCACCACACCGGCTTCCTCACAGGTGGGCACGCTGCCCGGCGGCGGCATCTCCGGCACCAGGTCGCGATAGCCCGGTCCCGGTGTGCCATCCGTATCGGTTTCCCACGGACGGAAGACGGCGAGTTGCCCGTCGAACCGGCCCACGGCGCCGGACACCAGCGGTATCTGCGCCCGCTCGCAGGCATCACTCACCAGAAACCGCGTTTCGAAATTGTCGCAGCCGTCCAGCACCATGTCATAGCCCGAGACAAGCGCGTCCACATTACCTGACGTCAGGCGTTCCGTATGCTGATTGATTCTGGTGTCCGGGTTGAGGGCGTTCAGCGTGCGGGCTGCGCTTGCAGTCTTTGGTTCGCCCACAGCAGCGGTTGTATGCGCCACCTGCCGCTGCAGGTTCGACAGCGACACATGATCGTCGTCCACAAGCCCGATCGTGCCCACGCCGGACGCGGCAAGATAGAGTGCGGCCGGCGAGCCAAGCCCGCCGGCGCCGATGATGAGGACGCGGGCCGCGAGCAGCGCCTGCTGCCCCGGCCCGCCGATTTCCTTCAGGAGGATATGCCGCGCATAGCGCTCAAGCTGGTCGCCGGACAGCGCCATGGCGGAAACCCTCTAGATGCCGTCGAACAGCGCCGTCGACAGATAGCGTTCGGCGAAGCTCGGAATGATGGCAACAATGGTCTTGCCTTCCATCTCCGGCCGCTCAGCCACTTCGAGTGCCGCGGCAATGGCCGCCCCCGACGAGATGCCGCCCGCAATGCCTTCTTCGCGCGCAGCCCGGCGGGAATACTCGAATGCCGTCTCATTGCCGATGGTGATCACTTCATCAATCAGGCTCTTGTCCATGTTCCCCGGCACGAAACCCGCGCCGATGCCCTGGATCTTGTGCGGGCCCGGCTGGCCGCCGGAGAGAATGGGGGAGTCTTCCGGCTCGATGGCGATCATCTTCACGCTCGGCTTCTTCGCCTTGAGCACAGACCCGACACCGGTAAAGGTGCCCGCCGTGCCGACGCCGGAAATCACCACGTCCACCTTGCCGTCGGTGTCGTTCCAGATCTCTTCCGCAGTCGTCTTGCGGTGGATCTCAGGGTTGGCCGGATTGTCGAACTGCTGCGGCATCACCGCATTAGGCGTGGACTGCAGCAGTTCTTCGGCACGGGCGACAGCGCCCTTCATGCCCTTGGCGGCATCCGTCAGCTCCAGCTCGGCACCCAGCAGCGCCAGCATCTTGCGCCGTTCCAGCGACATGCTTTCCGGCATCACGAGGATGAGGCGATAGCCCTTGGCAGCAGCCACGAAGGCCAGCGCGATGCCCGTATTGCCCGAGGTCGGCTCGATCAGGACGGTGTTCTCGTTGATCTTGCCCTCGGCTTCGAGTGCTTCGATCATCGCCACGCCGATGCGGTCCTTCACGCTCGACAGCGGGTTGAAGAACTCAAGCTTCAGCAGCACGTCCGCCTTGGCGTTCTTGTTCATGCGGTTGAGGCGTACCAGCGGCGTGTTGCCGATGGTCTCGGTAATGCTGTTGTAAATGCGGCCGCGGCCGGGTTTGTCCGTCATGAGAGCCTGCCTCCTGCTGTCAGCCTTGCCCGATGTCTTGCTGTCTTCGACGTGGGGTGCTGGTTCTAGATTGTAAAGTCCATGCCCACCTGCTGGGCCGGCCTGATGTTCTTTGTCTCGGCTTCCCGACAGAGATCTTCGATGGTGATCGCCTCAAGCTTCTCCATCATCTCCGCCTGAAACGCGTCCCACATGGGACGCACCACCTGCTCGCCAAGCGGCGATCCGCCGGTGCTGCCGTTGCCACCATTGGATGCGGGCACATCGCCGGAATTATGGCCGGTCCCGCTGACCGCGCCATTCGATGCGCCATTGGCTGACATGCCGGCGGAGCGTGCCTCTCGGGCCGCCTGCTTTGCCTCATCGCGGGCATCGTCTGCCGCTTCCATGGCGCCGACGATCCGCACGATCTCACCCACCGTGATGCGCCGCCGTTCGCGCGCGAGGCGATAACCGCCGCGCGGCCCGCGCACGCCTTTCAGCACGCCTTCGCGCACAAGCTGCTGCATCACCTGTTCCAGATAGCGCTGGGGAATGCCCTGCCGCTTGGTGATCTCCTTGGACTGCACGGGGTCAGGGCGGGCGTTGTAGGCAACATCCACCACGGCCTCGAGCGCCAGGAGCGTTTTCTTGGAAAGACGTAACATGCCGTTACCCGGCCTTTCTTGGTTCTGCTGACGTATCCGTTCCGGTAGAGCCGAAGCCGCCGCTGCCGCGCACTGTTTCATCAAGGGCCTCCACCACGGCAAAGACACCGCGTGTCACCGGCGCAAACAGCATCTGCGCAATGCGCATTCCGCGGGTGATGGTAACGGGCTCGGCCCCGTGATTGATCAGGATGACTTTCACTTCACCGCGATAATCAGCATCCACCGTACCCGGACTGTTGAGCACCGTGACGCCTTGCTTGGCTGCCAGGCCCGAGCGCGGCCGCACCTGCGCCTCGAACCCAACCGGCAACGCGATGGCCAGACCCGTCGGCACCATGGCGCGCTCGCCCGGTGCCAACACAATGTCGTCGCCTTCGCCGATGGCGGCGCGCAGATCCATGCCGGCCGCGTGCTGGCTTTCATAGGCCGGCAGGTCCAGGCCTTTGCCATGCGGCAGCTGCATCACTTTCACGTCGATAGAAGTCGTCACGCGTTTTCCTTCACTGCGCCGTCCGGGTTCGGTCCCGGGGCTGCTGTCATTGCTTGTCGGTCAGGGCGTCCGCCACGCGCTCGGCCAGCTTCATGGCCACCTGCGCCTTCGGCATCGGGTCCCAGTGTTCAGGGTCGCCTGCGGTGATGAGATGCACCGTATTGTCGTCACCACCCATGATGCCGGTGCCGGGTGATACGTCATTGGCCACGATCCAGTCGCAGCCCTTGCGCTGCCGCTTTGCCGTCGCATAGCCGATGACGTCGTCCGTCTCCGCCGCAAACCCCACAACAAGGCGTGGGCGCTTCGGCCCGGCAACGGAGATGGTTGCGAGAATGTCCGGGTTCTCGACAAGTCCCAGCGGCGGAATCTGTCCGGACCCGTCCTTCTTGAGCTTGGAATTGGTGGAGGTGTCCGCCCGCCAGTCCGCAACTGCCGCACAGCAGATGGCAATGTCGGCCGGCAATGCCGCCTCGGTGGCCGCCAGCATTTCGCGCGCGGTCTCGATGCGGGTAACCTGAACGCCCGCAGGGTCGGGCAGGGCGGTTGGGCCGGAAACAAGATGCGTCTCGGCCCCCAGCCGTGCCAGCGCCTCGGCAATGGCATATCCCTGCTTGCCTGAAGACCGGTTGGCGATATAGCGCACCGGGTCGATCGGCTCATGGGTCGGCCCTGCAGTGACAATCGCCTTGCGCCCGGCCAAAAGAGCGCGGCCGGAAAACTGCGCCTCGATGGCTTCGACGATCTCGTCCGGCTCCACCAGCCGCCCGGGCCCGAATTCGCCGCAGGCCATGTCGCCCTCGCGCGGGCCGACAACTGTGACGCCATCTGCCTGAAGCTGCGTGAGGTTCCGCTGGGTCGCCGGGTGCAGCCACATGCGCACATTCATGGCCGGCACAATCATCACCGGCTTGTCGGTCGCCAGAAGCGCGGTCGAGGCAAGGTCATCCGCCCGGCCCTGCGCCATCTTGGCCATCAGGTCGGCGGTCGCGGGACACACCACGAGAAGGTCCGCATCCCGCGATAGCTGGATATGGCCCATGTCGGCTTCGGCGGTTAGGTCGAACAGATCCGTATAGACCTTGTCATGCGTCAGCCCGCCGACCGAGAGCGGTGTCACGAATTCCTGGCCGGCCTTGGTCAGGATGGCCCGGACGGACGCTCCGCGTCGCCGTAGCAGGCGCGACAGCTCCAGCGACTTGTAGGCGGCAATGCCGCCGCCGATAATCAGAAGAATACGCTTGCCGGTCAGCACCCAACACCGCCTTCCACGTTGGAATTCCGCGGAAAACTGCATATTCCCCGCATCCATGTCGGCGAATATAGGTATTTACGGACCGAATGTGTAGATAGCTTGTTAAATCACCGCTGAAACGGCAATTACCGTAAGCGCGATGGCCCCGATCCATAGGGCGATCCGCCCGGGGCGCTCTTGGCGGGCCTGCGCCTCGGCAATGGCCCGCGCCGTATCCGGATGCAGGCGCAATCCCTCGCCCATGCTGTTGCCGTCCGGTCCGGCAAGGCTGCGGGCGGCCCGCTCGGCGGTTTCCAGCAATTCAGGCAGATCGCCCATCAGCCGGCCCATGCGTTCAGCGCCGCGCACTGCGTCCTGCAACCGGCCTTCCGGACCGATGCGGCTCTCCAGCCACTGGCGCAGAATCGGCTCGGCGGTGGTCCACATGTTGAACTCCGGGTCGAGATCGCGCGCGACCCCTTCCACCACCACCATGGTCTTCTGCAGCATGATCAGTTCAGGCCGCGTCGCCATGTCGAACTGGTCCGTCACCTCGAAGAGCTGACCCAGAAGCCGCGCCATCGATATCTCGCTCGCCTCGCGGCCCAGAATGGGTTCACCGATTGCCCGTAAGGCCTGCGCGAAGGCATCAACCGACTTCGTTTCCGGCACATAGCCTGCCTCAAAATGCACTTCCGCCACCCGGCGGTAGTCGCGCATTACAAAGCCGAACAGGATCTCGGCGAGGAACCGGCTTTCCTTCGGCGACAGGCGCCCCATGATCCCGTAATCCACCGCCACAAGCGTGCCCGCAGGCGAGCCGTCCGCCTCGACGAACAGATTGCCCGGATGCATGTCGGCGTGAAAATAGCCTTCGCGCACCGCGTGGGTGAGGAAGGTGTTGATCACATTGGCAGCCACCGCCTTGAGGTCGAGGCCGGCTGCCGCAAGCTGTGCCTTGTCGCCAATGGGAATGCCGTTGATCCATTCAAGCGTCATCACCCGCTTGGAGGTGCGCTCCCAGTCGATTGCGGGGGTGCGGAAACCCGCGTCGCCCCGCGTCCGCTCCGCCATTTCAGACATCGCGGCCGCCTCGAGCCGCAGGTCCATCTCGAGCTTGACCGAGTCAGCAAGGGTCTGAACCGTATCCACCAGCTTCAGACGGCGGGCCGAGGGCAGGGTGCGATCAACCAGCCGAGCCACCCAGAAGAAAGCGTCGAGGTCGTTGGCGAAGCGGCGCTCAACGTCCGGCCGCAGCACCTTGATCGCCACATCGCGGGTGGACCCGTCGGGGGCGGGCACGGTGCCCTTGTGCACCTGCGCGATCGAAGCGGCCGCAATGGCGTCCCCCATCCCGGCGAAGAGACTGTCCGCCGGCTTGCCGAGATCATCCTCGATGATCGCTTTGGCGGTGGCAGTGTCGAATGGCGGCAGCCGGTCCTGCAGCTGGGTCAGGTCCTTGGCCAGCGCCGGGTCGATGACATCCGGCCGGGTGGCGAGGAATTGGCCAAGCTTGATGTAGCTGGGCCCAAGCTCCGTCATCGCCGCCGCAAGCCGGTCACCTTCAGAGCTGTCGGCACCATGGGTCCGGCCGAAGGTCTGCCTAAGCCTGGCAACCGTACGCGCAGCACGCACCGGTGCCGGCGACTCGCCCGCATCAATGGCGAACAACGCGTCATAGCGCGACAGCACCCAGGCTGCGCGCATCAGCCGTCCAAGATTGCGCATGTGGCGGATCATCGTCTCAGCTGCCTCTGCGCCGTTAGATCTTGTAGCCGGAATGGATGGCCGCGATGCCGCCGGTGAAATTGCGGTGGGTCACGCGCGAGAAGCCTGCGTCACGAATGCGCCCCTCAAACGCTTTCTGGTCAGGAAACTTGCGGATGCTTTCCACGAGATACTGGTAGCTGTCGCGGTCGCCCGCCACCATCTGCCCGAGCCAGGGAATGACGTCGAACGACCAGCGCTCATAGATATCGTCCAGGATCGGCACCACCACCCGGCTGAATTCCAGGCACATGAAGCGCCCGCCCGGCTTCAGCACGCGATGGGCCTCGCTGAGCGCGGCATCGAGATCCGGCACGTTGCGGATGCCGAAGGCGATCGTGTAGGCGTCGAACTGGCGCGGCTCCAGCGGCAGCTTCTCCGCGTTCATGCAGGCAAAGGACAGCCGGTCGCCCATGGCATCGGTGGCTGCGCGCTTCTTGCCTTCGCCCAGCATGGCATCATTGATGTCTGCCACCATCACCCGCGCATGGCCGCCCGAGCGGTGGGCGATCCTGAGCGCGATGTCGCCGGTGCCGCCCGCCATGTCGAGGGACGTGAACGCCGCGCCGGATTTACGCGGCGCCAGCCACGAAACCATCGCGTCCTTCCACAGCCGGTGAACCCCCACCGACATGAAGTCGTTCATCAGGTCGTAATTGCCCGCCACATTCCGGAACACGCCATTGACCAGCCCCTGCTTTTCGTCAGGGGCCACGTCACGGAAACCGAAATGGGTGGCGTTGCTGGGCGGGGTGGCCGGGCCGGGCCCGCCTGCCGCCGCATCTGTCTTCATGTCTGTCATTGCGGCGGACAATAGCGCATCCCGCCCGCTTTGCGCTATGAGACCCGGGTCCGACCGGTAAAAATGTCGCTGCAGGAAGCCACCGCCGCCCATGCCCGAACTGCCCGAGGTTGAAACCGTCCGCCGCGGCATTGCGCCCGCAATGGAAGGCCGCCGCTTCCTGCATGTGGAGGCCAAGCGCCCGGACTTGCGGTTCCCGCTGCCGGAGGGCTTTACCCGCCGGCTTGAGGGACAGGCACTCGAGAGCCTCGCGCGGCGCGGCAAATATCTGGTAGGGCGGCTGACTGATGGGGCATTGCTCATCATGCATCTGGGCATGTCCGGCCGCTTCGTCGTTGAAATGCCCCAGTCGGCCGGCTCAGGCGATGACATGCCCGCCGCCCGTCCCGCTGCCCGTCCCGGTGCCTTTCATCTCGATACCGGCGCCAACGCCCACGCCCTGCACGAGCACATCATCTTCCGCATGGAAGGCGGGGGCGTCGTCCGCTATTCGGACCCGCGCCGCTTCGGCTTCATGACCATCGAGGAAACTGGTGACGAAGGGCAAAACCAGTTCCTGCGCGTGCTTGGCCCCGAGCCGCTTGAAAAGGCCTTCAAGCCGTCGGTGCTCGCAGCAGGTCTGCACAAGCGGAAATCCCCCATCAAGACTGCCCTGCTGGATCAGGCCGTGGTGGCGGGTCTCGGCAATATCTATGTGTGCGAGGCGCTATTCCGGTCGGGCATATCGCCCAAGCGCGTTGCGGCCACGCTTGTCAAACAGTCAGGCGAACCGACCGACCGGCTCAAGAAGCTGCACAAGGCCATCCGCGAAGTCCTGGCTGAAGCCATTGAGGCCGGTGGCAGTTCCCTCCGCGACCACGCTCAGGCAGACGGGTCGCTCGGCTATTTCCAGCACACCTTCCGGGTTTATGACCGCGAAGGCATGCCTTGCACGACGCTGGGCTGCGACACTGATATTCGCCGCATCACCCAATCAGGACGCTCGACATTCTATTGCGGGAAATGCCAAAGGTAGCGGCACGAAATTTCCGCCGGCCTTGACGGCCGGCGCGACCAGGAGACGTCCAGCACATGGCTTACGACACCATCAAGACCGAAAAACGCGGCAATGTTGCGCTCATCACCCTCAACCGGCCCGACGCGCTCAATGCCCTCAATTCACAGCTGGTGGATGAGCTGATTGATGCGGTGCAGGCCTTCGATACGGACGACGCCATCGGCTGCATGGTGCTGACGGGCTCCGAGAAGGCATTCGCCGCAGGCGCTGACATCAAGGAGATGCAGCCGAAGTCCTACATGGATGCCTATAAGGAAGACCTGTTCGAAAAGGCCAACCGTATCGCCGAGGCCCGCAAGCCGATCATCGCTGCGGTGGGTGGCTATGCCCTTGGTGGTGGCTGCGAGCTGGCCATGATCTGCGATTTCATTTTGGCAGCAGATACCGCGAAATTCGGTCAGCCGGAAATCTCCCTGGGCGTCATGCCCGGTATCGGTGGATCTCAGCGGCTCACCCGCTTCGTGGGCAAATCGAAATCCATGGAAATGTGCCTGACCGGCCGCATGATGGATGCCGAGGAAGCCGAGCGCGCAGGACTTGTCAGCCGCATCGTCCCGGCAGCCGACCTGGTGGAAGAAGCCGTGAAGACGGCTGAAAAGATCGCCGGCATGTCCCGGCCCGTCGCAGCCCTCACCAAGGAAGCGGTCAACCGGTCCTACGAAACCACCCTGTCCGAGGGCCTGCGCTTCGAGCGCCGTATCTTCCATTCCCTGTTTGCGATGGAAGACCAGAAAGAGGGCATGGCTGCCTTCATCGACAAGCGCAAGCCCACCTTCAAGCACAAATAGACAGCGACAACCGGCTATCGATATTCCGGGTTGGGGGCGTCGAACCGGCAGCCATCTTCCCATTTGTCGCGCTGATTGCCGTGTGCCGGGATACCGCCTGCATCCTTCAACATGCGGGCCATGTGCATCAGGTTCCACGTCATGAAAGTGGTGTTGCGGTTGGTGAAGTCGTTCTCCGGCCCGCCTGACTCCTCATCCAGATAGCTCGGCCCGGGGCCGATCTCGCCGAGCCAGGCAGCGTCTGCCTGCGGCGGGATCGCATATCCCAGATGGCCGAGCGAATAGAGCATGTTCATGGCGCAATGCTTGGCGCCGTCCTCATTGCCCGTGATCAGGCAGCCGCCGACACGGCCATAATAGATGGACTGCCCCTGATCATTGCGCTGGCCGGACGCTGAATAGAGCCGCTCGATCACCTGCGTACAGACGGACGACTTGTCGCCGAGCCAGATGGGCGTCGTCAGCACCAGAATGTCGGAAGCCAGCACTTTTTCTAGGATGCCCGGCCAGGCATCCTTGCTCCAGCCGTGCTCGGTCATGTCCGGGCTCACACCAAAGGCAACGGCGTGGTCCACCGGCCGCAGGACCTCAACCGACACCCCATTGCGTTCCATGATCGTGCGCGACATGTCGATCAGCCCGCAGGTGTGGGATTTCTCAGGGCTTTTCTTCAGGGTGCAGTTGAGAAACAGGGCGGACAGATCCGAAAAATCCGTCTCGTTCTCATCGCACTGCTTTGATTGAAGGTCATTCAGCATGGGTCTGGCCCTTTTCCTGGCGTGATGGGAGCGTGGCGCCGGCAGACATCAGGCAGGTCAGGGGCGCAAAATCAGGGGCCGCGTGTGTGCAGGCCCGTAGGGGGAACCCCTCGCCGGCCATAGGTTCCCATTGCCGCTGATTGAGCAGGATAAACTTTGTGTCAGGAGTCCCGGATGCGGACCTCAACCACCGCCTGAAACCACGCTTGACCGGGCAGGGGCACGCGGCTATAACGCCGCCTCTTTAATTCCCAACGTCCAAGCGCTGTTGGCGCGGCCCATCCCGCTAATCCGGCCCGCCCTCCTAGCCGCTGGCAAGAAATGGTTTGAAGCCCTATGGCTAACACGTCGTCCGCCAAGAAGATGGTGCGCAAGATCGCTGCCCGCACCGAGGTCAACCGCAACCGCCGCAGCCGCATGCGCACCTTCATCCGCAAGGTTGAGGAAGCCATCGCCAGCGGTGATCAGGCTGCCTCCCAGGCCGCGCTCAAGGCTGCTCAGCCGGAAATCATGCGGGCCGCGTCCAAGGGCATCCTCCACAAGAACACCGCGTCCCGTAAGGTCTCCCGCCTTGCCAGCCGCGTGAAGGCCTTGGGCCAGGCCTGAGGCTGATCGGCCTGGCGCTTCTGCGCGGCCGACATCAAGCACCGACGTCAAAGGCGCCTTCCCGAACGCGGGGAGGCGCTTTTTCGTTGCGGCAGGCCTTCAGGACATACGCCGCAAAGAGCGGATCGTTTCCACTGGGGAACGGTTTTATTTGCACTTGACTTAAAGGCGGCTCGTCGTTCCGCCTTCCTCTAGCCGCCATTGCCGGCGCGCGGCGAAGACGCTCTCTGTGCGTATTTGGCCACGATGGTTAATTTTTCCTGCCTGTGGACGAATCAGTCTTGCACCGCCCCAAATGCCTTGCTTACACTGGGTTTTCTGCGGTCAGGCAAGGCGTGCCCCGGGGCGCGCCGGCAGGGCGGGTGGTGACAGTCGGATTAAAGATTCGCGACGTTCACCAAATGGTCCGGTTGATGTTTGGGGCGCAGGGGGGTTAATCTAGGCGTCTCTTGTGGTGGTGATAAGTACTTGGTGAGCAAGAACAGATATCGCTCTGTACTTTCCGGTTGTGTAAAGGCCAAGGTTTGGTTGACCGGTTTTAAGTCAAGTTTTCACCCTGCTTTTAAAAGTACCGTGGTGAGTGTTTAGCGCTCACACCTCTCAAAATTTGGTGTCGCAACCAGCACCGCTTGGCCGGTCTTCGGTCTCGTGGGCGAAGAGAGGTTTTGTCTCTGCCGGACGGCGGAACCGGGCCGCGGTCCGGGCGTGAGTGAGGGGATAAGGCTGTCCATGAGCGGCGGTTATGCAGGGGATGTGGACGTGCAGGAGGCTTGGCGCCTCCTCAACGAGAACAGCCAGAGTGTACTCATTGATGTGCGGACCGAGGCCGAGTGGGCCTTTGTTGGTCTGCCGGATATCAGTGCCACCGGGCGGCCGCTCCTGACGGAGGAGTGGCAGGGCTATCCCGGCGGCACGCCCAATCCGCGTTTCGCGGACGCTGTGGCGGCCAGGCTCGATGCGGCGGGCGTGGCAAAGGATGCGCCTATTCTGTGCCTGTGCCGGTCCGGCCAGCGCAGCATCGGTGCGGCGACGGCACTCACGGCCCTGGGCTACACCGCCTGCTTCAATGTGGCTGGCGGGTTCGAAGGGCCCCTCGATGCGGACGGGCATCGCGGCCAGGCCGGCGGATGGAAGGCGGCAGGTCTTCCCTGGCGGCAAAGCTAGTCGCACCGGCGGCAGCTTGAGCGCTTGCAGGGGCATGAAGCCTGCTGCAGGCGCCGGACACGGAATTGGTTATTGACGAATTGGCCTCCCCGGGCGGCACGGGGAGCAGGGGAAACAGATGATCAACAGCAAGGCAGGCAGCCAGGGCCACGCGCAGGAGCATGCGGACTCCCACGCAGAGGCGCACGCAGTCGAGGCGGGCGATGTCCGCTCCCAGCAGATGATGCCCGGATTCGACGCGGCCGACGGCCAGTCGGATGGTCAATCCGGCGTGGCTGCCCAGTGGGCTGCTGTGCAGGCGAAGCTGCGCGGCAGTCTTGGTGAGGCCCGCTTCAAGAGTTGGTTCGGCCAGGTGCAGCTTATCGGCGTCGGCGATGGCGCGGTCAGCTACGCGGTCCCGACGTCATTCGCGCGCGATTACATCCAGCGCGAGTTCGGCGACCATCTTCTCGCCCTGTGGCGGCAGGAGGATCCTTCTGTTCGCCGCATCACCCTGATTGCTGAAGGCACGGCGACTGCGGCTGAGGCGGCCCGCGCCCTGGCGGCCGATGCTGCCGCCACACCGTCTGCCGGGTCGGCAATCAACGGTGCATCGCGCAATGACGGTCTTAATGGGCCTGCCGCGGGCCTCGACGCCGTATCCGCCCAGCCGGGGGCACCGCGCGCCGCTGCCAGCAACCCGTTCCAGACCATGGATGCTGGATCCGCAACCGGCGGGGATGTGCCGCTTGGCACGCCGCTGCTGCCGCACCTGACCTTCGACAATTTTGTTGTCGGTAAGTCCAACCAGCTCGCTTATGCCGCCGCCCGCCGTGTGGCCGAGGCTGATGGGGCTGTGCCCTTCAACCCGCTCTATCTCTACGGGCCGGTCGGTCTCGGCAAGACCCATCTGATGCATGCGATCGGCGCGGAAATTCTCCGCCGCGATCCTGGCAAGCGGGTTGTCTACCTGTCCGCCGAGCGTTTCATGTACCACTTCGTCAACGCGCTCCGCCACAAGGACACGGTGGCCTTCAAGCACGCTTACCGGTCGGTGGATGTGCTGATGGTGGACGATGTCCAGTTCATCGGCGGCAAGGATTCCACTCAGGAAGAGTTCTTCCACACCTTCAATGCGCTGGTGGACCACAACCGCCAGATCATCATTTCCGCCGACCGTTCGCCGTCGGATCTTGAAGGGATCGAGGAACGCATCCGGTCCCGCCTTGGTCACGGTCTGGCCTGCGATATCCTGCCGACCGACTATGAATTGCGTCTTGGCATCCTGCACGCCAAGGCCGAAACCATGCTGCCGAACCACCCCGGCGTGCAGCTCAGCGATGACGTAATCAACTTCCTGGCCAGCTCGATCTCGTCGTCCATTCGCGAACTCGAAGGTGCGCTGACCACGCTCATCGCCCATGCTGAATTGATCGGCCGCCCGATGACCGTCGAGCACGCCCAGGACATCCTGCGCCATCTGGTGCGCGCCAACGAAAAGCGCATCACCATCGACGACATCCAGCGCAAGGTCGCGGACTACTACAATCTGCGTCTGGTTGACATGTCATCGCCGCGCCGGTCGCGCTCGGTGGCCCGCCCGCGGCAGGTGGCGATGTATCTGTGCAAGCACCTCACCACCCGGTCGCTGCCGGAAATCGGCCGCAAGTTCGGCGGCCGCGACCACACCACCGTGCTGCACGGCGTCAACAAGATCGAGCAGCTCCGCGCCGAGGACAAGGCACTGGACGAGGATATCGGCCTCATCCGCCGTGCCATCGAGGAGCAGTAGGCCCCGGCGCTTTCGGTGCTGACCATGCGAAAAAGGCCGGGGCTGCCATGCCGCCCCGGCCTTTTTCTGTTTCGTCGGCTGTCGGGCCGGTGCCCATCGTGATCAGGACGGCAGCCGCCTGTCGATCCGCATATGCGGCCAGCCGTCTGACGTCCGGGCAGGGGCGGTCAGCTCTTCGTCCAGCGTGCAGGATACCCGCTGACGAAAGGCCGAAAAACTGTCGAACCTCACAACGTCAACCGGGCTGTCAAAATGCAGGGTCACCCGCACATGGCCGCTGCCCAGTCGCTGCACGGCAAGCACCTCGCCGCTGAAGGCCTGGCCCAGATAGGTTCCCGCAACTCGTTCTCCGAGTTGCAGCTGCTTCTGGTTGTGCCGCCGCACATCCTGCGCCGCGGCGGCGGTGGACGCCGCGCTCAACGTGTTCCAGTCCCGGTAGCCAAGCTGGTGCGCCACCAGCTCCAGCGCCCTGGCGTGGCTGATTTTGGTGCCTGACTTGTCAAGCTCCTGACGCAGGCGCCGGGCCTGGTCCTTGAGCGCGTCGGGCGACGGGAGATCGGCCGCGGCGGGGGGCGTCGGGCCGGCCTCGGGATCAGGGGGAAGGGGTGTCGTATCGACCATGCGAAATGCCTCACATATCCTGGGTCATGCTGCATCCGGGCGTGGCCGGTGCGCGGCTGGCAAGGTCTGATGGGGCCCGCATTGCCACCAGGCAGCATGACGTGACATGAGCTGCATGGGGTGAAGACGCACTTTTCCGGTGCGTTTTCGCGACAATTCTCAAGGCTTCACCATGGGCTGTCTGCCCGCGGGCGGCAGGGGCCTTGTCCCTTGGTGCACGTCCTAAGCCCCCGGTGGCGGATTGGCAAGCGCATCCCGGCATGGCAGGGCTGTGCCGGGCTCCCGGCGCGGCTGCCGCGAGGTGGGTAATGGCCCGTACGCCCGGCAGCCCGCTTCCCCGGAAAACCCAGTAACCAACAGCGGTTTTTGTACATTCACGTGTTGAAACTGCTATAAGTTTGGGGCTGATTCTGCCCTTCTGGTGAAAGGCTGCGGGGGAAGTCAAGCAGGCTGTTGCGGGCATCACCGTGGCCCGGACGGGTCCCGTGCCGCAAACGGGAGAATCCCGGCCTGTCCGCATCCCTTTCCGCCGGAAGAGACCCCGCCCGACAAGCCGTTTCCGGCTCCGCAAGAATGGATAATCCGACCCCATGAAGATCACGATCGAACGCGGCGCGCTCCTCAAGGCCCTCAATCACGTGCAGAGCGTGGTAGAGCGGCGGAATACCATTCCCATTCTCGCCAATGTGCTGCTGACGGCGGAAGACGGCCAGCTGAGCCTTACCGCTACTGACCTGGACATCGAGATCGTCGAAGGCGTGCCCGCCGATGTAGCGGTCGGCGGCGGCACCACGGCCCCCGCCCACACCATGTACGACATTGTCCGTAAGCTGCCGGACGGTGCCCAGGTGGAAGTGAACCATGATACCGAGACCGGCAAGGTCACCGTTGTGGCCGGGCGCTCCCGCTTCGCCCTGCAAAGCCTGCCGCGCGAGGACTTCCCGGCAGCAGCCGCCGGCGATCTGCCCTACAGCTTCGAAGTGTCCGCCAAGGACCTGTTCCGCCTGGTCGAAAAGACCCGCTTTGCCATCTCCACCGAGGAGACGCGCTATTACCTGAACGGCATCTACCTCCACACGGTGGACGGCAAACTGCGCGCCGTGGCCACTGACGGCCATCGCCTGGCGCGGGTGGACATGCCGCTGCCTTCCGGCGCCGACGGCATGCCCGGCATCATCGTGCCGCGCAAGACCGTGACCGAGTTGCTCAAGCTCCTCGAGGCCGGCGAGGAGAGCGTCAAGATCGCTGTCTCAGACACCAAGATCCGCTTCGATCTCGGCAATGTCACCCTGACCTCCAAGCTCATCGATGGCACCTTCCCCGATTATGGCCGGGTGATCCCGTCCGAGAACAACAAGTCCATGGAAGTGGACGGCAAGCTGTTCGCCTCCGCCGTGGATCGCGTCTCCACCATCTCCACCGAGCGCAGCCGCGCCGTGAAGCTTGATCTCGACGAAGGCAAGGTGACGCTGGCTGTCAACAATCCGGATTCCGGATCGGCCACCGAAGAGCTCGGCATCGACTACAAGGGCGATGCCCTGGAGATCGGCTTCAACGCCCGGTACCTGCTCGACATCACCCAGCAGCTCGATGGCCCGACGGCGCATTTCGAGTTGTCGGATTCAGGCTCGCCCACCGTCGTGCGGGACGGGGACGATCCCGAGGCGCTCTACGTGCTGATGCCCATGCGCGTCTGACGCACCACCTGAAATCGCGTCAGGGGCAGGGGGGCGATCCCATGTCCCCGGCGCGCCAATCCGGACATCGCTTGATTGACCTTTGCCGACACCACGCACAAGACAGATGCTCTGACCCCGGACATGGTTTCCATGTCTGAGGGGGCGCATGCGGCTGCGCGGCTTGCGGTGTTGCGGCTGGTGGTGACGGGCTTTCGGAATTACGGCCGTGCCGCGATGGCGCTGGATGCCCGCCCGGTGGTTCTTGTGGGCGAGAACGGTGCCGGCAAGACCAATATCCTCGAGGCCCTGTCCTTCCTCACCCCGGGACGTGGCCTGCGCGGCGTGCGCCTGTCGGATGTGTCCACGCGCGACATGTCGCGTGACGAAGCCGGGCAAACAACCCAGCCCTGGGGCGTCGCTGCCACCGTGATGACGCCAGATGGCACCGTCGATCTTGGCACGGGCATTGGCCGCACCAGCGATGGTGACAAGCGCGTCGTCAAGGTGGATGGGGCTGCGAAGTCAGGCTCCGGCGTGCTTGGGCAGTTCGTGCGCGCCCTGTGGCTCACCCCGCAGATGGACCGCCTGTTCATTGAGGGCGCGGGCGGACGCCGCCGCTTCCTCGACCGCATGGTGCTGGGCTTCGATGCAGGGCATTCCTCGCGCGTGTCGTCCTATGAAAAAGCCATGCGCGAGCGCACGCGGCTTTTGGCTGAGGACAACTGGAACGCCTCTTGGCTGTCGGCACTCGAAGGCCAGATGGCCGAACACGGCGTTGCCATCGCGCTCGCCCGTACCCATCTGATAGGGCAGCTCAAGGCCGCCATTGCGGAGCATGAGGGCCCGTCGGATACGGCCTTTCCCAAGGCGCAAGTGGCGCTTGCATCCGGATTCTCCGATGAGGTCGATGCGCTCCTCGGCAGCGCGGCGTCTGTCGATGTGGAAGACGCCTATGCGGCACGGCTCAAATCCGCGCGCGGCCGGGATGCGGCTGCGGGACGCGCGCTGGAAGGCCCGCATCGGGCCGACATGCTGGTACGCCACGCGCCCAAGAACATGGACGCCCAGGCCTGCTCGACAGGCGAACAGAAGGCGCTGCTGATCGGTCTCGTTCTGGCCAATGCACGGCTTCACTGCGCCAGCTTCGGCGCCCCGCCCTTGCTGCTGCTGGACGAAGTGGCTGCCCATCTGGATGCCCGCCGTCGTACCGCCTTGTTCAACGAGCTCGAGCGTCTCGGGGCACAGGCCTGGATGACCGGCACCGACGCCAGCCTGTTTGAAAATCTGGGTGACCGCGCACAGCTTTTTAACGTCGCCCATGGAGAAATCACGCCCCAGGCCTAGGGCCTTTGAGCCCGGCCTGACGGTCCAACGAACCGACACCAACACATACCGCCCGACTTCTACCGGAGACACCGATGTCCAACATGACGCTTGATGCCGACCCCGCCGATATCGCCAAATCCTTCACCACCCCGCTGATGGAAAATGCGCTGTTCAATTCGCGCACCGTGCTGGTGGTCGGCGAGATCAACGACCGTATTGCCCGCGCCACCACCGAGCGCCTGCTGGCGATGTCCGCCGAAAGCGACGACCCGATCACCATGATCGTGTCCTCCCCCGGCGGCCATGTGGAATCCGGCGACATGATCCACGACATGGTGAAGTTCATTAAGCCGGAAGTACGCATGGTCGGCTCTGGCTGGTGCGCCTCTGCCGGTGCGCTGATCTATGTGGCCGCCAAGAAGGAAAACCGCGTCTGCCTGCCCAATACGCGTTTCCTGCTGCACGAACCGCGCGGCGGTGTTGGCGGCTCGGCGTCGGACATCGACATCCAGGCCCGTGAGGTCATCAAGATGCGCGAACGTCTGAACCGCATCTTCGCCGAAGCCACCGGCCAGTCCTACGAGCAGATCGTCAAGGACACTCACCGCGACTACTGGATGAGCGCCGAGGAAGCCAAGGATTATGGCGTCGTCTCGCGCATCATCACCAACATCAGCGAGCTCTGAACAGACGCCCGCGCATTTCCTCCGTTCACGGAAGAATGAAAGACAAGACCATGAGCGACGAAACCCCGAACCCGGATGAATATGGCGCAGACAGCATCAAGGTCCTCAAGGGCCTTGATGCCGTGCGCAAGCGTCCGGGCATGTATATCGGCGACACCGATGACGGCTCGGGGCTTCATCACATGGTCTACGAGGTGGTGGACAACGCCATCGACGAAGCGCTGGCCGGCCATTGCGACACGGTGAACGTCACCCTCAATGCGGATGGGTCTGTTTCCGTGCGCGACAATGGCCGCGGCATTCCCACCCAGATGCACGCCGAAGAAGGGGTGTCCGCCGCCGAAGTCATCATGACCCAGCTGCATGCGGGCGGGAAATTCGACCAGAACTCCTACAAGGTGTCCGGTGGCCTGCATGGCGTGGGCGTGTCTGTGGTGAATGCGCTGTCCGTCCGCCTTGATCTCACCATCTGGCGTGATGGCAAGACCCACGAAATGCGTTTCGTCCATGGCGACAGCGAAGGTCCGCTGACCGTCACGGGTGACGCACCCCATGATGACGCGCGCAACAAGCCGCGCACCGGCACGCAGATCTCGTTCCTGCCGTCGACGGACACGTTCACGATGACCGAGTTCGATTTTTCGACGCTAGAACACCGCCTGCGTGAGCTCGCCTTCCTCAATTCCGGCGTCCGCATCACTCTGGCCGACCACCGCGGCGTTGAGCCGAAGGAAGTGGACCTGTTCTACGAAGGCGGCATCGAGGCATTCGTACGTTATCTGGATCGCAGCAAGGCGGGCCTCTTCGAAGCGCCGATCGCCATCCATGCGGAGAAGGACGACATCACGGTCGACGTCGCCCTGTGGTGGAACGACAGCTTCCATGAAAACGTGCTGTGCTTCACCAACAACATTCCCCAGCGCGATGGCGGCACCCATCTGGCCGGCTTCCGCGGTGCGCTAACCCGCGTCATCAACGGCTATGCCAATGAGCACGGCCTTCTGAAGCGCGAGAAGGTGTCCCTTACCGGCGATGACGCCCGCGAAGGTCTCACCTGCATCGTTTCGGTGAAGGTGCCGGACCCGAAATTCTCCTCGCAGACGAAGGACAAACTTGTCTCGTCCGAAGTGCGGCCCGTTGTCGAGAGTATCGTCAACGAACAGCTGTCCAGCTGGTTCGAGGAGCATCCGGCCGAAGCCAAAAACATCATCGGCAAAGTCGTGGATGCCGCCGCGGCCCGCGAAGCCGCCCGCAAGGCGCGTGAGCTGACGCGGCGCAAGGGCGCGCTCGATGTATCCTCCCTGCCGGGCAAGCTTGCGGACTGCCAGTCGCGCGACCCGGCCGTCTCCGAACTCTTCCTGGTGGAGGGCGACAGCGCCGGTGGCTCCGCCAAGCAGGCGCGCGACCGCGCCAACCAGGCCGTACTGCCCCTGCGCGGCAAGATCCTCAATGTGGAGCGCGCCCGTTTCGACAAGATGCTGTCATCCAACGAAATCGGCACGCTGATCACGGCTCTCGGCACCGGCATCGGCCGCGACGACTTCAACATCGAGAAGCTGCGCTACCACAAGATCGTCATCATGACTGACGCCGACGTGGACGGTGCACATATCCGCACCCTGCTGCTCACCTTCTTCTACCGGCAGATGCCGGAGGTGATCGAAGGCGGCTATCTCTATATCGCCCAGCCGCCGCTCTACAAGATCAAGCGCGGCCAGTCCGAAACCTATGTGAAGGACGAGCGCGGATTGGAAGATTATCTCATCGCCACCGGTCTCGATGGCGCCGTGCTGACACTTGATTCAGGTGAGCAGCTCGCCGGGGCCGACCTTGAGGCGGTGGTGCAGGAAGCCCGCAAGGCTAGGTCCGCACTCGACGCCGTACGCGCCCGCTACCCGGTTTTCATCGTCGAGCAGGCCGCCATAGCAGGTGCCCTCAACACCGATCTCATGGCGGATGCTGAGAAGGCGCAAGGCGCAGCAGACTACATTGCCCGCCGCCTTGACCTGCTGTCGGAAGAGACCGAACGCGGCTGGGAAGGTCAGCCCACGGACGATGGCGGTCTCACCTTCGAGCGCGAAGTGCGTGGTGTGCGTGAAATCCACGTCATCGACGGCCGCCTCATGGGTTCCGCCGATGCCCGCCGCCTCGACGGCATGTCCGCCCGCCTGCAGGAGGTCTATCTCAAGGCTGCCACCTTCGAGCGCAAGGACGCAAAGACCGAGATCCGCGGCCCCATGGCGCTGCTTGAGGCCATCTTCGATGCCGGCCGCAAGGGCATCGCCGTCAGCCGATACAAGGGACTAGGTGAGATGAACCCGGAGCAGCTTTGGGAAACCACCCTGGACCCCTCCGCCCGCACCCTGTTGCAGGTCCGCGTCGAGCACATGGACGAAGCAAACGACCTGTTCGAAAAGCTGATGGGCGACGTCGTCGAACCCCGCCGCGAATTCATCCAGGACAACGCCCTTCAGGTCGCCAATCTGGACGTTTAGAACCCTCTGCCAATTCAGGTCTTGAGCGCCGGCGGCGGGAGTGCCGACGGATGCACGCTCCTGCCGCCCCCAAATTGCCCCTTTGGCGCCGCACCGACGCCTTCACCTCCCGTTAAGAGATACGGTCAGACAATAAGGTCTTGTTAACCAAGGGCGAAGGGCCTTCGGGCCCGGCGGTGCCATGACGACGCGAAAATCGGCAGAAAACAGCGGTTCCCGCGGCGGCGGGCGCCGCCGCAACGGTAATGGAAAAAGCCCGCAGGCGCCCGGCGCCGACGCGTCCGCCGTGCCGCCTGCCCGCATTGCCCGGGCCGTGACCTCGCGCAACAGCTCAGGTCCCCGCATTGTGCGCCCCCGCGCTACCACGCCGCGTGCCATGCTGGACGACGTTGCCCGCCGCCGCGAGGCGGCAGCAGCGGCGACAGCTGAGACAACCCCAACGCCGCCAGGCAAGAAAAGTCAGCCCCCGACAGGAACCCCCAAGGCCACGCGCAAGGCGCCGAGCGCAGAACCCCGGTCACGCCGTCCGGGTACCGGATCTGGCAGTGGCGGGAGCGCCGGTGGCGGCGGTGGCGGAAACCGGGGCGGTGGCCGTAGAGGCGGCGGCAGTTCCAGCGGATCGCCCTTCGGGCCCTGGATTCAATCCCTCCGTGCCCGGATCACCCCGCGCCGCGTTGGCTACTGGGCGGCGGTTATTGCCCTGTGGGGTGGTCTCGGTACCACCCTGCTGGCCTTTTCATGGGCACTAGAGCTTCCGGACACGCGCGATCTCGCCGTACCCGCCCGCGCACCCACGGTCACGATCCTGGCGCATGACGGCACCGTCCTGGCCCGGCGCGGCTCGGGCTTTGCCGGTGCGGTCGATATCGACGCCTTGCCGCCCTATGTTGCCCATGCCTTCATCGCGATCGAAGACCGCCGGTTCTATGACCATGTTGGCATCGATCCCCTCGGCATTGCCCGTGCCATGGTGGCCAATCTCAAGGCCATGGATGTGGTGCAGGGCGGCTCCACCATCACCCAGCAGCTGGCCAAGAACCTGTTCCTCACGCCGGAGCGCTCCTTGAAGCGCAAGGTGCAGGAAACCATGCTCGCCCTGTGGCTGGAGAGCGAATACGACAAGGATGAGCTGCTGACGCTCTATCTCAACCGCGTCTATTTTGGTGCCGGAGCCTATGGCCTCGAGGCCGCGTCCCAGCGCTTCTTCGACAAGCCAGCAACCGACCTGACCGTGCCGGAAGCCGCCATGCTGGCCGGTCTCGTCAAGGCGCCCTCCCGCCTGGCACCCACGAACAACCCTGAAGGGGCTCAGGCCCGCGCTAATGTGGTGATCGACGCCATGCACCGCTACGGCTTCCTCGCCGGGCCTGACGCGGATACGGCCGCTGCATTCCCCGCCGAGCTTGCCGCTCGCGCCAGCACCGAGACCGGCTATGCCGTTGACTGGATCGAAGAGCAGCTGGCCGATTTCGTCAGCGCATCCGGCCGCGACATGACCGTCCACACGACCCTTGATCCCGCCATGCAGATGGCCGCTGTTGGTGCCATCAAAAGCCGTCTCGCGCTGTCGGGCGAAGTGTCCAATGTCAGCCAGGGCGCGCTCGTTGCGATGACACCGGATGGTGCGGTGCGCGCCCTTGTCGGCGGCCGCAATTACCGCGAAAGCCAGTTCAACCGCGCCACCACAGCACTCCGTCAGCCCGGCTCTGCCTTCAAGACCTTCGTCTATCTCACAGCACTCGAGCGCGGCATGACACCGCTTACCATCCGCCGCGATGCCCCGGTGCGCATCGGCGGCTATGCACCATCCAACTTCAGGGACAGCTATGAGGGCGATGTCTCCCTCATGCACGCACTCGCCCGGAGCATCAACACTGTTGCCGTCCGCCTCACCCACGAGGCGACGCCGGGCTCCGTCGCGCGCACCGCCCGCCGCATGGGCATCACGTCCGAACTCGCTCCCAACCTGTCCCTGGCGCTCGGCACTTCTGAAGTCACTTTGATGGAGCTCACATCGGCCTATGCGCCGCTGGCCAATGGCGGGCGGGGCGTCATCCCGCACATCATCACCAAGGTGACATTGGGCCCGGAGCTCGACCCTCAGCCCACGGAAGGGTCAGAGCCACCCGGCCGGGACGGCGACCTGCCGCTTGCCGATGAAGTGGTTTATGAGCGTGAGGGAGGTGGCCTTGGCCGCGTTCTCACCCGCACCAATGTCGCGCGGATGAATGCCATGCTGGCCTACACGGTGACAAACGGCACCGGCCGCCGCGCACAGATCGACAGGCCCGCCGCCGGCAAGACCGGCACCAGCCAGGAGAACCGGGATGCCTGGTTCCTCGGCTACACGGCTGATCTGGTCGCCGGCGTCTGGGTCGGCAATGACGACAGCTCGCCAATGGTTGAGATAACCGGCGGCCGCTTACCCGCAGAGATCTGGGCCGGGTTCATGACCGCAGCCCATACCGGCCTGCCCGCACGTCCTCTGCCAGGCGACTGGGAACCGCCGGTGGCCGTTGCGGCAGCCCCCCAGCCCGTCGAGGTCAATGCAACTGCGCCGGCCTATGACCCGCGCTTCGGCCCGCCCGGCTACACGCCGGACGGTTATCAGCGCCGCGCGCCGAAGGAAGACGACGAACCGGGTTTCTTCTCCCGTCTGTTTGGCAGCCGCAACTGGGCGGACTGAAGCCGGGCAGCCTGAACGAGGCAGGCGGCTTCAGTCGGTCTCAACCGTATCCATGATCGCTTGGGGATAGCGTTCGCCGGTCACAGCATCCCGGGCGAAGATCGCATCGAGCTCACCCAGATCCTCCGCAGACAGAACGATGGCGTCGGCTGCCGCATTCTCTTCAAGGTAGGTCCGCCGCTTGGTGCCGGGAATGGGCACGATGTGGTCACCGCGGGCCATCACCCAGGCCAGCGCTATCTGTCCGGCTGTCACCCCGCGCGCTGAGGCCATCTCTTCTACGGCAGTCACCAGCGCCCGGTTCGCATCGAAATTGTCGTCGCTGAAACGCGGCAGCATCTTCCGCATGTCGCCCTTGGCCAGATCGTCTTTCTTCAGGGCACCGGTCAGGAAGCCGCGTCCCAGGGGTGAGAAGGGAACAAAACCAATGCCCAGCTCCCGGCAGGCCGGCAGCACATGGTCTTCCACCTCGCGGGTCCAAAGGGAGTATTCCGACTGGATGGCGGTGATGGGGTGCACCTCATGTGCCCGGCGGATGGTCTTGGAAGAGACTTCGCACAGGCCCAGATGCCGTACCTTGCCTTCTGTCACCAGCTCCGCCATTGCGCCGACCGTTTCCTCGATGGGCACATTGGGATCGAGCCGGTGCATGTAATAGAGGTCGATCACATCGGTGCCCAGGCGCTTCAGGCTCGCGTCGCAGGCTTCCTTTACATACGCAGCATCACCGCGCACCCCCATCAGCTTGCCGCCTTCGCCGGGGCGGATCGCAAACTTGGTCGCAAGCTCAATGCGGTCCCGGTGCGGCTTCAGCACCCGCCCCACAAGTTCTTCATTGTGCCCGGCGCCATAGACGTCGGCGGTGTCGAAGAAGGTGATGCCCAGGTCCAGCGCCCGCAGCAGGGTTGCTTCCGCCTCTGCCTGGTCGGCCTCGCCATAGGATTGCGACATGCCCATGCAGCCCAGTCCCTGGGCAGACACGTCGAAATTATTACCAAGTACGCGCCGCTTCATGGGATGCCCTCCTCGATCCAGTCCAATAATGACCAATGGTCAGTTAATTGGATATAGGCCCCGCCCCGTAGCGATGCAAGGCACTCCCATTGGCATTGAGCCAGTTTTTTGCCTGCTCAATGTCATCGATGCGCGTGCGCACCAGCGCCCAGAAACGGGGGCCATGATTGTGCTCGACGAGATGCGCGGCTTCATGTGCCGCCACATAGTCCAGCGCGAAGGGCGGCGCGAAGATGAGCCGCCAGGAGAAACTGATCACCCGCGAGGTGGAGCACGATCCCCAGCGGCTTGCTGTATCGCGAAGGCTGATCTTCGAGGGGCTCATGCCGAAGGCTGCCGCATGGCCCATGGTTGCGTCGGTGAGATCGCGCCGCGCTTCCTTCTTCAGCCAATCCGTTACCCGGCGCGACAGATGCGGCGCTTGGCCCGACACCACAAGCCGGGGCGGGGCGTCGTCTCCCATCTCGATGCGTACTGGCGTCCGCGCGCTGCCGGTCGCATCATGCACAATTTCGTGCACCACCCCGCGCAGGGGAATATGAGCACCAGGCGCGAAGGGCACGGGCTCCGGCACGGCAGCCAGCCGCCGGGCGATCCAGGCTTCATGCTTGGCGGCGAAGGCCAGCGCCTGAGAGAACCCCTTGATGGTTGGACTGGTGATGACAACCTCGCGCGACACCGGGTCCACCTTGAGGATCATTCGTCGCGCGCGCTTGTTGGCACGCAGGACGACAGGCACCTCGCGTCCCTTGATGGAAAGCGTGGCGCGCTGCAGGCGGTCGCGTCGGGTGAGTGTTTGGGTCATCAGGTGGTGGCGGCTGCGGGCGGGACTGGCCTATAGAACACGAAGCAGCATCATAGCAGATCAGGAGCTTGCGCCGTGAGCATCGCCCGGACGAGCCAACCACGCTTCCACCTTGCTTTCCCCGTTGATGATTTGGCACGGGCGCGCGCCTTCTACGGCGACCTCCTGGGATGTGCCGAGGGACGTTCGTCAGATACCTGGATCGATTTCGATTTCCACGGCCATCAGATCGTCGCCCATCTGGCACCCGAGGAATGCGCTGCAGCCGCGCGCAACGATGTGGATGGCCACGACGTGCCCGTCCGCCATTTCGGTCTTATCCTGGATTGGAAGTCCTGGGAGGATCTCGCCGCCCGCCTCACGCATGCCGGCACCGTCTTCGTGATCGAACCCTATGTGCGTTTCGCTGGACAGCCGGGCGAGCAGGCCACGATGTTCCTGCTCGATCCCGCCGGCAACGCGCTTGAGTTCAAGGCATTCCGCGACGAGGCGGACATTTTCGCCAAATAGGCCTCAGAGAAGCTGCCTCAACCGTGCCGCCATGCGCTCCGGCTGCGTCTCGTGGGTGAAGTTGGCAAGATACTCATTGTCCTCGCTCATCAGATAGACCACCGAAGAATGGTCCATCGTGTAACCCGCAGACGACGAGGCATCCTCTACCTTGCGGTAGTAGACCTTGTAGGCCTTGGCTGCGGCGGCCACTTGCTCCGGCGTGCCGGTCAGTCCCACGAAATCATCGCCGAAATGCTGCACATAGGCGGCCATCGTCTCCACATCGTCCCGCTCCGGATCGACCGTGATGAAAACGGGGGTCACCTTTTCAGCGTCTTCGCCGAGGTCGCCAAGGGCAACGGACATCACCTGCAGTGCCGTCGGGCAGACATCGGGGCAATAGGTGAAGCCGAAATAGATCAGCGTCTTCTTGCCGGCGAAGTCAGCTTCCGTCACCTCCCGGCCCGTATGGTCGGTCAGGGTGAATGGCCCGCCGATATTCGGCACGCCGGTGGAACGCACCGGCGTTGTCTGCGACAGCTCGGCCACCTGCGGGCTCGACAGCCCGCCGGTGAGAATAAGGCCAAGCCCCGTCAGGGCAATGACGGCAGTGACGGCGGTGGCGATCAGCAGCAAGCGGTTCATGGGCTGTTCAGTCCCTTTCCCTCAGATAGTCGTGATGCGGTTGGCTTTACCGGGCCATGCAGAAGGCTTGACGCCATGCCCGCAGATGTCTTTATGAAGTCCGTCAGCACCCTGGGTCACGTCAGAACAGGGCGCTGCCAGCCTCCATGGCTGGGAAGTCTAGTACGAGTGAGGACCTCGATCATGCAGACCAAGCGTCGCACATCCGCAGGGTATCGATCCATGGCGGCCCGCGCCCTTGCGGTTGCACTTGTTGCCTTCTCCGCGATGGCCGGTGCGTTGGTGCTTCAGCTGCCGGCGGCGCAGGCCCAGCTCGTTCCCGAAAACGACATGGTCGTCGCCATCCGCACTGGTGAAGTATCCGCGGTAGAGGAAGCTTTCCTCGCAGGCCTGTCAGCCAATGAGCGGAGCCTGAAAGGTGAGACGGCCCTGATCGAAGCCGTGCGCACCGGCAGCCGCGCTCTTGTGGAGCTCTTTATCGACCGCGGCGCACGCATCAACGTCGCCGCCCGCCGCTCGCGCCTGACGGCACTCGAAGAATCCGTCCGCATCAACCGCCCCGACCTCACACGCATTCTGATCACCGCCGGAGCGGATGTGGACAAGGCGGGCACTGACGGTGAAACGCCCGTCCTGATCGCCGCCAAGCTGGGCCATGCCAATGTGGTCGAGGCGCTCATTGAAGCCGATGCCTATCTCAATGATACGGACAATACGGGCCGCACGCCGCTCACTTTGGCCCGGGAGCGCCGCCACACAGCCGTTGTCCGCATGCTCGAGGCCGCCGGCGCCGAATAGGCCCCTGCTTGTCAACGCGCCTGAAGTGCGTATATGGCAGGCATGGCCACCAAATTGCCGCGACCCGGCTCCAAACGCGAAAAACACCGGACACCCGAGGGTGATGCCCCCTGGCACCACCTGCCGGACGGCCGGTTTCGCAATCCGCCGGGCAGCCCCAACCGCACTGCCGGTCTCAAGGACATGCTGCCCTTCATGGAGCGCATGTTTCGCCAGAGCTTTCGGGACATAGACGTCCCCGATCACCATGTGCTGCCGCGCCCCCAGGCACTGGCGTCGCTTGATCGTGCGCGGTCCCGCGAGCATGAGGACCGCGGCGTCGTCACATGGCTGGGCCATGCGTCTTTCTTGCTGCGTATCGGTGGCAAGACGATCCTCACCGACCCCTATCTCACAAGTTACGCGGGGCCTGTCGGTTTTGGCCCCAAGCGCTATGTCCCCTCCGGCATCGCCATCCGCGACCTGCCGGAGATCGACATTCTCGCCATCAGCCACAACCACTATGACCATCTGGACGAGACGGCGATCCATCGCCTGCCCGGCAAGGAGACCATGACAGTGGTGGCGCCCTTGGGCCTGGGTGATTTTTTCCGCGAGCGTGGTTTCCGCTATGTGGTGGACATGGATTGGTACCAGTCGCTGACGGTCAACGACCTCACCGTCAAGGCGCTGCCCTGCATCCACTGGTCACGCCGGTCCGGCCTGGATACCAACAGATCCCTGTGGGCGGCGTTCTCCTTCGAAGGGCCTGAAGGCCGTGTGTTCTTTGGCGGGGATACGGCATATGGCCCCGTCTTCGAGGAGATCGGCTCCCGGGAAGGCCCATTCGATCTCGCCCTCATCGGCATCGGTGCCTATGAGCCTCGCGCCATCATGAAGGCAAGTCACGCCAACCCGGAAGAGGCCGTGCAGATCGGCATTGATATCGGCGCCCGCACCTTGGTGGGCATGCACTGGGGTACGGTTGTGCTCACGGAGGAACCGCCTTTCGAGCCACCCGAGCGCTTCCTGCGCGCCGGGCGTGAGCGTGGCTTTGCCGATGATGATGTCTGGATCATGCGCATCGGCGAAACACGCTTTCTGCCCCGCAAGCACGGTGGCACGGCCGAGAACGACTGAGCCTCTCCCTCTCTATTCGCCGATCGTCAGCAGCATGCCGCGCTCCTTGGCGGCCCGGAGGAATGCCATGAAGATGGCATAGCCTGCTCCGAAATAGACGATGTTAAGACCGGCTGCGAAGGCCAGCCGGCTCCAGTCGATCACCTGATCGAATAGAATGCTCCGCATGCCTTCGAAAACGTAGGTAGGCGGCAGGCATAGGGCGATTGCCTCGAGCCAGTCAGGCATCACGCTGACGGGGTAATAGATGCCGCATAGCGGCACGAAGATGAACGGTACTGCCCATGCCAGGCTCTCCGCCCCCAGCCCGTTACGCAGGATGATGCCGGTGACCACGAGCGCCACGGCCCAGCCGAAGAAGACGAGATTGGCGAAGAAGGCAACAAGCGCAATCCCCAGGTCGAACAGGTTGAACCCGAAGAACCAGATCGCGATGGCAAGGGCCGGTGTCATGCCCACCACCATGCGGATCAGGCTCATGCTCACCAGCGCGGTTACAAACTCGGACGGCCGCAGCGGTGTCACCATCAGGTGACCGAAATTGCGGCTCCACATTTCCTCGAAGAAGGAGATCGTGAAGCCGAGCTGGCCCCGGAACATCAGCTCCCACAGCAGCACCGACCCCACCAGCACACCGCCCGCCTGGGCGAACACATCTGTCGTCTGCGCCAGGAATGTCTGGAGGAAACCCCACATGACGAGGTTCATCGCCGGCCAATAGGCCAGCTCCAGCATGCGCGGCCATGAGCCCTTGAGCAGATACCAGTACCGCAGCACCATGGCGCCGACACGCGCAGCAGAGAAGGGCGGATTGTGCCGGACAATCGGCGGCAGATCCTGCATGTGCATGCTCATGACGTAGCCCCTTCCGTGTCCTGCTGCGATGCGGTTGCCAGATCGGCGGCGCGGATACCGGTGCCACGCGCCACATCCAGAAACACTTCTTCCATAGTGGTGCGGCCATATCGTGCAAGAAGATCAGCCGGGCTGCCCCGGTCGACAATACGGCCGCGTGTCATCATCAGCACGCTATCCGCCAGCCGTTCCACTTCTCCCATGTTGTGGGACGCAAGCAGAATGGTCGCGCCGGTACGTGCCTTGTAGGCCTCGAAATAGCTGCGCACCCAATCCGCGGTGTCCGGATCAAGCGAGGCTGTGGGTTCATCCAGCAGCAGTAATTCCGGCTCGTTAATCAGCGCCTTGGCCAGCCCCACGCGCGTCTTCTGTCCCGCGGACAGTTTGCCGGAAGGCCGGTCCAGGAACTCGGTCAGCGCCAGGTCATCGGCAATCGCCCTAACCCGTTCGCGCACATGCGACAGGCCGTAAAGCCGCGCATAGACGGTCAGGTTCTCCCGCACCGTCAGCCGCATGGGCATGTCTACATAGGGGCTTTCGAAATTCATCAGCGCATTTGCCTGCCGCCGCTCCGTCGCAAGGTCATACCCCAGCGCATGCAGGCTGCCGGCGGTCGGCGTGACAAGCCCGAGGACCATCGCAATGGTCGTGGTCTTGCCTGCGCCATTGCCGCCCAGCAAGGCAGTGGTAGAGCCACGCGGCACCGTGAAGCTGATGTCGTCCACGGCGGTTACCGGGCCGTAGCATTTCCTCAGCCCGCTGATTTCCAGCGCCGGTGTGTCCGCGCCTGTCATGTCTTCCACCCTGTTTCATTGCGTAGCTGAAAACCGCTACCCAGCTTGATGCCGCATGGGCTGTTCCGAACCGCTGTGGCATAGTTTGGAACCGAGCCGGACTAAAACAAGCCCGGCATCATGAAGGGTCAGGGCGCGTGGCGCAAAGGCCCGAGGTTCGATAGTGCGACTACCGGAAAGCCCATGACCGAAGTCCCAGCCCGCCCCATGTCCCCGGCATCGCTCGATGATGATGGCGGGGCGCTCAACCGTGATGTGTCCGACATCTTCGAAGCGGGCCGCATCCGGCTGCAGACACTCATCCTGCTCCGCTGGCTGGCGGTGGGCGGACAGGCAGCAGCCGTCCTCTTCACAGCGCTGGTGCTGGGCTTTGAGCTACCCCTGGAGCTGTGCCTTGCTGCGGTGGCCGCATCCGCATGGCTCAACATCATCCTTACCCTGCGCTATCCCGCACCGCGCCGCCTGGGCGAGATGGAGGCGGCGGCCTATCTCGGCTACGACATTCTTCAACTGGCCGTTCTGCTCTATCTCACAGGCGGTCTCGAAAATCCGTTTGCCTTCCTGTTTCTGGTGCCGGTCACCATTTCGGCAACTACCCTGTCTCTGCGCGCCACCATCGCACTGGCAGCGCTGGCGCTTGTGCTGGTCACCATCCTTGGTCCCTATCACCTGCCGCTGCCATGGTTCTCCGGCGAGCATGTGCAATTTGAGCCCATGTGGATCCTCGGCATGTGGGTCGCGCTGGTCCTCGGACTGGCCTTCATGACGGCTTACGCCTTCCGGGTTGCGCGGGAGGGACGGCGCATGTCCGCCGCCTTGTCCGCTACCCAGCTCATCCTGGCGCGAGAGCAGCGCCTGTCGGCACTTGATGGTCTGGCCGCCGCTGCAGCCCACGAACTGGGCACGCCGCTGGCCACGATCTCGCTTGTCTCCAAGGAGCTGAAGCAGGAAGCCGGCAATCTGTCGCCGGACCTCGTGGATGATTTGGATCTGCTGCACAGTCAGGCTGAGCGGTGCCGCGACATCCTGGCCAAATTGTCGGCCCGGGGTGAGGAAGGCGATGCCCACCACGCACGCATTCCCCTGCCTGTCATGCTGGACGAGGCCGCTGACCCGTTCCGCGGCCGCGGCCGCGATATCGCCATCGAGCTGTCGCCGGAAAGCGGTGCAGGTGCAGGCGAGCCGCCGGACTTCATCCGCCGGACCGAGATCATGTATGCCCTGCGCAACCTGATCGAGAACGCCGTCGCCTTTTCCCGCGAGAAGGTCACCGTCGGGGCCCGCTGGTCAGAGGACAGTGTGGAAATTTCTATCAGTGACGACGGGCCTGGCTTCTCGGCGGATGTGATTGATCAACTCGGTGAGCCTTATGTCTCCACCCGCCGCACGCTGCCCGGAAAAGCCAAGTCTGAAGACGGCGACGGCGGAGGCATGGGCCTTGGCTTCTTCATCGCCAAGACCCTGATCGAACGTACCGGCGGCCGCCTCATTGCGGCCAACGCGGCACGCGGGGAGGCCGGCGCCATCATCCGTCTCATCTGGCCGCGTGACCGGGTTGAGCCGGATCACGGATAGGCTCTGCGGACGTGCTTGCGACAATCCGCCCTGAATTGGGTTAACCCTTTGAAGTCAGACGGAAATGGGCGTCTGGGATGCGCAAACTACATTGATTGGTGCATAATAGCGGTCCTATAAACGGGCACCGGTCGGCAGCCGTTTCGGCGTCCGACACCGGGCCCGTCAGGACGAGCAAGAAGGCATCAGCCCATGACCCCCACAGACACTCCGGATCTGCCCCGCGATACCTCCGCCGTAGACGCCCTGGCGGACAAGTCGCTGCTGATCGTGGACGATGACCAGCCCTTCCTGACCCGCCTCGGCCGCGCGATGGAGCGCCGGGGGTTTGACGTGCGTCTTGCCTCCAGCGTCGGTGAGGGTCTCGCTGAAGTGCGGCGCGCCGCGCCAGCCTATGCGGTGGTGGATCTGCGCCTTGAAGATGGCAATGGTCTCGACGTGGTCCAGGCGCTGCACGGTGCCCGCGAGGACGCCCGTGCTGTCATGCTGACGGGCTACGGGAATATCACGACGGCTGTTGCCGCCGTAAAGCTTGGTGCCGTTGACTATCTCGCCAAGCCTGCAGATGCGGATGATGTGGAATCCGCCCTGCTTGCCAAGCCGGACACACTGCCCGAGCCGCCTGAAAACCCGATGTCTGCTGACCGGGTGCGCTGGGAGCATATTCAGCGGGTCTACGAGCTGTGTGGCCGCAACGTGTCCGAGACCGCCCGCCGCCTCAACATGCACCGCCGTACCCTGCAGCGCATCCTCGCCAAGCGGTCGCCGCGCTGATCAGTCGGCGCAACAGCCTCTAGCGGTATGGGTCCTCAGCTTCCAGATAGGTGCGAACGTAGTCTGCGACACCCTCTTCAAGCGAGGTGAAAGGCGCGTGATACCCCGCTTGGCGCAGCCGGTCCATGCGGGCTTCGGTGAAGTACTGATATTTGTCGCGGATCTGTTCGGGCGTATCCACATAAGTGATGGAGGGATCCTTGCCCAGCGCGGCAAACACTGCGTGCGCCAGATCCTTGAAGCTGCGCGCTTCACCGGTTCCGAGATTGAAAAATCCGCTCACGGACGGTGTCTCCATGAGCCATGAGACCACCCGCGCGCAATCCTTCACATAGACGAAGTCACGCAGCTGCCCGCCATCCTCGTAGTCGGGATTGTGCGACCGGAAGAGCCTGACGGGCCCGCCTTCGCGGGCCGACGGATGGATGTGCGCGACAACGCTTTTCTGGCCACCCTTGTGGTACTCGTTCGGCCCATAGACGTTGAAGAACTTCAGGCCCACCCATTGCGGTGGCGTGGTGGCACCCATGGCCAGCCGCCTCGCAATGCGCCTGTCCACCATGTGCTTCGACCAGCCATAGGCATTGAGCGGGCGTAGCTTCGCCAGGGCCTCGGCATTCATTTCGTCATCAAAGCCGGCCTCGCCACCGCCATAGGTCGCAGCGGAAGAGGCGTAGATCAGGCGTGTTCCCGTCTGGCAGCACCAGTCCCATAAATCGTTGGTGAGCCGGATGTTCGAGCGCACGATCAGGTCCGCGTCAGTCTCCGTGGTCGACGAGATGGCTCCCATGTGGATCACGGCATTGATCTGCCCCGCATTGCGGGCCAGAAAATCCATCAACGCCTCCGGCGCGATCACATCTTCCAGCTCGCATTTGGCAATATTGCGCCACTTGTCGCCGGTCTCCAGCCAGTCGCAGACCACAAGCCCCGTATGTCCGTCCTCGGACAGTTGAGCCAGAATATTGGAGCCGATGAAGCCGGCGCCGCCGGTAACAACAATCATGGAAGCCTTGTATATCTCTCACAGGAGGGCGGGGCGCTTGAGGCCCTGGAATTCTTCGGGATCACGAACCCGTCATGCGCGCGATGGTGTTTGTGGTGCTTTGGCCGGCCACCAGTTCGGCCAGAACCACTCGGCCGCCATTCGCCTGCACGATGTCGGCCCCCACCACGGTCTCCACCGTATAGTCGGCACCTTTCACAAGCACGTCGGGTTTGAGTGTGGAGATCAGCGTCAGCGGCGTTTCGTCCGAAAAGATCACCACCATGTCCACGTCCTCGAGCGAAGCAAGAACAAGAGCACGCGCCAGTTCGCCTTGCAGCGGGCGGCTCTCTCCCTTCAATTGTTTCACTGAGCTGTCGGAGTTGAGCCCGACGACAAGCCGGTCGCACTCCGCGCGCGACTGGCGCAGCAGCGACAGATGCCCGGGGTGAATGAGGTCAAAGCAGCCATTGGTGAAGCCGACGCTCTGTCCCTGGGCCCGCCAGCGTTCCACCCGGTCCAGGGCTTCCGTCAGCGTACAGATCTTCTGATCCGCCTTGTTGACATCCGCCGCGTGAAGCGCGTGAGTCAGCTCTCCGGGATAGACAACAGCCGTCCCGATCTTGGCCACCACCAGCCCTGCAGCCGCATTTGCTATGGCGGCTGCCTGGGGCAGGTCCGCGCCCGCCGCGATGGCGAGGCCCAGAGTTGCAAGAACCGTGTCGCCGGCACCAGAGACATCGAACACTTCAAGCGCGCGGGCCGGGAAATGATGCGCCTCGATCCCCTCACCGGAAGGCGCGCGCATCACCAAGGTCATGCCTGCCTGCGACCGGGTTACGAGAATGGCATCCGCATTGGCATGGGCCAGCGCCTCGGTTGCCGCATCAAGCACTTCCGCGTCCGTGCCACAGGGCATGCCGGTCGCCAATGCCAGTTCCTTGAGGTTCGGCTTGATCATGGTCGCGCCGCTGTAGCGCGAGAAATCCGCCGACTTCGGATCAACGATCACCGGCAATCCCATGTCGCGGGCCGTGCCGATGATGGCCTGCAGCACATTGTCCGAGAGGCAGCCCTTGGCATAGTCGGACAGGACAATCACGCCCGCATTGGCCATATCCTCGCGGGCGGCTTCAACGATCGCGTCGACGCTTTCACCGGACAGGGGCAGCGCGACTTCCTGGTCTGCCCGGAGCAATTGCTGCGCGCCTGCCACGAACCGCGTCTTCACCGTCGTGGCGCGGCCGATATCAGTAATCAGGTCGGGCTCGATGCGCTCTTCTTCCGAGATGAGCCGCAGCACCTCGCGCCCGGCCTCATCGTCGCCGATGGTCGCCAGCAGGCCCGCGGTGCCGCCCAGGGAGGCTACATTGCGTGCCACATTCCCCACACCACCAAGCATCGCCGCCTCGCGCTCCACCGCGATCACCGGGATCGGCGCTTCCGGCGAAATGCGATCCACGCGACCATAGACATAGCGGTCGAGCATGATGTCGCCCAGACACACCACCCGGCCCTGCGGAAAACGCGCAAGGATGTCGAGCTCGTCGCTCATGTCGGTGGACGGAACGCCAGAGGCGGAACTGGAAGCACTCATTTAGGGCCTTCGGGTCGCATCGGTCGGGAAGTCCGGGATCATAGGGCGCCGATGGCGGCGCTCAAAGGCCGGGATCGTTAGTCCGGTTAATAGGCTGCGCATCCGGGAGTGTCTATCCCGGGCCGCCCCAGGCCGCTGGCTCTCAGACAAGCCCGGCCTCCGGATCCGCCAGGCGCGACAGGCGCAATGCGCTCGCACGGGCAAGACGCACGGTCACGGCCTTACGGCGGGCGGCGGACAGTTTGTGAACCGGCGCATCGCGCAGGGGTTCAGCGCCATACCGGTCGGCCACCATAAGGCCTGCATCCGGTGGCAGGTGCTGCATCGGGAAGTCTTCGGGCACCGCAAAGAACAGGCGGTCGCAGAAGTCGCGATATTCCGGCCACTTGGTGTCAGCCCTGAGGTCCGCAAGGCTGGTCTTGATCTCAATGATGGTGATGTCGCCATTGCTGGCAAGGGCGATCACATCCGCGCGCCTGCCGCTGGCGAGCGTGAACTCGGTCAGAGGCGCGAGTGACAGTCCCATAAGGTGGCGGCAAACCCCGCGCTGCACATTGAGGGCGCGCTCCGACTGGCGTCCGTCGGGGGGAAGATCAAGCTCGGTCCAGGAAAGCGGGTGCGGCATGGAGGCAGGATAGGCCAGCCGGCAGGCCGGTGTCAGCCGCTTCTGCCGCGCAGCCGAAATCGGTTTGGAACCACCGGCAGGGCGATTGTGTTTTCCCCGCATCGACCACAGCAGGAGACGAATAATGCATTATGCGAAAGCCGTAATCCTTGCTGGCGTACTGGGCATGACCGCCGCGTGCAGCAATATGAGCCACACCGAGAAGAATGCTCTGGGTGGCGCAGGTATCGGCGCTGCTGCCGGTGCCGCAATTGGTGCCGCCACCGGCGGATCTGCCGCCGAAGGTGCCGTGATCGGCGGCGCGGTCGGTGCCGGCGCCGGTGCCTACAAGGGCTGCAAGGAAGACCCGAACTGCTAATTAGACCTCGCAGTCAGGACGCATCCCTCCAGGTGTTCTGATGGTGCGAAAGACAGACGGCCCGCCGGCATCCTCCCCCGGCGGGCCGTTTTTCGTCTGGAACCTCACCCAAGCTTTGCAAGCGCTGCCATCGCAGCCTGCCTGGCTCGACTTTCATCAAGCCCCGGCACGGTGCCCAGGCGGGCAATCGCCAATGTCCCGAGTGTGTTGAGGCAATAGGCTGCCGTAAGCAGTTCCGGCCGCGGTGTATGCCCCGTAGTAGCGGCATATCCTTCGATCATTGCGTCGGCCATGCCGTCGCTCCGAGCATCGGAACTGGCGATGTCGTGAAGGTGGCGCAACTCGATCTCTGTGACCCCGCATTGGGCTTCGCCCAGGTCAATCAGCCCGATGGCACTGGTGGCCGGGGCCGCCGGGTCGGCAAAAAGCACGTTCCCGCCATTGATGTCGCCATGCAGAAAGGGATGCGGGTCGGCCCCCTGCAGGACCGCATCCACACGCTCACAATAGACCCTCATGTCCGGGACAATTTCGGAGATTTCCGACAGCCGCCGTGCGGTCAGGTCCGGCAGGCCGGCACCTTCGGGCACGAGGCTACCGCTTTGCTGATGAAATTGCCCTGCAGCCTCTCCGATACGCCGCATGATCGTAATCCGGTCATCGCGGCTCCGCGTGTCCGCAAGCAGGGCAGAGGCGGTCACTCCCGGCAGGCGGCCCATCCGTATCCACCCGCAGAAATCCTCAAGCGCCGGAGCGTCCGCATCGATCTCGCCAAAACCATGCAGCGCTGCGGTGGTCACCGGGCTCGTCAATCCGCGCAGGAGGTCGAGCGCTCTCACCTCGCCGAACAGGATGTCACGCCCGGACCCGATACCGCCGTGATGACGCACCAGCTTGAGGACGCTGCCATCGCCGAGATCAAAGACGTCTCCCCAAACACCGTGACCGATCCGCCGCCAGGGTGGGGCAGGCAGCCGGGCATTCGGCAGGCCCGCATGTATCGCTGTCTCGGTCACCATGGAAGAAGCCTAGGCGCGGTCAGGGGAAGAATGCCAGCACCGCATCCTGGTCTGCGACACCAAATGAAAACGGCCCGCCGGGTTTCCCCGGCGGGCCATCAGATCAGTGGGCAGTGCCCGCAGCCTTACTCGGCAGCGGAAACCTGCTTGAGGGCGTCCTTGTTGGTGCCGAAATTGATCGTCTGAAGGTACTTGATGCCTTCCTCAGCGATGTCGTCACCCACCATGTGGTCGCCTTCCGACTTCAGCTCGTCCATGTCCACATAGGTGGAGTAGAACGGCTTGGTACGGTCGGTGATGATGCCGGCCTTGAGCAGCGTCTTGATCAGCACACGGAAAATGTCGGTGCCGTTCTTCATGCGCTCGCGGCGGTCATCGTCGGTAAAGGCTTCCAGCATCTCGGCCTGAACCTGCTGCCAGTCGAGACCGAAGTCGGCGTAGATCACCTTCTTCTGTTCCGGGTTCACCAGGTTGAACAGCAGGGTCTGGAAGCATTCGGCCGCCCAGTCCTCGATGATGTGCTGCTCTTCTTCGGAAAGGTTCGGCACCGTGCGGTCGGCCCAGATCTTGCCGAACTTGTGGTGGAACGCTTCGTCGGTCATCACCAGCTGCGTGAGGCGGACAAGAAGCGGGTCCTTGGCGTTGGTGTAAAGCGCGGCGAACGCGCCCATGGCCAGGCCTTCCACAAGCATCTGCATGCCGACGACCTTCTTGTAGACTTCCGGCGCGTTGACGATGTCGACGAGCAGGTTCTTCAGCGTCTCACCGCACGGCAGCGGCGTACCCCAGCGCGCCTTCACATAGGCGGCGAATGCCGTCACGTGGCGGGCTTCTTCGCGGGTCTGGTTGGCGGCATATTCCTGCGCGCCCGGGTCACGGAGAATGTGGCAGAGCGAGGCAGAGAGGCCCAGCGCGCCGGCTTCACCGTGCAGAATGGCTGACAGCATCCAGCGGGCGGTTTCGTTGACGAAACGCACGCGGTCCTTTTCGGAGAGGTTCTGGAAGCTCGGCAGCTGCAGTTCCGGAACCATGTCCTCCGGAAGGATCATCTCGTTCTCGTAATCGAACGGTTCCGTGAAATCGATGTACTTGGTGTCCAGCGGATCCCAGAAATGGTCGTGGGTCGCGGAAATGATCTTGTCGAACGCTGTGGAGCGGGCGCCGTAGCGGTCCACTTCAATCATCGCCGCGAAATCGTCCGGGGCGCATGCGTCATAGGCGGCGTCATAGGTAATCTGGCGCGTCATGGCAGAGTTGTCTCCTCCAAGAAACCGCATATCGGCCCGGCCAATCGGGCAGCGCGGTCAAACAGCTCTATGTCAGTCCATCCGCGTAGGGAGGCGGGCTGGACAAGGCAAGGGGCATCGGGGCTTGCCGCCCTGACACCGCTCTTACTGACAAAAAGGTAGGTCTCTGTCAGCGGTCCCGCAAGCGAAAAGTGACGCCAGTGTCATCTTTCCTTATCAAAACCCTACACCCGCGACGTCAATCAGGCCTCGAACCGAGTGGAGCCGACTTCCCCCATGGGTTGTCTTGCGGGTGTAGGGTGGGGTGTTTGGTTAACCATGTTGCCGCACGAAAAATCCGCGCCTGTGCATATTTCTGGCAACGTTCCGGCAAATTTGCTCAGATTCATGTCAGGTTTTTGTACCACCCGCGACGTACCCGTGCTATCGGGGACGCTTGCGGGACGTATGGCCTGCGCCGCTTGCGTAAACCTTCCGGTTGAACGCGGCAGCGTTGGGGACGGGCGGCCCGGTCAAAAGAAGCCGGTAACAAACTGGTCGTTATAAGGAAGAAACCATTGGGGAGGGTGCACTGTGGATCTCACGATCCGAGTGCAGCCGGTCACCGGGGGGCGACGCGCTCTAGAAGACGCCCGGCTTATTGCCAGGGCGCTGAAGCGCAACAGTCGCAACATTAGGACCGGCATCAAAGCCTCTGACATTGGTGTGGTGGAAATCTGACGTGGCCGGGGCGCTGCACCCAGGGCCTGCGCTGCGTCAGCCGGGGATGATATCGCACTCTCGCCGGCCCGATCCGGGCGCAGGCGGATCATTCGCAACGAATGGTCAGGCGTCGAGAGCGCAGGCAATTTCCGGCTAAGGACATTGGTTTTGAGTTCACGGGGCTGCCGCGCCCGACCAAGCACGGCAACCTCATGTGGCGTGGAGTGAAACGGAAAAAACATGATCAAGCTGCTGGAAAATGTGCTGTTCAGCGCGAAGGCCATCATCCTGGCCGTCTTCGCGGTCATCACAATCTACTGTGCGTATTATGCCTTCCAGCTGCGGATGGACGCCGGCTTCGAGAAGCAGCTGCCCACCGGCCACGAATACATCCAGACCTTCCAGGATTACCGGGACCGGCTGTTTGGCTCCAACCGCGTGATCATCGTCCTCGCCCAGCGTGAAGGCACGATCTGGAACAAGGACTTCTTCACCCGCTACAAGGAAGTCACCGACGAGTTGTTCTACCTGCCCGGCGTTGACCGCCGCACGGTGACCTCGCTGTGGACGCCCAACACGCGCTATCTGGAAATCACCGAGGAAGGCATCAATGCCGACGACGTGATCCCCGGCACCGTGACCGTCAACAACATGGACGATGCGGCGCTGGCGCGGATCGAGAACAACGTGATCCGGGGCAACTTCCTCGGCCGTCTCGTCGCTGAAGATTCCACCGCCGCAATGGTGGTTGCCGAACTCCTCGACATCGACCCGCAGACCCAGCAGCGCCTCGACTATTTCGACCTCGCCGACCAGCTGGAAGAAAAGATCCGCGGCAAGTACGAGGACGATCAGTACACCATCCACATCATCGGCTTTGCCAAGCTGATTGGTGATATCGCCGACGGCGCTCAGACGGTGGTCATATTCTTCGCCATCGCCTTTGTGCTCACGGCCCTGTCGGTGTTCCTCTACGCCCAATCCTGGACGCTGACCTTCCTGGCGCTGTTCTGCTCCTTCACCTCGCTGATATGGCAGTTCGGCGTGCTGCATATCCTCGGCTACGGCCTTGATCCTTTGGCCATCCTGGTGCCGTTCCTTGTCTTCGCCATCGGCGTGAGTCACGGCGTGCAGCAGATCAACCTGATCACCAAGGAAATCACGGCAGGGTCCAGCGGCGAGGAAGCGGCGCGCGCCAGCTTCCGCCTGCTGTTCATCCCTGGCTCCATGGCGCTGATCACCGACCTCGTCGGCTTCGGCACCCTGATCCTGATCCCGATCGGCATGATCCAGGAACTGGCGGTCACCGCCTCCATCGGTGTGGCGCTCAAGATTGTCACCAACCTGGTGATGCTGCCGCTGCTGGCGTCCTACTTCTCCTTCGACGAGAAGTTCGTGGACCGGGCCAACGCAGCGCGCGATTTCCGTATCCGGATGATGACCCATGTGGGCAAGCTCGCTGAACCGCGCGTTGCCATCATGATCTTCGCCGGCAGTGTTGTGCTCTTCGGTCTCGCCGTGTGGCAGAGCCTTGGCCGCCACGTGGGTGACCTGCATGCAGGCGCCCCGGAACTGCGTACCGAAGCGCGCTACAATGAGGACAGCCGCTTCGTGGTCGACAAGTTCGCCCTCGGCCTCAACCTGTTGACGGTGGTCAACGAGACCCCGTCTGAGGCCTGTATCGACCACAATGTCATGAACTATCTCGCCCGCTTCTCCTGGTACATGCAGAACCGGGAAGGCGTTGCCGCGGTGATCTCGCTGCCGACTGCTGCCAAGGGCTCATCAGCCGGCTGGAACGAGGGCAACCTCAAATATCAGACCCTGCCGCGCAATAAGTTTGCCCTCGTGCAGGCTGTGGGGCCTGTGCCCACCTCGTCAGGTCTTCTTGATGTGGATTGCACCACCCTGCCGCTTCAGATCTTCACCGACGACGCAAAGGCCACCACGATTGAAAGCGTGATCGCCGGTGTGAAGACGTGGCGTGCGGCCTATCCCTATGTCGATCCGGACGGCAACGTCTTCGTCGACCAGTGGGGCAACCGATACCAGACCGAAGACGAAGCCCGCGCGGCCGTCAGCGAGCGTCTTGCTGCTGATGCCGAGAAGGCTGCTGCTTCCGAAGATGGTGACGCGTCCGCCGCCAAGGCTGATCCGGACGACTACTTCCGCAACATCGTCAATGTCCGCCTTGCCTCCGGCAATGTGGGCGTGCAGGCGGCCACCAACGAAGAGATCGAAACGGCCGAACTGCCGATGATGCTCTACGTCTATGTGACCATCATCCTGCTGGTGTATCTCACCTACCGCGACTGGCGGGCCACGATCTGCTGCTGTGTGCCGCTGACCCTGGCAACCTTCCTGGGCTACTGGTTCATGAAGGAGCTGGAAATCGGCCTCAAGGTGTCCACCCTGCCGGTGATGGTGCTGGCTGTTGGCCTCGGCGTGGACTACGCCTTCTATATCTACAACCGTCTCCAGTTCCACCTGTCCGAAGGCCTCAACATCACCGACAGCTTCAAGCAGTCGATGTTCGAGACGGGCATGGCCGTTGTGTTCACCGCCATCACCCTGGCTGTGGGCGTCAGCACCTGGACCTTCTCGCCGCTCAAGTTCCAGGCGGATATGGGCCTGCTGCTGACCTTCATGTTCATGACCAACATGATCATGTCGATCACCGTGCTGCCGGCCATCGCCGTGGTGCTGGACATGGTGTTCCCGCGCCGTGCCCCGGTGAAGGCCGCGTCGGGCATCCTGGCCCATTAGGCGGAATAATCACGAGACGGGAGTGCAGCTGTCACACAAGGCTGCTGCACTCCCGGACTTACCGGACCGATACAAGAGCCGGATTGCTCGCTAGAGGAAACAAACCATGCTGGATCGAATTGTTGCTTTTCTTGATCAGCGCAAGGCGCCGGACGGCGAAAGTGCTGATCCGTTCTCCGTCAAGCAGGTCGCTGCCGCGGCACTGATGGTCGAAGGTGCCCGCCTTGACCGTGACTTCGACGAGAGCGAACGCGCTGCCATGGAGCGCATTGTGGCAGAGCGCTTCGGCCTTGCCGCCGATGACGCTCAAACGCTGATCGACATTGCCGCCGCCCGCCAGAAGGCCAATTACTCCGATTGGCAGTTCACCGAAGCGGTGAAGAAGAACTTCTCCGCTCAGGAGCAGATCGACATCCTTTCCATGATGTGGGAAGTGGCCTATGCGGACGGTGAGTTGCACCGTTTCGAAGTCCATCAGATCAAGAGCGTCGCCCGCCAGCTCGGCCTCGGCGATGCAGAACTCGAAAAGGCCCGTGCCGACGCACAGACCCGCCTCGGCATCAGCAAATAGGCTCCTGCCGACCTCAACAACAAAAGCCCCGGCGCATGCGCCGGGGCTTCTTTGTTGCACCACCTATTGCAGCACTGCCTAGCGGAGCGAAAAGCCAACCGCCTTTTCCAGGTCGCTGATGGCCTGTTCGGCGCTGGTTACCTTGATGGCCGCCATGCCCTGCTCATGCGCTGCCTTGCAGTTGATTCCCAGGTCATCGAGATAGACCGCGTCCGGCCCCTCAATCCCGAGCGCCTCGAGTGCCATCTGGTAGATGCGCGGATGCGGCTTGCGCACGCCGGCCTTGCTCGATTCGATGATGTGCTCGAACTCATCCATGATCGATTTCACGGCCAGCGCCTTTTCATGGGTCGTGGCCATGCCCGCGCCTTCCCCGGCGGACACATTGTTGGTGATGCACGCAACCCGCAGCCCGTTTTCCTTTACAAGCTTCAGAGCCCGCACCATTTCCGGTCGCACATCACCTGACAGCAGCGCAATCACGTCACGGCCACGCACCTCGTGACCCAGCGCGCGCGCTTCCTCGGCAAACAGCTCGTCGAATTCGTCCATGCTGACATCCGAGCGCTCGAACTTTGCCCAGGCATTGTCCAGGTGATTTGTGGAATTGATCTTGCGGATGAAATCCTCCGGCAGACCCTTCTCCCGCTCAAAGCGCGCGAATGCCTCGAAGGGGCTCGTCGTGAAAACCCCACCGAAATCCCAGATAACTGCCTTGACCATATGTGCGTCAGCCTTCCTGTTGCGTTTTCCCGCCCCACAGCCGCACCACATCCACCATGGCGGTGGTAAGAGTTCTCAGCTCCTCTGGTGAAATCACCAGCGGCGGGGTTGTATAAATGATGTAATTGTAGGGTCGCACCCAGACGCCGCGCCGGATGAACTCGGCCTTCATCCAGCCATGGTCCGAATGCGGATCAAGCTCGATGACACCGATGGCACCCAGCACGCGCACGTCGCGCACGCCTGGAAGATGCCGCGCCGGCTCCAGCTCAGCGGCCAGCTGCGTGGCAATTCTGTCGGCGCGCGGGCCCGGCGGGTCCTGTTCGAACAGGTCCAGCGCCGCATTGGCGGCCGCACATCCCATCGCGTTACCCATATAGGTCGGCCCGTGCATCAGCGCGGTGGAGGCGCTGTCCGACAGGAAGGCGTCGAAGACATGCTGCCGCGCAATGGTGGCTGCCAGCGGCAGCGTCCCGCCGGTCAGCGCCTTGGACAGCGTCATGATGTCCGGCACGATCCCCGCCTGGTCACAGGCAAACAGTGAGCCCGTACGCCCGAAGCCGGTGAAGATCTCATCGACGATCAGCAGCACACCATGCCTGTCGCATGCCTCGCGGATGAAACGCAGCGTCTCCGCGGAGTGAAACAGCATTCCGCCGGCGCCCTGTACGAGAGGTTCAGTCACCACCGCCGCGATGTCGCCCTTGCGCTCCGCCAGCAAGTCGTCGAAAGCCTGCCGCGCCGCCTCGCTAGTCGGGAGATCCGTGAGGATCTGCTCTGCCAGCAGACCGGCGAAAAGCGAATGCATGCCCTCTTCCGGGTCGCATACCGACATGGTGGCGAATGTGTCGCCGTGATAGCCACCGGTGAAGCTCACGAAGCGGGAGTGCCCGCGCTCGCCTTTGTTGATCCAATACTGCACCGCCATTTTCATGGCGATCTCGACGGAGACCGAGCCGGATTCAGAAAAGAACACGCGTGTGAGGTCGCCCGGGGTGAGGGCCGCCAGCCGCGTCGCAAGCCGGTAGGCCGGCTCATGGGCCAGGCCGCCAAACATGACGTGGGGCATGGTTTCAAGCTGTTGCTGCACAGCCTGGCGAATATGCGGATGGTTGTAGCCATGCGCTGCCGTCCACCAGGACGCAACGCCATCCACCAGCTCGCGGCCATCCGCCATGATCAGCCGGCACCCCTCCGTGCGCGCGATAGGCGCAGGGAGTGCAGCATCTTGCATCTGGGTGTAGGGCAACCAGATATGGTCAAACCCCTGGCGCAGCCAGTCGGGCGGGGTGAAGGGGGTATCTGCCATGCATCTGCCGGGAACAACTTGAGGCGGGTGAAGCGCCAGAGCATAGTGGCCCGCACGCACATCACAAGTGCTGCAACCGGCCTGCGTCACGTTGGGCGCAGAGCTGAAAAGACCGTACAACGAGAAGGGAGAGATATCCCCGCATGCCCAGCCTCAACCAATTTGCCAGCCGCAAGCTTGCCGAGCTGGAAACACGCGGCCAGCGCCGTGAGCTGGTGGATACGGGCCGCGGCATGGCAGGGCGTGCCACGCGCGATGGGCGCGACGTCATCTCCTTCTGCTGCAATGATTATCTCAACCTCTCCCAGCACCCGCAGGTAAAAGCGGCCGCCGCTGAAGCGCTTGAAACCTATGGCGCAGGCACCGGCGCCTCGCGCCTTGTCACCGGCAACAATCCGCTTTTCGCCGAGCTTGAAGCGCGCCTTGCCCGCATCAAGGGCGCGGAAGCAGCACTCATCTTCGGGTCCGGCTATCTGGCCAACACCGGCATCATTCCCAGCCTCCTTGGCGAAGGCGACATCATTTTCGCTGACGAGTTGAGCCACGCCTGCATCATTTCCGGCGCCCGCATGTCGCGCGCCCGCGTGATCATCTTCAGGCACAACGACATGGCCCATCTTCGCAGCCTCCTGGCCGCGCACCGGGCAGAGGGTGCCAATGCTCTCGTGGTCACAGATGGTGTGTTTTCCATGGATGGGGATCTGGCACCGTTGCCGGAGATGACCGCACTGGCGGAAGCGCACGACGCCTGGCTGATGACTGATGATGCCCACGGGCTCGGTGTCATCGGTGGCGGCCGGGGATCTTCCTTCGCCTTCGGCCCGCAGAAGATGAATGTCCCCTTGCAGATGGGCACGCTCTCAAAAGCTGTCGGCGGCTACGGCGGGTATCTCTGCGCGGATCAGCCGGTCATCGATCTTCTGAAGAGCCGTGCACGCACGCTTGTCTATTCAACGGGCCTGCCGCCGGCCAGCGTGGCAGCTGCCCTCGCTGCGCTGGATGTAATCGAGGCTGAGCCCGAGCGGGTGGTGCGTCCGGTGGCCAATGCCACGCAGTTCTGCCGGGAGGTGGGCCTGCCGACGCCTGAGAGCCCCATTGTGCCCGTCATCATCGGTGAAGAGACCAGGGCGCTCGACGCCTCGCGCCTGTTGCTGGACGAAGGCTATCTCGTCACCGCCATTCGTCCGCCGACGGTACCGCCGGGCACCGCGCGTCTGCGCCTCACCTTCATGGCCGAACACAACCCGGCCGATATCACTCGTCTGGCGTCACTCGTCCGTGACCGGATCATAAAACGGCCTGCCGCATGACCGCCCTGTCCCTTTTTGTCACCGCTTCCGGCACCGAGATCGGCAAGACCTACGTGTCCACCGGCCTCATCCGTGCGCTGCGCGCCCGGGGCCGTGAGGTGATGGCCCTTAAGCCGCTCATCACCGATTTCACCGACGAGACAGCTCCGACAAGTGATACGGCGCTGATGCTCGAGGCACTGGGGCGGGAGGTGACCGGCGAGGCTATGGCCGAACTGTCACCGTGGCGATACGTGGCGGCGCTCGCACCTGACATGGCCGCCGCACGCGAGGGCAAGGCCGTGCCCTATGACGAGGTGATCGCTTTCTGCGCTCGCCACCGTGATGCGGCAGGGGATGGAACGGTGCTGATTGTCGAAGGCGCAGGCGGTGTGCTGGTGCCGGTGGATGGCACCCACACTATGCGCGACTTCATGAAAGACCTTGCCGCCACGCCTATCCTTGTTGTGGGCAGTTATCTGGGCACCATCAGTCACACACTTACGGCGCTTGAGGCGCTTCAGTCGCGCGGTCTTGATCCGCTGGCCATCATGGTCAGCGAGACGCCCGATGCGGGCATCCCCCTTCAGGACACCTGCGACGCCATCCGCCGCTTCACCGGCGACGTGCCAGTGATCGCCGTGCCGCGCGATGACCAGGATGCCTTTGCCAGGCTCGCTGATCTGGTGCCAGCCTGAGCCGCACCTGCAACACCTGACGAAGCGCAAAGAAAAGGCGGATCAACCTGCAAGTTGATCCGCCTGATTTCTTACTCGTCAGCTAGTCGCCGTAAATACGCAGGCGCCTAGTGGTGGGGGTGGGCCTTGTAGAAGGCCATGCGGCGAGAAAACGAACGTTCGTCCTCACGAGTGTGACCGCTAAACACACGGCGGTCTTCGCGCTGCTCCCTCCGGGGTACGAGCCCGAAAGAGAGCCAGAACACCATATTCCTGGTCATGATCGACTCTCCATTCTTTCAGGTCTTGATGCTTCGCCGCCAATCGGCGATGTCATAAAACCGTAATGTGCATCCTATATACGCACGGGGTGCGCAATTGTCAATGGAGTTGCGCACACAGTGCGCAAACAAGGTGTTCGCGGTCGCGACCGCAGAATCTGGATGACAATGGAAGCCAAAGATTTCAAGCGGTGGCGCAAGTCATTGGGCATGTCGCAAAAAGACGCAGCAAAAGCACTTGGGCTAAAGCCCAGAATAATTCAGTACTATGAGAAAGGTGAGAGGGACGGGGAGTCCGTTAAAGTCCCGCGTTCCATTAGGCTGGCGTGTTATGCGCTCGCCCATGGCATTACCGACTACCATGGGCCAAGGCCAGAAGAAGAAAGTTAACAAAGTTAATCAAGACATGGGGTGTCACAAACCCCTGAAAAAAGTCACTTCACACAGTCGAGAAGTGGCCCCAACTGGCCAATCCGGCGCTCTACAATACCCGCCTGGCGCACAACATGGCCTGTGGAGGCGGTGGCGTGGAGCTCTCTCGGGTTCGGCAGGATGACCGCCAGCCGCGCCGCCTCGCGCTGGGTCAGCTCGCCGGCGCTGACGCCGAAATGGTGCTGAGCAGCAGCTTCGATGCCGAAGACACCGGGCCCCCATTCCGCGATGTTGAGATAGACCTCCAGAATGCGCTTCTTTGGCCAGAACAACTCGATCAGCGTCGCCACATAGAGTTCCAGGCCCTTCCGGATATAGCTGCGCTGCGGCCACAGCATCAGATTCCGCGCGGTCTGCATCGTGATTGTGCTGGCGCCGCCCTTGCCCGCGCCCTTCACTTCTGCGTCCATCGCTGCCTTGAGCGCCGGCCAATCAACGCCCGAATGGGTGCAGAAACTGTTGTCTTCCGACGCCAGAACCGCAGCCCTCACGCTTGGGGCGATGTCCTCGAGCGGCACCCAGTCGCGCCGCACGCCATCACCTTCGAAGAAGCGGATGACCATAACGCTTGTGAGCGGCGGCGGCACCACGCGATAGATCAGTGTTAGCCCCACGGGCAGGACAATGAACATGGTCACCAGCCCGGTGGCTAACCATTCAACGACGCTCAGCCGTCCCCGCCGCAATCGGGAAAAGAACCCCCGCGCTTCACGCCGCAAGACGTGACGGAGCTTGTGATGGGATGAAGCCAAGGGAGATTTCCTGACGCGCTGAGACACTCGATTGTCTGCACTCTAACCGCAAAGATGGAAAGATTTTGCAGTCAGGTGCGGGCAAACGAAAAACCGGGGCCTGCAGCGTGCAGACCCCGGTTCATGCTGTCCCGAAGTGTTCCGGTAATCAGGCGGCGTTGAGCTGGCGGAGGAAGTCCTCCACGTCGTTGCGCAACTGCACGGCATGTTCCGACAGCTGCCCGGCAGCTGACATAACTTCCTGCGCGGATGCACCGGTCTCGCTCACCGATGAAGACACACCGGAGATATTGGACGACACTTCCTGGGTGCCTGCCGCGGCTTCCTGCACGTTGCGGGCAATCTCCTGAGTGGCGCTGCCCTGCTGGTCCACCGCACTGGCGATCGCCGTCGAGATCGTGGAGATCTCATCGATGGTGGACTGGATCGAGGCGATGGCTTCCACGGCACTCGATGTCACGTCCTGAATGGCCGTGATCTGGGTGCCGATGTCTTCCGTCGCCTTGGCCGTCTGGGTGGCGAGTGCCTTCACTTCTGACGCAACGACCGCAAAGCCCTTGCCCGCCTCACCGGCGCGCGCGGCCTCGATGGTGGCATTGAGTGCAAGCAGGTTGGTCTGGCTGGCAATATCGGTGATGAGGCTCACCACGTCGCCAATACGGCCGGCGGCCTCTGCAAGGCTCTGCACCGTCTCGTTGGTGCGGGTGGCTTCCGCCACGGCGCGCCCGGCAATCTGGGACGACTGGGCGACCTGGCGTCCAATCTCCTGAACCGAGCTGGCCAGCTCCTCGGCCGCTCCGGCCACCGTTTGCACATTGGTCGAGGCTTCCTCGGATGCCGATGCCACGGTGGCAGAACGCGTGGAGGCTTCCTCAGCCGTGCCGGTCATGCTGCGGGCAGTCGAGTCCAGTTCCGTGGAGGCCGCGGCCACAACGTCGACCACATTCTTCACCTTCTCGGCGATTGCGATCTGCGAGGTGACGACGCTCCAGCTCACCATCGGTCCGGCATAGCTGCCGTCCGAGTTGTGAATTGCCGACACGTTCAGTTCGAGTTTCTCCGGCCCGACCTGGATCAGGGCCTTGTGCGGCAGATTGGACGGGTCGGCCAGCATCGTGCGCTGGTGGACCGGGTTCTTGTGGAACACGTCGATGCAGGCGCCTTCGAGTTCATCAGCCGTGATCGGCAGATGTTCTTCGATGGAGCGCAGGGTCTCCAGGCTGGTCTTGTTGATGTAGTTGATCCGGAAGTCCTCCGGGTCGCACATCATGACATTGATCGGCATCACATCGACCATCTGGCGCAGCTTGCGTGCCTGGCTCAAGGTAGAGGCGATTTGCGCAATGGCGTGCCAGGTGCTGCCCAGTTCGCCTTCGGCTGCCCCCTCGGGCAGGCGCACGGGCGTATTGGCGGCCATGATGGCGAGGGCCTGTTCAACAGTCTTGGCCGTCGTGTCGTCTGACTCAGCCGCCTCTGGCGCAGGACCATTCCGGCGCTTGGCGGTTTCTTTTACGCGATCCATGAATCCCATGATTCTCCCCTCTCATGCGGTGGCCGCTCCGAAAGCAGACGCATGAGACACCCAAGACTCTAAAAATATCGTAAAAGTTGAAGCATTGGAGAAACACTCGCAAAAGGCGTGAAAACTGTTTGGAAACTCGCAGATTTCCGAGTGTTTTGGCGCTAATGCTGGAAAGCATGTAATAGCGGTCGGCTTTTACTTCTTCAGCGATCCCAGAATGCCGCGAATGAGTTCGCGCCCCAGCGTGCGGCCGACCTGTCGCACCATGGATTTGATGAAGGCCTCGGTCGCACCTTGTCGGCGGGAGGTCCGGGGCCGCATCCGCGCTTCGGCCTTCTCTCGTGCCTTTCGCTCCTTTTCCGCCTGTGCGGCCTTCTCGGCGGCATCGCGCTCCGCCTCGATCTGCTTGCGGCGCACTTTCAGCACTTCGAAAGCGGATTCCCGGTCAACCGCCATGTCATAGGACGTACCTACCGGGCTGGCCTGCATCACGGCCTTGCGCTCTTCCGGCGTTGCCGGACCCAGCCGCGACTTGGGAGGGCGGATGAGGGTGCGCTGGACGATGCCCGGCACGCCCTTCTTGCCGAGGGTTGATGTCAGCGCTTCGCCGACCCCGAGTTCGGTGATCACCTTCCTGGTATTCAGCTCCGGGTTCTCCCGGAAGGTCTCCGCCGCCACGCGCACGGCCTTCTGGTCGCGTGGGGTAAACGCGCGCAGCGCGTGCTGGACGCGGTTGCCGAGCTGGCCCAGCACCTCATCAGGCACGTCGAGCGGGTTCTGCGTCACAAAATAGATGCCCACGCCCTTGGAGCGGATCAGCTTCACCACCTGTGCAATGCGATCCACCAGATGCTTGGGGGCATCATCGAACAGCAGATGCGCTTCGTCGAAGAAGAACACGAGCTTGGGCTTGTCCGGGTCACCGACTTCCGGCAGTTCCTCGAACAACTCCGACATCAGCCACAGCATGAAGGTGGCGTAGAGCTGTGGCGCCCGCACCAATATATCGGCTGCCAGAATGTTTACCTGTCCACGCCCGTCATAGGTGAGCCGCATCAGGTCCTGCAGCTTCAATGCCGGTTCACCAAAGAACTTGTCCCCGCCCTGGGTTTCCAGCGTCAGGAGCCTGCGCTGGATGGCACCAATGGATGCCGCCGTCACATTGCCGTAGCGCGCCGAAATCTCTTTGGCGTTCTCCGACATGAAGACAAGCATCTCGCGCAGGTCCTTCAGGTCGAGCAGCAGGAGCCCATCCTCGTCTGCCAGCCGGAAGGCGATTGTCAGCACGCCTTCCTGCGTATCGTTGAGACCAAGCTGGCGCGACAGCAGGATCGGGCCCATCTCCGAAATCGTGGTGCGGACCGGGTGCCCCTGTTCGCCGAACACGTCCCAGAAAACGACCGGATAGCGGGTGTAGTGATAGTCTTCGAGGCCTATCGTCCGGGCGCGTTCTTCCAGGAAGTCTTTCTCCACGCCGGATTGGGACATGCCGGACAGATCGCCTTTGATGTCCGCCATGAAGACGGGGACACCCGCTTCGGAGAAGCCTTCCGCCAGGATCTGCAGCGACACCGTCTTGCCCGTGCCCGTCGCTCCGGCGATCAGCCCGTGCCGGTTGGCGAGCTTGAGCGAGAGATGCTGGTCAACCGCGCCACGGCCAATGAATATCTGTTCTGTCATGTGATTGGCCGTATACGGAGGATCAGTCCTTGAGGAAGTCGCGGGCGAGGGGGAGGAACTCTTCCAGCTTGTCATGGTGCACCCAGTGACCCGCGCCGTCGATATTGACAGACGTAGCATTCTGGAATGCTTCGATCCGGCCGTCCTTCACCGGGTCGGACGCCCAGCTCTCCGTGCCGCGCACCAGCATCACCGGTGATGTGATGCGGCCCCACAGCGCGCGGGTTTCCTCGGCCGGCCACTGGTCCGGCGGGAAGGCCCGCACATAATTGTCGAACTTCCAGGACCAGGTGCCATCCTCATTCTGGTTCATGCCGTGTTCGGTCAGATGCCGCGCCCGTTCGGGACTTAGATGCGGGTTTTCTTCCTGCATGCGCTTGAACGCAGCATCCAGGCTCTCGTAGCGCCGTGGCATGCGTGACGAGAGTTTGCGCATCTGGTCAACCCAGCCTGACAACCGTTCATGGGGCGCTGTCTCCGCTCGTTCCGCCAGCATCTTGGGCGACGGGCCAAGCCCCTCAATGGCAATCAGCTTTTGCACCGTATCCGGATAAACACCCGCATAGCGAAGGGAGATGGCCCCGCCGAACGAATGGGCGAGAATCTTCAGCGGCGCCAGGTCCAGCTGATGGATAAGCTGGGCGATGTCATAGACGTAGTCATTGATCATGTAGGTGCCGCCGACCATCCACTGGCTGTCGCCGTGGCCGCGCAGGTCAGGTGCGATGATGTGATAGTCGTCGCGCAGGGCCTCGGCCACCCAGTCCCAGTTGCGGCAATGGTCACGCCCGCCATGCACGAGCAGCAGCGGAGGCGCGTCCGGGTTGCCCCAATCCACGTAATGAAGTCTCAGGCGCTGCGAGAAATAGGTCCGGGAAGCCGGGCCGATGAAGCTGGTCGGTGATTTTGTCATGGTGCGCAGTTTATCCGCACCCGCGCCGGAAAGGGAGGCTTCAAAGGCGCGTGCTGCGCTGCGGAATCGAACAGGTCATTAGTGGCTGCGGCGTGCGCCGTGCCTGCGTCAACCCGCGACCTGCCTAGGTGACCGCGTCACTGCTTTTGATCGGAATGGGCTCCTGTTTAAAGCAGGAGGCTTAACAATGATTGAATGCATGACATTCACAACCGCAGGTGAATTCGGGGATGCATTGGTGGACTACCACCGCATGCGCTACCGGCTCTTCATAGAACGTGAAGGCTGGAACATTCCGCATTTCGACAACCTGGAATATGACCAGTTCGACACCCCGGCGACCGTCTATCTGATCAAGCGGCGGCCGGAGACGGGGGAAGTGATGGGGGGCATGCGCCTCATTCCCACCACTCAGCCGTACCTGGCCGAGCATGTCTGGCCGGATCTCATCCAGACCCGGCCGATTCCCAAGGATCCCAAGGTCTGGGAAGGCACGCGCATGAGCGCCGCCCCGGAACTGTCGGTGGATGAGCGCCGTCAGACCCTGGGTGAGCTGGGGGCTGCTTTCGCGGAGTTCCTTATTGGTGTTGGCGCCAACCGGGTCATCTTCGAGATGCCGCCGAAGCTGCTGGAATTCCAGTCCCGCAACAATCCGGAGTTTGTCGAGATGCTGGGGGAACCCATCACGCTCGACGATGGCACGCTGCTGGTCGGCGGCTGGGTTCATATCAACGAAACGACGCTGGCGGCGTATCGCATGGGTGCCGGAGTGGAGGGCAATATTATCCGTTATCCGGAAGCAGCCTTCCCCTACGAACGCGCCGCCTGACGGATATTCGTCCAAGGGCGCACCGCGCATGACAAAGGCCTGGATGGTCACACCCATCCGGGCCTTTTGCGTGTCCGGCCCGCTGTCTCGTGTCGAAGCCGGGTGATTTTCGGTGATTTGTTCACGACTGGTTGTGGAAATCTCAAAGAGACTCTCTTACCCATTGGTACCTGGCAGGGCGCGCATGCCGGGTCCCGCCGGGAAGGGAGCGCCCATGCGGGGGCCTCCGGACAGACAGGAAGTGGATCCCTGGATGCTCGACGAACGCACCAAGAGCCTGTATCGGCAATGGCTGATCGATACCACGCCCGCCCCCTGGGGCGTGGCCCACGACCGGGAGACCGGCACCTACAAGATTGTCGCCCGGGATGCGGAAGGCCGCCCGCGGCTGGATCAGCGCGGTGTGCAGATCGTCATCGCAGAGGGGCTGACCCGGTCCAACGCCGCCATGATCGTGCAGTTGCGGACCCTGCTCGACGAAGATGAGAGCCCGCGCAAGGTGGTGAGCCTCTTTTAGCGGTACGGACCTGAAGCGGCACATGTCAGGCGTCGTTGACACCTGACTTGAGGCGGGACTCCCGTTCTGCCCAGCCGAAAATGCCCTTCGACATGAGCGACAGCTCAGCGTGCCGTCGCGCCCCGTAAATATCGGCCCGGGCGGCATGGGCATCCCGGTTTTCCGGTTCGGCCAGGGCCGCCGCTTCGGCAAGGTGGCACGCGAGCCGCATGTCTTCCTCCGTCCCGGCTTCCGCCAGCATGCGCGCCCGCGCAATGACCGGCCCGACGCCGCCAGCCAATTGCACCATCTCCTGTGCTACACGCGCATCCGGCGCGGGCTTGAGACGCGCAGGATTGCCGTCATACCAGCCGCCATAAAGCCGCCAGACATTGTGCAGGATGAATTCCGGCTCATCATAGACGGGCTTGAGGTAGGGCTTGTCCATGAAATGCGACGGCAGCTTCACCCCGTGCAGGATGTCATCAAAGCGCGCGCCGTTATTCATCATCTCCAGCGATTGGCTCACCAGCGTTTCAAGCGCCGTGGCGATAGTGTCCAGTACCTCGGCGATGCGCGCCTTGCCTTCGATTGGCAGGCCGTGCGCCGGCAGCAGCAGCTCCGGCTCCTTTGCTGCCATGTCGCGCAGCGCCTTGGCCCATTCAAGCGGATAGCGCTGAACCTTCTGGGGGTTGCCGGCATTGGGAAACACCCAGGTGACGAAGTCACCGGAACAGATGGCCTTGTGTTCGGGAATCCACGCCCACAGATGGTCATCCGTCTCGCCGATGGCGTGATTGAGCTGGAAGGTCAGGTCACCGGCCCGCAGGCTCATCGCCTCGCGAAAGGTCGTGTCCGGATCAACCCAGGGGTCGGGGCCGAACCGGCGCGGTGCCGGCGGGCCGTCCTTGTTGTCCGCTCCCGCGCCCATGCGGAGTTCGGTTGCCGGGGCGAACTGCCGGGCATTGATGGTGAAATTGTAGCCGTTGGTTAGCTCATAGCGGCGGAAGCGCGGGCTCACATTCTCATGGGCCACCACCTTGGGCCGTGTATGACCTCGCTCGCAAGCTTCGCAGAGGATCGCGCCTGTACCGCCCACATGGTCCGCGTGACCATGCGTGTAGCACACATGGGTCACCGGTTCGTCCGTCCAGCGGCGCAATGACGTCAGCACGCCGCCTGCGAAGGCTTCGAGGCTGGTATCGAACAGCACCAGCCCGTCACCGGACCGGAATGCAACCACATGCGAGAAAGCCTCGATCAGGGCAACGCCGTCACCAACCTCCGACAATTCCGTGGACGGCCGGTTGATCAGCCCGGCGCCCTCATAGACCCCGTTGTCGATGTAATGCGCGGCCCGCGCCAGAATGTCGGCCATGGTCGATCCGTCCCTGATGTCATGTCCGCCGAAAAGGGGCGGCCTGTTTCTGTGCGCATCGCAGCTGGGGCAATACGATTTATTAGAAACTATCATTAATCAGGGGTGGGGAGGCAAGTCATGCCCGAGGCGGTGGGGCCTTGATCGCTTGGCTATCAGGCGCCTGGCCCTCGAGTACCGCGGCAATGCCGATGGACGCGTGGTGCATCACGGCTTCCTCGTCTGTGAAGCCGTTCTCGAACAGCATTTCGATCACGCTGTAGAACATGTCCGTCGCCACCCGCGCGCGGATGGCGAGGTCACCTGGAGGTACGCCCGGCAGCAACGGCGCGATGTTGCGCGCCACCATGGCTGCAACAGATGCATGGGAGTGAAGCCGCACGCTCCGCAATTCGGGCAGGGCGCGCATCAGCACCATGATCTGCAATCCGGCGGGAAAGGTGCGCGTGGCGGCCACATGGCCGTGCATCAGCGCTGCAATGATCTCGCGCGGGGTTGCGCTGCGCTGGTTGGCTGCCGCGAGTGACGGCGCCACAAGGTCATTCTGTGCAGCCATCAGTCGATCACACAGCACCAGCATCACGGCATGTTTGTCCGTGAAGTAGCGATAGAAGGCTGGCGGAGTAACGCCTGCCGCACGCGCGATGGCATTCGAATTCAGGGCTTCGAAGCCGCCCTCCGCAAGGATCGTCTGGGCTGCGTCGAGAAGCTTTTCATATGTCTGCTTCGCCCGCGCCTGCAATGGCGGCGAGTGGCGTGACGTATCGGGCATAGGCCTCCGGGGCTTATCATGCCGTGGCCCGATGCAGCTTCATCCTCGCAGGTCAGACAGCACCGCATCGGCTGTTTCCACAGTATACTGAATGTCATCTTGTGTCATCGCCGCACTGATGAACATATTGTGGAAGGGGTGGAAGTAGACACCGCGCTGAAGCATGCCGTTGCAGAAAGCTTCACCAAGTTTGTAGTCCACCTGTCCTTCCTCTCCATCAAACATGATGAGCGGCATCTGAGACGGTCCCGTCTGGCGAATGCCTATATTGTGGGTGCGGCCGACTTCGGCCAGGCCCTGGCGCAGGGCATCACCAAGCGCGATGGTGGTCTCGAGATAGTCGCTGGTGCGGATGATCTCGAGCGTCTTGAGGGAGGCGGCCATGGCGGCGGCGGCAAACCAGAACGATCCGGTGACATAAAGCTGCTCGGCTGCCGCCCGGGCGCGATCGGATCCGAGCAGACACGACAGCGGATGGCCGTTGGCAATTGCCTTGCCCCAGCTTGAAAGGTCCGGTGCCAAACCGATGGCCTGCCAGCTGCAGTCGCGCGCCATGCGGAAGCCGGCCCGGATATCATCCACGATCAGCAGCGCGTCCTTCGTGTCACAGATGCGCCGTGCGGCTTCCGCATAGGCCGGGTCCGGAAGCTCCTGGTCCACGAAGACATCGTGCTTGAAGGGAGAGGCGAAGATGCCCGCGAGATTATCTCCGGCTTCGGCCGCCGCCGCCTCGAGGCTCGCCACGTCATTATAGGTGTAGTGTATGAAATGCGCCCGGTCTTCCGGCGTTGTGCCCGCCGGCGCCGGGGTGCACCAGGTAGAGGCGCCATGATAGGCGCCCTGGGCCATCAGCACCTTGCGCTTGCCCCGATGCGCCCGCGCCGTCATCAGCGCCATGGTGGTCGCATCCGTACCGTTCTTGCAGAACAATGCCCAGTCCGCATGGCCCACCTGGCCGCAGAAGGCTTCCGCCAGCTCGACCATGCAGGCGCTCGGCCCGGTGGCCGCATCGATCTTCCGGAGCTGGTCGATATAGGCGGCGTCAATCTCCTCATGCCGGTAGCCCAGGAGGTTGGGGCCATAACCGCACATGAAATCTACGTAGCGTTTGCCGTCCACATCCCACAGATAGGCCCCTTTAGCCTCGGCAAAGAATTGCGGTGCGGCGGCAGGCAACATGCCGACCGACTGATGGCCGTACATGCCGTTGGGGATTACCTTCTGCGCCCGGGCGCGAAGGGCTGTGTCGGCAGGGCCGGTGGCAGGTGCTGCACTCATTGGTCAGGCTCCTTCGCTGGACGATGCGGCATCGACCGTACATTGCAGAAAAATAGCAATTACTATAATTGTGAAATCGACCACTGCAAGCAGGGGTCGACATCGGGGAACACGCACAATGACCGACCTCACCTGCATCGGCCTCACCACGCTCGACATCCTGGCGCGCGCGATCGATGCGCTGCCCGACGGGGAAACCACAAACCTGATCGAGGAAATTGCCCTTGCGCCGGCGGGCACAGCCGGCGGTGCGGCGGTGGTTGCAGCCCGGCTGGGGCTGGATACGTCGCTGGCCACGGTCATTGGTGAGGACGTGAATGGCGCGGTTCTGCGCATGCTGCTCGATCGTGAGAATGTGAACGCGGACTGTGTCAGCACCACTTCGGCCATGCCCACCTCCACGACCGTACTGGCCATCAATGCCAGGGGTGGCCGGCCCAATTTCCACATGCTCGGCGCCAGTATCCTGACCTCTTTCGCAGGGGATGTGATGACCCGCGCGCGCGGCAGCCGTTTTCTCCATTTTGCGGGCCTTGGCTTCCCGGAGCTGTCGACGCCGCAAGCCGTCGAGGCGCTGGCATCGATCCGCGCAGGCGGCGTGTTCACCACCTCCGATCTCATCATGCCGGATCCCAATGTGTTGGCACTGCTGGAGCAGACCCTGCCGCATACGGATCTCTTCATGCCCAGCGCCGCGGAAGTCGATGTTCTGGTGCCGGGCATGGGCCATGCGGAGGCTTTGGCTCATTTCGTCGCCATGGGTGCAGGAGCCTGTATCATCAAGCGGGGGGCGGAAGGTGTGCTTGGCCTGATAGACGGGACAGTGACGGCAATTCCGGCCCGCGCGATCGACGTCGTCGACACGACGAGCTGCGGCGACAGTTTCTGTGCCGGCACCATTGCCGGTCTGGCGCGTGGCATGGCGCTCGTCGATGCCGCGGCCTATGGCATCGCCACGGCCTCTCTGGTAGCTCAGGGGCTTGGGACGACGGGGCTGCTTGAGAATGCAGCCCAGGTTGATGCGCTCATGGAGACGGCAGCATGACGGCGGATGAATCGGTTCTGCGGCGCGAAATCGTCGCCGCCATGGTCGCGATGGATGAAAAGGGCCTCAATCACGGCACTGCAGGCAATGTGTCGGCCAGGGTCGAGGGCGGCATGCTTGTCACTCCGTCAGGTGTCCCGGCACATCTTCTGACGCCGGACAGCATCGTCCGCATGAGTTTCGATGGTAAGCATGAAGGCGCGATGCGGCCCACCAGCGAGTGGCGCATGCATGGCAGCATCCTTGCCGCCCGGCCTGATGTGAACGCCATCGTGCACTGCCATTCGCGATATGCCACGACCCTTGCCTGCGCCCATCGGACAATCCCGCCCCTGCATTACATGACCGCCGTCACCGGCGGCGGCGAGATACGGCTTGCGCCCTATGAGCCTTTCGGCTCTGAGGAGCTGGCGCAGGCCATCGTCGAGACGCTGGATGGACGCCTGGCCTGCCTCATGGCCAATCACGGTCAGATCGCCGTCGCGCCGACCCTCGATTTTGCCATGATGGTAGCTACGGAAGTCGAGGAGCAGGCCGCCGTCTATCACGGCACATTGGCGATCGGCGGCGCGAAGATACTTTCGGATGCGCAGATTGACGAGGTGATGCAGCGCTTCGCCGGATACGGCCAGAAGAAAAAGGGCTGACGCCTCTCCGCACAATCAGGTGCAGAGCACCATCTGCGCACACCGGGCAAGATCCGGCAGATATGTTTTGGGTGACTGGCTGCGGCGGCCCGACAGCCAGGCTCGACATAGCATCTGGGCAGGACCGACGAGCTGCGCCATGAAGACCTCGTCCTCAAGGTCGGCCAGCGCCCCCTCCGATACGTGGCGCAGGCGCCAGCCATTCAGGGCATCGCGATACCGCGCATTCTCCGCCTGCTGCGCCTCGCGCAGGGTGTCGAGCCATTCCGCGCGCACCTGCTCGAAGATGAAGGTGGCCAGCCCACGCTCCCGCGTTACCCAGTTCACATGGGCCCGCACCAGCGCCGCGACGCCATCCGCAGCTGAAGGGTTCCCGCTGACCGCCTTCACCATTGCCGCGTGATAGCTGGCCAGGGCCGACAGGTAGATGTCGCCTGCCAGTGCATCCTTGGTGGCGTAGGCGTGAAAGAAGCTGCCATTCGACACCTGTGCGGCGCGGCAGATGGCGGCCACCGAAGTCGCGTCCACCCCATCCTGTTCAAACAGCGCGAACGCCGCTTGGCGGATACGGTCCGTGGTTGTCGTTTCGATCATAATGGAGTAACACTCTAGAGTAATAGTCTAACCCACGGACACCTTAGCAACCACAAGCGAGGCTGCAATGATTATCGATGCCTGGGGCCAGCACCCCACGCTCCGCCACAGTCAGGATCCTATTTTTGACAGTCTGCGGCGCTGGACGAAAACAGAAGCGCCGACCGAGCAGCTGCCTGTGTCCGTCACTATTGCGATGATGGATCAGGCCGGCATTGACCGGATGCTGATCTCCGCCTGGGTGGCGCCCCGTAATGTGATGATTTCCAACGACGAAGTGGCAGGCTTCGTTGCCGAGGCGCCGGACCGGCTCGTTGGTGTGGGCTCCGTGGATATCTCCCATCCCATGGATGCCGTGCGTGAAATTCGACGCTGCGTGCGCGAGCTCGGGTTCCGGGCCATTCGCGTGCTGCCATGGCTGTGGGAAGTGCCACCTACGGACCGGCGCTTCTACCCCGTCTATGCGGCCTGTGTGGAAGAGGGCGTGCCGTTCTGCACCCAGATCGGCCATACCGGCCCGCTGATGCCGTCCGAGGTTGGCCGTCCCATATATCTCGACCAGGTAGCGCTCGATTTCCCCGAACTGGCCATCGTGGGCGGCCATATCGGTTATCCGTGGACGGATGAAGCCGTCGCCGTCGCCACCAAGCACGAGAATGTCTATATCGACACATCTGCTTACACTGCCAGGCGCTACCCGGACCAGCTGGTCGCCTATCTGCGCGGCAATGGGGCCCGCAAGGTGATGTTCGGCACCAACTATCCCATGTTCCCGCCTGCAGCAGCTTTGAAGGATCTGGACGCATTGGACCTCAGCGACGAGACACAGGCTCTCTTCCTGGGCGGAAATGCCAGGCGTGTCTTTGGTCTCTAGCCGGGCGGATTCTGTACGGCCCGCCGAGGCTCAGATCAGCCCAAGCTCGCGCAGCACCATGCTGCCATCATAGTAGGGGCGTTCGCAGATGATCTTGTCACTTCCCGTGGCGAACTCGAACGTGGCAGCCATCCGAACGCGAAAGCTGCGGCCAGTCGGCTCGAAGGTGCCCATGGGGGTGGCGAGCGGGCCGAGATGGGTGCCGGTGAGAAAGAACTCCACATGCACTGTGTCATCATCCCCGGCTGCCAGCGAGATGATTTCGTTGGCCTGGTCGGGGAAGGGCGTGCGCGAGGCTGCGAAATAGCCGCGCACGGCGTCTTCGCCGTCAAACACCTGCCCGGTGCCATACATCTCGTAACGCGGATGCGCGAAGGTCGCGATCACCGCATCCCAATCACAGTCGCATTCGAGCGCCATGTGGTCGCGCACCGTCTTCAGACGGCGTTGCGTCAGATCATCCATACTGTCAGTCCTTTTTTGGCGAGAGCGTCCTGGGGGGTATCAAGCCTTGCCGGCAAGACTTAGCCGACGCGCCGCACCGGGTCTGTCCCATCCCACCCGCGGGCCGTGTCGCGGATATGTGCAAAGAGATCGCCCTTCGATCCGCTGATGTCAGATATCTCGATCACGCTGCCGGGGTGCCCCTGCTGACTGAAATACGCAAATCGACCCTTGGGTCCGCCGATTTGCCCCTCGTGGCCGAGTGTGAGCCCTGAGCCGAGCGCCCGCTGGAAGAGGCTGTCGAACTCGGTTGTCCAATAGGCCACATGCTGCAGGCCTTCATGTCCGGCGTCGATGAAATCGCGATACATGGAGGGGGCGTCATTGCGCTGCTGGATCAGCTCGAGTTGCAGGTCGCCCGAATTGGCGAGCGCAATACTCATCTCGACCGGCGACGCTTCGCCGCGATAGAGGAAGTGGTCTGTCTGTACCCGGTCCACATAGAACCATGGCCCCACACCATGGACCTCTGTCCAGAAGGACATCGCGGCTTCGATATCGCGCACCACGTAGCCATTCTGACGTATCGGTCCAAACAGCCGACTCATGACCGCCGCCTCCCTCGCGAGCGTTTCTATATGTAATGAGTCATTACATCACATTTGCCGTATGACGGGGTCAAGCAAAATGTTATGTGTCATTACATGACGGCGACCAATACATCTCAGCGTAAGCCGAAAGGCCGGTACCATCACGGAGACCTCCGCGAAGCGTTGATAGAGGCGGCACTGGCTGAAGTGGCAGCAAATGGGCCCGAGGCCGTGTCGTTCAGTGAGCTCGCACGTCAGCTTAAAGTGTCGCAGGCCGCTCCCTATCGGCATTTTGCCGATCGCGACATGCTTTTGGTTGCGGCTGCAACGCGCGCTTTTGCTGACTTCAATGCACATCTGCAGGCCGTGGTTGCGCGTGGGCGCAAAGGGTCTGACCTTGCGCGGATGGCCCATGCCTATGTGGCTTTCGGCCTTCGGCATACCGGCACCTATCGCCTGATGTATGCGTCCCGCCATCTGGCCGATGCGCCGATCGACAGTCCCCTGCATCAGGCTGCTGAAGCCGGTTTTCTCTATTTCATGAGCCTTCTTGATGTGGGGGAGGCGGGAGCGGAAAGAGGTGAAAAGCGCCGTGCCCGCGTCGCCATCAAACTGCTCGCAGGTCTGCATGGCGTAGTGATGATGGCAGAACAGGGCCTGCTGCCGCCCCGCGTCCAGAAGGTGACGATGGCCGAGCTTGTGGATGAGCTCGTACGGGATGCGGAAACAGCAATGGAACAGACGGCGTAGCCACCTAGCGGCTCGCCCGCACAACTCAGTTGCAGGCGGCAGCATCCATCCGTTTGGGGGCGGGTGCGAGACTGCGCTCAGCGGGCAGGACGAGGCGCATGCGTGTGCCTTCGCCTTCTTCACTCTCGATGTCGACCTTGCCATCATGGGCGGCCATGAAAGCTGAGACGATGGTGAGGCCGAGACCGGTGCCGCCGCTGGTCCGGTTCCGGGAGGAGGCTACCTGCTGGAACGGCATCAGGATGGAACTGAGCATCTGGCGGGGAATGCCGGTCCCGAAATCCTCGACTTCCACAAAGAGGGAACCGTCGCTTTCCGTGCCGGTACGGACGATAACCTTTTTCTCTCCGTCGGAAAATTTCAGCGCGTTGGAAAGAAGCCCTTCAATACAGCGCTGGATCCGTCCCGGGTCTGCCAGCACTTCCGGCAGGGCATGGTCGAAGTCGGCGACAATCTCCCGTCCCTCATGCTCCGGCGCGCGCCGGCAGGCGGATATCGCCGCTTCGGCAAGCTCGTTCAGGCACGTCTCGTTTTCATTGAGCGCCAGATCACCCATTTCACTGCGGGTGATATCTAGGATGTCGTTCACGATGGATAGGAGATGGCGGCCGCTGGTGTGGATGTCACCGGCATAGTCGCGATAGTCATCATTGCCGAGCGGTCCTAGTGCCTCGCTTTCCATCAGTTCCGCAAAACCGATGACCGCGTTGAGCGGCGTGCGTAGCTCGTGGCTCATATTGGCAAGGAAGTCCGTCTTGGCGCGGTTGGCACGCTCGGCCTCCTCGCGCGCGGCCTCGGTGGCGCGCGCAGCGACCACGCGATCAGTCACGTCGCGTACCGTGAGCCCGTAGACGGTGCGCGTTCCCGCCCCGCCATCGCGTGAGAGCTGCGTTAGAGGCACTTCGCTCCGGCTCACCGTCAGTTCCACATGCCGCACGCCGTCGGCGGTGTCACACTGAGCCAGTGCTGCCTCACCGGCTGGCAGGAGGTGCCAGCCGCCTGCCGGACGGTCCCGGCTTATCGTCAGGGTACCAAGCAAAGCGTCCACATGGCCGGGCCGCTCCGCCCCATCGGCACCACACAGCTCGAAGGTCCTGTCATTGGCCTTCTCGATCTGCCCGTCGGCATCCAGGATGGCGATACCATCGAAACTGTCCGCCACCACCCGGTCGAGCAGAATACGCTGGCGTGCGGCCACCCGCTTCTGGTGCGCGGCAGCCTTTTGCTGTGCGTCGGCGAAAAGCGACATCTGCATGCCGAAACACACGATGATGAGCGTGATCCCGGGCACCACGTCCACGCTGATGCAGACCAGTTCCTGCACCACAACGGAAAAAACGAGCAGGGTTCCGGCAGCGCCCAGCGCCATCAGGCTCTGCTGACGCCAGCCCCAGCGTTGCGGCATGATCTGCGACAGCACCAGAATGACGCCGAGCATCAGGATCACGGCCATCGGCCCGGTACGGTGAATCTCTCGGCGCTGGCGCAGGGTTTCAAAGCCCATGGCCTGCACCATCGGGCCCGACATCACGCCATAGCGGGGAACGGAGAAGTGGTCGCCAAGCTCGACAGCCGTGCCGCCAATGATGACTTTCTTACCGCGCAGGGTTGCCGGATCGAACCGGCCGTAGAGCACATCGGCAAAGGAAACGCGCGGGATCGACCGGACGTCGATCCCGAAATCCACATAGAAGGGAGCCGCGGACGGGCGGGCTCGCTCGGCGAGCAGCGCGAACATCGAGTAGCGGAAGTCTCCGTCCGGCGTGTCCATGCCGAAGATGAGCCGCCGCAGGCGGCCGTCCGCGTCGGGAACCACATTGACGCTGGCAAGCCATGCATGCGGCAACAGGCTGTCCTCGGGCCGCGTGTCCATCAGGGCCGCGCCGTCGGGCCCGGCGCCGGCTTTCTGGATAAAAGCGGGCAACAATACGTGGCCGCCGGCCGCCTCAAGCGCCGCCGCCAGAAGGGCAGTGGCATCCGGGTCCGAGCGGGCGCTCATGTCGACATCGATGGCGATCTCGTGCACGCCTGCATCGACCAGCGTCTGTACAACAAGGGCATATTTGGATCGCGACAGCGGCCACTCGCCAAGTTCCTGAATGGAGCGGGCGTCGATCTGCACGGCGACGAGGTCGCCGGTGGCCGGGCGGTCAAGCACGCTGAAACGCGTCTCGAGCAGGCCGAGTTCGAGCGTTTCCAGGGCGCCTGCCATATAGGCGCCCATCGCAACAAGAAATGCGATCATGGATTGCAGGATCGGCCGCACACCATTGCCCCGGAAATAGAACAGCCGGGGACTGGAGTCCCCGGCTGGAAAGTGTGGCGCATTGACCGCTTAGGCTCGGTTAACAACCCCGAAGCAATCAGTCGTCGTCGCCGTCATCGTCATCATCATCATCATCATCGTCATTGCCGCCGCCGAGACTCAGCCCCAGAGCAAGCCCGCCGCCATTGCCATTGCCATTCCCGTTTCCAAGATTGAGGCCGAGGGCGAGGCCGTTTCCGTTCCCATTGCCACCGCCGCCGGAGTTGCCGCCGCCAATGGACAGCCCGAGTGCGAGACCGTTGCCGTTACCTCCAGCATTGTTGCCGGAATCACCAAGTGAAAGGCCAAGGGCAAGCCCGCCGCCATTGCTGCCGCTGTTTGCACCAGCGCCGCCGACGGATGCGCCCAAGGCAAGTCCGCCGCCGGAGTTACCATTGGATGCGCCCAGAGCGAGGCCGCCAGCGGAGTTTCCGGCGGAAGCCCCAAGGGCAAGACCGCCTCCATTGCCGCCGCTGTTACCACCGGCGGAGTTGCCTGAGGAGCCGAGCGCCAGCCCGTTGCCGCCCCCGCTGGTTGCCTGTGAGCCCAGCCCGGCAGTGGCACCGAGCGCGAGGCCGTTGCCATTTCCATTCACCGCATCCGAAGCAGATGCCGCAGAAAAACCGGTGGGTTCAAGCGAGGCCTGGCGGACAAGGCCGCCCGTCGCCGCAGTCATGTCCGGCGCGGTGACGCCCATGGGCGCGTTGATCCGTACCGGTGCGGGCATTGCTGCAGGTGCAGCGGCAGCATCCTGGTTTGCATCGGCCGCTTCAGGCGCTGCCACGCGCGGTGTCCGGCCGGTGCGCTGTGCTTTCGTCGGTGCGATCGCGCCCGGACCGGTCACGGTCAGGCCAAGGCCGGACCCTGAAATCACGTCGGCCGTTTGGCCGGGGCGCACCATGCCTACGTCACCGGAGGCGAAATCCAGAACCTCGACAGCGCCCTGCACCACATGGACGGAAGACTTGCCGTCCGCCACGGTCACGGTGAACTTGGTGCCCTTCACAACAGCGGCGAGATACGGGGTCTCAACCTCGAAATGCTGCTGTTCCTTCTTGTCCACCGACAGAAGGATGGTGCCGATCGATTGAATGATGGTGGTGGCGAGGCCCTGGCGGCTTTCCGGCGCCAGTTCGATGGATGTGTTGGGCGCAACGACAATGGCTTCGTCGCCGCGGCGCAGAACCATGCGTCCGGTGGAGCCGGTGGAGATACGGGTCCCCGCAGGCAGCGTGCGCGCATCACCGAGCGACACGAGCGTGACGCCTTCAACCGCAACGCGAACGTTGCCGCTTTGCGAGTCAACCTGCCACAGGCCGTCCGCGTGCGCCGCTGAAGCCATCATCATCGCGGTCACCAGGAACACAATGACGGCCATCCCGTTCTGGATGTGCCTGATCATCACACTCGTCTCCTACTCGTGACGCACCGAACCCGGGCGAACACTCGCAGATTGATCAAATTTTGGAACAAAGCACCGGAATCAAAGGAAAGAATCGCTTAACGGATTTCGTAGTAATTGAGTGGGTAGCAGTTTCTTAAACATGCGGGCGGGCCGTGCAGCTTGTGTCTTTGCACCGCTGTCCGAAAATCGAACTGGACCACGTGATGGCCTTTCCGGAGGCCGTCACACCCCTCAAGAATGGCTCTTGCGCGCAGATTGACATTGCCCAAGGCGGCTTCGCTTTATGCGTGTATAGCCGTGTGCCCGATTCTTGCATCCGCCCTGCTGCCTGCCGCGGCCTATGCCCAGGCCTCCCAATCCGCTGACCCGTCCCGCATCGAAGAACAGGTTCGTGAACGCGTGCAGCCGGACAAGCCGGAGCCTGTGGACGGATTGCGCCTGGGCGTATTCGACCGCTCTGCCGGGAGTGTCGAAGGCGGCAGGTTCATCCTGACGGGGATCACCGTCGAAGGGGCCAATGTCATCTCGGGCGAGGCGATCGCCGCCACCTACTCGGATCTTCTTGCCACTGAAGTGGGCCCTGCCGAGCTCGAAGCAATCGCCGGCAAAATCACGGCGCTCTATCGGGATCGCGGCTATGTCCTGTCTCGCGCGATAATTCCGCCGCAGGACATCGCCATGGGCCTCATCACCATTGAGGTCATTGAAGGCCATGTGGAGCAGGTGACGACCTCCGGCGCCGTGCCGGTCTGGGCAATCTCCGGCTATGCGGACCGCATCACCGCTGAACGGCCGCTGACGCTTGCCACGCTGGAGCGCAACATGCTGCTTATCAATGACCGCCCCGGTACAGCCCTCGAAGACGCGGTGCTGACAGAGGACAAGGCGCGCCCCGGCGCATACACACTTGATCTCAAGATCGGTCTCGACAGGTTCGGCGGCGCGTTCTTCACCGATAACCGCGGATCAGCCGAGGTGGGGCCGATACAAACCGGCCTCAGCGCTGAGATCCGCAACGCGCTTTCATTCGGCGACGCCATCACCCTCACGGCTTTCACAGTTCCTCAGGATACGGAAGAACTGCGTTTGCTGAGGCTCGCCTATGCAACCTCGCTGGGCTCAAGCGGCTTGCAGGGCGGTATCCAACTGACCGCCAGCGAGATCGATGCGGGGGGCACGAATGCTGCCTTCGGGGATGAAAGCTCCCTGCGCAAGGCATCCCTTCAGCTGTCCTATCCGGTCATTCGTGCCCGTGAACAGGCCCTTTGGGTGAACGGCCAGCTGGACATCCGCTCCGCAAACGAAAAGACCCGCTTTGGTGAGGTATTCGATGAAAACCTCGTGGTCCTGCGCGGCAGCATCTCCGGCATGGCCACCGATGGGCTCGGAGGCCGCACCTATGCCACCTTCAAGGTTTCAAAGGGGGTGCGCCTCCTCAACAGCGCCAAGAAGGGCGACCCGCTCCTGTCACGCAGAGACGCAGACCCCCAGGCGGCGAGCCTCGAACTCAGCCTGTCACGTCATCAACCCATTATCGACGACTGGCTCTCCCTGACTCTGTCCGGCCGCGCCCAGCGGGCAACCGGCCCTCTCGTCTCGTCTGAGGAGTTCAGCCTCGGCGGCGCGCGGTATGGCCGCGGATATGAATATGGCGAACTGACGGGGGATGACGGTATTGCCGGCTCGGTCGAACTCACGCTCGCCCCGGATCTCAGCCTCGGTCCGGTCACCGGCCCCGCGCTCTATCTCTTCTATGACACGGGCGCCGTCTGGAACCGCAACATCGTCTTCGGGGATAGCCGGCAATCCCTGTCGTCAGCCGGCGCTGGCATCCGCCTCACCCTGGCGGAGAAGGTAAGCGCCGGGTTCGAGCTGGCAAAGCCGCTCGACCGCGACACCAGCCGCACCAACACCCAGGAATGGCAGGGCCTGTTCTTCGTGTCCGGCGAGCTCTGAAACCGCGCAATTCACGCGTCGTGCAGTCAGCTCTTCAAGCAATGAAGGAGTGGCGCGCCGGGGATGGGGAAGGTGCGTACTGGTGCCTGATTGTTGATAGATAAGATCGGCCACGCAGAAAGGCGGGCTTCGCGCCCTCAGTCTCAGCGCGGGCTACCATCAGAAAGACGAAATCGATTAGTCGGAGCGGACTTGGACCTTATTAGCTGCATTTTTGCATGCCCCAGTCCCTCCTAGTCCATCACCCGGAGCCCGGAAATTTGGATAGGGGTCTTCGGCTAGCTTCGCTTGCAGGGTTCGGCTAACGCGCAAGTGGGTAGGTTCCATCCACACAAAAAGATTTGGATCAATGATTTCATCAGTCAAAAGATCTACGTATTCGTTGTGACGTGATCCTATGTATAAATCGTTCTTGTTTTTGAGGTCTTCCACGAGACTGTCGAATGAGATGATCTTGAAATTTTCGCTTTCATATGAGGCGATGATTGATCTTCTTATCTGATTTTCGGCGTATTCCTTCCTTCTTCCAAAAACAAGAACGTACTTATTGTGAGTTGGATTCTGGGCCATCTCTATCGGGACCTGAACTGCGCTTAATGCAGAAAGGAAATTATGTTGGTTGTCCCGACTGAACCAAGCCTCCCATTTTTTGATTTGATGCAATGCAGTTTTGAAGTCGGAATGGAGCTCATTTGTATTTCCTCTGAAGAATTTGGATTGGGGTTTCTCTATCTCTACGTGAATAGCATTCCAATCGTCGGAGCTCTTGGAGAAATAGAAAAAATCACTTTTGTAGTCTGCTCCCAACTGTAACTTTCGAAGTACAAGAGATAAATGCAAACCATGGTTTTGGACAAATTCCCTTGGAATTAGACGTGAGTTTTCCTCCAGAAGTGATTGGTAGACCTGTTCACTGTGCTCGCAGTCGAGGAGGTTGAGATATTCATCTCGAAGTAATCCCACATCCTTCATCTTTAACTCTCTTTGTTAATTGCTTTGGTCTTCGAATTCCAAGGTTCACGCTTCGGTAGTGACGCGCGGCCAGCGCAAAGTCTTTGGGCCGACGTGTGTTGCTTCCACCAACCTCGTGCGCTTTCGTAACCGACCGGACAAGAGGCCAGGCTTGGAATCGACGGCCGCATTCTCAAATACAGCGACCATTCGAAAGTCCGGCGTAAACAGCCTAGTCCGCCCGTCGCCTTCATCAGTGATAACCCGATAGAGGCCAGCCGGCAGGCCAGCCGCGGTATTGAGCAAGCGCTTGTAATGTTTGACTGACCATTTCTGAATGCCACCGCTGAGCGCTTCGTTTCGGAACCGCGCCCATAGCGCTGCCGTGTCGGGGGTCGGCCAATCTCCAGCATCGGTGCAAGCCGTGATTTCGTTAGATTCGAGCCAGGCCCGCATATCCGCGGGCGTGAAGAAGACCGGTTCGGCATCCTCGATTGCTGCCATGGCTGCACGCCGTGATGGAAGTCCCGCGCGGATCAGCATCGACATCATGAATTGCGGGACACCGGTTTCGACCGCTGCCGCAGCGCCGCCCGCCACTATCTCCGGCGACCAGCCGAGGGACATGCGGCGAGTGCGAACGGCTTCCAAGGCCCAGACCAAGCGATAGGTGAAGGCTTCTTCGACGGACCGCATATTCTGTGGCCCGATCTTTGCGATATCGTCACCAGAGACCCAACAGCGAAGGATGTCCTTCCAATTTGCCGGCAGCGCGTTCTTCTTGTCGGGGATGAAAGGCCGCATGAACAGCAGGCGTTCGCCGAGACCACCAAGGGCGTCGACAAGTTCGTCGACATCGCCACTCAGCGCTGCAGAGTCGGCACAATCCAGAAGCTCGGCCAGTTCATCGGCCATGGCATCAATGGCGAGGCCAGCCTCGAGCCCAACCCCCATTGCGAAGTGTCCGCGCCGCGCCTGCCCTGTAGTGGTCTTCCAAATGAGATCGGCGCGCGCCTCGAACACCATTTTATGCAGCGGGGCGACGTCTTCATCCTCGCGGGCGATCTGGCGAGCCCAGAGCGATCCCTTGAGCGCCTCGTCCAAGAGCTTCGGTAGATCTGCGCGGTCGGAATCCAGTGCTTCGACCAGTCCGAATACAGTCGCATCGAGGCGTTCGACGATTTGCGAAAGCGGCTCCTCGTCAATCGTTTCTTCCTCGTCATCGCCGCTTTCATCACCATCGTCATCAGCGTTGTAATCCGCACCGGCAGCCAAGCGCTCGGCGACGGCGGCTTCTTCCTTAGGCGATCTCCAGGCTTCACGCGCATTGGCGAGATATTCCCAAGCGTCATCGCGCTCCAGAACACCTTCGCGGGACAGGCGCTCAAGGATCTCTGCCACGATCTGGATGAGGCCGCTCTTCAGTGTGCGGGCCTTGGCGGAGGCAACCAACTCACGCCACTCACTCTTTCGCCATTTGATCTTGTCGAACATCACATGGACGATGAGGCCTTCGACGTCCACGAAAGCGCGCCCTGCTCGCCCGGCGACGTTCGCGAACTCCTCCCCCTTGATCTTCTGGCCTTTGCGGACCAGATAGGGCAGCAGCATGACTGCAGCGTTGAGATTGAGACCCTGCGAGAGCGTCGGCGATGCAACGATGACCTTCAAGACGCCCTCGGACAACAGCGCTTCCAACTCGCGCAGGAATGGGCTCGGAAGCCGACCGTGGTGGATTGCAACGCCTGCCTTCAGGCTGGCGACGGCGGGGTGGTCTTCTCCCAACCACTCTTTGCCGACCTCAAGAGCGCGGGCAATCGGTGCCTCATCCTCCAGCAGTGAGTCCAAATAGCCACGCTTGCATAGGTCCACGACTTGTTTGCCGAAGCCTTCGACCCAATCTGCTTGGGTCGAAAAAATCAGCGTCCTTTTACCTCGGCCAGCGAACTCCCATGCAGCGAACAAGGTGAGATGCGACGTCTTGCGCGGATAGGGTAATTGCTCTTTGCCTCTAGCCGGTTTCTGCACGACGAACTTATCGATGAACGGACCATCGCGATTGAGGTCGAGTCGGAGCAATGCGTCTTGGCCCCGCCAAGTGAGCGTGCCAAATCGTTGTCGCGTCGGACGCCAGTCTGACAGCACCGGCGCGCCGGGGTCGTCGGAGCGTATCCATGCCGTAAGATCGTTTAGCTCTTCTCCGCTGGGCAGGATGGCGGACAAACAGACAATCCTACGGCTCTCCGCGTCCGTGCGCCGAAGCAGGCGTTGGACCAGCGTCTCATAACGGATTTCACGCTCGCTCGGACCAATCATGTGGCCTTCGTCGAGGACGATGAGACCGACATCGTCGATCAGCGATGGGTCGCTTCGCAGCGCGAAATCGAGCTTTTCAGGCGTCGCGATGATGACTTCGCGAGTGCGCAGTGCGTCTTCATCGCCAGCCGATAGGCCGCTGGCACCATAGAGGGAGGAGACGCTGAAGCTGAGGGGCGCGAAGGTTTTTCTGAAGGAACGCTCGGTTTGTGCCGACAGCGCGCGAAGCGGCGTGACGATCAGTACCCGGCGCGCCGACGACAGGGTCATCAATGCGGCGATCTCAGCCACCCGCGTTTTGCCCGCACTGGTCGGCAATGCGACAACCAGATCATCCGTGACGTCGGTGGAGCGTCGGGCTGCTTCGCGCTGCGATGGCCACAACTCCACCTCGGATGTCTTGCGCGCATAAAGCGATGAGATGAATAGTCTGCGCAGGTCCGGGTATCGTTCCTCCGTTCCTTCCGGTGGCTCGGTCGGCAGATTTTCGTGCAGCGAATGCTGCCACAAGTCATCGATAAGGTGACGACAAAGGTTCGAGATCCACCACAGGGGGACATTCCCCGCATTGTCTGCAAGACTGACCGCGGCGTCGAGCAACGCCCTCGCTGTCTCGATCGGCTCGGTTTCGCCCGTCTCAAGCGCAAAATCAAAATACGCCAGCGCCCGGCAAATCGTCGTGTTGAGGATGGTCGACAGAACCTCATCGACATCGGGCTCTTCCCCCCGCAGCACCTCGGCGATCTGCTCATCCTTGTGATCGTCGCGGTCCAGCCATTCGCGAACGAAGCCGCGCAATTGGCCGAGATCGCGCAGGATCAGATGTTGGATCGCTGCTTCACCGGGTGAGGTGTTGAGATCGCCCGTGGTCTCGTTGAAGAGCGAATAGGCTACGGCGGAAAATCCGGCGAGATGATAGGCTGCGGCAGCGATGGTGCGGCGGAAGCCTCGATCAGGCGACTCAGGATCACCATTGCGAACAAGGGCTTCGAAGGCATTGGCAGCGCGCTCGAACGCCTTGCTGGTCAGTTCCGAGGTGCCGGCCTGAGCGCGCAAGGCCATAGCGCCCCGAAGCAGGGCGAAGCCGTGTTCGGCGAGATCCGTTTCTATTGTCGCACCGAGTGGCGGCGCATTCGGTGGCAGTACACCGTTTTCGCGCATCAGTGACCATGCTGCGCCGCGATAGAGGAGGCGCCCGAGGATGCCGTCGACGGTCGCGGTCGTGAGGAACGTGGTCAGTTCGTCAATCGTCTCCAAGGTCTTCCGCCTCCTGGTACATGGCCGCGATGAAGTCTTGGTGATCTTCGACGTGTATATTCACGACATATTGGTCTCGATTGGCGCCCGACGCCGCGAGGTCCTGTTTCAACGAAGCATGAGGCCCATTGCCCGACACAGTGAACAGCATATGGTCGATGCGATCCGCGCGGAGAGACTTCAGGCCAACCTCGTCGCGTAAGCTGCGGCCCAGTGCGTTGTCGTCCGGGTTGTTGCTCTCTAGCAAGCGGTTAGCAACGAACAGCAGCGAGTCGGGCGTGCAGCGACCGCTATCGCGGTTGAGTACTTTGCGAGCGCTCGTGACCGTTGACTTTCCCAGTACCTTGTTGCTCTTAGCTTCCCCTTTTAAGAGCCAAAGTTTCTCACCCTTGCCGCCATACCCGGCGCCGATAAAATCGTCACCACGCATGGCCATGTTGCGTCCGTCCTTGTAGCGAAGACGGCGCACGGGGACGCGCAGACCGATCTCTTCCTCGACCAGTTCGGTCGCGAGGATTTCCCCAAGGTCGCCAGATCGGCCCTTTTTTGTCTGGGGCATTGCTTCCCTGAGAATGTTGGCGGCTACCTTGTATCCAAGCCGATCCACATCCTCTGCGATGCGTTCCAGCCTGTCGTAGTGCGAACGAATCCTCTGGACCAGATCATCTTGGATCTCGTCTCGGCCAGCATCCTTTTCAACATAGGTCCAGTAGTGCTTGCGCTTGTTGTTTTCCTTAGCGGCTTCGCACCAACTTTGAAAAAGCCCCACCCTGCCCACAATCCTCTTTGAAACACTAGTTGATGGGTTACCCCCATGGTCAGTAACACGGGGGGCTCTCAATACATCACACCCGTACAACTTGGAGCAACTTTCGGGTGCTCAGCCGAAGCGGCTGAGCGCTTGGCAGCCAATCCGCGTTGGGGAGAGCCGGGGTCAAGGCCGCGCAGCGGCGCGGGACGCGCCTTGGCCTTGAGGCCGGATCGACCCTGCGCGACAGGGTTAAGTGTCTGAGTGGGGCGAATCGATTTGGTGGTTCGGATGCAAATTTCAGGGACTGTGCGGGACCGCTGAACCGGGATTCCCTTAAATAAGGAAACACGGTTTTTCTGGTCAGACCCGCTTAGGCGATTCCAGCTTCACGACACAGCCAGCAACGGCTCGGATCACGAAGCAGGAGAATTACCCATGCAGCCAGGTATCCCCATATGGGCAGAATTCCATATGCAGGACGGCTCCCTGTTATGGAATTCCCGTACGTACGGAATCTGGGTTTTTCGGGCCATTACGCCGTATCGAGTCCAGCTTCGCGTAACTGCCCTTAAGGGCGCTTCTGCGGAGCACATCTCATGACCACTCCAGCGGCGATTGATCCGGCCACCCCTGTTCCCTGCCTCGCCTCCGGTCTGGACACGCTGGAGATCGGCTACAGCCTCGACCTGGCCTCCAGCCAGATCGACTTCCCCGAGCTGGAGTATCTCAAGGGCCGGGTGCGCGACGGGGAGCGGGATCAGGAGATCGTCGTGCTGGGGTCCGAGCGGTTCCAGCTGGGGGCGTCGGGCGCTTTCCCCTATCGCTACGTCCTGCGCAATGAGGCGCTGACCGTCTGCCTGGCCGAGCGCATGCAGCCGACCACCAAGGTCCGCTTCTCCAGCAAGGCCCTGTGGCACGACACGGCGCTGGCGCTGCACAAGCGGGTGCTGGCATGGGCGGACAGCATCGGCGCGCGGCCCGTCCAGCCTGAGAAGATCATACGGGCAGACTGGGCCTTCGACTTCGCTCTCGATGATCCGGACTTTGACCAGTCGCACTTCCTGACGCGGGCGCAGAAGGAAGGCACCCATGGCACCAGCGGCTATGTGGAGACCTTTACCTGGGGGCGTGGCCCGCTGGTGGTCCGTATCTATGACAAGGTCGCGGAGATCGAGCAGAAGAGCCAGAAGGCGTGGTTCTATGATCTGTGGGGCCAGCGTCAGGGCGTCTGGCGTGTCGAGTTCCAGCTGCGCGGGGACCGGCTGAAGACAGCGGGCATACGGTCCTTTGCCGATTTAGTGGATTTGCAGGGTGACGTGCTGCGGGAGCTGTCCCATCGCCATACGACGCTGCGGCGGCCGACTGGTGACAGCAACAAGTCCCGCTGGCCTCTGCACCCTCTCTGGCAGTCGCTCCAGCAGATTATCCATACGTATGACCAGACGGGTCTCGTACGGGCTCTTGATGAGCCTGCCTTCCTCGACTATCGCCTCGACAAGAACGCGCAATCGCTGCTTGGCAACCTCAAGGGCATTGCCGCTTTGCTCCATCTCAGCAAGCCCGCGCAAGCCGACCCGCCAGACCTGGAGGCAACGCTCAAGGCGATCCCTGCCCTTGTGCAGCGCTATCACTCGGACCGTATGTGGCAGCAGGACGTCGAGCAGCGGCTTAGGGACTATGAGGCGGGCCGATGGTAGACGCAGGCGAGATCAACAGGCGCATCATGACGCGCGTGGGCCGGGTGCTCGACTATGCAGAGCTTGCGGTCCCCAATGACAAGATCAACCTCTTCCGCAAGCTGGTGCTTGATGAGTTCGGCCATAGCGGCTTGCGGAGCGAACTGGCCGGGCTTCTGGATCACGGTGACCAGAGCGGCGAGGACGGGCGAGGCAAGGAGCCGGTGACCGGCAGGAAAGGAGGTGCGCCATGACAGTTGGCACAGCCCCTTTGTGACCTGATGGTCATTGATGACTTGCCGGAGGAGATTCCGGTGTCTGAAGATGAGCTGGCGCTGATCGAGACCTATCTCGACAAGATCATCGCCGAGCTGATGAACGACGCATAAGCACGACAAGCTTTGAGGGAGTGAGCCATATGGGCAAGCGGGCCATCGCATATGTACGGGTGTCCACAACCCGGCAGGCAGACAATGAACTGTCTATCCCGGACCAGCTCACTCGCCTCAAGGCATATTGCGAGCAGCACGGCCTTACATACGTACGGGAGTACATTGATCCGGGTGCGTCGGCGCGGGATGACAACCGGCCTCAGTTCCAGCAGATGCTGGCCGATATCAAGAGCGGCGCGGTCAAATGCGACCTGCTTCTGGTGCACAGCTTCTCGCGCTTCTTCCGCGACCGTGTCGGCTTTGTCTACCATCAGGCGAAGCTGGCAAAACTCGGCGTCCGCCTTATGTCTGTCACTCAGCCGACGGAAGACAGTGCAGAGGGCGACTTCGTCCGGGACATGTTTGCGTCCTTCGACGCGTATCAAAGTGCGTCGACCGGTAAGGACGTGCAGCGCACGATGCTGGAGAATGCTCGGCGCGGCTTTTGGAACGGGTCAATGCCTCCCTATGGCTATGTGACCACGGTAACCGAGCGGATCGGCAACAAGGACAAGAAGAAGCTCGCCATCGAGCCCAAGGAAGCGGAGGTCGTGAAGCTGGCCTTCAAGCTCTATCTGCATGGCGACGGCAAGAGCGGGCCGCTGGGGATCAAGGACGTGACGTCCTATCTCAATGAACGGGGGTTCAGGAACCGCAACGGCAACCCGTTCCGGGTGCAGGTCATGCAGCAATTGCTGCGGCGGACCGATTACATAGGCGAGCACTACTTCAACAAGCTTGACTCCCGAACGGGTGCGCTCAGGCCGCGCGATGAATGGGTCCTGATGCCCGTACCCCGCATCGTGGATGACTACACCTTCCACCAGGTGCAGGCGCAGCTTGAGATGCGCAATCCGAAGATGACACCACCGCGCGTGGTCAACACACCCACACTGCTGACCGGTGTGGCCAGGTGTGAGAGCTGCGGCGCACCCATGCGGCTGCGCACGGGCAAGGGCGGGCGGTATCGCTATTACACCTGCTCGCGGAAGGCGGATCAGGGGGCGACGGGCTGCAAGGGCACAACGGTCTCCATGCCGAAGCTCGACGGGCTGGTAGTGGAGGCCCTGTGCGACAAGGTGCTGAGGCCCGACCGGCTGACAGACATGGTCGCCACGCTGATTGAGCGGAACTCGGACAAGCGGCTCAAGGACCGGACGGCGCTCAAGGAGCTGCAGACCAAACGACGGCAGCTTGAAGGCGTCATAGACCGCTTGATGGACCAGTTGGAGACCTGTGACCTCAGCGAGGCGGACATCTACCGCAAGCGCATCTCCAGGCGGAATGGCGATCTTGATCAGATAAAGCGGCTGATTGCGATCAAGGAGCGTGATCTCAACGCGCCCGCGCAAGCCGTTACGTCCGACAAGCTCGACAGCTTCGCCAGAGCCTTGCGGACCCGGCTTGCCGATGACGCCGATCCCAAGTTCCGCCAAGCCTATCTGAGGCTGCTGCTGAGTGAGGTGGTTGTGGGCAAAGACACCGTGCGCCTCAAGGGTTCCAATGCCGTGATCGCCCATCAGCTCGCAAGCGATAAGCCACTGGTGCCGTCAATGGTGCCCACTTTTGTAGAGGAGTGGCGCGCCGGGGAAGATTCGAACTCCCGACCCCCAGATTCGTAGTCTGGTGCTCTATCCAGCTGAGCTACCGGCGCAGGCTTCGCTGTTGGACTGCCGGGTGACCCGGCGGGACGGTGTGTGACCGTCTGGCAGGGGAGCTACTCGCACGCCCTGCCCGCGAAGGCGTGAACGTTTATTGCACCCGGGGGCGGAGTGCAAGGGCAAACCGACAAAAAGCTCACAAAGCTGCGTCTTCCCGACGGCGTAGAGCCGTGTGCCGCGGGGCTGTGTCAGGTCATCTGATTCGCTGCATGCCTGACGGTGCCTGGTTCCTGTGCCGGTGACCGGTATCTGACATGTAAAGACTCTCTTAACCCCTTCAAATTCACCATAAAAGCCAAGCTTGTAGGCCGATTCTGCATTGGCTAGAGTGACTTCGGTTTCGCGCTGCACTATTAAACGCAGGGCAGGACTGCTGGAGGAGCGGTCAGAGAGCCGATTGCGGCGGCTTTCATCGTGCTCATCCGCACCATTCATTGAGCCGGCGTGGGGCGACAGGGGCCAGGATGCGGTCTCGTCCCGGAAAACCGGCAATCGTTGTCAACCGGTCGTCCGCCATCCCGGCGGCTGCGGCCAGTTTCAGGGGGCTGATCTTCTTGGATGGCGGTGCCGGCGCACCATGCCGGTTGGAACCGGGCCATGCAGGCAGGCTTCCCTGTCAGAACCAAAGGGTAACAAGAGCGCGCGATGACCACCCCCATTTCCAGAACTGCTCCCCGCGCCTACTCCCTCTCATTGACTTCGCTGGTCCGCACGGCAGGCGCGCTGGCTACCTCGGCGCTGCTCCTTGGCGGCTGCGCGGCGATCCAGGACTCAGACCTGTTCGGTGAAGGCAGCCGCAACGTGACGTCGGCCTCCAATGCCGCAGGCACCACTGCCGTCTCCACTGATGTGGGCGTCTCCGCCCGCAGCTTCGAAGCCCTGAGCGTCACCGGCGGCCGGGCCACCGGCACCAGCGTTGGTGCAAAGGTCGAAAGCCTGCGCAACGAGCTGCGCAGCCTGCAGGACACGATGGTAGGTCAGACCTCCCGTGTGAACACCGCCCGCGCCGAGGCCACGGCCAATGCGCGCGATTATCACGCGACCCGCGCCGCCATCACCGCCCGCCTGCAGCGCGGCACCACGCCGGGCAACCCGGAACTGGTGTCACAGTGGAATACCGCGCAGGCCCAGCTTGACGCTGTCTCCGCCGACATCAACGCCATGTCCGGCCTGTCCACCGAGATTGCGACCAACGCCTCCACGGCGAATTACCTGTTGGAAGCAACCGCCGCCACCTTCTCGCTGTCCGGTGCCGTTGAAGACGATCATCGCCAGCTCCGCATCCTGCAGGACGAGGTCCGCCAGACCACGGTGCTGATCGAACGCTTGCTTACGGAACTGCGCGACGACATCGCCCGCCAGACCACCTATGTGGCCAATGAGCGGTCGAGCCTCACCACCCTGGCCAATGCCATCAAGGCCGGTGAGCTGTTCGGGTCCGGCCTTGCCGTGTCCAACATCGCGCCGCCCGCTGCCACCGCGGCAGCTGCTCCGGCCCCCGCCGCCGGCACGCCGGCGCTGGTCACCATCCGCTTTGACCGTCCGGACGTTCAGTATCAGCAGGCCCTGTACACCGCCCTGAGCCGGGCACTTGAAGTGCGTCCGGCTGCCCAGTTCGACGTGGTGGCCGTGAGCCCCGCTGCCGGTAGCCCGGACCGGGTGCAGCTGGCACAGAGCCAGTCCCGCCGCAACGCCGAGACGGTGGTGCGCACCATGAACGAAATGGGTCTCCCGGCGGACCGCATCCGCCTCTCCGCGACCACCCGCGGTGATGTCACCGCCAATGAGGTGCGCGTCTACGTCCGCTGATATGTCCTTATCCGGACGAGGACAATCAGTACGCTGAGAGACCGAACCGGGGAGCGCGATGGCGGATAACGACACAGCCCCCGGCAAGCCGGATTTTACCCAGCAGTCTGATGCAACCAGCCACGGCCATCTGGCCGCCGCTGCTGCAGCCGGGTCTCCGGCGCCGCATCACAGGCGCCTGGGTCTTTTTGGCGGTATTGCTGCATTCGTCGTGCTTATCGCCATTGGTCCTCCGGAGGGCATGCCGCCCGCCGCCTGGAAGGTTCTGGCGGTCGCTGCCCTCATGGCCTGCTGGTGGGCGCTCGAGGCCCTGCCGCTCGCCGCTACGGCCCTCGTGCCGCTTGTTGCTTTCCCGCTCCTTGATATTCAGCCCATCCGCCCGACGGCTGCATCCTATGCGCATCCGCTCATCTTCCTGTTCATGGGCGGTTTCCTGGTGGCGCAGGCTATGCAGCGCTGGGATCTGCACAAGCGCATCGCCCTCACCATTGCCTCGCGGGCGGGCTCGGAGCCGACCCGGCTGATCGCGGGCTTCATGGTTGCGACAGCCTTTCTCAGCATGTGGGTGTCGAACACCGCCACCACCATCATGATGCTGCCTATCGCGGCGTCCGTGGTCAGCGTGGTCATCCTCAACAGCCCGCACGCCACGCAATCGAATGCCCAGCGCTTTGGCCTCGCCACCATGCTTTCCATTGCCTATAGCGCCAGCGTAGGCGGCATCGGCACGCTGGTGGGTACTCCGCCGAATGCTCTGATGGCAGCCTTCTTCGAGCAGGAATTCGGCATCGAGATTTCGTTTGCCGCTTGGATGCTGCTGGCCATGCCGCTGGTGGTCATCATGCTGCCGGTCATCTGGCTGGTGATGACGCGCGTCGTCTATCCCTTTGATCTTGGCAGGTCCGCCGAAGAGGCTGCCCATGGCCAGGAAGAAGTACGCAGCCAGCTGGCCGAGCTGGGCAAAATGACGACGCCCGAAAAACGCGTGGGCATCGTCTTTGCCACCATGGCTGGCCTCTGGCTTATCCGGCCATTGCTCGATGACCTTCCCTTTGTCTCGGGCTTGTCGGATCCGGGCATTGCAATTGCCGGCGCGCTGGCGCTCTTCATCCTGCCGGCAGGGGTGGCACAGGCGTCGTCAGAAGAGGCGCCGCATTCCGAACGTCTCCTGTCCTGGGCTCAGGCGCGCAACATTTCATGGGACGTGCTCATTCTCTTCGGCGGCGGACTGGCGCTCGCCGGAGCCTTTTCGAGCACCGGACTCGCGGCGGCCCTAGGTGATGGCCTTGGCACGTTGTCATGGTTGCCGCTCTTCGCCTTTGTCGTGGCGGTGGCGGCGATGGTCATCTTCCTGACGGAACTCACGAGCAACACCGCAACTGTTGCAGCCCTCCTGCCGGTCATCGCTGCCATTGCGGCGGCCACCGGCCACCCGCCGATGGTACTGGCCGCTGCCGCAGTCATGTCGGCGTCCTGCGCCTTCATGCTGCCTGTCGCAACCCCGCCGAACGCTATCGTCTTCGCGTCGGGCTATGTCACCGTGCCGCAAATGATGCGGGCCGGGTTCGCGCTCAACATCATCGGAATCGTACTGATTGCACTGCTGGCCACCTTCCTGGCGCCGCTGGTTCTGGGCAGTTGATCAGCAGGTGACCAGGGCGCCTCAGCGCGTATATCGCTCGCGATAAGAGGGGCTTGCCCCCAGGGTCTCAGCTTCATAGACACCCCGCGCGACGGCGCGCGCTAGCGTGTCGGCAGCCAGCGCACCAAGCATCGCTACCAGTCCCGCCCGCGCCGTGTCCTCCGGCAGAGGCCGTGACCCGGTCGCCAGCGCAAAGACGACATCACCGTCAAAAGGCGTGTGGACAGGGCGGATGGCGCGCGCATACCCATCCTGCGCCATCATCGCCAGGCGTCGGGTCTCGGCTACCGTCAGGGCTGCATCTGTCGCAACGACGCCAATCGTGGTGTTCATGCCAGGCGATGCACCGATCTTGGTCTCCGCATACGGATCATCAGGCAGATGTGCTGGCCCCGGAAGGGAGTCCTGATCACCCATCTCACCTGCTTTCTCAAAGGGTGCGGCCCAGAACCGGGCGCTTCCCGGCATAACGCAGGATCCAAAAGGATTGCTCGCGGCCAGTGCACCTACGGTGAAACCACCCGGCGTGATGACAGAAGCGGACCCCGTGCCACCCTTGAGCGCGCCCGCGCGCGCGCCAAGGCCGGCCCCTGCATTGCCGAGCCTCACATCCGTATCAAGCGCCTCCATGGCTTCAATGCCCAACCGCCGGTAGGGCGGTGTCTCGCCCCACTCCTTGGCACCGCCATTCGACAGGTCAAACAGGATGGCCGATGGCACGATGGGCGCCACAAGTGGAGTTGACCCCAGGGCGAAGCCACGCCCCCGCGCCCCCAGCCACGCGGTGACACCTGAGGCTGCTTCCAGGCCGTAGACGGAGCCACCGGACAGAACGATGGCGTCTATCTCGTCGACCAGGCAGTCGGCGGACAATGCATCCGTTTCCCGCGTGCCCGGTCCGCCACCGCGTACATCCACCGCGGCAATGGCGCGGCCTTCCGGTGCAATCACCGTTACACCCGTGAGCACCGCATCATCCTGTGCCTGCCCGACCAGCAGCCCGGCGACATCGGTGATGAGATTGCGCGGCCCGGGTGCGAAGGGTACGGGTGTCTGAACAGTCATGCAGATCTTCCTGAAAACGCCGGCGAGCCGGTATCACGGCACCGGTCCCGGAGTGGGGGTGCCGGAGTATGCGCGACCGGTCATCGAAAACGCAAAACCCGATAGGGCTGCGCGGGCATGCAGTGAGGCACGCCCAAACCTGTCCGAACCGGTCCTGTTTCAAGTCTGGCCAGTCCGGTCGCCCGCTGGCTATTCTGCGGATAACCGATCGCGCGATGACTGATCCGCCGACACCTCCGGGAAGAAACCTGCATGGCACGCCTCAAGACTGTTTTCACCCTTGCCGGCACGCTGCTGGGCATTGCCCTTGTCGGCTTCCTCGTCACCATCGCCGTGACGCCGCCGCCGGTGCATATGGTGTCAGCAGCCCATCCGCTGGCAAGCCAGGCGGGCATGGAGATGCTGAAGCGTGGTGGCTCCGCGGTGGATGCAGCTGTGGCGACACAGCTTGTGCTGACCCTGGTGGAGCCGCAGTCAAGCGGCATCGGCGGCGGGGCCTTTCTCGTCTACTGGAATGAGGATACCAAACGTGTCGAAACCTGGGATGGCCGTGAGACCGCGCCCGCAAGCGTGACCGAGCGGCATTTCCTGCAATCCGACGGCACACCCATGGGCTTCTTCGATGCAGTCGTCGGCGGCCATGCGGTGGGCGTGCCCGGTGTCATTGCCATGCTGGCCGCCGCGCATGATGAGCACGGGCGCCTGCCTTGGGAGGAGTTGTTCGAGCCTGCGATTGCGCTTGCCGAGAACGGGTTCGACGTCACACCCCGCCTCAACAAGCTCATCAACTGGTCCCCGGCCCTGCCGATGATGCCTGTGGTGAAAGACTACTTCTTCGAGCCGGGCGCGGTCGACGGGGAGGGAAAGCCCGTTCCGCTCGCCATCGGCGCTCGCCTCACAAACCCGGCCTATGCGCGCACACTAAGGCTTATTGCCACGCAAGGCCCGCGCGCCTTCTATGAAGGTGAGATCGCCACGCAAATCCTCGAAGCGGTCAACAATGCGCCCCGAAACCCGGGACGCATGACGGCGGCTGACCTCGCTGCCTATGAGCCTGTTAAGCGGGAGCCTGTGTGCGCGCCCTACCGCACATACACTCTTTGCGGTGCTCCGCCGCCTACGTCTGGCAGCACGACGGTGTTGCAGATCATGGGGCTCCTTGAAAGCTTCTACATGCAGCGCGCCGAGCCGCAGTCGGCGGACTCAATTCACTTGATCTCCGAAGCAAGCCGCCTGGCCTATGCGGACCGCAATAAATATCTGGCGGACCCGGACTTCGTGGACGTACCGCTCGAAGGCATGCTGGACCGGGCTTATCTGCGCCTGCGCAGCCGTCTTATTCACCCTGACAAGACGCAGTCCAGCGCGCCGCTGGAGGCGGGGCTTCCGGCCGGATCCGATGCGTCCCTCGCAGCGGCTGACCCAAAGCCGGCGCACTCCACGTCTCATTTCGCCATTCGCGACAGGTGGGGCAATGCGGTGTCCATGACGACATCCATCGAGGCGCCTTTCGGCAGCCATCTGATGGCCGGCGGCTTTCTGCTCAACAATCAGCTTACGGATTTCTCCTTCGTGCCGGAGAAGGACGGGCGTCCAGTCGCCAACCGGCCGGAAGCCGGCAAGCGGCCCCGATCCTCCATGTCACCGATGATCGTGCTGGACGAGGATGGGGAGTTCTATGCCGCGATCGGCTCTCCGGGCGGCAGCCGCATCATCGCCTTCGTTGCTCAGACGCTGGTGGGCGTTCTGGACTGGAACATGACCATGCAGGAGGCGATCAACATGCCGCGCCACGTGCACCGCAACACGACACTTGAGCTTGAGGAAGACACCTTCATCGCGACCTTGGCCGAAAGCCTGCGCATGCGGGGGCACGACGTGGAAGTGAAGGAAATAACCAGCGGTTTGCATGGGATCCGCGTGGTGGAAGGTGGCCTCGAGGGCGGTGCGGACCCGCGCCGCGAGGGCGTGGTGCTGGATTAAAGGAGCGTGTCAGCTTCGGCGCGCGAGGGCAGTGAGGCCGATAAGGGCGATGTCCCGCACGGTGATCAGATAGATGGGGATCTCAGCCAGATAGGGCTTGAAGCGTCCCTTTGCTTCAAAGCGGTAGCGCAGCAGGCGATGGTTCAAGAGGTCACCCCAGCGCGGCAGGATACCACCCGCGAGATAGATGCCGCCGCGCGCGCCCAGGGTGAGAGCAAGGTCACCGGCGACCGAACCCAGAAGCCCCGTGAACACCTCGACCACCTCCCGCGCCAGCGGCGATGAGCCGTCTGCGGCCATGCGGGCAATGTCCGCGGCTGTCGGCCTGCCGATTTCCGGGGACCCATCAAGCGCTCCAAGTGCCCCATAGAGCTCCTCCATGCCTGGCCCGCACAGCACCCGCTCTGCGGAGACATGGCCATGGGTTTGCATCAACTGAAAGAGCAGCGATATCTCACGCTCGTTGCCCGGCGCCAGCGAGACATGCCCGCCTTCGCCGGACAATGGCACGAACCCGCCTCGGCCAGTAGAGATCAGCCCCGAAACGCCAAGCCCCGTGCCCGGACCTAGAATACCGCGGGGGGCGTCTTCATCTGCCGTGGCCCCGCCGATCTGCACGAGGTCGTCTGCATCCAGATGAGGCAGGGACAGGGCAGCTGCGGTGAAATCATTGACGATGGAAATGCGCGGGCAGCCGGTCGCTGCGGTGACGGCACGGGCGCTGACGACCCAGGGCAGATTGGTCATCGCGATGTGGCACTCGTCCCCCGTGCCTTGAACCGGGCCGGCAGCACAGAGAGCCGCCCCGCCGAGGGCAGGGTGGCCCGCCTGCTCGAGAAAGGTCTCGAGCGCAGCCTCAAGCGTTGGATAAAGCGCAGTCATCAGCACCATGGGCTCGTCCGGCCTGGACGCACCCGGCTGTGTCAGGGCGAAGCGGGCATGGGTGCCGCCGATATCGGCAACAAGGACCGGCAGATCATGCGGCGTCGACATTCAGGCAACGGCCCCATTCTGGTCGCCATGCAGGCTGCCTCCGGTCACCCCCGCATGTTCCACGCTGGACAGGGCCTCTAGATAGGATGTCCGCCAATGACCGATGTCCTCTTCGGAAATGACTTTCATCAGCTTGGTATAGCGGTCCTTGCGCTCATCCAGCGGCATGGTGAGGGCCACATGCATGGCGTCCGCCATGCCCTGCACGTCATAGGGGTTGACGATCACAGCATCCGTCAATTGTTTCGCAGCCCCGGCAAAGCGCGACAGCACCAGCACGCCGGGATCCTCCGGGTCCTGAGCAGCAACATACTCCTTCGCCACGAGGTTCATCCCGTCGCGCAGCGGGGTCACCAGCCCCACATGGCTGGCACGGTAGAGACCGGCCAGCGCCTGGCGGGCAAAGGACCGGTTGAGATAGCGGATTGGCGTCCAGTTGAATTCGGCAAAACGTCCATTGATATGGCCTGCCATGCCTTCCAGCTCGAGCCGCAGATCCTGATACTCGCTCACATCCGTGCGTGATGGCGGTGCGACCTGAAGCAGGCTCACTTCACCACGGTGCTCCTCATGGTCTTCCAGCATGCGCTCGAAGGCATTGAAGCGTTCAGGCAGGCCCTTGGTGTAGTCCAGCCGGTCCACACCGATGATTTGCCTGCGCCCGCGCAGCATGTCGCGCATGGATGCGAATTGTTTCTGCCCGTCATCCGTGCTGGCGAAATTGGCAAATGTGCCGGCGTCGATCCCGATAGGGAATGCGCGCGCGGTCACCGTGCGGTTGAAGCACCGCGCCTTGTCACCAAGGATGCTGCCGCCCACTTCCATGCGCACATAATCGAAGAACCGGTCGCGGTCATGCTCGGTCTGGAACCCGAGAATGTCGAAGGCAAAGAGTGCCTTTACCAGCTCCTCATGGTTGGGCAGCGTTGTCAGAAGTTCGCGCGGCGGAAAGGGGATGTGCAGGAAATGACCTATGGGTCGGGTGCAGCCCAGCTTGCGCAGCTCCTCGGCGAAGAGGAGGAAGTGATAATCATGCACCCAGATCAGGTCGTCTTGCTGCACAAGCGGCAGCAATGCCTTGGCAAAGGCTGCATTGACCCTTGAGTAGCCCGCGAAGTTATCACGGTCATACTGCACAAGCCCGGTCCGGAAGTGAAAGAGCGGCCACAGGGAGCGGTTGGCAAAGCCATTGTAGTAGGCGTCGAAATCATCCGCCGACAGATCAATGGTCGCCAGCGTCAGCGGCCCGGCGGATTCGAGCTTCAGGCGGGTGTCCGCTTCCTCGATGACGTCGCCGGTCCAGCCGAACCAGATACCTCCCGAAGACTTGAGCGCTTCCACGAGGGCTACGGCGAGACCGCCGGCGCGTGCTGCATCACCGATCGGTCCCACGCGGTTGGAAACGACAATGAGCCTGCTCATACTTCTTCCTCCCAGCGCCGCGACAGCCGCATGGCGGCGTTGATGATGCCCACCAGTGAGTAGGTCTGCGGGTAATTGCCCCACAATTCACCGGACTTGACGTCGGTATCTTCCGATAGCAGCCCCAGCGAGTTCCGTGCCGCAAGCATCTCCTCGAAGATCTCGCGCGCTTCTTCCTCCCGGCCGACACGGGCGAGAGCATCGATGTACCAGAAGGTGCAGATATTGAAGGCGGTTTCCGGCTCGCCAAAATCATCAGCCTCCGCATAGCGGTACATATGCTTGCCGCGCCGCAGGGTGCGCTCAACGGCATCCAATGTCTTGCGGAACCGCTCATCGTCGGGACTGAGGAAACCGACTTCAGCCATCAGCAGCAGACCGGCCTCCACACCCTTGCCGCCAAAGCTTTCAGCGAATGATTCCATGTCCGGGTTCCAGGCTTCCGTTGTAATCGTCGCGTGGATCGTGTCCGCGCGGCCCTGCCAATAGGACGCCCGGTCTGTGAACCCCATATGACGGGCAATCTTGGACAGACGGTCGCACGCAGCCCAGCACATGAGGCTGGACGACGTATGAACCCGCGCACGCGTGCGCAGTTCCCACATGCCCGCATCCGGCTGGTTATGCTTCTCGAAAGCAAGCTCGCCCATATGCTCCAGCCGCTGGAAGTCTTCCGGCGTACCCGGATGAAACAGCCGCTGATCCAGAAAACTCTGCGCAGCGGCGAGCACCACATTTCCGTATACGTCATGCTGGAAGTGCTCATAGGCCTGGTTGCCCACCCGAACAGGGCCCATGCCGCGATAGCCCGACAGGCTTTCCACTTCCCGCTCCACGAGCTGGGCTTCCCGGCTGATACCCCAGACGGGCTGCAGGTGGTTGTTCGCTTCACCGACGATATTGTTGAGATAGCGGAGATAGTTCTCCATCGTCTCATTCTCTGCCAGCGAGTTGAGGGCGCGCACCACGAAGAACGCGTCTCTCAGCCAGCAATAGCGGTAGTCCCAGTTACGCTGGGTGCCCGGTGCCTCGGGGATCGACGTTGTCATCGCCGCGATGATGGCGCCCGTCTCTTCGAAAGTGGACAGCTTGAGCGTGATGGCCGCCCGGATCACGGCGTCCTGCCATTCAAGCGGCAACGCCAGCCGCCGTACCCAGGTGCGCCAGTAATCCGCCGTGCGCTCTTCGAAGGCGTTCGCTGTCTCGCGCAAACTGCCGATCAGGGGTTCGTCCGGCCCCAGCATCATGTCCACCGGCTCTTCCAGCAGGAAGCTGCGCTCCTCAAGCACGTATGTCAGCGGGGCGTTGGTGTTGAGGCGCAGGGCCTGGCCGGTATGAAAGAAGCGCGCATGGTTGGAGCCGCGGCTGACATCCGGCACGCGGTCGCCCCAATTGTAGCGCGGGCGCAGGCGGATGGTGATGCGCGGTGTTCCTGCAATCGGCTTGAGCCGCCGCATAATCGACACGGGGCGGAACATGCGGCCCAGGCTGATGTAACGCGGCGCGAAATCGGTGATCTCCACTGCGTTGCCGTCGCTGTCATACAGCCGCGTCTTCAGGATCGCCGTGTTGTGTGCGTAGTGCTGCTCACTACGCGCGAAATCCGATATCTCGATGTCCCAGAAGCCGAAGCCGCCGCCTTCGCGCGCCTCATCGCCGCCATTCAGAAGGTCGCAGAAAACCGGGTCGCCATCGAAGCGGGGAAGACAGCACCACACGATGCGGCCTTGAGGGTTGATAAGAGCACCAAAGCTGCTGTTGCCGATAACACCAAGATCAAGCGTGGACATGAAACCCTTGTGATCGTCGTGGAAGGTGGGGGCTGGATCAAGGGTGGCACCACGGCGCTTTGGTTGCAATGCACCATGACCTCAGAGCGTCCACGGGCTTCCGTTTCTGATCTGGCTCAAGCGCAGCGGGCGACCATGAAAAGGCGGGTAAAGGGAAAAAGCGTCGTGCCATCAGCACGTTGCGGGTAGGCCGCCGCGAGCTTGCCCCGATAGGCATCAACGAAGTCGTCTCGCTGCTGCCCGGCAAGTTCTGAGACAAAGGGCACAAGTGCTGTTCCGCTCGTCCATTGCAGCACCGCGTCGTTCCCGGTCAAAACCTGCAGATAGGTCGTTTCCCAGATATCCAGAGTGGCAGCATGGGGTGCAAGTATCCGGTGATACTCCGCCATCGGACTGACAGGATTGCCTCGCAGGCGGGCGATCAGATCCTTGCTGCCGGTCTCGCGAACGGCCTCCTCAAGAAGTACGTGGCTGGGGGCTGAAAAATTGGCCGGCATCTGCACAGCCAGGACACCGCCTTTCGACAATTGGCTCATCAGGCGTGGCAGAAGGGCGTCGTGCCCGTCGAGCCAGTGCAGTGCCGCATTGGAAAAAATGACGTCATACGGAGCTTCCGCCGACCAGTCTGCGATGTCGCCTACAGAAAACGCTGCATTGAGACCGGCACGTGAGGCCCGCTCAATCATCTCCGGGGAACTGTCGACGCCGTGGATGTCGGCCTCGGGCCAGCGCGCTGCAAGGAGGGCGGTGGAGTTGCCGGGGCCGCAGCCGAGATCCGCCACGTGGGCCGGGGACGTCATGTCGATGCAGGCCAGCAGTTCCGCAGCAGGACGGGTGCGGTGGTCGGCAAAGCCTAGATAGGTCGTCGGATCCCAGCTCATGGCGCGTCAGATAGCACGCCACGGGCTGACCTGTCATTCCGCAGCGAGATCGGCTTCCGGTTCCGCCATCTGTCCATCCGGGCCGGGCAAGTAGATATGAAACACCGTATGGCCGGGTATGGATTGGTGCAGGCGGATGATGCCGCCATGAGCGCGCACAAGATCCGCCGCAATCGCCATGCCCAGCCCCGTGCCGCCCTTACGGGCTGATCCGACAAAAGGCTCGAACAAATGCGCCCGCGCGCTGTCCGGCAGGCCGGGCCCCGTGTCAGCTATGTAGAGCCGCCCGCCGCCTGGCACCATTTCACAGCCTATGGATAGAGTGCCGCCGCCATCTGCCTCCAGCATGGCTTCAACGCCGTTGCGCGCGAGGTTGAGCAGCACACGGAAGAGCTGGTCGGCATCGGCGAAGACCTGCTCCTCGGGATCGATTGAAATCTCGGTCCGGATGCGTGTGTCATCCGCGGGAACGGCAGCGTCGCACACCTCGTGCACGAGATCCGCCAGCGGCACGAATTGTTTACGCGGCGGCGCTTCCTCCGCCTTGCCGAACTTCATCGTGTCGGTCGCAAGCTGGATGGCCCGGTCGATTGACGTGAACAGGCGTGGTGCCAGCTTCTGCACCTGAGGGTCGTCGATACCGGTGAGCCTGTCTGAGATCAGTTGCGCGCTGGCAAGAATATTGCGCAGGTCATGGTTGATCTTGCTCACGGCCGTGCCGAGCGCGGCCAGCCGGGTCTTCTGGCGCAGGGCCTGGCGAATCTCACCCTGCATGGCCGCGAGTTCCCGTTCCGCCGTGCCGATCTCGTCGCGCCGTTGGGACGGCATCATCACGCGGGACGCATCTTCCGGCTGCTGACGAAACCGCACCATGTTTTCCGTGATACGCATCATCGGCATCACCAGCGCCCGGTTGAGTGCGAGGAACACCAGCGCTGCGGTGAAGATGGAAATGACGATCGACAGGAACAGGACATTGCCGGAATAGACGAACATCGCCTGCCGCAGCGGTGTGTCGTCGATCACGATCTCGATGAACTCGCCGCCACGAAACCGCGGGCTGCCGGCCACGGCCACCGTGCGGCCACCCCCGAAAATCAGTGTTTCGAAGGCGTCGTAACAGAGTTCCAGCCACGTGGCACCACGCAGATCATAGCGTGCGACGATCATGTCCTGCATGGGGCTCGCCAGGAGCAGTTCACGCCGGTTGTCACGCTTGAGTGCCACCGCCTTCACCTCGGCATTGCGCAGCAATTCAGCTTCAAGCTCCGGCATGACGCCGCGCTCGGCAGCAGCCTCGACGGCAAGGCTTGCAAGCTGAGCGGCATTGATGCGGTCCATCAGCCACGTCGCCCTGAAATTGGCGATCGACGGCACATAGATGAAGACTTCCGCCAGCATGACGAAGGCGACAGTCAGCACCAGAAGCTGCGCTGAAAGGCTGCGGGCAAGTCGCCTGGGCAGCAGGGTCTGCAGGCTCGGCCGTGCGGTCGTGCCTTGCGGATCGTCCCTGTCCTGCTCCTCAGACATCGCCTGCCTGCATCCCCTGTGGTCGTGACGTCCGCCCGCTGCCGGTTGGCTTCAGCCGAACAGGCGCATCAGCAGCCGCACGATGAACCTGATCCGGCTGCTGTACAGCGTCGGCGTATAATAGGAGCCGGCCGCCCGCTTGGACACTTCCGTCAGAGTGGGATAGGGCGCAATGAACTGCGCCATGGTGCCGATCTTCTGCTTTTGGCCAACCGCGAGAATCCATGGGGCCAGCAGGTCACCCGCATTGAGGCCGGCGATGGAGGCGCCAAGGATGACGCCCTTCTTGTCCGTCACGACCTTGATAAGGCCTTCGGTCCGCCGTTCTGCCTGGGCGCGGTCGTTTTCGTCAAAGCCCCATTTGAGGACCGTGATACTGTCCCCGTGGTCCTTGCGCGCGTCGGCTTCGGTCAGGCCGACATGGGCCATTTCGGGGTCCGTGTAAGTGACCCACGGCACCGTCGAATGATCTGCCTTGGCCGGCACCTTGAACAGCGCGTTACGGATCACGATGCCCGCGTGATAGCCGGCCACGTGGGTGAACTGCAGGCCGCCTGCAACGTCGCCGATGGCGAATACTTTCTTGTTGGTCGTGCGCAGCCGGTCATCCACCTGGATGCCGCGCTTGGTGTATTCGATGCCCGCGTTCTCAAGCTCGAGCCGCTCCACATTGGGCTTGCGGCCAACGGCCAGCAGCAGGTGCGTTCCGTCCACGCTCTGTTCCTGGCCGTCCTTCTCAAAGACAACCCGGATGCCTGCATCGGTCTTTTCGATCCGCTGCACCATGGCGTTTTCCCGCAGGTCGATGCCTTCATCGATCAGGCGCTTCTTGACGATGGCCGTGAGCTCCGGGTCGTCCTTGCCCAGCGCCGTGCCGCCTTCCAGTGTCGTCACCTTCGCGCCGAGCCGGCGATGCGCCTGGCTCATCTCCATGCCGATGGGCCCGCCGCCGATGACGATCAGGTGGTCCGGCAGGTCCGTATTGTCGAAGATAGTCTCGTTGGTGAAATAAGGGACGTCTTCAAGGCCGGGGATCGGAGGTTCGACCGGGCTCGACCCAGTGGCGATTACAATGCGCTTGGCACGGACTTCGGTGTCACCGGCAATGACCGTGCGGGCATCCTTGAAGCGCGCATAGGCCTGGATCACGTGCACGCCAAGCCCCTCGAAGCGCTCGACGCTGTCATTGGGCTCAATCGCCGCGATGACACTCTTTACATGCGCATTGACCCTGGCGAAGTCCACTTGCGGGACTGCGGGGGCTATGCCGAATTCATCCGAATGGCCGAACATCTGTGCGTGCTTGCCGGCAGCCAGCAGTGCCTTTGACGGCACGCAGCCATAGTTGAGGCAGTCACCGCCCATCTTGCCGCCTTCGGTCAGCACTACCTTGGCACCCATCTGGACAGCCCCCGCCGCAACCGACAGGCCGCCTGATCCGGCGCCGATGACACAGATATCCGTTGTGATCTTGTTCATTGGATCATCCTTCCTCAGGCAGCGGATTTGCGGTCGCGCAGGCGGCGGATCACCACGGGGATCAGCGCCACCACGCCCAGCGCGGCGAAGGCGATAAGGATTTCAGGGGTCAGCAGCGATCCCGGATCAAGGGCGAAGGAGCAGCCGCCGTCAGCGCCCTTCTCGGCGATGCAGGCATTGTATGCCTCCTGCTGCGCTTCGATGATCGAGTCGAGGCCCGCGCCGACAAAGGCAAAGGCAAAGGTCCCCGGAATGATGCCGACAAAGGTGCCGATGACATAGGTCCCCAGGCCCACGCCGAGGACAGCAGGTGCAAGGTTCACCAGCCAGAAGGGGAAGGCCGGCACCAGCCGCAGGAACAGGAGATAGGACAGCGCATCCTTACGGAAGCCGTCACGCAGCTTCTCAAGCCATGGGCCGGCCCGTGCCGCCAGGGGCTCACCAAAGGATGTCTTGGCGATGAGGAAGATGATGGTTGCCCCGATCGTTGCGCCCACCACCGTGGCAAGCCCGCCGAGAAGCGGTCCGAACAGAAACCCGCCTGTGATGGTCAGCAGCGCGCCACCGGGCAGCGAAAGGGCAACCACCACGATATAGACAGCCACGAATGCTGCGACCGCCACGAGGATGTTGCCGGCGACGAAACCCGTCAGTGCCTCACGGTTTTCAGCAATGGTCTGAAGCGACAGATAAGAGTGCAGATCGAAATAGAAGGCTGCGCCAATGAGCGCCACCAGGACGACGAGCGGCAGGGAGCGTTTCAGGCTGAAGCCCTGCGCGTCCTTTGCCGGATCAGTAGATTGGTCAGTCATCGCGCAGTCCCCCGCGAGTGAATGGCAGATGTGGGAAAGATGTGGTCTAGGGTGTCCGCTCAGCTGTCCGTGTTGGCCGTATCATTGAGCGTCCAGTCATATTCGTAACCGATGCGGCCTGAATGGGTTGCAAGCCTTTCGGCAAGATCAGGAGCGGCATGGGCCGCGATGGCCGCAAGCTGCTCGTCGCGGGTGGTACCGAAATCCTTGCCGTACCAGTCGAAGATCTTGGAAAGCACGAGCTTGCTGCCGTCGAAGCGCACACCGCGCGGATGGTTCACATAGGCGCGGGCCGCCGCATCAAGCTGGGCTTCAAGTGTCTTGCCCGTGTAGGGATCGGTTGCCAGGTTTGGGCAGCCATAAGACGCGCAATTGACCGCGTAATGCACCCGCGGTTCATCCCAGTTCTTGCGCAGGATGTCGTGCTCGATATTGTCGAGCGACAGTTCCTTACCCTCAACGGTGACGAGTGGCTTGCCCCAGGGGCCTGAAGAAAACAGGCCGGGTGAAATGTTGATGTCGCGGATCGACCGAACCGGATAATGGTCAAGAATGACCTCTACCGTCACCGCGTTGTAGAGGTTGGCCCAATAGGCAAATTGCTCGTCGCGTGCGAGGCTGGAGACCTTGGTGTCCTGCAGGGTATCGAGATACGTGCCCAGCTTCTCAAGATCCGCCTTGCTGGCAGCCAGGGCCGCATAATCCACCCGCGCCACCCCGTCGTCCTCTTCGCGCACATGGGCGGACAGAAGATCGGCCCACAGGCTGTGGTCGACGGTGCGTGTGCTCATCGGGTCATGTTCCTTGAATGCCTCTGCCAGATCCATCGCCCCGGCTTCTCCCGGTGCCCCCAACAAGAGGCCACTCAGAAGAACACCGCAGGTTGCCGCCATGACGTCACGCCGGTCCAGCCCGACTGCGCTGAGGAGACGGCCCGTACGGGCGGACGATATGCTCATCTTACGCTGCATAAGGGCTCCTTGGGTCACAGGATGGGCGGTGCCGACGACATGGGGACCGGTGTCACCGTTGGTGTGGCACTAAGTGACCTATTGCCGGGGCAGTTGAAAGCCCGCCTCCCGGCCTTGTGATGGGCTGTTTTCACCTGTGATAGGCGTTAATCTGCGCGGAATTTGAGCCCAGAGACAGTGCGGGCGGTGATTGACAAGCCTCTGTCGCTTGCTTAAAACCCGCGGCTTCGGCGCTGCGGGATTTCCCGCCGCGGGCGGAGAGGCTTTGCTATTGCCTTCGCTTCGCGCGGTCCTGAAAGTCGCCTGACCCAGTTTTGAGCTATTCCCTGAGAATTCGGGGCCTTATCCGGAGTTTGTGCCGTGAAACGGACATACCAGCCCAGCCGCCTCGTACGTAAGCGCCGTCACGGCTTCCGTGCGCGCCTTGCCACCAAGAACGGCCGCAAGGTTCTGCAGCGCCGCCGCGCGAAGGGCCGCAAGGTTCTTTCCGCCTAACAAGGCGCCGTTCGGGGCCCCTGCGCCCCGGCAGCACTGAAGAAAATGATCGAACGCCTGAAGCAGCGGGCGGATTACCTCAAGGCAGCGCGCGCCCGCCGCGTCGCCATGCCCGGACTCGTGCTTCAGATGCGCAAGCGGTCAGATGCGGGCACGCCCGGTGAAGCGCCCATGCGGGTCGGTTTCACTGTTACCCGCAAGGTCGGCAATGCCGTGGTCCGCAACAGGGCCAAGCGCCGTCTGCGTGCCGCGGTTGCGGCAATTCTCCCCCGCTATGGCCTTCCGGGCCGCGATTATGTAGTTATCGGGCGCGCCGGCACGCTGACCCGTCCCTTTGCGCTGTTGCAGGGCGATCTTGAGCAGGCGCTGGCAAGGGTGCATGGACAGGGCAAGCGCAAGCGGCCACCTGACCGCCCATCCACCGGCTGACGATCCTAAAGACGATTGGCCAGCCAATTGCCTCGCTGCATTTCCGCCTTCCTGCATTTACGTGAGTGAGACGTCCTCCGCCGATGACCGACGAAAACCGTAACTTCATTCTCGCAGCCGTTCTGTGTGTCGCCGTCCTCGTGGGCTGGCAGTACTTCTTCGTCGAACCGCCGGCGCCCGCCACCCAGGAAACGCAGCAGGCCGCCACTCCAGGCGATGCCGCCGGGCAGAGCACCCCGGCCGGTGTGGCAGGCGGCAGCGTCACACCGGTGCCGGACACGGGCGGTGCGCCGCAGGTTGATGAGCAACTCGGCGGCGCAGGCGTGCCCGCAGCAGGCCAGCCGGTGCTGCCGCGCGCAATCGCCCTTGAGCAGACCCCGCGCATTGCCTTCGACAGCCCCAGCATCGACGGGTCGATCTCGCTTGTGGGTGGACGTATCGATGATCTTCAGCTCAAGGAATATCGCCAGACGGTGGCCCCGGAGAGCGCGGAAATCGTTCTGCTGTCGCCGCGCGGATCAGACAACCCCTATTACGCCGAGTTCGGCTGGACGGCGCCTGCATCCGCGAATGTCGCGCTGCCGGGCAGCTCCACTCTCTGGACCCGTGAAACTGAGGGCACGCTGACGCCGGCTAACCCGGTCACCCTGTCGTGGAACAACGGCGCGGGTCTCATCTTCCGCAAGACGATCTCGATCGACGACGACTACATGTTCACCATCGAACAGAGCGTCGAGAACAGCACGGGTGCAGCTGTTACCCTGTTTCCCTATGGCCTCGTGGCGCGCACCGGCACGCCGGAGACCGAGGGCATCTGGATCCTGCATGAAGGCCTGATCGGCTATTTTCCGGATGCGGACGGCTTGCAGGAGATCGATTATGACGATCTCCAGGAGCAGGGTTCAGTGCGGGCCCGCACTGCCGGTGGCTGGATCGGCATCACCGACAAATACTGGATGACGGCTCTGGTGCCCGACCAGTCCGCCAACAGCCGCATGTCGTTCTCCGATACGCCCCTGCGCGGCCAGGACGTCTACCAGGCCGATTATCTGCGCGATCCAATCACCGTGCCGGCCAATGGCACCGCCTCCATCACCGACCGGCTGTTCGCCGGTGCCAAGGTGGTGCGCATCATCGACGCCTATGAAGGGGCGCTGGGGATCGATAACTTTGAACTCGCCATCGACTGGGGCTGGTTCTACTTCATCACAAAGCCTCTGTTCCTGGCGCTGCTCCACATCCAGGGCATCGTCGGCAATTTCGGTGTCGCCATCATCGTCCTCACCATCCTCATCAAGCTTGCCTTCTTCCCGCTTGCCAACACGTCCTATGTTGCGATGAGCAAGATGAAGAAGGTGCAGCCGGAAATGATGAAGCTGCGTGACCGCTATAAGGACGACAAGCAACGGCAGCAGCAGGAGCTGATGGAGCTCTACCGCCGCGAGAAGGTGAACCCGCTCGCCGGCTGCCTGCCCATCCTGATCCAGATCCCGGTCTTCTTTGCCCTCTACAAGGTGCTGTTCGTCACCATCGAAATGCGCCACGCACCGTTCTTCGGTTGGATCGAGGATCTGTCGGCGAAGGATCCGACATCACTGTTCAACCTGTTCGGCCTCATCCCGTGGGATACGCCGGATTTCCTGACCGTCGGCATTTGGCCGGTGCTGATGGGTATCTCCATGTACCTGCAGATGAAGATGAACCCGGCACCGACTGACGAGATCCAGCAGCAGATCTTCCGTTGGATGCCGGTGATCTTCACCTTCGTGCTCGCGACCTTCCCAGCGGGTCTGGTGATCTACTGGACGTTCAACAACGCCCTGTCGATCCTTCAGCAATGGGTGATCATGCGCCGCCAGGGCGTGTCGCCCGAATGGGGACAGGACTTTGAGTGGCTGACCAAGCGCTTCAAGTCCGGCTCCAATACCGACGCTTCGTAAGGCGAAGGGGATATGTCGGACGCGGATGATGAGGAGCAGGCACGGCTGATCGAGGCCGGTCGGCTCCTGTTCGCGCGGCCCTGCGGCTTTCTCAAGGGCGTGGTCAAGGTGGATGGCCTGCCCATGGGCGACCGGCCGGAATTCGCCTTTGCGGGCCGGTCGAATGTCGGCAAGTCGAGCCTCATCAACGCGCTGACCGGACGCAAGGATCTGGCCCGCACGTCCAACACGCCTGGCCGCACCCAGGAAATCAACTTCTTCACCCTGCCCGAAAACGATCCCGACGGTGTCTATCTGGTCGACCTGCCGGGCTATGGCTATGCGCGCGAAAGCAAGTCCAAGGTGCGGGCGTGGAACTCTCTCATCACGAACTATCTCGCGGGACGCGCGTCTCTGCGCCGGGTCTTCGTGCTGATCGACAGCCGCCACGGCGTGAAGGCCAATGACGAGGAGATATTTCAGCTCATGGACACAGCCGCTGTGTCCTATCAGGTGGTGCTGACCAAAGCCGACAAACCCAAAAAGGGTGAGTTGGAGAAGGTGATCGAAAGCACAGAGGCCGTGATGCGCAAGCATGTGGCGGCACATCCCCGCGTGCTGGTCACTGCTTCCCGAACGGGCGAGGGCCTCGAACATGTGCGCGCGGAGATAGCGGGCCTTCGCGAGCATTAACCGCTGCTGAGACCCATGTTCTGGCAGTCGAAGGCGGTTTCACGCTATAGACTTCAGCAACCGGGCGGTGCGGCCGCGCAGCGGCGCAAGCGCACACCGGACCCGCAAACAGATTGACCAGACGGACATGGCGGACATCCGCGAAATGACAGACGCAACGGCCGAAGCCTGGCTTGAAAAGGCCCATATCCTCTCCGAGGCCCTGCCTTACATGCAGCGCTACGAAGGCAAGGTCGTGGTGGTGAAGTATGGTGGCCACGCCATGGGCGACGACAAGCTGGCTGCCCAGTTCGCGCGCGACATCGTGCTGCTCAAGCAGGTGGGGATCAACGTCATCGTCGTCCACGGAGGTGGTCCGCAGATCGGCTCCATGCTCGAGCGCCTGGCGATCGAAAGTGAGTTCAAGGGCGGCCTGCGCGTCACCGACAAGGCCACCGTCGAAGTCGTTGAGATGGTGCTCGCCGGCAAGATCAACGGTGAAGTGGTCACCGCCATCAACCAGGCGGGCGGCAAGGCGGTGGGCCTGTCAGGCAAGGACGCCAAGCTCATCGTTGCAGAGAAGATGCACAAGACCGTGCAGGACTCCGACAGCAACATCGAGCGCGTGCTGGATCTGGGGTTCGTCGGTGAGCCCGCCAAGGTGAACCCGGACGTGCTCAAGGTGCTGCTCGGCTCGGCCCTCATCCCCGTGATTGCACCCATCGGCGTATCCGAAGACGGCCATACCTACAACATCAATGCGGACACCGCCGCCGGTGCCATCGCCGGTGCGCTCAACGCCAAGCGCCTGCTGATGCTTACGGATGTGCGCGGTGTGCTCGACAAGGACGGTAACCTGCTGACCAACATCACGCCCGCCGATGCGGAAGCGCTGATCAAGGATGGCACCATCTCCGGCGGTATGATCCCGAAGATCGAAACCTGCCTGGAAGCCAGAGCCGCGGGGTCCGAGGCTGCTGTCATCCTCGACGGCCGGGTGCCGCATGCGGTTCTGCTCGAGCTCTTCACCGAGCATGGTGCGGGGTCCCTCATTGGCTGATCGCCTGACCATTGCCTTCGCCGCTATCGTGACGGCGGTTCTGTCCGTGCTGGCTGCGGCCCCCGCCGAGGCAAAGCTCGAATACTGCAACCGCTCGAGCTATCTGCTGGATGCCGCCTCCGCGCACGAAGTGGAGGAAGGCTTCCTCGTGCAGGGCTGGTTCAAGGTCAATCCCGGTGAGTGCGTGACGGTGATCGGCGAGGACCTCGGTGAGGCCGAATACTACGCTTTCGCCCGCACCCGCGCCGCCCACGGAGCCAGCCGCAGGCTCACCTCCGGCGACCGCATGCTGTGCATTGATGTGGCGGATTTCAGCTTTGTCAGCGCCAATGGTTGCACCGGCCGCGGACTTCAGAAAGTGGAGTTTGCCCGCATCGATATCGAAGGGCGCCGTGACTGGAAGGCTGTGTTTGCCGAAAGCGGCAGCTACGACAACAAACGCGCCCGCACGGCCGGGACCCAGCGGCTTCTTCGGGAGCTTGGCTATGAACCGGGCTCCGTCGATGGCTTTTCAGGTGGCCGCACCACCCGCGCCATCAAGGATTTCCAGAAAGCCAACGGCCTGCCTGTGAATGGACAGATTTCCGATGGCCTGTTCGCGGCGTTGGAAGCCGCCGGCGAGAAGCGCCAGCGCCGCACGGGCTTTCACTTCTGCAACGATACGGAGTTGCTGGTGTGGGCCGCCATCGGGTACCGCAAATCCGATGAATGGCGCTCTTCAGGCTGGATTCGCGTACCTGCTGGCAATTGCGCGCCTGCCATCACAAGCACCCTGGACGAACCCACCTACTATGCCTATGCCGAGGCGGTGACCGAAGGGGGAGACATTGCCAAGCGCAATGACGTTCCCATGGTCTGGGGCGGCGACCGCACATTCTGCACGAAGCCCACACGCTTCTTCATCCGGGGGCGGAGCAATTGCGCTGCGCGTGGATATGACGAAGTGCCGTTTCAGGAAGTGACGCTGGAAGAGGGGACTGAGACCCACACAATGAGGCTGCGTTAGCGCCTCAGGCAGACTTGGCCGCAAGGCCGAAATAGTCGAGAAGCCGTGTCATCTCGTCTTCGCTCATCGGGAATTCGCTGCCATTGCGCGCCGGCAGAAGTGCCGGCGGCTTGAGGTGCATGACGTGGGTCTGGATCACCACCGACACCCGCATCGGCAGCCGCGCACGCCAGACAAGCGACGTTATCGCCTTGCCATTGCTTGCTCCCAGCACGCGCCGCACATCATCGAGCGGCAGGCCGGATAACAGGCTCATGGCATAGGCCACCTGGTCTCCGTGTCCTTCCTCGGCGGCATCCGTGATGAAAGCAGCATCCAGCCTGCCTTGCTCGCGGGCGCGCTGCACGATGGTGGCGGCTGCTACTTCCGTTTCGCTTTCGGGCCCTTCATCGAGACGCTCATGCAACCGGCCTGACAACAGGCGGCGGGTTTCCTCGTCCATGCCCAAACGATCGGCGAGACCGTGCAGCAGGTCACGCCCGACAAATTGGGCAATGCGCCGCACCGCGCGGATCGACAGGTCGGGGCGCAACGAAATCGGCTCGTGCCACTGCGCCACTTCGGCGGCGTTCTTGACAATCTTGTCCATCGTGCTGTTGCGGATTTCAGCACTGCTGTTCGCCAGCAGCGTGGCAACAGCAGGGATGTCCAGCGAGGCCACAACCTCGTCCGAGACATCGGCGCTCAGCGCCTCGCGGCCTGCAATTGCCTCGATCACTCCGGCAATCTGCGTGGTGGCAATCAGTTCGATCAGGTCGGCATCACTCAGCAGCGGTGAGTAGCGCAGGATCGGCCCGCAGACCGATATCTCAACGTCGCGGGCCAGCCGTTGCACGATATCCCGCGGCACCAGCGGCGAAGACTTGATTTCTTCCGACAGGATTGCGCGCACGCGGGGCTCCTGGTCGCGGGCCAGCTTCTCGATCAGCTCAAGGGTCTGGTCGCGCAGGCGGGCGGCGGCGTCAGGTTCGAGGTCGGGCAGGAGGCGCCCGATCTTCGCCGCCAGTTCCTGGCGCACGCTGGCAGCCTCGTCGTCCGCAAGAAGCGCGTTGGCCTGGTGCGGTGTTGACGGGTTGGCCGCAACAAGCGCGCGGGTGCGCTCGTCGGAATCTTCCGCCAGGTAGTAGAGCATCTCGGGCTTGAGGTCGGTGCGCTGCGCAAGGTCGCGGCGGGTGGCCGGCTTTTCGGTTTCAAGCAGCGCCCGCGCTTCCTCATAGGCCAGCGTGCCGCGCGCAGCGGCACGGTCTCCCGTCAGGCGCTTAATGAGCTTGAGCATGGCCCAAAATCCCGCGAATTCCTTATGCGATGGCCCCGACAGCCACACCCGGCCTTCCCCGGGCTTCTGGCGGGGGCACCGCCACGTCTGAAGGCAAGTCTAGGCATCTGCGCCTAACGGGAAATTAACCCCAAATCGCACCCCAGGCTGAGCGACGGCCTTGCCAGCACCGGGCCGTCGCGCCACATTCCCGGTCATGAGCGATCACGCCGAAACACAGTCTGCGCAGCCCGTGACCCATGCCGATTTTGGCCATGTGGACACTTGGATTTTCGACCTCGACAACACGCTCTACCCGGCTCACTGCAACCTCTTCGCCCAGATCGACCAGCGCATGGGTGCATTCATTGCCAGAGAGCTTGATGTTGATCCGGTGGAAGCCCGCCGCATCCAGAAACAATATTATGTGGATCACGGCACCACCCTGGCCGGCCTGATGGCAGAGCACGGCATGGACCCCACGCCCTTCCTTGATTTCGTACACGACATCGACCTGGCCGTGGTGGACGAAAGCCGGGCCCTGGACGCAGCCCTGGCGCGCTTGCCGGGCAAGCGCTTCATTTTCACCAATGGCTCCCACCGGCACGCGGAAAACGTGGCTGGAAAGCTTGGCGTGCTCGACCGCTTCGACGGCATCATCGACATTGCCGCGTGCAATTACATTCCCAAGCCGCACCCGGATGCTTTCGGTCATTTCATCGGCCATTCGGCAGCGGATGCCCGGAAAGCAGCCATGTTCGAGGATATCGCCCGCAATCTCGTGGTGCCGCACCAGATGGGCATGCGCACGGTGTGGGTCCACACTGAAGACGCCTTCGCCACCGAAAAGGCCCATCACGGCAAGGACGGTGACCACGTCCACCACACGACTGAGGATCTGGTGGGCTTTCTCGACGCCCTCTGAGCCTGACTACGCCCACGGAGGCACAAAAGAGTGCCAAATGGCCACGTGAGCCGGCCGGAACGCCCATTCCGGTTGACTGCAGGGGGCCTGCGGCTATCGTGCGGCCACCTCTTATGACATTCCCTCAAAAGACGAGCCGACAGAGACAGATATGAGCTTCGCCGATCTTGCCGCCACCATCGAAACCGCCTTCGACAATCGCGACAGCGTGACCACCTCCACCACCGGCGAGGTGCGCGAGGCGGTGGACGACGCGCTCAATGCGCTCGACAGCGGCAAGCTGCGCGTGGCCGAGAAGCAGGGCGACGACTGGACCGTCAACCAGTGGGCCAAGAAGGCCGTGCTCCTGTCCTTCCGCCTCAACGACATGGCCCCCATTGAGGGCGGCCCTGGCGCCAACACCACCTGGTGGGACAAGGTGCCCAGCAAGTTTGAGGGCTGGGGCGACAATCAGTGGCGCGCCGCCGGCTTCCGTGCCGTGCCCAACTGCGTGGTCCGCAAATCTGCCTATATCGCGCCGGGCGTGGTGCTGATGCCGTCCTTCGTCAATCTTGGCGCCTATGTGGATGAGGGCACCATGGTGGACACCTGGGCCACCGTCGGCTCGTGCGCCCAGATCGGCAAGAACGTGCACATCTCCGGCGGCGCCGGCATTGGCGGCGTGCTGGAGCCGCTGCAGGCCAACCCGGTGGTGATTGAAGACAATTGCTTCATCGGTGCCCGCTCGGAAGTGGCCGAAGGCGTGATCGTGCGCGAGGGCTCGGTGCTCTCCATGGGTGTCTTCCTCGGCCAGTCCACCAAGATCGTCGACCGCACGACGGGTGAGGTTTTCATGGGCGAGGTCCCGGCCTATTCGGTGGTCGTGCCCGGCGCGCTGCCCGGCAAGCCGCTGCCGGACGGAACTCCCGGCCCGAGCCTGGCCTGCGCCGTCATCGTCAAGCGCGTGGACGCCCAGACCCGCTCAAAGACATCCATCAATGAATTGCTGCGTGACTGACCTGAGCTGCCCGTGACCGATAAAGCCCTGCCGATTGATCCCGTCGCCTTTGCCGCCGAGCTGATCCGCTGTCCCAGCGTCACCCCGGCAGAAGGCGGTGCGCTTGATCTCCTGGAAGAGCGGCTCACGGCGCTGGGTTTCACCTGTCACCGCCTGCCTTTCGAGGAGCCGGGCGAGGACCGGGTGGACAACCTGTATGCCCGCATCGGCACAGCGGCCCCGAACCTATGCTTTGCCGGCCACACGGACGTGGTGCCGCCGGGCAATGCCAGCGACTGGCAGGTCGGCCCTTTCGAGGGCACGGTGAAGGATGGCGTGATCTGGGGCCGCGGTGCTGCGGACATGAAAGGCTCGATCGCAGCATTCGCTGCGGCGGCGGCTGCCTATATCAAGGCCCAGGGCACTGAGGCGGGGTCCATCAGCTTCCTCATCACCGGCGACGAGGAAGGCCCTGCGGTCAACGGCACGGTCAAGATGCTGGACTGGCTCGACCGGCACAACGAACAGATTGACCATTGCGTGGTAGGCGAACCCACCAACCCGCATGAGCTGGGCGAGATGATCAAGATCGGCCGCCGGGGCAGCGTCAACATGGTCATCACCGCCCAGGGCAAGCAGGGGCACGTGGCCTATCCGCACCTGGCTGACAATCCGGTGCCGCATCTCGTGGCGGCGCTGGCAGCACTTGATGCGTTGGAGCTCGATCAGGGCACGGAGCATTTTCAGCCTTCCAACCTCGAGATCACCACGGTGGACGTGGCGAACGAGGCCACCAATGTCATTCCCGCCACAGCCCGCGCCCGCATCAATATCCGCTTCAACGACCGGCATACGGGCCAGAGCCTCATCGATCTGGTCAAGAACACCGTCTCTGCTGTTGCCGCCAAGCGCGATGCAACGCTGACGGTGAGCGCGAAGATCTCCGGCGAAAGCTTCGTCACCCAGCCGGGGCCGTTCGTGGACCTTATCGCCCGCTCTGTGGAACACGTGCTGGGCCGTGCGCCGGAATTGTCCACCACCGGCGGCACGTCCGATGCCCGTTTCATCAAGAACCATTGCCCGGTGCTGGAATTCGGCCTTGTCGGTGAGACCATGCACAAGGTGGACGAGCGTGTACCCGCGCACGACGTGGAACAGCTCACAGCCATTTATCGCCGGTTGATTGACGGCTACTTTGCCGAGGCGGCCGCATTCGCCGCGGAGAAGCAGAGCAGGGGCTGACAATGCCGAGATGGGCCGAGGCACAGAGCGCGGTCGAGGGTGCCATTGCCATTGTGCGGCGGGACCCGGATGCCGACCGTTTCTTTGATCTGTCGGCGGACAGTTTCTGGCGCTCTTTCGGCGCATTCCTCTATATCGCGCCGCTCCAGATGATTTTGGTGCTGGCCGAGCGCCGTCTGGCCCTGTCCATGTCCGAAGCGCCCGTCGCCGAGATCCCGAGCGCGACGGTGATGATGGTGACCGAACTCATCGCCAGCATCATTGCGTGGGGGGCTTATCCGCTGGCCATGTTTGCGCTGGCACCGCAATTCGGGCTCGCCAAGCGCTTCGCCAGCTATGTCATCGTCTACAACTGGACGTCACTCGCCATAGTGCTTGCAGTGCTGCCGCCCTATCTTCTGTTCGCGCTCGGCGTCTTCCCACCGGGCATCGTGCTTGCGATCAACTTCATGATCCTGCTTGCCGTGCTCTGGTTCCGCTGGACGCTGGCGACCGATGTGCTGGGCGCGCCGGGCCTAACGGCGGCGGGCTTCGTGGTGCTGGATATCCTGCTTGGCCTGTTCATCAGCCTCGGCGTGGCCGCTCTCATTGTCGGGCAACCGGCGGGATGAGTGACCCGCGACCCATCGGCGTGTTCGACAGCGGCGTCGGCGGCATTACCGTGCTGCGCGCGATCCATGATCTGCTCCCCGGCGAAGACCTGATCTATCTAGGTGACACCGCGCGGCTGCCCTATGGCACCAAGAGCGCCGAGACGGTGGTCCGCTATGCCACCCAGGCCGCCAACGCGCTGATCGCCCGCGACATCAAGCTCCTGGTGATTGCCTGCAACACCGCAAGCGCCGTGGGCACGCCCGTGCTTGCTGAGAAGTTTGCTCCCGTTCCCGTCATCGGGGTGGTGGAGCCGGGGGCTGAGGCGGCCATTGCGGCCAGCAGCGGCAGGCATATCGCTGTCATTGCAACAGAAGGCACCGTGCGCGGCGGGGCCTATCCCCGCGCCATTCAGGCCAGGGCACCTGACGCGGCGGTGGTGCAAACCCCGGCAACCGTCTTCGTTGCCCTCGCCGAAGAAGGCTGGACCAATACAGCCCCCACCCGGGAGGCGGCCCGCGCCTATCTGGCACCGCTCTTCGCGGGCACGGACCACCCGGACACGCTGGTGCTCGGCTGCACGCATTTCCCGGTGCTGGCCGATGCCATTCGCGCCGAACTTCCAGACGGTGTGACCTTGGTGGACTCAGCGACGACCACGGCCCAGGCCGTAGCCAGGGTTCTCGGTGATCAGGCAGCCCCTGAAGGCAGGGACGGCACAGTCCGGTTTCTCGCCACCGACGGGCCCGAGCGTTTTGCCCGTGTCGGGCAGATTTTCTTCGGCCAGCCGATCAATGAGGGCGAGATTGAGATCATTGACCTCTAGGCATCATTGCCAGCCGGCCCCTTGTAATCCACGCGTGTGAGATAAAGCCCGTCCGGTGGCGCCACCGCCCCGCATCGGGCCCGGTCACATGCTTCCAGCGCGTCCTTCACGTCCTGTGCGGTCATCCGTCCCTCACCCACAGCTTTGAGCGTGCCGGCGAAGGAGCGGATCTGGTTGTGCAGGAAGGAGCGCGCCCGCGCCCGGATGGTGATGAGGTCGCCGTCACGTGCCACGTCCAGCGCATCCAGCGTTTTCACCGGTGACGCCGCCTGGCACTGGGCTGCGCGGAAAGTCGTGAAGTCATGGCGGCCCACCAGCACCTGTGCTGCGTCGTGCATGGCTGTAGCATCCAACGGCACGGCGACCTGCCAGGCCCGACCGCGTTCAATGGTCAGCGGCGCGCGCCGGTTGATGATCCGGTAGAGATAATGCCGTTTGGTGGCCGAGAAGCGCGCGTCGAAATCAGCGGATACATCTTCCGCCGCCACGATGGCAATGGGGTCTGGCTTCAGATGGTGGTTTACCGCCTCGCGCACCGTGTTGGCATCGGTGTCGCGCGCTATGTCCACATGCGCGACCTGGCCGGTTGCATGCACGCCTGCATCCGTCCGGCCCGCACCGAACACCTGCACCCGCTCGCCGCAAAAGGCATGGATGGCCTCGGCGATGACCTGCTGCACGCCGCGCCCGTTTGCCTGCTCCTGCCAGCCGACAAAGGGGGCGCCAAAATACTCGATGGTCAGCTTGTAGCGCGTGGTCACGTGAGGATAGTGCCCGCTGCGACCGGAAAGCCGCGCAGGAACTCCTCCGCCTGCTGAACACCCTTGCCGGCGCGCTGGACCTGCGTAAGGCGCAGTGCGCCGTCACCGCAGGCGATGATCAGGGCATCGTCCAGCGCCGTGCCGGGAGTGCCCGACCCGTCAACCGGCAGCGCCCGCAACACCTTCAGCCGCTGGCTCTTGCCGTCTTTCTCCACCTCACACCACGCACCTGGGAAGGGGGAGAGGCCGCGGATGTGGCCGTCGAGCTCATGGGCCGGACGTGTCCAGTCTATGCGAGCTTCGGCTTTGTTGATCTTGTCCGCATAGGTAACCCCGTCTTCGGGCTGCGGTGTCGCTTCCAGGCTGTCGCGCTCAAGCGCTGCCAGCGCCCGCACCATCAGCCCGGCACCGATCGCAGACAGGCGGTCATGCAGTTCACCGGCAGTTTCCTGCGCGCCGATGGGCGTGCGCTCCATCAGCAGCACGGGGCCCGTATCGAGGCCCTTCTCCATCTGCATGATGGCAACGCCGGTCTCGCTATCCCCTGCCATGATGGCGCGCTGGATGGGGGCCGCGCCGCGCCAGCGCGGCAGCAGGGACGCATGAATGTTGAGGCAGCCGAGGCGGGGCGCGTCGAGGATGGGCTGCGGCAGGATTAACCCATAAGCGGCAACGATTGCCGCATCCAGATCAAGCGCCCGGAAGGCCTCTTGCGCGGCGTCATCCCGCAGCTTTTCCGGCGTGCGTACCTCGATGCCCTGCGCCTCGGCGAACGCGTGTACCGGCGACGGCGTTTCTGCCATGCCGCGGCCTGCCTTTCGCGGAGGCTGCGAATAGACGGCCACAACGTCATGACCGGCGGCAATGAGCTCGGCGAGGGCTGGAACGGAAAAATCCGGCGTGCCCATGAAGGCAAGGCGCAGGGTCATTGGCATGATCCCCCAAGGACAGGCCCGGCTTACGCCGGCTGGGCGAGCTTCTTCGCCTTCTGCAGCTTCTTGAGCATCATCTGCCGCTTCAGGCGCGACAGATGGTCGATGAACAGCACGCCTTCGAGATGGTCCATCTCGTGCTGGATGCAGGTGGCCAGAAGCCCCTCGCAGTCCATCTCGCGCAGCTCGTTCTGATAGTCGAGAAACCGCACCCGGCAGGTGGCGGGCCGCTCCACCTCTTCATAGAGGTCAGGCACCGACAGGCAGCCTTCCTCATAGGGAGCTGTGTCCTCGGCCTTCTCGATGATTTCCGGATTGGCGAAATACATCGGCCGGGGCTCCTCGCCCTCATGGGCGAGATCAATCACGATCACCCGCTTGGGCACGCCGATCTGGATGGCGGCAAGCCCGATGCCGGGCGCCGCATACATGGTCTCGAGCATGTCGTCCATCAGCGCGCGGATCTCGTCATCCACCATTTCGACGGGGTTAGAGACCTGCTTGAGGCGCGGGTCGGGGGCTGTGAGTATTTCGCGTATGGCCATGGGGCGTCAGATAAGCGAGCGGGCGGGGCGCGTCAACTGAGGAGGTGGGGCTATACTCTGCCCCTGTGGGAACGATTCTCCCTTGTTTTGTAAGGATATAGGCTGGAATGGAAGCTTGGGTCGTCATCGCATCTGCCCTCATCGCAGCCCTGCTGGGTGCGGGTATCGTGGCGCTGGTGCTGCGGCGCCCTGCTGATGACGGTGCTGCGGCTGCACAGGCGGCCGACGCGCAGCAGAAGGCGCTCACCAGCCTGATGGATGCCCAGTCGCAACTGTCCGGCCGCCTGGCCGCCATGGCAGATGCCCAGGCCAAGCGTGAGGCGGAACTCTCGCGCACGCTGAATGAGCGCCTGGACTCTGTCTCCAAGCGTCTGGGTGACAGTCTGGAAGACAACACCAAGAAGACCAGCGAAACCCTTTCCAGCCTTCACACGCGCCTGGCGCTGATTGATGAAGCGCAGAAGAAGATCGGCGAGTTGTCGGGCCAGATGGTGGGCCTGCAGGACATCCTTGCCAACAAGCAGGCGCGCGGTGCGTTTGGCGAAATCCAGCTCAATGACCTCGTGACATCCGCCCTGCCGCCCTCGGCCTATTCCTTTCAGACGACACTGGGCAACGGGTCTCGGGTGGACTGCCTGCTGAAACTGCCCAACCCGCCCGGCGCCATCGCGGTGGATTCAAAGTTCCCGTTGGAAAGCTACCGCGCCCTTATCGATGCCAAGACAGACGATGAGAAGACAAAGGCGATGCGTCTTTTCCGCGATGCCATGCGCAAGCATGTGGAGGACATCGCGGCCAAATACATCATTCCCGGTGAGACGGCAGATTCCGCGCTGATGTTCCTGCCGTCCGAGGCCGTTTACGCGGAACTGCATGCGAACTTCCCCGCCACCGTGGAGGCCAGCTTCAAGGCGCATGTCTGGATCGTGTCGCCGACCACGCTGATGGCGACCCTCAACACGGTGCGCGCGGTGCTGAAGGATGCGCAAATGCGTGAGCAGGCACATCTCATTCAGGCGGAAGTGGACAAGCTGATGAATGATGTCAGCCGGCTGGACACCCGCGTCAGCAATCTGGGCAAGCATTTCGGCCAGGCCCAGGAGGATATTCGCCAGATTGGAATTTCTACTGATAAGATAACCAAGCGTGGGGAGCGCATCGCCGAACTTGATATCGGCGAGGAAGAAGAGAACGGGTCACTGGCGCCGCCTGCCGGGCAGCGCAATCTTCTAGCGGGGGACTAAATCAACCATGGAATTATTTGAATCCATTGTCAGCGACGTGAATTCGATCGTCTGGGGCGTGCCTATGCTCGTCCTGATCGCCGCCACGGGCGTTTTCCTGATGGCGGGCCTTCTGTTCATGCCGCTGCGCAAGCTGTTTCATGCCTTTTCGCTGCTGCTGACACCGCAGCGGCTAGGGGAGGGGGATATTCAGCCCCAGAAGGCCCTGGCCACAGCGCTCGCCGCAACGGTGGGCACCGGTAACATCGCGGGCGTCGCGACAGCCATCTTCCTCGGCGGTCCAGGCGCCCTTTTTTACATGTGGGTGATCGCCCTCATCGGCATGGCCACCAAATATGCCGAGGCGGTCGCCGCCGTCTCCTACCGCGAAGTGGACAGCCGCGGCATGCATGTGGGCGGGCCGATGTATTACCTGCGTGACGGCGTGGGGCAGCGATTCCCGGCGCTGGGGAAGGTGCTTGCCTTCTTGTTTGCCCTGTTCGCAGCCGTGGCCGCCTTCGGCATCGGTAATGGTGTGCAGGCCAACTCGGTGGCGCAGGCGCTTGATTCGAGCTTTTCCATCGACCCACTGGTCACCGGCATCATCATGATGGCCGTTGTCGGCCTCGTGCTGATCGGTGGCATCAAGCGTATCGCGGATGTGGCGGGCGCACTGGTGCCGCTGATGATCGTTGCTTATGTGGGCTCGGCGATCGTCATCCTGGTCATCAACGCCGCCGAGATCCCGGCGGCCTTCTCCCTCATCTTCCAGTATGCCTTCGAGCCGGTGGCGGCTGCCGGCGGCTTTGCCGGTGCAACGGTGGCAGCGGCCATCCGCTTCGGCGTGGCGCGCGGCGTGTTCTCCAATGAGGCGGGCCTGGGCTCGGCGGCCATTGCGCACGCTGCCGCCAAGACCGATGATCCGGTGGCGCAGGGGCATGTCGCCATGCTCGGCACCTTCATCGACACCATCATCGTCTGCACCATGACGGGCCTCGTCATCATCACCTCGGGCCTGTGGACCTCGGGCGAGACCGGCGCAGCACTCACCAGCGCGGGCTTTGCAGCCTCCCTGCCGCTGGGGGCTGAAATTGTCACCGTGGCGCTGGCGGTTTTCGCTTTCACTACGGTGCTGGGCTGGAGCTATTACGGCGAACGGTCGATCCAGTACATCTTCGGCGCAGGCGCCATCTGGCCCTATCGCGTGGTGTGGATCCTAGCGATCCCGGTGGGGGCTACCTTCGATCTCGGCCTCATCTGGCTCATCGCCGATACGCTGAACGCCATGATGGCCCTGCCCAACCTGATCGGCCTGCTGATCCTCGGCCCTGTGATCTTCGCCAAGACGCGGGATTACTGGAACAAGCAATAGGCCAAATCCAGCGACAGACACAACGCGGGACGGGCGGCACTTGTAGGAGTGCCGCCCGTTCTTTTTTGGGAAACTGTCCGTAAGGTCAGAAAGGCCGGCGGGCCTTCATGGCCGCGGCCAACGTGCCGTCGTCGAGATAATCAAGTTCACCGCCGACGGGCACGCCATGGGCCACCTGGCTCACATTGGCGCCGGATCCCTCGAGCTGGTCGGTGATGTAATGCGCCGTGGCCTGGCCATCGACCGTGGCGTTCAGCGCTAAAACGACTTCGCGCACATCGCCTCCGGAGACGCGGGTGACAAGGCCTGAAATGTTGAGATCGTCCGGCCCCACTCCATCCAGCGCCGACAGCGTACCGCCCAGCACATGATACTGGCCGGAATTGGCCCCGGCGCGCTCAAGCGCCCAGAGATCGGCCACCTGCTCCACCACACAGATCACGCCCTTATCGCGGCGTTCATCGGCACAGATAGAACAGGGATCCGTCGTATCGAGATTGCCGCAGGTGGTGCAGGTCAGCACATGGTCAGCGGCATCCTGCAGTGCGTCCGCGAGCGGCCGCATCAGCGTCTCTTTCTTGCCAAGCAACTGCAAAGCCGCCCGCCGGGCTGAGCGGGGGCCAAGCCCCGGCAGCCGCGACAACAGCTGGATCAGCCGCTCGATCTCGGTTCCTGCGGAATGCCCGGCCATGATGGCAGCGGCCTAGAGCGAAAAGCCCGGCGGCAGCGGCAGCCCGCCGGTGATCGACTGCATCTCTTCCTGCAGCTTCGCCTCCAGCTTGGTGCGGGCATCCGTATGCGCTGCCACGATGAGATCCTCGAGGATCTCCACCTCGTCGGCGACCATCATGCTGGGGTCGATCTTGACGCCCACAAGTTCACCCTTGCCCTTGAGACGCACAGTGACCATGCCGCCGCCGGACGTGCCATCCACTTCAAGCGCGTCCACGCGCTCCTGCATCTCGCCCATGCGGGCCTGAATTTCCTTCGCCTGTTTCATCAGGCCGGTGAGATTCTTCATCAGATGAAATCCTCTGTCGTCGGGAGGTCCCCACCCCCATACTCGTCCCCGTCTTCTTCGCCCGTATCATCCGGCGGGGCGGGGGCGGCAGCAGCGCCTGCGGCGGCATCCGCGCCGAGATCCCGGATCTCCAGAATTTCCGCACCGGGAAAGGCCTCCAGCGCAGCCTTCACCAGCGGTTCCTGGCGGATAGCGGCGAGCTCTGCTTCGCGGGCTGCGCGCTTGGTATCGCCGATGGTCGGCTGGGCGGGCGTCACATCCTTGCGGGCCTGGGATATGAACCAGCGCTCATTGGTCCAGGCAGACAGCTTGCGCGACAATTCCTGGATGATGTCGCCATTGCCCTTGACCACCGCAAGCTCAATGCGGCCGGGGGCGAAATTGACGAGCTGGACGTCGTTTTCAAGCGCATGCTGCAGCATCACGTCGCGCTTCTGTTCGGCCAGAGCCACAACGTCTTCAAAGCGCTGCAACTGAAGCCGTGCCGACGGGGCCGTCTGCTGCGCGGCCTGGGGGCCGCCGCCTGCAGCGCCGCCGCTGGGGGGGCGCGCGCTCATGCTAGGCCCGGACGTGGGCGCGGCGGGTGCCATGCGCACAGGGTTTTGGGCAGCGCCGCCGGAAGCTCCGTGCATCGCAGCGGCGCTCCCGCCGCTGCCTGAGCTGCCACCCGGGCCGCCACCAAGTGGCGCACCCCCGCCCTGAGGGCCGCCGGATGGCGCAGGCATGGCTTGCAGCTTCTTGATCACTTCATCCGGTGACGGAAGGTCTGCCGCATAGGCAAGCCGCACGAGCACCATCTCGGCGGCGGCCAGCGGCCACGGGGCGCGCTCGACTTCGGCCAACCCCTTGAGCAGCATCTGCCAGGTGCGCGCCAGCGTCTTCACCGGCAGCTTGGCCACCATCTCCAGCCCGCGCGTGCGGTCCATGTCGGAGACGGTCTTGTCATCGGCCGCGCTCTCGACGAGCTTGAGGCGCGTCAGCCAATGGGTCAGTTCCGCCATGTCAGAGATGACGACCGCCGGGTCCGCCCCATCCTGATACTGCGCTGTGAGTTCGGAGAGGGCTGCGGCCACATCGCCCTTCATCACATGCTCATAGAGGTCGAAGACGCGTCCGCGATCCGCGAGGCCCAGCATGGCGCGCACGCTGTCGGCGGACACCGCTTCGCCGTTTGCGGCCCCGTCACCAGTGTGTGCAATCGCCTGGTCGAGCAGCGACAGGCCGTCACGCACGGAGCCTTCAGCAGCACGGCCGATCAGTGCCAGCGCGCCGTCATCAATCGAGACGCCTTCCTTGCCGGCGATGTTGGACAGATGCTGGCTCATCGCGTCTGCATCCAGCCGCCGCAGATCGAAACGCTGACAGCGCGACAACACCGTGACCGGCACTTTGCGTATCTCGGTGGTGGCGAAGATGAACTTCACATGCGCCGGCGGTTCCTCCAGTGTCTTCAGAAGGCCGTTGAACGCGGCCTTCGACAGCATGTGCACTTCGTCGATGATGTAGACCTTGTAGCGCGCGGACGTCGGCGCATAGCGCACGCTTTCAATTATCTCGCGAATGTCGTCGATGCCGGTGCGCGAGGCCGCGTCCATCTCCAGCACGTCCTGGTGCCGGGATTCCATGATCGACGGGCAGTGCACGCCCGGCCCCGGCATGTCGATGGTCGGCCCGTCGACGCCGTCGGCTTCATAGTTGAGGGCGCGGGCCAGAATGCGGGCGGTGGTTGTTTTGCCGATGCCGCGCACGCCGGTGAGTATGAACGCATGCGCAATGCGGCCGGTGGCGAACGCATTGCGCAGGGTGCGCACCATCGCCTCCTGACCGACGAGGTCATCGAAGGTCTGTGGCCGGTATTTGCGGGCAAGAACCTGATATTCGGCAGGTTGGGCGGGGGCGTCTGCCGAGCCGCCCATGAGATCAAACCCCGCATCGTCCGACGTCATGCCGAGATTGGGCTCATCTGCCTCATGCGCTGTGTCGGATGGCGGCGTCATGAGAGCGAGAGATGATCCTTGAAACGGGGCAACCCTGATGCTGGGTGATGAAGTGGGAGGCTGGACAGACGACCCAAGCCGAACTCGTTACGGCTGCTTCCTTCCGGACCTGACCGGGTTGGCGAGGGACTTGTCCGCCGCCAACCTCCCAAAGGCACTATATCAGACGCCGGGGGCGGCATGGCAACCCGGGCCATCGAAGATTCTGGCAGTATCCCTGTGCCCGATATGGGTGTTTGCCCGCAAGCGCCCGCCATGGCAGGTTTCCGCCCGAAAAAGCTCAAAGACGCACGACAGGAAGGCCGCCCCATGGCGCTTGAACCCAATCCCAACATCTTCGCCAACAACCCGCTGGACCGCGTCAGCGACAAGCGCACGGACGAGGCATGGCTGAAGGAGAAGATGGACGATCCCGAAAGCCGCTATGTGCCGTTCTACAAGCTGCAGCCCTTCGTGCTGCCGGAAGTGGCACCGGGCGACGGCAAGGACATCGGCTGGCTGCCGCCGCAGATGGTGAAGCCACTGATGTCGTCGAATGCGGTGACGGTGCTTCTGGGGATCAACAAGCGCGGCCGGGCGCTATTTGCCACTGATCTTTCGGCCGGTGAAAACCCGGAACAGACCGCCTTCAAGGGCATGGGTGAGTTCGAGGACCTGCGCGGCCTTGCCATGAAAGGCGAGATCACGCCGGGCGAGCTTGCCATCATGGCCCAGGGCAAGAGCATGATCGACTGGCACCTGCGCCACGGGTTCTGTGCCAATTGCGGCTATCCGACCGACATGGCCGAAGCCGGCTACATGCGCGTGTGCCCTGATTGCAAGGCGGAACACTTCCCCCGCACGGACCCCGTGGTGATCATGCTGGCAACCCGCGGCGACAAGGCATTGCTGGGCCGCCAGCCCATGTTCCCGCGCGGCATGTTCTCGTCGCTGGCAGGCTTCATCGAGCCGGGCGAATCGATCGAGGAAGCCGTGGCCCGCGAGATGATGGAAGAGGCGGGCATCCAGGTGCGCAATGTGCGCTACCACTCGACCCAGCCCTGGCCCTATCCATCGCAGTTGATGATCGGGTGCCATGCAGAAGCGGAAACCGAAGAGGTGACCGTGGACGGCATCGAGCTGGAAGAAGCGCGCTGGTTCTCCCGCGATGAGTTGCGCGCCGTGCTGGCCGGCGAAAACAAAGGCTTCTGGGTCCCGCCCGCCTTCGCCATCGCCCACCAGCTCATCCGCCACTGGGTGGATCAGGGCTGACGCCTCAATCCGCAGTTGGCGCGGCCAGTTCCTTTTCGATCTTGGCCCGATACGGGCTGGCCGGGTAGATGCCGAGGATCTTGAGTTCACTGCAGAAGAATTGCAGTTCCTCCAGCGCCAGCCGCACATTGCGCCGGTCCGGGTGGCCTTCGATGTCGGCATAGAACTGCGTGGCATTGAACGAGCCCGCCACCTGGTAGCTCTCGAGCTTGGTCATGTTGACGCCATTGGTGGCAAAGCCGCCCATGGCCTTGTACAGCGCAGCCGGAACATTCCGCACACGGAAGACAAAACTTGTAATCACCGGCTCTTCTTCCGGGGTCGCGTCGTCTGGCTCGTTGGCCATGATGAGGAAGCGGGTGGTGTTGTGGCTCGCATCCTCCATCTCTGTCTTGAGAATATCCAGGCCATAGATCTCGGCAGCTTCCGGCGCCGCCAGGGCAGCCCGCGTGAGGTCGCCCCGCTCGGCCACCTGGCGAGCAGAACCCGCTGTGTCCGCCGCCGCTTCAGCCTTGATGCCGAGCCCGTGCAGCGTCTTGCGGCACTGGCCCAGCGCCATGATGTGGCTTTGGGCGACTTTGATGCCGTCAAGCTTGGCGCCCTTGGGAGCCATGAGCGCGAAGCGGATGCGCAGGAAATGCTCCCCGATGATGTAAAGGCCTGATTCGGGCAGCAGGTGATGGATATCCGCCACGCGGCCGGCCAGCGAATTCTCGATCGGGATCATGCCCAGCCGGGCATCGCCCTCACTGATGGCGGCAAATGCCTCTTCGAAGGTGGCGCAGGCACGGGGTTCCATGCCCGGAAACACCTGCTGGCAGGCGATCTGGGAGTTGGCGCCGGGTTCGCCCTGATAGACGATGATGCTGTCTGCGCTCATTTTTGGCTCGTTTCTGGAAGTAGGTGCTGGTCCGCGATCATGCCGGCTGGTTGGCAAAATAGGCGCGGGCGCGCTCGAGGTCTTCGGGGCTGTCCACGCCGATCCGCGTGCCCTGTGGCACGATGGCGGCATCCATACGCATGCCGTCCTCCAGCGCCCGCAGCTGTTCCAGCTTCTCGCGTATCTCCAGCGCCGATGGCGGCAGCGAGACGAAGCGTTCAAGCGCGTTACGGCGGAACGCGTAGATGCCCACATGGTGATAAAGCGGCCCGTCGCCCGTCGGCGCGGTGGCGCGGGTGAAGTAGAGCGCCCGGCCGATCTGTGCGTCCGGCGCGGCAAAGCTCGGCACCAGTTTCACGACGTTCGGGTTATCGCGCTCCTGCGCGTCGATGATGACCGAGGCCAGCGTCGCGATGTCGACGGCAGGCTCGGACAAGGGCGCAAGCACAGCTGACAGGATGTCCGCATCAAACACCGGCTGGTCGCCCTGCAGGTTTACGATGACCTTGTGATTGCCCTCGGGGTCCGCTGAGCGCGCTGCAGCCCAGCACCGATCCGTACCGGAAGGCAGGTCAGGGTCCGTCAGCACGGCGTCCCCGCCGGCAGCGGTTACTGCCTCGACGATCTCCCCATCACCGGCGGCGACAAGCACCCGGGCGCCGGGGACGCTTGCCGCCCAGTCCCGCGCGATCTCCCAGACCCGCACGATCATCGGCTTGCCGGCGATATCCAGCAGCGGCTTGCCGGGCAGGCGCGTGGCGGCCATGCGGGCTGGAATGACCAGAAGAGGCTTCAGATCAGCAGGCGCGTCGGTGCGGGAGAATGTGGCGGAAACAGCGGTCATCGGCGGACTATAAATCCCATCAGGCAGGCGCGCGCAAACCGGAGGAGAGGGCGCTAGCGGGGTGATTCGCGGGCGCGGAGAACAGGCGATGCGACGCTTCGCCGCGCCGTCGCCGCCCCGATTGCCCTCAAAGCCCGCAAAAACGGGCAAAATTCAGCCGCTTATACGTCTTGCCCGGCAAAACCGGAAGCGGGTAGTCTGCGCGCCAATTGCGCCGGGCCGCCCACCAAGGGCCTGCGGCGCGGCCCGTGCGACATGGCGCCCCTTCACGGCGTGCGCCAAAGACCCAGTATCCTCCCCGAAGTGCCACTCCGCGCTTTGATCTGACAAACGCTAAAGATAACTCCGGACTTCAGCATTATGGACAGCTTTGAATTCAACAAGATCGCAGGCGCCGTTCTGGCATCGCTCCTGGTGCTGCTTGGCATCGGCATGTTCCTGGCCCCGACCCTCTATCACGCAGCTGAGCCTGAACAGCAGGCCTATGTAGTTGAGGGCGTGGAAGTCGAGGGTGGGGGCGCGGCTGCCGAGGCCCCTGCCGAACAGTCCATCGAGGAACTGATCCAGCTCGCCACCATTGAGCGCGGCCAGAAGGTGGCCCGCCGCTGCGTGGCCTGCCATACCTTCGAGCAGGGCGCCGAAAACAAGGTCGGCCCGAACCTCTATGGCACCATGGGTGCTTCCAAGGGGCACAGCGACAGCTTCTCTTATTCCGCAGCCCTCCTTGCAAAGGGCGGTGAGTGGACCTGGGATAACATGAACGCCTTCCTGCTGAAGCCGTCTGACTACATTCCGGGCACCGCCATGTCCTTCGCCGGTCTCGGCAAGGCCGAGGACCGCGCTGCGGTGATGGTCTATCTCGCCTCCCTGCGCGGCACGCCGTACCCGAAGCCCGAAGTGGCTGCAGCCCCGGCCGGTGAGGCCCCGGCTGAAGAGGCCGCCGCACCGGCGGATGCCACGGATGCTGCTACTTACGCACCGGCTGCCGATGATGCAGGCACCGCCGATGGCGACGACATGCCGGGCCGCAACAACTGATCCGGCACACGGCACAACACTGATTCGTGAAGAGGCGGGCCCCTTGCGGGGTCCGCCTCTCGCATATGTGGCGCAGTTTCGTCACAATATGCGTATCGACTGTGGATCGGGCTGCGCCATGCTTGCCCGAAGCACGCTCGCACATTCAGAAACGATCCGGGTTCGGAGACATGCGCTTTCGGCTGACATCACGGCGTTCACGCACGCATCACACGGCACGCGGCATTCCTGCCGACACGTGTGCCGCCGCATGGCAATTGGATGTGCGCCGACCTCTGGCAGCCCTGTCCTTGGTTGCGTCATTTGGCGTGGCGCTGCCGCTGGCCGCCGTGCCTCAGGCCCACGCGCAGGAGACGGTGACTACCAACGGCCTGTCGTTGATCGGCGAGCCCAAATATGCTCCCGACTTCACCCATTTCGACTATGTGAACCCCGATGCGCCGAAGGGTGGCCGCCTGCGCCAGGCGCTCTATGGCACCTTTGACAGCCTCAACCCCTTCGTCGTGAAGGGGAAGCCCGGCCCGGTCACTCTCATCTACGACACGCTGATGGCGGATTCGATGGACGAGCCGAGCGCCGAATACGGCCTGGTGGCTAAGTCTGTGACCTATCCGGAGGATTTCGGCTGGGTTGAGTTTGACCTGCACGACATTGCGCGCTGGCATGACGGAAAGCCGGTGACAGCGGCGGACGTGATTTTCTCTTTCGAGGCGCTCACCGCCAACCATCCGCATTATGCCGGCTACTATGCCAACGTCACCAAGGCGGAAGCGCTGTCGGACCACAAGGTGCGTTTCACCTTCGACCAGACCGGCAATCGGGAACTGCCTCTGATCATGGGCCAGCTCCCCGTGCTGCCCGCCCATTACTGGGACGGGTCTGACGGGCGCGACATCACCCAGACAACGCTTGAGCCGCCTCTTGGCTCCGGCCCCTACCGCATCACGGATGTGACCCCGGGCCGAAAGGTCGTGTTCGAGCGGGTGGCGGATTATTGGGGCCGCGACCTGCCGGTCAATCGCGGCAAGAATAACTTCGACCTCATGGTCTACGAGTTCTTCCTCGACAACACAGCCATGCTGGAAGCCTTCAAGGGAGACCGATACGACGTGCGGGTGGAGAACAGTGCCAAGTCATGGGCCACGGAGTATGACTTCCCGGCGGTGAAGGATGGCCGCGTGGTGCTGCAGACCTTCACCAGCAAGGTACCGTCGCCCATGCAGGCTTTCGTGTTCAACACCCGCCGCGAGAAATTCGCCGACAGCCGCGTGCGCCAGGCCTTCAACCTGGCCTTCGACTTCGAGTGGATGAACAAGAACATCTTCTTTGATCAGTACACGCGCACGGATTCCTTCTTCGAAGGATCCGAACTCGAAGCCACGGGCCTGCCAAGTCCGAAGGAGCTCGAGTTGCTCGAACCCCTGCGCGGTCAGGTGCCCGAGGAAGTATTCACCCAGGATTTCGAGAACCCCACCAACCCGGACACCCGCGCCGTCCGCGCCAATCTTCGCAAGGCAGCCGGGCTGCTGAAGGAAGCCGGCTGGGTCGTGACGGACGGCAAGCTGGTCAACGGCACGAGCGGCGAAGTGATGACCGTCGAGTTCCTTCTGCAGTCGCCCTCCTTCGAGCGAGTGGTTCTGCCCTTCAAGCAGAGCCTGGAGCGGCTGGGGATCGAGGCATCCGTTCGGACGGTGGATACCTCGCAATACCAGGCACGCGAAGAGACCTTCGACTTCGACATCATCGTCGACAGTTTCAGCCAGTCCCTGTCGCCGGGCAACGAGCAGCGGGATTTCTGGGGCTCGGAAGGAGCCGACAAGGAAGGCGCCCGCAACACCATCGGCATCAAGGACCCGGCGGTGGATGCACTGATCGAACAGATCATCTTCGCCCCGGACCGTGAGACGCTGGTGGCTGCCTCCCGCGCGCTTGACCGGGTGCTGCTGTGGAACCACTACGTGATCCCGCAATGGTGGAGCCCCCTGCGCTCGGCACGCTGGAACCGCTTCGGCCTGCCCGACACCTTGCCTGACTATGCGCCGCTGGGCGGCTTCCCCACCGTGTGGTGGTATGATGACACAGCGTCCGCGGCTGGCGGCGGGAGCAGCCAGTGAGGGCGCGGCTCGCGGCCCTTGCCGCCACGATCGCCCTGGCGTTCACCGCTCCGGCGCAGGCGGAAAGCCAGGCTCCCAATGGCGGGGAATGGCGCCACGGCATGTCGATCTTCGGCGATCTGAAATATGACGCCGGGTTCCCGCATTTCGACTACGCAAACCCTGCCGCGCCGAAGGGCGGTGAATTGCGGCTGATTCCCTCCGAGGCGTATCTCAACCAGGGTTTTCTGACCTTCGACACCCTCAACATCTTTGTGCTCAAGGGCTCGGGCGCCCATGGCATGCGGCTCACCTTCGATACGCTGATGACCCGCGCGTGGGACGAGCCGGACGCCATGTATGGCCTGGCGGCAGAAGCCGCCGCCATCGCGCCGGACCGCATGTCTGTTGCATTCCGCCTGCGTGACGGCGCGCGGTTTCATGACGGCAGTCCGGTCACGGTAGACGATGTGGTGTTCACTTTCGATCTGCTGAAGGAAAAGGGGCACCCGCTTCTCACCACGGCAATCCGTGACGTGGTATCCGCCGAGGCGGCGGGCGACCGCACCGTGGTCTACCGATTCCAAGGCGACCTCGTGCGCGACCTGCCCTTCACGGTTGCCGAGCTGCCGATCCTGTCCAAGGCCTATTATTCCGACCACGATTTTTCAGCCTCGTCGCTCGAGCCGCCGCTTGGCTCCGGCCCCTATCGCGTGGATGACGTACAGCAGGGGCGCTCGATCACCCACCGTATGGACCCTGACTATTGGGGCCGTGACCTGCCGGTGAACCGGGGGCGCTTCAACTTCGGAACAGTGCGCTTTGAATATTTCCGGGACCGGACGGCTGCCTTCGAGGCCTTCAAGTCCGGCGAATACACCTTCCGGGAGGAATTCACCTCCCGCTTCTGGGCCACGAAGTACGAGTTTCCCGCCGTCATCGATGGCCGCGTCATCAAGCTGACAACGCCGGACAACCGCCCTTCAGGCACCCAGGGGTGGTTCATCAACACGCGGAAGGCCAAGTTCGCCGACCCCCGCGTGCGGCAGGCGCTCGGATACGCGTTCGATTTCGAATGGACCAACCGGCTCCATTTCCATGATCTTTATACGCGCACGCAGAGCTATTTCGAAAACTCCGACATGAAGGCCGAGGGCTCGCCAAGCGAGGCCGAACTGGCCCTGCTCGAGCCCTTCCGCGGCCAGGTGCCTGACGAAGTCTTTACCGAGGCCTGGGTGCCGCCCGTCTCCAATGGCTCAGGTCAGGACCGGCGGATGCTGAAGCGCGGCCGGGATCTCTTGGCTGACGCTGGCTGGGTGGTCTCCGACGGCAAGGCGCGCAACGCGGCGGGTGAGGTGCTCACCATCGAGTTCCTGTCCGACACCCCCACCTTCGAGCGCGTGCTGCAGCCCTTCATCAAGAATCTTGGCCTGCTCGGCATCGATGCCAGCATCCGCCAGGTGGATGCGGCGCAATTTGAGGAGCGGCTCAAGGATTTCGATTTCGACATCATCATCCGCCGCTTCTCCATGCGCGAGACGCCCGGCGTGGAGCTGCGGGCCTTCATGGGCTCGGAGACAGCCGATCAGCCCGGCAGCCGCAACCTTGCCGGTATCGCCAATCCGGCGGTGGATGCGCTGATCGACCGGGTGGTCCACGCCACGACGCGGCAAGAGCTGGTGACGGCGACGCGCGCGCTGGACCGGGTGCTGCGCGCGAACCACTACTGGATACCCCAATGGTACAAGGGTGAGCACAATCTGGCTGTCTGGGACAAGTTCGGCTGGCCGGAGGTAAAGCCGAAGTATCACCGCGGTGTCATTCGCCTGTGGTGGGTGGACCCGGAAAAGGAAGCCCGTCTTAACCAGTAGCGACTAGAAACAGCCCCGCAGATTCGCTGACAGCGCCTTGTGGGTTGTCGCGGCGAACAAATAGGGCAAACTGCGATTCGCAGACCGACCTGCCTGCCGACCCAACAGCGCCTGAGCGTTCGACCCAGGGACCGATACCCGCCCGATGGCCGCCTATATCATCAGACGCCTGCTGCTCATGATACCGACCATTCTCGGTATCCTGCTCGTGGCATTCGCCATCGTGCAATTCGCCCCCGGCGGGCCGATCGAGCGCATCATCGCCCAGTTGCAAGGCAATGACGTATCCGCCACGTCACGCATCGGCGGCTCTCCCGGCGGGGACCTGGGGGCAGGCGCGCAATCGGCCGGCGGCGACACCGGCGGTACGGCCAAGTATCGCGGCGCGCAGGGGCTTGATCCTGAATTCATAGCCGAACTCGAACGCCAGTTTGGCTTCGACAAGCCCGTCCATGTGCGCTTTGCCGACATGGTGTGGAACTACATCCGCTTTAATTTCGGCGAGAGCTATTTCCGCGACGTGAAGGTGATCGATCTGATCGCCGAGAAACTCCCGGTGTCAATCACGCTCGGCCTGTGGACCATGCTGATCGCCTACACGATCTCCATTCCCCTCGGGGTGATGAAGGCAGTGCGTGACGGCACGCCGTTCGATGTGTGGACATCGGCTGTCATCATCGTCGGCTATGCCATCCCGGGCTTCCTGTTTGCGGTGCTTCTGATCGTGCTGTTTGCCGGCGGCAGTTATTTCGACCTCTTCCCCCTGCGTGGGCTGACCTCCGATAATTGGGACGAGCTTTCCTTCTTCGGCAAGGTGGGTGACTACCTCTGGCACATCATCCTGCCGGTGATGTCGCTGGTGATTTCGGCTTTCGCCACCACGACATTGCTGACCAAGAATTCCTTCCTCGACGAGATCCGCAAGCATTACGTGGTCACTGCCCGGGCCAAGGGCCTTGGCGAGCGGCAGGTGCTGTATGGGCACGTCTTCCGCAACGCCATGCTCATCGTCATTGCGGGCTTTCCCGGCGCCTTCATTGGCGCGTTCTTTACGGGCTCGCTGCTGATCGAGACGGTGTTCTCCCTCGACGGGCTCGGGCTCCTTGGCTTTGAATCCATCGTCAATCGCGATTACGCGGTGGTGTTCGCAACGCTCTACATCTTTGGCCTCATCGGCCTCATCGTGACGCTGCTGTCGGACATCACCTACACGCTGGTCGATCCGCGCATCGATTTCGAGGCGAGGTAGGCCATGCTCACCGCCCTGATGCAGAAAACAGCGCTCGGCCGCGTGAACTGGGAAGCGACATGGATCGGCCGTTTCAACAAGGCGCGTACCTCGCCGATCAACCAGCGGCGCTGGCGCAACTTCAAGGCCAACAAGCGCGGCTACTGGGCCATGTGGGTGTTTTTCACCCTGTTTGTCGTAAGCCTGTTCGCCGAGTTCATCGCCAACGACAAGCCGCTGCTCGTCACCTTTGACGGCGGCATCTACATGCCCGTCTTCACCGCCTATCCGGAGACCGAGTTCGGCGGCGATTTCGCGACTGAAGCGGATTACCGCGATCCCTTCGTGCGGGAGCTGATCAAGGACAAGGGCGGCATCATCATCTGGCCGCTGATCCGCTACAGCTACGACACCATCAACCTGGACCTGCCGGTGCCCGCGCCCGCGCCCCCAAGCGCCGAAAACTGGCTGGGGACGGATGACCAGGGCCGTGACGTGGTGGCGCGGGTGATCTACGGCTTCCGCATCTCGGTCCTGTTCGGGCTCATCCTCACGGTGTTCTCGTCCATCGTCGGCGTGGCGGCGGGTGCGGTGCAGGGCTATTTCGGCGGCTGGACTGATCTCATCTTCCAGCGGCTGATCGAGATATGGACGTCGATCCCGGCGCTCTACCTGATCATCATCATTGCCGCCGTCATCGAGCCCACCTTCTGGATCCTGCTCGGCACATTGCTGCTGTTCTCCTGGGTGGCACTCGTGGGCGTCGTGCGCGCTGAGTTCCTGCGCGGCCGCAATCTCGAATATGTAAGCGCTGCCAAGGCACTGGGCCTGCGCAACATCACCATCATGTTCAAGCACGTGCTGCCCAATGCCATGGTGGCCACGCTCACCTTCCTGCCCTTCATCCTCAATTCGTCCATCACCACCCTGACGGCGCTGGACTTCCTGGGCTTCGGCCTGCCGCCCGGCTCACCCTCCCTCGGTGAATTGCTGGCGCAGGGCAAGAACAACCTCCAGGCGCCGTGGCTGGGCTTCACCGGCTTCATCGTCATTGCCACCATGCTGAGCCTGCTGGTGTTCGTCGGCGAGGCGGTGCGGGATGCCTTCGACCCGAGAAAGACGCTGCGATGAGCCAGGACACGTCCCGCACGGGCGACAAGCTGGTTGACGTCGAAGACCTCTCGGTCGCCTTCACCCAGGACGGCAGCCAGACGCTCGCCGTGGACAGAGTGTCGTTCCACATTAGCGAAGGCGAGACGCTGGCGCTGGTGGGGGAATCCGGGTCGGGCAAATCCGTCTCCGCCCTGTCGCTGATGCAGCTCCTGCCCTATCCGGCAGCATCGCATCCGTCGGGCACCATCCGCTATCGCGGCAAGAATGTCGTGGGCGCGGATGAACGCACATTGATGGGCATTCGCGGCAACGAGATCTCGATGATCTTCCAGGAGCCGATGACATCGCTCAACCCGCTGCACACCATCGAGCGGCAGGTGGGCGAGGTGCTGGCTGTCCACCGCGGCCTCCGCGCCGAAGCCGCCCGCAAGCGGGTGCTCGAACTGCTCAACAAGGTCGGCCTCCAGAACGCCGAGAAGCGCCTTGGTGCCTACCCGCACGAATTGTCCGGCGGCCAGCGCCAGCGCGTGATGATCGCCATGGCGCTCGCCAACGAGCCGCGCCTGCTCATCGCCGATGAACCGACCACGGCCCTGGACGTGACCGTGCAGGCGCAGATCCTGAAGCTGCTCAAGGGGCTCCAGAAGGAGATGGGCATGGCCATGCTGCTCATCACCCATGACCTCGGTATCGTCCGCAAGATGGCCGACCGGGTTTGCGTCATGAAGCATGGCCATATCGTCGAGACCGGCGAGACGCAGCGCCTGTTCGCGGACCCGCAGCATGACTACACCCGCCACCTCCTGAGCAGCGAACCCAAGGGTAAGCCGCTGGCCGCCCGGCCGGATGCGCCGGAGATCATGAAGACCGACGATCTCAAGGTGTGGTTCCCGATCAAGAAGGGGGTGCTGAAACGCACCGTGGACCACGTGAAGGCGGTGGATGGCATCTCACTGTCAGTGAGGCGCGGGCACACGGTCGGCGTGGTGGGTGAATCCGGGTCCGGCAAGACGACTCTGGGGCTTGGCCTGCTGCGGCTGATCGAAAGCGACGGACCCATCGTCTTCATGGGTCAGCACATCGAGGATGAAAGCTGGTCGAAGCTGCGGGCCCGCCGCGCGGACATGCAGATCGTCTTCCAGGACCCGTTCGGTTCCCTCAGCCCGCGCCTGTCGGTGGCGCAAATCGTGGAAGAGGGGCTGCTGGTGCATGGCTCGGGCCTCGGCTATGACGCCCGCCGCCAGCGCGTGGCTGAAGCACTGATAGAAGTGGGGCTCGATCCCGCCACCATGGACCGGTATCCGCATGAATTCTCCGGCGGCCAGCGCCAGCGCATCGCCATTGCCCGTGCCATGGCACTGAAGCCGGATTTCGTAGTGCTGGACGAGCCGACAAGCGCGCTGGACATGTCCGTGCAGGCGCAGATCGTCGATCTGCTGCGCGACCTGCAGCAGCGGCACGACCTGGCCTATCTGTTTATCAGCCACGACCTGAAAGTCGTGCGCGCTCTCGCTGACGAAGTCATCGTCATGCGTAATGGCAAGGTCGTGGAACAAGGCGCAGCGGACCAGATCTTTGATCATCCGCAGACGGAGTATACAAAGGCCCTGATGGCCGCAGCCTTCGATCTTGAAACCGCGCCTGAAGGCGTGGTGGCGAGTTAAGGCGCGCGCAGGCCCGGCATCCGGCGCACGGATGTGACCGGCCCGTCCGTCTCCGCGATGCGGGCAATGGCGGGTGCCACGGGTTCTGTCACTGTCTTCATGTAGGTGGCATTTGCGTGAAGCAGCGTGTCGCCATCCAGCATGATCCCCACATGACCTTTCCAGAACACAAGATCCCCGCGCGCAAAGGGCGCGCCGTCCGGCAGGGTTTCGCCCAAGGCTGCTTCCTGCATGTCGGTGTCACGCGGGCAGGCAAAGCCCGCCGCATGAAGCGCATTCTGGACAAGGCCCGAGCAATCAAGCCCGAGGCTCGACCGGCCGCCCCACAGATAGGGCGTCTCCAGAAACCCTTCCGCCACGGCCACGAAATCATCTTCCCTGTCGGCCACCCCACGCAGATGCTGGCTCACCATGTAGCCGCCCCCGGCAAGACGGCTGAACCGGCCGTCCGTCCCGGCAATCACCATCGGGCTGTTGAGGGAAGCCCAGCCTGTCACCGGTGATTTGATGTCCGCGGCGCGGTAGATGAAGCTGCGGACGGCAGAAACCGTATGGTTAGGCGCAGGCGCACCCTCGGCTATGTCACGCGCCGAGATATAGCCGACATAGCCATCACGCCGGGCTTGCACCCAGGCAAAACCGTCGGCCCGGTCAAAAACCGTCACCGTTTCCCCCAGCAGCAGTTCGGTGTCCCGTGGGGCATCGGCAGCGGGCCGGCGGCGCAGGGCCGTGACGGGCACTGTCACATGCGCCGGTGTACCTTCCACGAAGCGGGGTGCCTCAACGCGGCCTTCAAGAGCGCGGTCGGCAAGATCCGGCCGCACCGCATTGAGGCGCATATCGAGAGATGATGGGGTGGGCATCAGATGTCCCTGGCATGCTTGGCAATCAGTTCCGCGAACTCGGAAAGATAGACCGAGCCCTTTACCGTTCGCTGAACGAGCACGTTACGTCGATCCGTCTCATCGCGCTTGCGCTTTAGCAGATCCATGCGGCCCATGGCGTCCAACGCGCGGGTGATGGCGGGCTTTGAGATGTTCAGCTTTTCAGCAAGGCCACGCACGGTGTGGGGCGGAGGCGACAGATAAACGGTGAGCAGGATGGCCATCTGCCGGGACGACAGGTCCGGCCCGTCATCCCTCACCGTATCCGCGACAACATTGTGCCAGAGCTTCAATGCCTCAACGGATTTGAGTTCCATTGCGCCACCCCCCAAAGCCGTCCGTCACAAGGCCCCCCACAGGCTCTCACGGGACGTCCCTCTATGGTTAATGGTAGCGGTGGAGGGGCGCGTGCTGCAACCGCCTGCGAAATGAAAAACATTCACGAGGCTGATAAGTGCCGACAATTTTGTCAGCTCACGCATGGTATCTGACCGCGCGTCCAGCTCAGCCGTAGCGGGCGCACAGCAGGTGATAAATCGCGCGCGCCGCCTGCAACTCACCGCCGACAGGCCGTCCCGGCTTGGGCTTGGGCATCCAGCCATAGACGTCGAAATGCACATAGGCGTCGGTCTGCGTCACGAAGCGGTTGAGGAACAGGGCTGCGGTGATGGAGCCGGCGAAGGAACTCTCCGGCGCATGGTTGATGTCCGCCACCTTGCTGTCGAGCATGCTCTCATAGCCGTCCCACAGGGGCAGCTGCCACAGCGGGTCATAGGCGGTTTCGGCCGCCGCGCTGATCTCTTGGGCAAGCGCATCGTTGCGGGTGAAGAAGGGCGGAAGGTCAGGGCCCAGCGCCACGCGGGCGGCACCCGTCAGCGTGGCGAAGTCCACCAGAAGGTCCGGGCTCTCCGTGTCAGCTTCAGCAAGGGCATCCCCCAGCACAAGGCGACCCTCAGCATCGGTATTGGAAATCTCGACTGACAGCCCCTTGCGGCTGGCCAGCACGTCACCCGGACGGAAGGCATTGCCGGACACGGAGTTCTCGACGGCAGCGACGAGCAGGCGCAGGCGCACATCAAGCCCCCGGTCCATGATCATCTGCGCCAGCGCCATGGCGGTCGCAGCACCGCCCATATCCTTCTTCATCAGCCCCATGAAATTACCGGGCTTGAGGTTGAGGCCGCCAGTATCGAAGCAGACGCCCTTGCCCACCAGGGTGATCTTGGGCGCATCCGCCCGGCCCCAGGTGAGGTCGATCAGCCGCGGCGCGCGGTCGCTTGCTCGGCCGACTGCATGCACCATTGGGTAATTGTCGCGCAGCAGATCATCGCCGCGGATGACGCTGAGTTTCGCATCGAAGCGGTGATGGAGCTTCTCGGCCTCTGCCTCGAGCTCCGCCGGACCCATGTCGGAAGCCGGGGTATTGATGAGATCGCGGGCAAGGAAAATGCCGCGCGCGATGCGGGAGATTTCAGCGCAGTCAATGCCGTCAGGCACAACCATGCACACCTTGGGGGCATCCTCCGCAGTGCCGGCGGACGCCTTGTAGCGGTCGAAACTGTAGGTCCCCAGGGCAAAGCCCAGCAGTGCCTGCGCATGATCCGCAGGTGCCGGATCGAAGTGATAGAGACCCGGCTGCAGCCGCGCGGCGACCGCGCCGTGAACGAATGCATCCTTGCCATCGCCGAGACCGAAGAGCACGCGCTCGATCTCGCCATCGGCGGAAACGAGCGACACCGCCTGACCGGCTTTCGCTTTGAAGCCCTGCGCACGGACAAAGCCCGCCTGCTGTGCGGGCGCATCGGCGAGCCAGCTGTCGAGGGCTGTGTCGTCGAGGCAGGTGACGGGAACGGACGGGCCGGATTCGGCAAAAACATCGAGCATGGCAGGGACCGGAGCTTGTGGCGGAGTGACCTGCTATATGGCACGGTCTCAGGGGCAAATGGAACATTGTCCATTGCCGCAACGTGCTTTCGGGAGCCTGTCATGCAGACGCCACCGCTCACCCTTGTCATCGGCAACAAGAACTGGTCGTCCTGGAGCCTCAGGCCGTGGCTTGCCATGAAAAAGGCCGGGCTGGCCTTCGAGGAAGTGCATGTGACCCTGCGCGACGGGGCGGAGACCCGTGCCCAGTGTCTGGCCCATTCGCCGTCGGGCAAGGTGCCGGTGCTCAAATGGGGTGAGGAAACGGTCTGGGATTCGCTCGCCATCCTCGAAACCTTGGCGGACCGCCTGCCCGCGGCGCGGCTGTGGCCGGAGGACGCGCAGGCCCGCGCCCATGGCCGGGCCATCGCCGCTGAAATGCATGCGGGTTTCCAGGCGTTGCGCCGCGACATGCCGATGGACTGCATCCATCACCGGCCCGGCGAGGGCATGAATGAGGCGGTGGCAGCGGACATCAGCCGTATCATCGCCCTGTGGGCCGAAGCCCGCGGCCGGTTTGGCGAACAGGCGGGAGAGGGGCAAGGCGGGCCTTTCCTGCTCGGCGCCTTCTCCATAGCGGATGCCATGTATGCGCCCGTGGTGTCGCGCTTTGCCACCTATGCGCCGGACCTTGTGGCCCTGGGTGACCGCGACGGCGTCGCCCGCGCCTATATGGAAACGGTGACCTCGATGCCGGAAATGCGTCAATGGGTGCTTGAGGCGCGCGCGCAAATGGCGGCGCATGATTAATGGTTTCTTGAGGGCTCCCTGACACCATCACGGCAGGACAATCAGCACCGCTGCGCCTTGCGCTGCCCGGTGCCGGCCGTGAAGAGACCCTGACGTGAAACTGCGTTCCCGTTCCCAGATGCTGCCGCTGCGCCGCCCGGCGCAGGCGGTCCTGTTCTGCCTTGCTGCTGGTCTTGTGGCCGGGTGCCAGACCACAGGGTCGAGTGCCCAGGGTCCGCAAGGCCAGGCCTTGGTTGAGCGCCTGAGCGAGGCTGACGTTCTGTCTGAAATCAACGGCAATGTGGTCGCCAAGGCCGCCTATTGGGGCGGGCTCTATGAGCAGGATCCGCGCAACGCGGAAGCTGCCGCTGAATATGCCGCAGCGCTCCGCTCCATTGGTTCGGTGGACGCGGCCCTCGGCGTGCTGCGCCGGGCCCAGTCCCTGAGCCCCGACGATCCCCGCCTCATGGCCGAGCATGGCAAGACGTTGACAGCCGCCGGCCGCGCGGAAGAAGCCCTGCCGTTGCTTGAGGCCGCCATCGCACAGGACGGCGGCAATTGGCGCACCCTCACAGCTCTCGGCGTGGCGCTGGACCAGCAGGCCCGCCACGAGGAAGCCCGCGCTGCCTATCGCCGCGCGATCGCGGCAGGCCCGGGCGAACCGGCCCCGTGGAACAATCTTGGCCTATCCTATGCGTTGACCGGTCATCTGGAGGACGCGGAGCTGGCCCTGCGCGAAGCCATGGAAACCAACAAGGCCAGCGCCAAGATGCGCCAGAACCTGGCTCTCGTGCTTGGCCTGCGCGGCGACACAACGGATGCGGAGCGCCTGGCCCGTGCCAACAAGGTGCCCGCCGCCGTGGACGGCAACCTCGAGGAGCTGCGCGCGATCGTCACCCAGCCGGCCCTGTGGGCGCGCGAGGCAAACGCCGACAACAACCCGGTGATGATCGAGTAGCGACCTGGGGCGGCCATCACGAAATGAAAAACCCGCCAGCCATCCGGCCCGGCGGTTTTTTCATGTGCGGTGTTTGGGGCGCGTACCTTGTCGGCTAGTTCTGCATGAAGCGGATCGCGGCAGGACCCAGGATCACCACGAACAGCACTGGCAGGAAGAACACGATCATCGGCACGGTGAGCTTGGGCGGCAGCGCTGCGGCTTTCTTTTCGGCGGCCTGCATGCGGATCTCGCGGTTCTCATTCGCCATCACGCGCAAGGCATTGCCGAGCGGCGTACCGTAACGCTCAGCCTGGATGAGGCTGGTCGTGACGGCCTTCACACCGGGCAGCCCCGTACGCTTGCCGAGATTTTCATAGGCAAGGCGCCGGTCCTGGAGATAGGACAATTCAGCCGTTGTCAGCGCCAGCTCTTCAGCGAGTTCCACTGACTGGGACCCGATCTCCGCGGCCACCTTGTTGAAGGCAGCCTCAACCGACATGCCGGATTCAACACAGATCAGCAACAGGTCCAGCGCGTCCGGGAAAGCAAGCTGAATGGCCTGCTGACGCCGAGCAATGAGGTTCTGCACGAAGATGTTGGGCAGGTAGAAGCCGATCACACCCGCACCGCCAGCCAGCGCCAGCTTGCCCAGCGGCCCGTAGGACAGGTTGAGCACGAAGAAGATATAGATCAGCGCCACCACGAACACGATCGGCGGCATGGCGATGCGGAAAAAGAGGAAGGTGTAGATGGGCCCGGGGCCGCGGAAGCCCGCCATCTTCATCTTCAGCTGAAGATCTTCGTCTTCCAGCATGGTGCGCAGGTTAAGCCGGTCCACCAGCTTCTTGGCATAGCCCTTGGGCTGGGCGCGCAGGCTGCCGCGCTTGGTGGCCTCGCGGCTGTCGAGCTCGGCGCGCATCTTGGCGCGCAGGGCTTCGCGCTCCGTCGCCACATGCTTCATGCGGGTGGAAAGGGAATCCTGCTGCATGTAGGGCAGGCCGAGGGTGATGATGGTCGCAAAGGCGGCGCCTGCTGCAAGCAGCATGGTCATCACCTGCGGATCTGTCACCGTATCGACGAATGCCATGAACATGGCGGCTGAAATCCTTGGTTGGCCGGCGGGCTAGTAGTCGAAGCTCACCATCTTCTTCATCACGAGGACGCCACACAGCATCCACAACGCGCCGCCCACGAGCAGCGCCTGGCCCATGCGTTCGCTGAACAGCAGGCCGATATAGTCCGGGGTCGTCAGATAGATGAGGCCCATCACGCCCGGCGGCAGCACACCGATGATGGCGGCAGACGACTTTGCTTCCTGGCTCATGGCGGCGATCTTGCCCTTCAGGGTCTTGCGGTCGCGCAGCACCTTGGAGAGGTTCGACAGGGCTTCGGACAGGTTGCCGCCGGTCTTCTGCTGGATCGAAATCACGATGTGGAAGAAGCGCAGGTCCGACAGCGGCACCCGGTGGGTCATCTTCTCCAGGCCTTGATCGATAGGAATGCCGACCTTCTGGCCTTCCACCAGCTGGCGGAATTCATCCCGCACAGGCCCCTGGGCTTCGCTGGCGATGATATTGATGCAGTCATGCAGTGGCAGACCGGCCTTCAGGCCACGAACGATCACGTCAACAGCGTTTGCAAATTCATCCATGAACTGCTTGAGCCGCCGGCGGCGAAGAAAGGCCAGAAGCCAGCGCGGAAAACCGAAGCCGGCCGCAAAGCCTGACAAAAGGGCGACCAGCATGGCCTGGCCGGTCAGCGACATGAGGCTGAAAACGGCAAGCCCGCCGATGGCGGACGCGATGTGGAAATTGCGCGGCGTGACGTCCAGCCCCGCCTGTTCGAGCCTCACGCGCAGGGTGACACTCTGCTTGCGCGCCTCCTGAGCCTTGTCGAGCTCCTTCAGCGTGTCCTGAACCTGCTTGCGGCGCTGGGCGTTGGCGTCGCCGCCGCTGCTGTCGCGCCCGCTGCGGCGGCGTGCATTGGTGCCGCCCGTCGCAACGGTCATACGCTTGGAGGATTGCTCGCGCTTCGACAGCATGGGGACGATAAGTGCATAGGCTGCACCGCCCACACCAAGAACGGCGAGAAAAACGGTGGCGATGAAAACCATCTGGGCATCGAACATGAGCTGCGCCCCTTACGCCTCGGCCGCTTCCAGCGCGCGCGCCAGCTCGCCTTCCAGGCCGTAATAGCGGGCCCGGTCCCAGAAGGCGGGACGTGCGATGCCGGTGGATTTGTGTTGGCCGGAAATGTTGCCCTGGGCGTCTTCGCCATCCATGTCGTAGACGAAGAGATCCTGGGTAATGATGACGTCGCCTTCCATGCCGGTCACCTCGGTGATGTGGGTGATGCGGCGGGAACCGTCGCGCAGGCGCGCAGCCTGGATGATGATGTCAATCGAGCCGGAAATCATCTCGCGAATAGTCTTCGATGGCAGCTTGAAGCCGCCCATGGTGATCATGCTCTCAAGGCGCGACATGGCCTCTCGCGGGCTGTTGGCGTGCAGTGTGCCCATCGAACCGTCATGGCCCGTGTTCATCGCCTGCAGGAGATCGAATGCCTCCGGGCCACGCACCTCGCCCACGATGATGCGCTCGGGCCGCATGCGCAGACAGTTGCGCACGAGATCGCGCATGGTGATCTCGCCGGAACCTTCGAGGTTGGCCGGCCGCGTTTCAAGGCGCACCACATGAGGCTGCTGCAGCTGCAGTTCGGCGGCGTCCTCACAGGTGATGACGCGCTCGTCTTCCTCGATGAACGCCGTCATCGTGTTGAGCAGCGTCGTCTTGCCCGAACCGGTACCGCCGGAGATGAGGACATTGCACCGGCACTTGCCGATGATACCTAGCACCTTGGCGCCTTCCGGCGAGATGGAGCCGAACTTCACCAGGTCGTCCATCCGCAGCTTGTCCTTCTTGAACTTGCGGATGGTGAGGCTGGGCCCGTCAATGGCCAGTGGTGGAGCGATGACGTTGACACGGCTGCCGTCGGGCAGGCGCGCGTCACAAATGGGGCTGGCTTCATCAACACGGCGGCCAACCTGGCTGACGATGCGCTGGCAGATGTTCATCAGCTGCGAATTGTCGCGGAACTTGATGCCCGTCGCCTGAGTCTTGCCGCTCACTTCGATAAACACGTTCTCCGCGCCATTGACCATGATGTCGGCAATGTCGTCGCGCGCCAGAAGCGGCTCAAGGGGGCCGTAGCCCAGCACGTCGTTACAGATGTCCTGGAGCAGCTCTTCCTGCTCCGAGATCGACATGACAACGCTCTTGATCGAGATGATCTCGTTGACGATGTCGCGGATTTCCTCGCGCGCGCTGGCCGCATCAAGCTGCGCCAGCTGGGTGAGATCGATCGTGTCGATCAGCGCGTTGAAAATCGTCGTCTTGACCCGGTAATAGTCCGCCGAGCGCTCCTGCGGTCGCCGCGGCTGGGCGGCGGGCTTTGGTGCTGCAGCAGCCGGTGCCGCGGGCCTGGGTGCCGCGGGCTTGGGGGCGGCAGGCTTTGCAGCCGGGGCCGGCGGTGGTGCCGGACGGGACTGGGCCGGAGGGGGCGCAGCAGGCTGCGCCGGGGCCCGTGGTGGGGTTCCCGGTGTCTGCGGCCCGTCATTGTCGCGCCGCCCGAACATGCGCTAGCCCTTCCGTCCAAGCAGCCGGGACAGGATCGACGGCGCACCTTTGGCGCTCGCGGCCATCTGGCGGCCGGACACGACAGAAGCAAGGTGGCGCATGCCCTGCGCTGTCTTGCTGCGGGCATCCACTTCCTCAATCATCTGGCCGTTATTGGCGGCCTCACCGTAGAGCGCCGCATCAAAGGGCAGCACGAGGGCCGGGTCGCAGCCCAGTGCCTCGGCGAAGTCGCGGACGGGAATTTCCGGCCGCTTGGACACACCCACCTGATTGAGCACCAGATGCGGCTCGGCATCATTCGGGCGTGCGGCTTTCAGCGTATCCAGCAGGTTCTTTGTGTTGCGCAGGCTGGCAAGATCCGGCGTCGCAGTGACGACAATCTCGTCGGACTCAAGCAGCAGCTTGCGGGTCCACGGCGTCCACATATGCGGCAGGTCCAGCACCACACAGGGCACCGAATGACGGACCACGTCGAGCACCAGCTCGAAGGTCTCCTCATCGATCATGTAGTCGCGGTCGAGCGTTGCCGGAGCCGCGAACAGGCTGAGATGCTCCGTACACCGCACAAGCAGGCGTTCGAGCAGCACATCATCCAGGCGCTCGGGCGCATATAGCGCGTCAGCCACGCCCTGGGCCGGGTCCTGGTTGAAGTCGAGACCGCCGGTGCCGAACGGCAGGTCAAGGTCAACGACAGTCACGTCCTCGTTCATATACTCCGAAATGCACCAGCCCGCATTGTGGGCGATGGTACTGGAGCCTGCGCCGCCACGCGCACCGACAAAGGCGATGGAGCGGCCAAGGGGCGGAGCCTCCGGGTCCGCATAGAGGTTGGAGATGCTCTCCACCACCTGGACCGGGTTGAACGGTGCCACGAGATAATCGTTCACGCCCTTGCGGATCAGCTCCCGGTACAGCGTGATGTCGTTGGAATGGCCGATGACGACGATACGCGTGCCCGCGTCGCAGACCTCGGCAAGGCTGTCGAGGGACGCCAGCATCTGCACGCCCGCAAGGCGGCTTTCGACAATGATCAGGCCCGGTGTCGGCGTATCCGAGTAATGGGACACGGCGGCACCGATGCCACCCATATGCACGGTGAGGTGGGCCTTGGCGAGGCGGCGGTCCTGCGCGGAACGCTGCAGCGCCACGCCGACTTCCGGGGTTTCGCAGAAGGCCTGAATGGTGATGCGCGGCACCGGGCGGATCACCGGATTGTCTCCCGGTGCCGGTTGTGCGGCGGGCGCTGCGGCCATCTGCGGCGCAGCCTCGAAGGGCGAGGCGGCATCCGGAAAAGGCGGCATCTGCGGATCGATATGATGGGCTTCGCTCATCGGCTTCAGGCTCAGTTCTGGTTGACCTGACTGATCGCGCTGGATTCTTCCTCCGCGCGCTCGGTCTGTGTGGTTTCGCCCTGGCGGTAGCGCTCGAGAATGGTCTCGCGGCGCTGTACATCAGCAGGGTCCGCGCCGCGCGGGGCCACGAGATCGCCCGGATCAGCGACCATCACCGCAAGGTTGTTGCGGCTGGCGCAGCCGAAATTGGGCGAGGCCGTGTTGCGCGGGTTGAAGGCGTAATCCTCGGACCAGTTGCCGCAGGGCGACGGCGTGGCGACATACTGGGTGAAGGACAGGATGAGAGGCGCTGTGTGGGCGGACCCGGAGGCGCGGTAATGGCTCAGGCGCAGCCTGTTGGGGCCGACCGCATGGGAATCAAGCCGGGTCTCGACCTCGGCGACCGCACGGGACACTGCGCCGCGATTGGGCGCGCCATCCGGAATGGACAGCACCATTGGCCCATTGCCGCGCGCCTTGTAGCGCGCCGCGAAGTGATCGATGCGGGCGATATCCTCATCTATCAGCGACACAGAATCCGGCGCCACATGGATCATCAGCGTCGCCGCCTGCTCATCCACCGTGATGGGGTGTTCGCGCTGGGCCTTGTAGGATTCCGTCGGGCCGTTCTGCCCGAGATTTGCGCAAGCCGAAACGGACAGCGCCGCTGCCACGGCCAGGGAAAGCGGAAAAAGCGTCTTCAGTCCCATGGCGCTACTCCAGAACAAAGCCGACCGGACCCTGAAGCTGCTTCTTCACGTCCGAGGCGTTGGCCCCATAGGTGCCGTTGAGGCGGCCCATGAGAATGGTGTCGATATCGCTGGCCGGCACCTGGTCATCCGTAGGCAGAACGAAGTCGCTCTCGTTCTTGGGGTCCACAAGGTAAGGCGTGACGATGACCACCAGTTCCGTTTCCGCGTTGAGGTAGTCACGCGACCGGAACAGGGAGCCGAGAATGGGGATGTCCTTCGCGCCGGGCACGCCGTCGATGTTCTGACGCGTGCTTTCCTGGAGCAGACCGGCCAGGGCCAGCGATCCGCCGGACGGCAGCTCGACGGCAGTTTCCGCACGCCGGACGCGCAGGGCCGGAATGGTGATGCCGTTGATCTGCACCACGTTACCTTCAGTATCCGTCGCAGTGCCACCCTGCGACACGAAAGCACCTTCAGAGGACAGCTCGCTGACTTCGGTGGAGATCTTCATGCTGATGCGGCCATCGGACAGCACCACCGGCGTGAAGGCGAGGCCCACACCGAAGGGCTTGAACTCGATGCGCACATTGCCGTTGCGGTCGCGGTCGGACGGCACCGGGAACTCGCCACCCACAAGGAAGTTGGCGCTCTCACCGGAGATGGCCGTCAGCGTGGGCTCGGCAAGGGTACGCAGCAGTCCGTTGCGCTCAAGCGCCGCCACGGCACCGTCGATCAGGTCCGACCCGCCGACGCCGAAATTGCGCGGCGTGGTGTTGAGACCGCCGAGGGACTGGCCCTGCAGCGAGAAATTGTTGGCTGTGTTGAGGCGCAGCGCCAGGTCACCAATGGAGGTGATGGCCGACAGGTCGATGCCGAGCTGCTTGATGAGCGACCGCTGCATTTCGGCGATGGTGACCTTGAGCAGCACCTGCTCCTTGCCCTCAATCGCCAGCATGTTCAGCACCTTTTCAGGGTCGCCCACGAAGCGGGCCGCAATGTCGCGTGCCTTGCTGGAGGCTGCAGCATTGGGAACGATGCCGGTCAGCATGATGTTGTCGTTGATCGCTTCCACATCAATGCGGGAGGAGGGTAGATGGCGGCCCAGCACGCCCAATAGCGAGTCGATGTCGCGCTCAACGCGGATCTCGAGGTTCAGAACCTGGCGGCCCGCCTGGTCGAAGAAGAACGCATTGGTTTCGCCGACCTCCATGCCAAGCAGATAGGTGCGGCGGGCACTGCGCACGATCGCGTCGGCAATCTCCGGGTTGGAGATCAGCACGTCCGACGCATCGACCGGCAGTTCCACCACGGCGGCCTTGTTGAGGCCAAGCATCATGACCTGACTATTGGCTCCCTCACCGCCCGGATCGACCCGCACGACGGGAGTGCCTTCCTCGCCGCCGAGCAATTGCGCAGCGCTGGTAGGTGCCGCAGCCGGAGCGGCGCTGAGAACAAAGGCAAGGCCGGCGGCAAGCACGGCCTGGCACAGGAGCTGCGGCGTGGTCATGGCGCGGTTCATATGGTTGCCCAGCCTGCTCATCGACCGCTCCTCGGCTGCTCGACGGACGTCACGCCGTAGCGCACGACCGTGACTGCGCCACCGGACTCACGGCGGTTGCCGGAGGCAGCGAGTGCACCTGTATCCACCGGCCCGCCTGCGGAGGAATCCGCGATGCTGCGCAGGGAAAGCCAGATGTCGCCGAGCGCCTGTGAGCGCGCCAGCGTTTCCGCTTGGCCAGGAGTAAGCTCGAGGGTAGCGGTCTTGCCGATGGCAATCTTCTCGCCTGATCCATCCTCGGTCTGGCCGAACGTCTGATCGATGGCGAGCACGCGCACATTGGCCAGCACGGTGTCGCTGAAGACCTTTGAGTTGCCACCGGTATCGCTGCGCTCTTCGCGCGTCACGATCACGTCCACCCTGTCGCCTGGCAGGATAAAGCCGCCGGCGCCCGTTTCAGGTGATATTGCGACGGAGACCGCGCGCATGCCGGCGGCAAGGCGCGCTGCCATGAAGCCGGCAGCTTCCGCATTGATAATCTTGGTATTGGTCACCGGCTCGCCGCGGCGCACGGTGGCGCGCACGAGCGCGCCCTGCATGCCGGTCATGGCGTCAGGCATCTGCTTGCGCACCACATAGCCGGAGGCCAGTGCTTCGGTCGGCCACACTTGCCAGCGCAGGTCCCCCGGGGTGATCTTGGCGCCGATCTCCAGGTCGCGAGACGCAACCAGGACTTCGTCAGTGACGATCTGCGGTTCGGCTGGTGCGGCCTGCTGCACGGGCTGGCTTACGAAACTCGACGCGAGCCAGGCCGCAGCGGCAGCGGCCAGCACGGCGACGATCAGAACAGCGATGCGGGCGACGGACATATGCCTTGGCCTCTGCAATAAACTCGGTTGGCCGCCCCGGGCAGGAAGGGTCCGGATCGGCACTCTGGCCGGTATCAAACCGGCAATTCGTCAATTCGCAGTTAACCGTATTGGTCCGCTGCGAAGCTTGGTCTTTGCGCTCACCCCAGCCACAGGCTCTGGGCGAAGACGAGCAGGCCGCCTGCCGCAAGAGCGAGGCCGTAGGGCACACCTTCGCGGGGATCATGCAGCCGCAGGATCCATTCCTGACCGATCAGCGCCTGCGGTAGCGGCAGCCCGCGGAAGGAAATCAGCAGCAAGGTGAGACCACCCCCCAGCATGGTGGTCACCAGTGTGTAAGCGAGGATGCCCTCATGGCCGAGCCACAGGGCGCTGGCAGCAAAAAGCTTGGCGTCACCGCCGCCGATCCAGCCAGTCGCGAAAAGCGCCATCACGACAGCCAGGGCCCCGAGACCGGTCAGCAGATGCCAGCCGACGGTTTCCAGCGGCAGTGCAGTGCCGGCCGCCGCAATGGGAAAGGCAAGGGCAAGACCGCCGGTGAGCCAGTTGGGAATGCGCATGGCAGCGGCATCCCACAGCGCTGCAGCCAGCATGGCGACCGGAAAAAGGCCGATAACGGCCCATTGCAGCGGGGAATAGTCAGGCAGCTCGGCGAGCACGGGCATCGGGGGCGCAACTCCGGATTGGAACTTGGCGCCATTAAGCGGGCGAACCCGTAAAGTCCCGGTAAACCTTAAAATTCGCTCTAAATTGCGCGTGCTGCCGGCACGCTGGAACCAGCGCAAAGAAAAGGGCCGCCGGGAAAAACCCGGCGGCCCTGATCCGTGTCAGTCAGCTGGCCTTACTGGCCGCCGCCACCGCCACCCATGCGGGTGTTCACGGTGGTGAACGCGCCGGTCACGGTACCGCCGAGCGTGTTGACGGCGGTGATGATCACGGCAGCGATGCCGGCAGCAATCAGACCATACTCAATGGCAGTGGCGCCGGATTCACAATCGGCGAAACGCTTGAAAAAATGGCTCATGTAAGCCTCCTCTGGATCAATCCAACAGAGGGAACCCCGGTGTGGCCGTTCCCCTGGGCGCTGGCAGTCGGGACAGGCCACCAGTTCACCTGCGCGCAACGTTAAGTCCAGACCCTTACGTACCGCTTAATGGGCCAGTTAAAATTGGCGAAGATCGGAAGAAAAGAAAAACAGTGAAGTAAAAAGGAAGTAAGAAAAAAGAGAATCAAATAATAAAGGTGCCGACACGGTCATGCTTGCTGGCGCGCTGTGTCCAGCGTGGTTAATCAGTTATTGAAGGCAAGGTCTGTGCTGACCCTGAGCTAGTCTGTGGCGGGTGTGCCAGTGGCCAGGGCCCGCAGGTAGGCGGGATCAAGGATGCGCAGGCCGGGATATTGCCGTTCAGCACAGCCCGATTTCACAAGCGCAGCCAGCCCCGCGGCCACGGTCTGCTCATCGAGCCCGCACATGGCGGCGAGTTCCCGATGCCGCGGCAGGCGGGAAATAATGAGCCCGCCCTCACTTGCAGTGTCCGGCTCCGCCATGCGCAGTAGATCGGCATAAAGCGCCGTACCGGCCTGGCCCGTGTCCGCAGCCAATGGTCTTGGCGTGCGGGTCACGAGATCTGTCGCGAGATCCTGAAGCAGGGCGAGAGCGATGGCCGGCTCTGACTGCAGGAGAGCGGTGAAACGGTCCGCCGGCAAGATGAAGACGTCCGTGCCTGTTTGCGCGACGGCCGACAAGGTGGGCGCAAGCCCCGCCAGTGCATCCAGATGACCAAACAAACCGCCTGCGGCAATGTCGAAGAAGGTCACATCCCCATGTCGGTCAGCCGGCAGGGAGATGCGCATGACGCCCGCCAGCACGAAGCCGACCGCCGTTTCGCCTGCACCCGGCCCGCCTGCAATGTCACCCGCGCCATAGCGCGCAAACCGACCCTGTGCCGCCAGCGCGTCGAGCCAGGCAGCATCGCGGCTCCCCAGGCAGGGGATCGCCGCCAGCGGATGGGGAGCAGCGCCAGATCCTGCCTGCGGCAGAGCATGAAACGGCGTTGGTGCATTTAGGGAGGGCTGGACCGGCATGAGGCGCAGGACACCGTGGCTTGGGGTGGCGGGTGCGAAGGCGTGCAATGGTGGCGGCAAAGCCTGTAGGCTGCTTTAAGGTGCCGCTGAAAGCCTTAGGCAAACGCCGGGACACGTCTTGGCAAAAAATTCACCAATTCAAGCGAGGCTGAGAGCCAGTCCCGGCCTGTGGGTGACAGCCTCGCATGGGCGTCCCGCCGGGCCCTCCGGAGCAGACAGGACCGCATGATGCCGACCCAGAAAAGCCCCGCCCGCCCGCTTGCCTTCGCCATGCTTGGCGCCCTTGCCGCCGGTGCTGCGATCAGTCTGGCCGCAGCGCCCGACGTGGCGGAAGCTGGCGGCATGTACGAGATCCATTCCAGCGACTACACGGTGGGGATCGATCAGGCGCAGGTGCTGCGCATCGAGGGCGCAGCAAGCCTTGTCGCTGTCGGTAACCCATCCATCGCTGATGCTATTATCCAGGACGGCGACATGATCCTGCTGGTGGGCCGCAGCTACGGTGCCACCAATGTTCTCGTCTTCGATGCGGACGGCTCACAGCTCGCCTCGCTCCTGGTCAACGTGGTGGACAAGTCGCCCCGCATGGTGACGGTCAATCGCGGCGCCACACAGCGGAGCTATAACTGCGCACCTGAATGCCGCCCCGTGCTGCGCATCGGGAACGAACACACTCACGCCAAGGAAATTTTCGACCAGACCAACGACAAGCAGGGGCTTGCCACCGGCAGCGCTGAAGGCAGCGGCCAGGGCGCCGGTGAGTAGGGCGCAAGCGAACGGGCAACAACCTCGGCTTCAACCGGACTGAAGGTTCAAGAAACCCCGGAGCAGCAATGCTCCGGGGTTCTCTTATTGGATTTCTCGAACGGCGAAGGCCGTCAGCGCGCCAGCCGCAGATTGCTGAGGTCGTAGGCGATGGACTGGAACACTTCCCGCAGCTTCGAGTTAGACGGCGAGTCGAAATAAAGCTCGGGCGATGTGGCGCAGTCACGGAACACTTCCTGAAGGCTCGGCGAGTTGAGCTGGAAGGTGATGGTATAGACGCGCACGCCTTCCGCCTTCACCCGCTCGCACATCTCCCCGACCTTGTCGTCGATTATGTTCCGCGCGCCGCCAATGCTGTCCGTGCCCAGACGTTCCTTGTCGATATAGCCGAAGCTCGTGTAATCCGAGCCGTTGAAGCTCCGCTGACTGACGATCTCGTTATTGCCGTCCGTAAGAAGGATCAATGCCTTCTGCACGTCGGGATCCGTGTAGCTTGCCCCTTCCGTGAACGGGGCGGCCGGGGACAGGACGCGCCAGCCCCACGCCAGACCCTCGGCGATGTTGGTGCCTGAATTGTACCAGGGCTCCATGGCGCGCACCTCATTCACCAGCAGGGTGCGCGAATTTGTCAGCGGCACCAGCGGGCGCGGGCACGACTTGTTGGGGCCATAGGTCGTGGACGGTGTTTCATCATTGTGGATACGCGCGTTGTCGTATTTGCCGCTGTTCTCCTGACGCTTGCGGTCATTGCCGCCGATGTCATCGTCCAGATAATCATTGCTCGAGTCACGCTCCCGGTCGGATTCATCCGGCCAGAAGTAGGGCACAAACAACGTATCCGCATTGCCCGGCGTCGGCGCCGTATCAAGCGTGTCATGCGGTGCAGGCCGCATTTCCACGCAGCCCTTCCACTCCGCATTGCGGATATTGTCGAACAGGGTGAAGTGGTTGGTGGGCCCGCGGCGTGAATTAAAATTCTCCCCGTGGTACCGGGACTGTCCATTCACATCCATCCACTGCATGTCAAAGCCATCGGCCTTGATATTGACAGCGGTGACGAACGGCACGAGCGACATTCGCAGTAAGGACGGGCGATCCTGATCGCCGAACAGGATGCTGACGAGATCTTCCGCGGCCGTACGCAGGGCCCCGATTTTGCCGTTCCATGCCATCGAGCCCGTATTGTCGAGCACCATGGCTATTTCCAGTGCCTTGGATTCGCGTACTACTTCGATTTCGCTGCCAACCGACAGGGTGTCGAGGCCGATCACCTTGAGGATGGTTGTCGGCAGCTCGGCATTGGCTGTCAGCACGAAGCTGCCATCGCCGGGCACCACGGACACCGAACCCGGGACGCCAAGCTCGTTGGCGTCGTAATTGGCGTCAAAGAAGCTCTGGGCCATCGCCGTCATCTCGGCGGTGGTGCCGCCGGGGGAGGCGCCAACCGCAAGCCCGGCAGCGTCGAGTGCCCGCTCAAGCCGCTGCTGCACGATGAAGGCGCGGTTGAGATCAACCGCCCCGCCCACCGCTGCGGCGATGGGCAGGATCGAGATTGCCAGGATGATTGCGAAATTGCCGCGGTCATCTCGGCCGAGCGCGCGCATCAAAGAGCCGGCCCGTGTACCGAAGCTGCGGGAGGCATCTGCCAATCGGGAACTGAAGGCGTGGAACTTGTGCATGTGCGGCTCGTTCGGATGCAGCGCCCGGCAGGACCGGTCGCCGTCTGACGCCGCCTCGACATGGAGTGCGGCGGCATGCCGAAAGGTAAAAGCGCGCGGTGAACGAGGTCCTAAGAAAGGTGGTTAGCGGGAGGTTGCGGTGATGGCTAAAACCCCGGTCAACGCCTTGCGGGGCTGGTAACTGCAATGGGCCTACAAGATGCGCCATGACGAGAGCCGACCATGTCACATCGCCGGTAGGGTTACTGCTGCGCCGCTTCCGCCGCGACGCGCGCGGCGTGACCGCGATCGAGTTCGCCATGCTGGCATTGCCTTTCTTCTCGATTCTGTTCGCCACCATCGAGACGCTTGCCGTTTTCTATGCCTCCGTCAGCCTCGAGACAGCAGCGGCGGATGTTGGGCGGTTGGTCCGCACTGGCCAGGCGCAGACGCAAGGCCTGACGCGCGAGCAGATCCGCAACCGCGTCTGCGGCATCATCTTCATGGGGTGCGATGACCGGCTGCAGATCGACGTGCGGCAGTTCAACAACTTCCAGAATGTAAGCTTCAACAATCCGCTCAACGGTGATGGTGACCTGCGCACGGATCTGCTTTTCCAGCCCGGTAATCCCGGCGACATCGTGCTGGTGCGGCTCTTCTATGCCTGGGACATTTCCACACCGCTCATTGGCGCCGCCCTGTCCAATATGTCGGGCGACAAGCATCTGGTGGTGGCAAGCGTCGCGTTCCGCAATGAGCCTTACAACAATCCGGCGGCGCAGCAGGGCGGGGGCGGCTGATGCTGATACGGCTTCATGACGCGATGCTGGCGTTCAGGCGCGACCACAAGGGTGTGGCCGCGGTGGAGTTCGCCATCATCCTGCCGCTGATGCTGATCTTCTTCATCGGCGTTGTGGAAACGGCAACCGCGCTCACCGCCAACCGCAAGACGACGGCAGTGGCCAGCACCGTGGCCGACCTAGCGGCGCAGGCAATCACCCTCAGCGATACGAATGTGACCGATATCTTCGGTGCCGCGCGGGCGATCATGGAGCCGCATGGGTCAAACAACATCCAGATCCGCCTCACCAGTGCCTCCGACAATGGCGGCGGCAATGTGCGCGTGGACTGGAGCGACGGCTACAACATGGCCCCCTATTCGCGCGGCCAGTCCGTCAACGTGCCGCCCGATATCGTTTTCACTAATGGCAGCGTGATCATCGCCGAGGTGCGCTACACCTACCAGTCAGCGTTCACCTACTACGCCTATGGCGACATCGCGATGGAAGACAAGTTCTACGCGCGCCCCCGCCGCACCCTCGTGGTCGGCCGCACGCGTTAGACCAAGCCGCCCGCGCAGAGTATGGAGGCTGGCCAGAGCAGGCGCGCCGCCGTCACGTGACGAGGCTATCCTTCCCGTCCCTGTCGCCCGCTCTTGTCCCTCGCCCTGTCGCCCGGCACCGTTAACTATCTTTGTCACTGATGTGTCGCATACCTGCCGCACCCGTTTGATGCGGTCAGTGGAGGCTCAAGAAGGCCTGAAACCGGGCAATGGCGCACCGGGCAGCGGCAGGAAGCTGACATGTTTCCTGCGGCCATGGGGCACTCGGCTGGGCGTGCTGGGTGCCGGTGCGAGACAGATCGGTTAACCAGGAAAAATGGCGGAGAGACAGGGATTCGAACCCTGGAGACGGTTGCCCGCCTACACGCGTTCCAGGCGTGCGCCTTCGACCACTCGGCCACCTCTCCGCGAGGTCCGGCGTTTCAAGAAGACACCGGGAGGGGCGGAGATAGCGTATCGCACACCGTGCATCAACCTCGATTTTCGGGGAAATGCGCCAAAACGCGGTCAGCTATTTACACTTGCGTCAGCAGCGCGACTGCGGTTTGACTTGGCGCAGACATAAAGTCGCGGTGTGGGCCGCGCAGCCGCTGGCCGGTACCGGGTTCGGGGATCCCCTGTCCGGCCAAGAACAAGCGGCTGTTTACTTGCGTTGGGGCCATGGGGGGCCTGAGAAAAATGATCGTTTTCCGTCTTATCGGTTTGGTGTTCATCGCCGGCGCACTGATGGTGTTCGGCGCCGATGTGCTGCGGTCGCTGGAATCCGGCGAAGTGGGCATCAATTCCTTTGCACAGGTCTGGGCACTGCTCGACCAGCGCCTGGGTACTACGTCGCTTGAGGGCTTCAAGGCTTGGGCCGAAAGCACGCTTCCGGCAGCCGCATGGGACCCGGGCGTCGTGTCCGTCCTCAGCTATCCGGCCTGGGCCGTGCTGGGTGTGATCGGCATCGTCATCGCGCTGATTTTCCGCCCGCGCAACGGCTGAGCTGCTAACTCTTTGTTAACCGCACAAGAAGGACCGTCAGAACCATGATCCTGCGTGTTCTGACGGTCCTTTTTTTTGCCGCCACCATTGCGGCTGCTGCCAATGACGTGCTCTCGCAAGGGGGCATGGCGTCACTTGGCGAAGTCTGGTTTACCGTCCACTCTGGCTCGCTCAACCTGAGCCAGGCCGTTATCCAGCGATATTTGTCACCTGAAATATGGGACCCTTATGCCATCTGGGTCCTCGGGCAGTCCGCGACCGTCTTTTTCGGTCTTCTGGCGCTTGTCTTCTTCACAGTGGATTGGATCAGCGCCCGGCGTCGTTAGAATGATCGAAGAAGGGAACACAGATGGCGAAAATCTGCTTCCTCGCGGTGTTCCTGGGTGGCTTGGCTTTTCTGATTTATGTCGATGCCGGCAACGGGGAGCTTCGGTCGCTTGGCAACTTGTTTGGCCCGACAGAGACTGTCAGCTCCAGAGAGTTCGCATCAGTTGAAGATGGTCCCTCGACGGGCCCGGTGACAGCCTTCTTTGCCTGGGTCGCCAGCCTTCCCGCAATTCTCGTGCTATCAGCAGTTTTCTTGTTGTTTGCGATGATGCCGCCAGAGAACTTCTCGTTCTCCCGGTGGGAGAATTCTATAGGTGGGGGAGGCGACGACTAGTTGTCGTCCATCTTCAGCGCGGAAATGAAGGCTTCCTGCGGGATGTCCACCTTGCCGAACTGGCGCATCCGCTTCTTGCCCTCTTTCTGCTTGTCGAGCAGCTTGCGCTTGCGGGTCGCATCGCCACCGTAACATTTGGCGGTCACGTCCTTGCGCATGGCGGCGATGGTTTCGCGGGCGATCACGCGGCCGCCAATGGCCGCCTGCACCGGGATCTTGAACAGATGCCGCGGGATCAGGTCCTTGAGCTTCTCGCACATGCCACGGCCGCGCGCTTCTGCCCGGCCCTTGTGGACGATGATTGCCAGCGCATCCACGGGCTCCGCATTGACCAGGATCGACATCTTCACAAGGTCGCCCTGCTGATAGTCCTCGATATTGTAATCGAAGCTGGCATATCCCTTGGTGACCGACTTCAGCCGGTCATAGAAATCAAACACCACTTCGTTGAGCGGCAGGCGATAGACCGCCATGGCGCGGCCGCCCACATAGGTCAGGTCCTGCTGGATGCCGCGGCGGTCTTCACACAGCTTCAGGACAGCGCCGAGATACTCATCGGGGACCAGGATGGTGGCCTTGATCCACGGCTCTTCGATGTAGTCGATCTTCACCGGGTCCGGCATGTCGGCGGGATTGTGCAGCTCCACCATCGTGCCGTCGGTCATGTACATGTGATAGATCACGCTTGGCGCGGTGGTGATGAGATCGATGTTGAACTCACGCTCCAGCCGCTCGCGGATGATCTCCAGATGCAGCAAGCCGAGGAAGCCGCAGCGGAAGCCGAAGCCCAGCGCCGCTGATGTTTCCATCTCATATTCGAAGCTCGCATCATTGAGGCGAAGCTTGCCGAGCGCCTCGCGCAGATCCTCGAACTGCGCGGCATCGACCGGGAACAGGCCGCAGAACACCACAGGCTGCGCCGGCTTGAAGCCCGGCAGGGGCTTGTCCGCAGGGCGCCGTTCCTCGGTGATGGTGTCACCGACCGCTGTGTCCGCCACCTGCTTGATGGAAGCGGTGAGATAGCCGATCTCACCAGGGCCGAGGCTCTCGACCTTTTCCTTCTTCGGGCGGAAGACGCCGACCTCGTCCACGCCGTAGACGGCCTTGGAGGCCATCATGCGGATGCGCTGGCCCTTCTTGAGTTCGCCGTCGATGATCCGCACCAGAACGATCACGCCGAGATAGGCGTCGTACCAGCTGTCCACCAGCATGGCCTTGAGCGGCGCGGCGCGATCCCCTTCCGGCGCGGGCAGACGGGTGACGATGCCTTCCAGCACGTCCTCAATCCCAAGGCCGGTCTTGGCAGAAATCTCGATGGCATCCGACGCATCGAGCCCGATCACGTCCTCGATCTGCTGCTTCACGCGCTCGGGCTCGGCGGCGGGCAGGTCAATCTTGTTGAGGACCGGCACGATCTCGTGGTCGACTTCGATGGCCTGGTAGACATTGGCAAGCGTCTGCGCTTCCACCCCTTGGCTGGCATCCACCACCAGAAGCGAGCCTTCGCAGGCCGCCAGTGAGCGGTTGACCTCATAAGCGAAGTCCACATGGCCGGGCGTGTCGATCAGGTTCAGCACATAGGTCTCGCCGTCCTGCGCCGTGTAATCCAGCCGCACTGTCTGTGCCTTGACGGTAATGCCGCGCTCGCGCTCGATATCCATCGAGTCGAGCACCTGCTCCTTCATCTCACGCTCGCTGAGGCCGCCCGTCTTCTGGATCAGGCGGTCGGCGAGAGTGGATTTACCGTGGTCGATATGCGCAACGATGGAGAAGTTGCGGATTTTGGAAAGCTCTGTCATTTGACGCGGCATATAGCACTGGCCCACCGCCCCGCCTAGGGGATTTGCGAGCGGTCAGACCCGCATTTTTTGCAGGTGGACCAAAGACCTAGAGCCCCGGGCGTGGTCCGGAATGGCGCACATGGCGGGCCTCCTGTTCAGCCCGCTCCTGTTCCCGCCGCTGACGCAGCTCATCCTGGAAGGCGCCGGCAATGATGCCCGACGGCAGGCTGACCAGGCCGATAGCCCCGAGGATCAGGAAACCGGCGGCCACCCGCCCGCCGATGGTGGCGGGCACTACGTCGCCATAGCCGACGGTGGAGAGCGTCACCACGCTCCACCACATGGCCGACGGGATGGACCCAAAGGCTTCCGGCGTGGTTTCCCGCTCAAACAGATACATGATGACCGCAGCGCCATAGATCACCAGCAGCGCGATCACCGCCGCCACCACGAGCTGCCGCCAGACCGAGCGCAGGACCCGGATGACGACGCGGGCGGGCTCGAAATATTTGGCGAGCTTGAACAGGCGGGCGAGGCGGAAGGCGCGCAGCCAGGCAAGGTCAGCCCCCGTCATACCGAGGAACAAGAGCACGATCAGCTCCGGCCCGAAGGCCAGCACATCAATAAACAGCCAGAAAGGGCCGGCATAACGCGCGCGGTTGCGCAGGCCGGAGACGCCCCGCGTCTCTCCGGCGCACCACAGGCGCAGCGCAAACTCGATCGCGAAGATGAACAGGACCGCGTCATTGGCAAGATCAAGCGCACGGGCCGTACCCGGCGAGAGCCCCGGCATGGTCTCGATGGTGAACAGCACGACGCTCAGAAGGATGAGCGTGAGGATCACCCAGTTAACCGGCGACAATCCGTGCCGGTCCCATGAATCCAGCAAAAGCTGGCGGTCCATCCAGGCGCGCATGGGCTCCCCTCCCTGATGCGGCATGCAGGCGGTCAGTCAAGTAACCGGGCGGGGCAGGCACTGTGTGCGTCAGCCGCGCAATTCGCCGCCTGTCGCCTTCACGACGGCCGCCACGACCTTCTCGGAGACCGCATCGATCTCCTTGTCGGTCAGCGTCTGGCTGCGCGGCTGCAGCGTCACCTCGATGGCGACAGACTTGCTGCCCGGCTCAATGCCGGTGCCCTCATAGATATCAAACACCCGCGCGTCGGTAATGAGCTTCTTGTCGGCGCTCCGGGCCGCGCGCAGCAGCTTGTCAGCGGCGATGCCGGAGGTGACGACAAAGGCGAAGTCACGGCGCACCGGCATCAGGTCGATCGCGTCCAGCGGCGGCTTGGAACGGGTGGCCTTCTTGCGCGGGGCGGGAATGGCGTCGAGATAGACTTCGAAGGCAGCAACCCGGCCGGACAGGCCCATTGCCTCGACGACGCGCGGATGCAATTCGCCGAACTGGGCGAGGATGACCTTCGGCCCCAGCGTCAGCAGGCCCGAACGGCCCGGATGATACCAGTTGGCAGCACCAGCCTGCACCTGCGCGTTATCCGCAGCAGCGCCCGCAGCCGCAAGCGCGGCCAGCGCATCGGCCTTGGCGGTGAACACATCCGGCTGGCCCGCGCCCTGCCAGTGACGGCTGACGGCGCCGGCCCTGAGGCCTGATGCGCATGTGGCCTGACCTTCGGGCGTTTCATTCGCATACTGAGCGCCCACTTCGAACAGCGCCACGTCGCGCTGGCCGCGGTCGATATTGCGTTGCGCCGCAGCCGCCAGCGTCGCCAGGATGCTGGGCCGCATGTCGGAGAGTTCCGACGAGATGGGATTGGCAAGCTCAAGTGCCTTGGCACCGCCGCCGAACAGTTCCGCCTGCTGCTTGGAACAGAACGCCCAGGTGACGGCTTCCAGGAGCCCACGCGACGCCAGTGCCCTGCGCGCCTGGCGGACGCGGCCCTGCATCGGCGTCAGGATCGGCTGCGCCACCGCATTGAGGCGCGGCAGCGGTGTCGGCGCCACCTCGTTGATGCCGTGCACGCGCACGGCTTCTTCCACGAGGTCGGCAGAGCCATGCACATCCGGCCGCCAGCTCGGCGGCGTTACCTTGGCGGGTGACGCTGTGCGGTCGCTTTCGAAACCCAGTGCGTCGAGAATTGCGAAGATGCGGTCATCCTCAAGCGCAAGGCCCGTCAGCTTGCGCACGCGGGCGGTGTCGAACGCGATATCACGCTTCCAGTCCGGCACGTCACCGGCGCTGACAACATTGCTCGGCTCGCCGCCGCACAAATCGAGGATCAGCTTGGTCGCCATCTCCATGCCGTCATGGGCGAATTCCGGGTCCACGCCACGCTCGAAGCGGAACCGCGCGTCCGAGGTGATGCCGGTCTTGCGGCCGGCGGTGGCAATGGTGATGGGGTCGAACAGCGCGCACTCGACGAACACATTGGTCGTCTCTTCGGTGCAGCCGGTCGTCTCCCCGCCCATGACGCCGCCAAGGCCCAGCATGCCGCTGTCGTCAGCAATCACGCACATGCTGTCGTCGGCTTCATACTCCTTGCCGTCAAGCGCGAGGAACTTTTCACCCGGCTTGCCCATGCGTGCATGCACGGTGCCGGTGAGCTTGTCCGCGTCAAACACATGCAGCGGCCGGGCCCGGTCGAACGACATGTAATTGGTGATGTCCACCAGCGCATTGATCGGCCGCAGGCCGATGGCGCGCAGCTTCTTCTGCAGCCAGTCCGGCGACGGGCCGTTTTTCACGCCCTTGATCATCCGTCCCAGGAACAGCTCGCACGCGGGCGCGCCGTCGAATTTGAGGTCGACGCCGATGGGGCTGTCGAACGTCCCGGCCACAGGCGCGATGGTCTCGGGCTTGAGCGTGCCGATGCCCATGGCAGCCAGGTCACGGGCGATGCCGCGCACGCCGGTGCAGTCCGGGCGGTTGGGGGTGATGGCGATTTCGATCACCGGGTCGTTGACGCCCAGCGCGTCAGCAGCAGGCGTACCCACCTCGAAGTCGCCCTCAAGGTCGATGATGCCGTTGTGTTCGTCGGATAGCTCAAGCTCGCGCTCGGAACACATCATGCCGTTGGACTGCACGCCGCGGATTTCCGTCGGCTTCAGAGTCATGTCGATGCCCGGCACATAGGCGCCCTCAGGCGCGAAGATGCCCACGAGCCCCTCGCGCGCATTCGGTGCCCCGCACACCACCTGCATCTCGCCTGAGGCGGTCGCGACCTTGCAGAGCTTCAGCTTGTCCGCATTCGGATGCTGCTCGGTGGCCACGATCCTGGCGACCGAGAATGCCGCCAGCTCCTTGGCTGGATCGTGAATTTCCTCGACTTCGAGGCCCAGCATGGTGAGCGCGTCGGCGATCTCGTCGAGGGTGGCTGTGGTCTCAAGGTGATCCTTGAGCCAGGAAAGGGAAAACTTCATCGGCTCAGCCCTCCGTACAAAGAGGGCACATCCAAGGGCGAGAACCCGTAATGCTTGATCCAGCGCGCATCGCCATCAAAGAAGGCGCGCAAATCCGGTGCGCCATATTTCAGCATGGCGAGACGGTCGATCCCGATGCCGAAGGCAAAGCCCTGATAGATCTCGGGGTCGAGATTGGACGCCTTGAGCACATTGGGATTGACCATGCCGCAGCCCAGGATCTCCATCCAGTCATCCCCCTGGCCGATCTTGATGTCCTTGCCGGACCGGTCACACCGCACATCCACTTCCATGGACGGCTCGGTGAAGGGGAAGTAGCTGGGGCGGAAGCGCATCTCGACGCTGTCGACCTCGAAGAACGCCTTGCAGAATTCCTCAAGCGTCCAGCGCAGGTGACCCATATGGGTCTCCTTGTCGATCACCATGCCTTCGACCTGGTGGAACATGGGCGTGTGCGTCTGGTCGCTGTCGCAACGGAAGGTGCGGCCCGGCGCGATGAAGCGCAGAGGCGGCTCCTCGGAGCGCATGGTGCGCACCTGCACGGGGCTTGTATGCGTGCGCAGGAGCAGGCGCGAGCCGTCTTCCTGTTCGTGGAAATAGAAGGTGTCGTGCATCTGCCGGGCAGGGTGCTCCGGCGGGATGTTGAGGGCGTTGAAGTTGTATTCGTCCGTCTCGATGTCCGGACCTTCCTTCACGTCGAACCCCATGTCGGCGAAGATCGCCACGATCTCGTCGATGACCTGGCTGTTGGGGTGAATGCGGCCCTGCTCGGCATCCGGGGTTGCCACCGGCAGGGTCACGTCGACGCGCTCCTGCTCAAGCTTCACCGTCAGGGCGGATTCACGCAGTACGTCCTGGCGGGCGGTGATGGCGTCTGTGATGCGCGCCTTGAGGCCGTTCAGCAACGGTCCTGCTTCCTTGCGCTCATCCGGGCTCATCTTGCCCAGGCCCTTCATCAGTTCGGACACCCGGCCCTTCTTGCCGAGGGCTGCCACGCGCACCTGCTCGAGGGCGTCGAGGCTTTCGGCATCGGTGATGGCTTGGGTGAACTGCTCTTCGAGGGCAGCAGCTTCGCTCTTCAGGTCAGACATGTAAGAGGTCTCGTTCCGGCGCGGGAGGTGAGGCGCCTTTTCGCATAAAAAAATCGCTGGTGCACGTGCGGGCGTCAGGCCCGGTTCTGGCTGAACCGGCAGACGCCCGCGCGGGCAAACAGCGATTGTTCTTCATGTGCCCCGTCCGGAAGGACGGGAAAGCCGTTAAGAGGCTTGCTTCAGCGCGGCGGCCGCCTGATCGACCAGAGCCTTGAAGGCCTCAGGTTCGCGGATCGCGAGGTCGGACAGGACTTTGCGGTCCACCTCAACGCCGGCGACACTGAGACCGTTGATAAATCGGCCATAGGTCAGGCCGTGCTCGCGCACGGCGGCGTTGATGCGCTGGATCCAAAGGCTGCGGAAGGTCCGCTTGCGGGCCTTGCGGTCGCGGTACTGGTACTGACCAGCCTTGTCCACGGCCTGGGTGGCGGTGCGGAAGGTGTTCTTCCGGGCGCCGTAATAGCCCTTGGCCTTCTTGATAACTTTGCGGTGACGGGCGTGAGTGGTAACGCCCCGTTTGACACGTGCCATATGAGTTTCTCCTCAAGCGTTGTCGGGTAGGGGCAGGCCCTAGCCGTAGGGCATGTACTTCTTGACGATGCGGGCATCCTGATCGGACAGGATCGTCGTGCCGCGCTGGTTGCGCAGCTGACGGTTGGACCGCTTGATCATGCCGTGGCGCTTGCCGGTCTGGCCGGACCGCACCTTGCCTTTAGCCGTGAGGCGGAAACGCTTTTTGGCGCCGCTCTTGGTCTTCATCTTGGGCATTTCGCGTCTTTCCTTGAACGTAAGAGCGCCGGACCGATGAGTCCGGCGCCGAAGTCAGCAACCACACCGCCATGGCATGCCCTTTCAGGCCAGGCGGCACTCAAGACGCGGGGTTATAGAGGGGGCGCCTGCGCGATGCAAGGGCCCTGCGGGGCAAATTACAGGATAAGCCGTTGGTCCGGCTGGTTTTCCCGGCCGGTCATGAAGCGCAGCACTCTACTCACCGGCCACTTGCGGATCCCATGTTTCGTCGCCGGGGGCGCCGCAGGGGCGCAGCTGGGTCTTGCGGCCTTTCCAGCCGCCGGTGGTGCCGTGTTTGTGGAAGCGGCGGCCTGAACGGCGAGTATGGGCGTTCTGATAGGCGGCACTGCGGTCGGATTTCTGTCCGATAGCCATTTTTCTGTCCCTGTTGACGCGCGGTAAGCGGTTTGTGATGGCCGCTCTTGCGGAAACAAGTCTCGGCTGCGCCCGGGGGTCCCCTCATTGACCCACTTCAACGCACCAGGTGCGCGAATATCATAACCAGTTGAAATAGCGGAAGAATTCGTTCTTCTGCCGCCCGGGTGCTTTTCGTGAAGATGTGATGACGCTTTTGTGGCGGGTCGCGGCAGGCATGGCTGGCATTGGCGGGAGCGCAAATGTGATGGCGCTTGGTCTTCCCCTCTGCGGCTTTGTCGCCCATCTGGCGGGCTTATTGCCGATACGGTCGAAACAGGGGAGGGCACCATGTCCACATCATCACGCGATCTGAACCAGCCGGATGCGCTGGAAGATTTCACCCGGCGCACCATCACCCTCGACGGTGCGACGCCCGGGGTCAGCAAGACCGTCCATGTAACCGGCAGCGGCCCTGCTGTGATCGTGATGGCGGAAATGCCCGGCATCAGCCCCCACGTGGCGCGGTTTGCCCGCTGGGTGCGGGACGCAGGGTTTACGGTCTATATGCCGTCGCTGTTCGGCGATGACGGCGCGGTGCCGGACGAGGCGCGCAGCGCGGAAGTGTTCCAGCACGCCTGCGTCAGCGCTGAGTTCCGCGCTTTTGCTAAAGGCAACCCGGACGGCAAGGCCAGCCCGGTGACCCAGTGGCTGAGGGCGCTGGCGCGCTTCGCCCATGAGGAATGCGGTGGGCCGGGTGTCGGTGCCATCGGCATGTGCTTCACCGGCAATTTCGCCCTGTCGATGACGCTTGAGGAATCGGTGCTGGCCCCGGTCCTGTCGCAGCCTTCCCTGCCGCTAGATGAGCCGGGCCAGGTGGAAAGCCCGCCGGAGGAACTGGCAGCGGTGCGCGAGCGGCTTGAGAAAGATGACCTGACGGTGCTGGCCTACCGCTTTGAGGGCGACAATTTCTGCCAGGCGGAACGCTTCGCGCGCTATGCGGAAGCGCTTGGAGATCGCTTCGATGGCCGGGTGCTTCCGGACGAAGCGGCGAATACCAGGGATCTGAGCCCCTTCCACCAGAAATTCGTCACCACGCCCCACAGCGTCGTGACGGTGCATCTGGTTGATGAAGAGGGTGAGCCGACGCGCCGGGCGCGCGACGAAATCCTGGATTTCTTCGCCGACCGCCTCAAAGTCTGACGAGGGCCTGTGCCACCAGACGACCGCGCAAGAGGTCGCAAGGCCCGGCTGCCACAGGGGCGCAGCATCCGGACCTTGCTCACTGCCGGACCGGTACCCCGGCCTGGCAGGTCTCTAATAGAAATGGCCGTGTGGCCGGGACTTAGTTGGCGCCGTTGCCTTCACCGCGTGCATCTTCCAGCACGTCGAATTCGCCGTCGCCTTCATCCACTTCGTCGGCCACGGTGTAGCCGGCGCCAGCCGCAACACCCAGCGCGCAACCGCCGGCGGGAACGGCCATCAGGCCAACAATGGCAAGCGTCTTCATAAGGTCGGTCATGGTGTCGTCCTTTCATCTGCTCTTGCCGTCTAAACAGATGGCCCCCCATGCGGGTTCCGGAAAAGCAAAAAGGCCGGCAGTCCTGCGACTGCCGGCCTTCTTTGTCATCGGCGCTGGACCTCTCAGGCCGCAGCCGGCCTTGCGGCCCGCGCACGGGCCCGGGCGGGCTTGCGTTTGCGCCACCAGATCAGGATGCCGGTGATCGACAAGGCGGCTGTGATGAGTCCCGCGACGGAGATGATGATCCGGCCCGGCAGGCCGATGATCTGGCCTGAATGCAGCGGGAACTGAAGCTGCACGAATGTATCGCCGCCGGTGCCGGCGCCGGGAATCTCCACATGCAGGAGGTCGCCGGTCCGGTCATCAAAGAACATCCATGAATTGCCCAGCCCCGTGCCGTGATGCTCGCCATAGGCAACACCGATGGCGGCATAGGTGCGCGGATGCCAGACCATGCCCGGCTGCTGGGTGATGCCGTGCTCAGGCGCTTGCTGCTCAGCCAGGGCGAGGGCATCGGAGAAACCGAGCTTTGGCTCACCCTCTGCCCCCATGCCCTGGCGCTCCGCGGCAAGATCGTTGATGGAGGGGGACAGATCCGCCACCAGCGACACGATCGGCCGGAAGACCTGATCCGGCAGATTGAGGGCAACGCCGCTCATCGCCAGCATGAACAGAAGCGGCCACAGCCACAGCCCCGCTGCCCGGTGAAAATCGATGTTGAAGCGGTGGCCCGTCGCGCCCTTCTTGATGCGCCAGGCAGGCCCCCATTTCTTCCAGAACGGCGCCCCGCGCGGCAGGGTGAGGTAGAAGCCCACCATGCAGTCGATGGTCCACAGGATTGCGACGATACCCATCAGAAGAAGGCCGATCACGCCGGGGAGATGCAGGCTGTAGTGCAGCTTGTAGATGAAGGGGATGAGATGCGGCGCATCGAGCCGGAAGGCGCCCCATTCGCGCGTGCCCAGCACCTCGCCCGTCGCCGGGTCGATGAACACCTGGTTGAAGGGCAGCTCCGCCGGTTCGCCTTCACCGGGAATGCGGCGTTCGGACACGCTGGCCACAAGATTGTGCGCCGGGTCGATTTCGAGGTCGACAAACGACACGTATAGCTCCGGGTACGCTGCCTCCACCCGTTCGACGATATCAAGCGCAGGCAGCACCGGCGCGTCGCTGCGGCGCTCCAGCAGGGAGGGGTTCAGCAGTTCATCAAGCTCATGATTGAACGCGATGATGGAGCCGGTGAGACCGGCGACGGCGAGAAAGATCGCCGTCGCCAGACCCACATAGCGATGCGCCAGAACGGCGATCATGCGGGGTTTCATGGTGTCACCTACCACTCATGGGCGACAGTCAGCGTCACCGCCCGTTCCTCGCCGAACCAGCACCAGCCGGAGGAGAAACAGCCGGCCACATGCCGCTTGTCTGTGATGTTGCTGCCATTGAGACGAACGGATGTGCCTTCAAGGTCAGCGGTGAGCGCGCCCAGGTCGTATTCGATGGAAGCATCGAACAGGGTGAACGGATCAAGCTGCCGCGAATTGGCGGCATCCACCCAGGAACCGTCCGTGTACCGCGCACCGGCTCCGACCTTGAGCCCGGGGATCGTGTCCTGGTCGAACGTGTAATCCGCCCAGAGGGAGGCATTGTGCTTCGCAACCCAGACAGGCGTCTTGCCCACAAGGCCGGTATTGTCCTTCGTGTATTCCGTATCAAGGAACGTATAGAAGGCGGAAAGGCCAAGCCCGTTCGTGAGATCGAGATGGCCCTCGACTTCGACACCTCGGGAGCGGATTTCACCGGTCTGAATGTTGAAGGCCGGGTTGGCCGGGTCGCGGGTGGTGACGTTCTGCTTGTAGAGGTCAAACGCTGCGACCGTGACCATGACGCTTTCATCCAGCGACAGGTACTTCACGCCCACTTCGGTCTGCTGGCCGGTGGTGGGCTTGAAAGGCGTGCCGGCGAAATCCGTGCCGCTCTGCGGCTCGAAAGATTCCGCGTAGCTGACATAGGGCGCGATGCCGTTTTCAAAGCGGTAGAGAGCCCCGATACGGCCTGAGAAATTGTCCTGCTCAAGGTCAGCAGGCGTGCCCGACAGAAGCTCCGTGTCGTCGCGCTCATACCAGTCCTTCCGGCCGCCGGCGAGGACGGTCAGGCCGCCCCATTTGAGCTGCTCCTGGACATAGATGCCCGTCTGGTGGTGATCGAAATCCCACCGCCGCGACGGCGCGATCGAGGCGATCGGCTGGTTGTTATTCGGGGCGAAAAGATCAAGCGTGGGCGCTGCCCCATAGCCGATCTCGGCGTCCGAATTGAGCTTCCAGTAGTCCAGGCCCGCAAGCAGCGTGTGCTCAATGGGACCCGTGGTGAACTTCGCCTGGATCTGGTTGTCGACGGCGAAGCTCTTGGTGCGCTCGTCCGAATAGATCGACGCGCGGCCCAGGGTCCGGTTGTCGCCCGCCAGGGCTGTCGGATAGACGCTGCGGTAATCGATATCGGTTTCGAGGTAGCGGAAATTCTGCCGAACGGTCCAGGTGTCGTCGAAGCTGTGTTCAAACTCATAGCCGGCGGCGATCTGCGTCCGGTCGAATTCTTCCCAGTTGACGTCACCGTCATAGAAGTCCGGGTCGAGCTGGCCGAGCGGATTGTCGAAGGCGGACCCGAGGGAGGGAACGGCGCCGTAGGAGCCGGACTTCGGATCGCGCTGATAATGGGTAAGAACCGTCAGCGAGGTCCGGTCGCTGGGCTGCCATGTGAGGGACGGGGCCACCAGTACGCGCTCGGCTTCCGTCGTCTTGGCCTGGCCGTCCTTGCTGTGGGCCTTGGCAATCAGGCGATAAGAGAACTCGCCCTCATCATCCAGCGGACCGGTCGTATCGACAGTTGCCTCGCGCAGTTTGTTGGTGCCGATACCGACCGAAACCTTGCCGGAGGCCGTGTCCTGCGGGCGCTTGGATACGAGGTTGACGAGGCCGCCGGGGGGCGAGTTGCCGAACAGCACCGAGGCCGGGCCCTTGAGCACTTCCACGCGCTCGATCATCGAGGTGTCGATCTGCGGGATCGCGTACCAGCCATTGTACTGGAGCTGCAGGCCGTCGAGATATTCACGGTTCACCTGGAAGCCGCGCACCGTGAACATGTCGTAGCGGGAGACGGACCCGCCGCGGTTTTCGGTGGTGACGCCGGTGGCGTAGCGCAGGGCTTCGGCTACAGAGTTGGCGTTGCGCGCCTCGATGGCGGCTGCCGGCACGACGGTGATCGACTGCGGGGTTTCCGCGATCGGGGCGTCAGTCTTGGTGGCCGTGGCGCTGCGGGTTGCGAACACGCCCTCAACGGGGCCGTCGGCGGATTCGCCGGTAGCTTCAACGGTGATTGGCGCAAGTTCGCGGACAGCGTCCGGCGATGCAGCGGGTGCGGCCTCCTGCGCAGTCTCCAGCACAGTCTGAGGCGCGGTTTCCTGCGCCAGGGCAGGCATCAGGGCAGCTGGCGCCACGCTGAGAAGGAGCGCGCCGGCCAGGTGCCTTGCGGCCGGACGGCGATGGACGATCGACATCGAGATTGGTCCCCCAAAATGATACTAAGACTCAAAATCAAGTTGAGGGCAGAGTCGCGCTCCCACGTTTGTCTGCGGTTAGCGTCAGTTTCCCCCAGCTTCCGGCAGCCAGCCACCGGTGAGGGGTCTATAACTTATAATGCAAATGACTCGCAATAGTGGTAATTGACTACCTAAAAAGGGGGATGAACGCAAAAAGGCCAGCGCCCCGCCTGTCGGAGCACTGGCCTTTCCAGCTTCCTGATGGTGGGCGCGCCCTTAGCGCGGTGCCAGCACCATGATCATCTGACGGCCTTCAAGCTTAGGGTGCAGTTCCACCTTGGCAATCTCGTCCACCTGGTCGCGCACCCGGTGCATCAGTTTCATCCCGAGATCCTGATGGGCCATTTCGCGGCCGCGGAAGCGCAAGGTGACCTTCACCTTGTCACCCTCTTCAAAGAAGCGGAGCATGTTGCGCATCTTCACGTCATAGTCATGCGTGTCGATGTTCGGCCGCATCTTCACTTCCTTGACGTCGACCGTCTTCTGCTTCTTGCGGGCCTCAGCGGCTTTCTTCTGCGCCTGATATTTGTACTTGCCGTAATCCATGATCTTGGCAACAGGCGGCTTGGCGGTGGGGGACACCTCAACCAGGTCAAGACCGGCTTCCTGGGCCATTTCCATGGCGCGGTCGGTGGCAACGACACCGACATTTTCACCCTCGGCGTCAATCAGCCGGACATCAGGAACGTTGATCTGGTTATTGGCGCGCGGGCCCTCCTGCTTCGGAGGGGGCGCCATGTTGGGGCGGCGTGCGATCGTGCTATTCTCCCGTAAGGACGGCGCGGGAGAAAACGTCGATCAAAATGGTCCCGCAAGCCCCGTCCAATGAAAACAAAGGTGTTGAACCGCTTATATTTCGCGAATCGCAGCGGTTTTCAAGCCTCAGCCTCCGAGATTCCCACGCAAGACCCCAATGCCGCGTTAACGGCCTCCGGCATGATGGCGGAAATCTCAGGCGCTTGCAGTACCGAAACGGATGCCCCGCGCGGGGCGCAAAGCGCAGGGTCGCTGTCGCTGCCGAACAGCGCAACGCTCGGCGTGCCCGCAAGCGACACCAGATGCATGGGCCCCGTGTCATTGCCCGCAGCAGCACGTGCCCCCAAGGCCAGTGTCACGATGTCGTTGAGGCTGGTCGCCCCGGTCATGTCCAGGGCGGAAGGTGCGATGGCGCGGATTGCGTCCGCCAGGGGCTTCTCGCCCGCGGTACCGACAATGACAGGCAGCAGCCCCCGGTCAGCCCAGGCTCGCGCCACCTCGCCAAAATACTCTGCGGGCCAGCGCTTGGCCGGCCGGTGCGGCGCGGCACCCGGAACCAGCAGACCATAGGGCGCGTCTGTGCCCAGAAGCTCCGCTGCGGGGCGTGTGCCACGCAGGCGCGCTACATCCGGCATCGGTGTGTGGGCAATGCCGGCGTCGCGCAGCTGCTCGGCCTGCCGGTCAATGGTGTGCATCAGGTCACGCTGCGGATTGGCATGGGGGTGCGAGCAGCCCCGTGCGATGCCCGACCATTCCGTGCGCGGCCACAGCAGGTGGAAGTACAGCGATGACCGCGACGAGGTCTGAAGGTCATAGACGCGGGTGAACCGTGCCCAGCTCATGCGGCGGACCAGCGACAGCATGGCGGCGAAGCCCTTTGCCCGGCCGTCATCCCACACCGCGTCGAAGAACCCGGTATCCTCGCCCAGCTTGCGGAAGGGCGGTGTGGTCAGCAGCGTGATATGGGCATGGCCGGAGCCGCGGGTGGCTGCATCCAGCGCATCATGATGAGTACGGATGGCCTCGAAGGGACCGAGCGCCTGCGCAAAATCACCAAGTGCGCCGAGCTTGATGACCAGAATGCGCTGCCCGGGCCGTGTGATGTCCGCCCGGCTCATGACGCAAGCACGTCCTCATAGACCTTGAGCGTGGCCGCGCACATCGCGTCCGACGTGAAGCTCTCGATGGCGTGACGCCGGGCCCGGGCGCCCATGCGGGCCTTGTCGTCGGCACCGAGCGCCAGCGCGTCGTCGATGGTGCCTGCCAGCGCGTCGGCGTCCCCCGGCGCGAACAGCCAGCCGGTGCGGGCATGGGCCGGGTCGGTGACCAATTGCTCCTGCGCGCCGCCGTGATCCGGCGCGATCACCAGGGCACCCATGGCCTGGGCCTCGACGGCGATGCGGCCGAAGGGTTCAGGGTCAAGGGAGGCGGAGACGACGATGTCGGCGGCCTTGTAGGCGGCGGGCATGTCATCCACGTGGCCTGCCAGGGTGACATCGCCCTCAAGGCCATGCTCTGCGATGCGCTTGCGCACCTCTGCCTCGAATTCCGTGCGGCCCTGAGCGTCGCCTGCCAATACGTAGCGCGCCGGCAGCTTGGCACGGGCGGCGGCATCGACCAGCAGGAGCGGGCCCTTCCAGCGGGTGAGGCGGGCAGGGAGCAGCACGATGGGCCGGTTATCACCCTCCACGCCCCACTCGGCCCGCAGCGCTGCCACGCGCGTCTCGTCCACACCATCCGGATCAAATGCTTCAAGGTCGAAGCCGCGCGGAATGGGGTGAACCTGCTCGACCGGCGTGCCATGCGCCATCATGATGCGGTCAGCGGTGTAGCGGGAATTGGCGATCACCGCGTCGCCGCGCGCCATGACCGAATTGTAGAACACCTTCCAGCGCGGTTTGAGATGCACCTTGCTGTGATAGGTGGTGACGAAATGCACCTTCTCGCCGCGGGCGGCGGCAAGCGCGCTCCAGGCCGGCGCGCGGCTGCGTGCATGGACGATGGAGATGTCGCGGGCCCGGATGATGCGGCGGATCTTGCCGATATTCTCAAGCATCACCATGGGGTTCTTGGAGGCTGCGTCCATGTGGAAGATCGTAACGCCCGCCCGCAGCAGCTCGCTTTCAAGCCGCCCGCCATTGGTGGCGACGAAGGAGCGCCAGCCGCGCGCGGCGACCGCACTGGCCACCTCGACGCAGGAGCGTTCCGCCCCGCCCGCGTCCAGCTGCGGGATTACCTGAAGCACGCCTGGCGCTGTAAGCTCCTGCGACATGTCTAGTTCTTCCGACCCCAAGTAGCAGCAAGGCGGTGTAATGACCGACGACCAAGACCAGCATATGACCTCCGGCCAGCCCAGCACACTGGCCCGGCCCGGCGGGCAGACGCTTGCATATCATGCAACGCCCGGCAAAGGGCCGACAGTGGTCTGGTTCGGTGGGTTTAAGTCCGACATGACGGGCTCAAAAGCAACCGCGATCGAGGAATGGGCGAGGGCGCGCAGCCGGGCCTATGTGCGCTTCGACTATTTCGGCCATGGCGCGTCGTCAGGTGCTTTCGCAGAGGGCACGATCTCCCGCTGGCTCGATGACGGCATGGCTGTGCTGGACGAACTGGCTCAGGGCGACGTGATTCTCGTTGGCTCCAGCATGGGCGGCTGGCTGTCGCTGCTGGCAGCCCGCTCCCTTGCGGATCGGGAACAGTCGGCCCGGCTCAAGGGGCTGGTGCTGATCGCTCCGGCCCCGGACTTCACCGAGCGGCTGATGTGGGCGGGGTTCTCGGATGAAATCCGCACCCAGATCATGGAGACCGGGCGCTATCTACAGCCGTCGGACTATGACGAGCCCTACGAGATCACCCGCGAGCTGATCGAGGACGGGCGCAAGCACCTGATTATGCAGGAGGTGATCCCCGTCACCTGTCCGGTGCGCATCCTGCAGGGCATGCGGGATGACGATGTGCCCTGGCAGCACGCCCTCAACATCGTGGAGGCCCTGGAAGGGGACGATGTGACCTACACGCTGGTGAAGTCCGGCGACCACAGACTGTCGGAACCCGCCGACATTGCCCGCCTCACACGGGCGTTGGATGACATAACCGGCACCTGATCCGCGCCGCAGCGGCACGAGTCGCTTTAGGCTTTGCCATCGCCCGCATCGGCAAGCGCCCTCAGGCCCTCGCGATAGGTGGGATAGCGCAGGGTGATGCCGAGATCGGTTTTCAGGCGGTCGTTTTTCACCCGCTTTGATTCGGCATAGAAGCTGCGGCCCATGGGCGACATCTCTGCTTCCTCGAAGGGGATCAGCGGCGGGGCCTCAATGCCGAGAAGCTCCGCTGCGAAGGCGACCACATCCTGCGGCGGTGCTGCTTCGTCGTCGCAGACATTGAAGGCACCGCCGGGCAGGCCCGACAGGGCAGCCGCTTCGAGGATCTGGGCGATGTCTTCGACATGGATGCGGGAAAAGACCTGGCCGGGTTTGTCCACCCGCCGCGCGGTGCCCTTGCGCAGGGAGACGAGCTGGTTGCGACCGGGGCCGTAAATGCCCGCCAGCCGGAAGATGTGCAGCGGCACATCCATGCGTGCGGCAAGGTCGCCCCAATTGAGTTCCGCCGTCACCCGCTTCTTGCCGCGGGCGGTGGTGGGCAGCAGCATGCTGGTCTCGTTGACCCAGCCCCCGTCACGGTCGCCATAGACGCCGGTGGTGGAGAGATAGCCGATCCACTCAAGGCCCGTCAGGCCGGCGATGTCTTCGCCATGGGCCGCGAGCACCGGGTCGCCATTGTCACCCGGCGGTACGGAGGCCAGAAGATGGGTCGTGCCGGTGAGGGCGGACGCAAAATCCTGAAGCGGATCATCCCCGAACACATGCGCGTCGATACCCTCGGCACGCAGGGCCTGCGCCTTGTCCCGGCTGCGGCAGGTCCCGGCCACCTGCCAGCCGCGCGCCTGCATGGCACGGGCGAAAGCGAGGGCGGAAAAGCCGAGGCCGAAGCAGAAAAGACGCGGCACGATATCTCCTTGAATGAGCGGCATTGAGTGAGCGGGATCAAGCGGCTGTGAGGGCAGGCAAGAAGTTGCCAAACCGCCGCCATGAAAAGGCCATGGGCGCGGGCGACGCTACCGCCCATGAAAGAGATGTTGCAAGCCGCACGATTGTTTTTTGCCTGGGTCGGCGCCCTGATCGCCGGGCTCGTGTTGCTGCTCGTGGTGTTCCAGCCCGCCCACAGCCATGCTCAGGAATTGGCTCAGGAACCTGCGCAGGCTGAAGCCAGAGGCACGTCGCAGCCGGCGGCCTACAACCTCGACAGCGCCGCCCGCTATCGCGACTGCCTGAAGTTTGTCGCCCGCGACCCGGACCAGGCCTTCGATGAAGCCATCGCCTGGCGCGGCAATGGCGGCGGTGCCGCCGCGCGCCATTGCGAGGCACTGGCGCTGGTGGAGCTTGGCCTCTTCGGTGATGCCGCTATCCGCCTTGGTGATCTTGCCGATGCGCCTGATGCGGGCGGGCCGGAAGACCGGGCCGACCTGCTGGCGCAGGCGGGCAATGCCTGGTTGCTGGCGGGCAGCGGCGAGAACGCCGTGGTGGCACTTGATGCGGCCCTGACGCTGACGCCGGGAGACCCGGTGCTGCTGGCGGACCGCGCCCGGGCGCATGCCGCAACCGGAAATTATGGTGCAGCCGATGCCGATCTGAGCCAGGTGCTGGCGCTTGTGCCGGCCTCCGCCGACGTGCTGGTGCTGCGCGCCGCCGCCCGCCGCCATACCGGCGACCATGACGCGGCGGCAGAAGACATCAGCCGTGCCCTGTCTCTTGCCCCGGAGGACCCGTTCGCGCTGGTCGAGCGGGGGGCGCTGCGCCTCGCCCGCGGCGATGATGCGGGCGCCCGTGCAGACTGGGTGGCCGTGGCCCGCCTTGTGGGCGATGTGGACCCGGACAATCCCTACGCTGCAGCCCTCAAGGATGCCCGCAAGGGGCTTGAGGCGCTGGACGTGGAGAAATAGGGCTCAGTCGCTGACCGGCTATCAGAAATCAAGATTGGCATAATGCGAGGCGGCCGGCATGCCGGCCACATGGTCTGCCAACAGTGCCCTGAAACTCGGGCGTGACTTGATGCGCGCGTACCATTCCTTGGCTTCCGGAAAATCCGCCCACGGAACATTTCCCAGATAATCAACCGATGACAGATGGGCCGCGGCGGCAAGGTCCGCCACGGTCAGCATGTCGCCGGCCAGCCAGTTGCGCCGCTCCACCAGGAACGAGATGTAGTCAAGGTGGTAGCCCACATTGTGCATGCCGATGCGCACGGCTTCCGTGTCCGGCGGGCCGCCGCCCAGGTCACGCGGCAGAAAGCGGCGGGTGATCTTCTCGTCGACAAGGTTGAGTGTCACTTCCTCGGCGAACTTCACATCGAACCACTCGGCGATGCGCCGGGCCTCGGCGCGCTCTACCGGCCCGCCGGGCAGCAGCACAAGGCCGCCATCCGGATCGCGATAGACCTCGTCGAGATAATCGATGATGACCCGGTGATTGCTGACAATGGTCCCGTCCGGTTCGATCATTACCGGGGCCTCGCTGGCCGGGTTGAGCGCGAGGAATTCCTCCCGCCGCTCCCAGGGGCGCACGGTGTTGGTCTCGAAGGCGAGTTTCTTCTCCGCAAGCGCCAGGCGGATCTTGCGGCAGACGGGATCGAGGGGCTGGTGAAGCAGGCGGCGCATGATGTGAGCGAGTCTAGCTTATTCGCGGGGCAAGGGAGATAGCCCAATTGCGGCGTTAAGCCATCCCCCAATCATCTCCTTCCCATCATTGTTTTGTGGCCGTTCTTGGGTATTGATGAAGCCGCGCCCGCGCGCTGATGCCTCAAGGCCCTTCCGCCGCTCACACCGGACCATGCCCATGCCCCTTTCCCAGCTCATCGTCCTGGCCATCATCCAGGGGCTGACGGAATTCCTGCCCATTTCATCTTCCGGCCACCTGGCGCTGGTGGATGAACTGACCGGTTGGGCGGATCAGGGGGTGCTGATCGACATGGCGATCCATGTGGGGTCGTTGTTCGCGGTGTTGATCTACTTCCGCAAGGATGTGCTGGAGCTTATCGGCGGCGCATGGATGCTGCTGCGCGGCGAGATGACAGAGGCGGGCCGCCTTGTGCTTTATCTTGTCGGCGCCAGCGTGCCGATCTTCGTGGTCGGCTTTGCGGTGGTGTCGAGCGGGCTGGTGGATGGCCTGCGCGGCGCGGCCACCATTGCCTGGGCCAACATGATTTTCGCGCTGTTGCTGTATTGGGGCGACCGGGCAGGCGGCACCTCCCGCACCTTGCGTGAGATGAGCTGGGCGCAGGCGCTGATCATTGGCCTGTCGCAGATTGCCGCCATCATGCCGGGAGCGAGCCGCTCCGGCGTCACGATGACGGCGGCGCGCTTTCTGGGCTTCGACCGCAAGGAAGCCGCCCGCTTCTCCATGCTGCTGGCGATCCCCACCATCCTGGGCGCGGGCGCGGCGACGGCACTGGAACTGATCGAGAGCGGCAACACTACCCTTCAGACAGACGCTGTGATCGCCGCCTTCCTGTCCTTCCTCGCAGCATGGCTTTCCATCGCCGTTTTCATGCGGCTTCTGGAAAACATCTCCCTCACCCCCTTCGTCATCTACCGGGTGGTGCTGGGGGCGGCGCTGCTGGGCTGGCTATATCTGGGCTGATCAGGACGCGGTTTCGCGGCGGATATCTTCCGCATACTGGCCCTGGCGGCGGTACATCCACAGATAGCTGGGCACAATGGCCTCGACGCTGGTCGCCTCGATGCCGAGGTCGCCGAGGGTGCGCTTCTCAGCGATGGCTGCCTCGCTCACCACATTGTCGGTTTCCAGCATCTTCACCTGGTCATGGGTGAGCAGCGGATTGGGCAGTAGCCCGAGGATGCGGCCCTGGAGGCGGGCGATGGGCCAGGGCACCGGCGCCAGCAGACGCTTGCGCTGGATCTCATCAAGGACGATCTGCATCAGCTCCTTGAAGCTGTAGACGCGCGGGCCGCCCAATTCATAGATCTTGCCCGAGGTGCCCGTGTCTTCCAGCGCCGCGCATACCGCATCAGCCACGTCATCCACATAGACCGGCTGTATTTTCGTGTGCCCGCCGCCGAGCAGCGGCAGCGCCGGCAGGAACCGGGCAAGACCTGCAAACCGGTTGAAGAAGCCGTCGCCCTTGCCGAACACGATGGAGGGGCGAAGGATCACGGCTTCGGGGAAGGCCTCCAGCACGGCGGCTTCGCCATTGGCCTTGCTGGCCGCGTATTGCGCATCGCTGCCCGTATCCGCACCGATTGCCGACACATGCACGAGCCGCTCAACTCCCTTGGCCTTGGCGGTCCAGGCTATGCGGCCGGCGCCTTCCGCCTGCAGGGCGGAGAAAGTCTGCTTGCCGCTTTCAAACAGGATGCCGACGAGGTTCACCGCCATGGACGCGCCGTTGAGCGCGCGGGCGACTGATTCGTCATCGCGGATGTCTGCGTAAACCGCTTCCACCTGGCCCGGCAGACCCATGGTGCGCAGGAAGCCAGCCCGCGACGGATGCCGCATGGCGGCGCGCACGCGGTAGCCGCGCTTCGCCAGTTCCCGCACCACGTGGCGGCCCAGAAAGCCCGATCCGCCAAATACCGTAACGATCTTGTCGCTCACGATGGAATGTCCCTCTTCTCGCCGGGCACCTGCGCGCCCCTGGGGGGCGGCAGGCAGCCTCTCAGGCCGCGCGTCGCATAGTCATTTAGAGCAGTAAATAGCGCAGCCGCACCCACCCGCCTAGGGGGCAAGGCAGTTTGTCCCAAGAGAAGGGTCCGGCAATGGGGACGATACGGGAAAGGCTTACGCGGCGGAGAAGGTGGCGCTGCAATAGGCGCTGTCCCGCCCGTCTGCCGTCACCACGCCCTGAGCGGCGGCGATCTTCGCACCGGTCTTGATGGCGGTGGTGGAGAACTCGATCCACTGCCCGGCACTGCCGGCGCGCAGGAAATCCACATGCAGGGTGATGGTCACAAGCGGTGGGGTGTCGAAACCCTTGGCCTTGTAGGCAGCGACGCAGGACAGGCCCATGGCATTGTCGGCCAGCGCCGTGATCAGCCCGCCGTGCACGATGCCGCGCGAATTGCAGTGCCGCTCATCAGCCCGCAGACCGAGGACGATGCGGTCTTCAAGAAGGCGGGAATAAAGTGGCTCCCATGGGTCGGTGAGCGGGCTTTTGCGGAAGTGAGGGTTGAAGCCTTCGGGAATGGTCTGAGACATGATGCGGCCTTTGGTGATGATTGATTTCCCCACCAATGTGCGCGCCCTGGCGGGGATCACAATTTGCGTTTCGCCCTACCGGCATTGCGGTGATGGGCCAAATGCAGATCGTCCCGTTTCGGCTCCGCGCGCCTCTCTGTCGGCGGTTTCAGGAGTGCAGGCCGATGCGGTGCAGGATGTGGCGCACGGCCTCGTCCGGTGTCATGGCGGCGGTATCGATCATCAGATGCGGGCCGTGCCAGGGCTCATAATCCCGCGCCAGCACGTCGTCCCAGCGCGGCAGGATGAGGCCGGGAATGTCGGTAACGCGGCCTTCCACCCGGGCGCGGTGCTTGTGCAGGTCTGAGCACACAAGCTCGATCTCGTGGCAGTCGGCCCCCGCCTTGCGGGCAACCTCGCGCCACGCAGCGCGGGTGATCGCCAGCGGGTTCACGCATTCCGCCACAACGTCACGGCCAAGGGCCAGATTGTCGGCGGTCACGCCGTAGCCTGCGCGATAGCCGTGATCTTCGACTTCAACCGGAGCAACCTCGGAGGAGCGCATGGCCTGCTCGATCGTGTCGATGCGCACATAGACGGCACCAAGCCGCCGGGCCAGCGGGCGGGCGAGGGTGGTCTTGCCGGTGCCCGGCAGGCCGGAGAGAACGAGAAGGCGCGGCATCGCGCGAAATCCTGTGACTGCCGGCCCCAAGGCAGGCCGCAATGCATTCTATGCGGATTATCGGGCTTTGCATGCATTCTGGGCTTGATCCGCACGCAGCGCGGCGCTATCACTCGCCCCCTTCGCAGCCGCCCCGCCTCTGGGCAGGGGCCCGGCAGCGATGCCCAGGTGGCGGAATTGGTAGACGCGCTAGCTTCAGGTGCTAGTGCCCGAAAGGGCGTGGAAGTTCGAGTCTTCTCCTGGGCACCATCTCATCCCCGATACTCCATCTCCATCACGCCGCAAGGCCGCACGCACTGCACAATCCATGCGAGCAAAGCATTATTCGCTCAACTGCAAGTATAGTTGGGCGACCGGCTAGGCCTTGATTTCTGCAGGTTCAATGAATTCCCGCAGAAAGTGTGCTGGGTAGCTGAAATATTTAACTAAATTGGTTTGAGGTGGTCTCATCGAAAGTGCAGCCGGGGGATTGTGCTATGCAGATGAGCCTCAAGACCAAACTGATCGTGCTGGTTCTTTTTCCTCACCTGGCCATTATTGGCCTTGCCGGTGAGGCGATTTATCAGCAGCTGGATTCCAAGGAAAAACTGCGCGCCCTGGTGCCGCTGCAGGATATCGCGACGACGGCGAGCGGGATTATCCACGAACTTCAGTCCGAGCGCGGCCGCACCGTCGGTGTGATTTCAAGCGGCTTTGCCGCCGATCGCCGCGGCGAACTGACGACCCAGCGCGAAAAGACCAATGCCGAGATGCGGAACTTCCGCGCCCATGTGGCCAAGGCCGACATGGCGGCCCTGCCCAAGCGTGTGGTCGAAAAACTGGCCTATGTGGAACAGGACCTGAAGCAGCTTGATGCCCATCGCGCCCTGGTTGACGGGCGCAAGGTGTCCGTTGAGGAAAGCCTTGAATACTACTCCACGATCAACAGCCATCTGATCGACGTGATTGCGGTGGCCTCCGAGTACAGCCCGGCCCAGGAAGTAACGGTGCTGCTGCTGCCTTATCTCTATCTGGTGCACACCATGGAGAGCGCGAGCCTGGAACGTGCTCACGGTGCGTCCCTGCTGAATGATGCCGAGGCCGGCGTGTACGATGCCGCCCGCTACCGCGCCTATCGCGATCAGCTGCGCGGCGAGGAAGTGTTCCTGGAGGAATATCACCGCTTTGCCTCCAAGCAGGAGCAGAAGATCCTCGATGACGCGCTTGCCCAGCCGGAAGTGGCCCGCGTTGAGGAACTGCGCGAAATCCTCGCCTCCCTGGAGGACACCCGCGACACGCACGGCCTGACGGCGGCCAACTGGTATGAGGCAGCCACCCAGTGGCTCGCCACCATGCGCAGTATCGAGGACCGGACGGCGGAGGCTATCCATACCCGCACCGAGGAATTGATGGGTGCGGCTGATGCCGCCATCTTCTGGCTGGTGGCCACCAATGTGATGGTGATCATCGTCTTCGCCTCCATCGGCCTTGCGGGTGCCTTGCCCCTGTCACGCCGTGTGGGTGTCTTCGTGGACAATCTGCGCGCCATCGCCGGCGGCAACCGGGACATCGACCTGGTAGATGATCAGAGCCAGGACGATATCGGCGCCATGAACCGCGCGCTGGTGCAGTTCCGCGACAGCATCATCGCCGGGGAAAAGGAACAGGAAGAACGCACGCGCCAGGAGGCCATCGCCGCCGAAGAAAAGGTGAAGGCCCTGAAGGCGCTTGCCGACGCTGTGGAAGGCGAGTTGCAGACCACCGTCGTCACCATCTCTGAAAACGGCGAGTCGCTCGCCGCCCGCGCCCAGGATCTGAAGCGCATCGGTGAGGAGGTGAGTGAGAACCAGAAGGAAGCGGTGGACGCCGCCGAGCAGGCCTCCGCCAATGCGGAAGCCGTGTCGCGCCTCCTGGAAGAGGTGAACAGCTCCCTCGAATCCGTCGTCGCCCAGGTGTCTGAAACCCGCAGTGCCGCAGACCGCGCGGCCACAACGGCCACCGGCACCGGCCAGGTGGTGGGCAAGCTACAGGAAGCCGCCACCGAGGTGGGGGCGGTCGTCAATCTCATCAGCGAAATTGCCGAGCAGACCAATCTGCTGGCCCTCAATGCCACCATCGAGGCGGCGCGCGCGGGCGACGCGGGCAAGGGATTTGCCGTCGTGGCTAATGAGGTGAAGTCGCTGGCCACCCAGACCCAGCGGTCGGTATCCGAGATCACGTCCCAGGTGGCGCTGATGCAGGGCACCACCGAGGAAGCCGTGGGCGCGATGAGCCAGATCCATGAAGTGATCGAGCAGATCAATGCCGCCGCAGCACAGATCGATGAAGCCGTGCAGACGCAGCGCGCGTCCGCGGCCGAGATCGCCAGCAACGCCGAACAGTCCACCGATGGTGCCCGCCGGGTGACAGACCGCGTGGGCGGCATCTCGGAAAGCCTGTCGCGGGTGGATGAGGTGGCGGTGAATGTCGCCGAGGCATCTTCCGTGCTCAAGAACGACATAGACGGGCTGGAAAGCACCATCCGCCGCATCGTCCGCACGTCGACGCCTGAGGTGGACAACCGCAAGGACCAGCGACGCAAGGAGAGCAAGCCCGTGGCAGAGGACCGGCGGTCCGGCGGCGAACGCCGGCAGGTGGGCTGATGCCGACACAAATAAATAATAATTGACTCAGTATTATTATTTAAATTTCATGAGGGTCCTTCAAGGGAGGTATCCTCATGAAACGTCTTCTGCCGCCTGTCCTCTGGGCCTTGTGCCTCATTGTCATGCTCGTCCTGGCTTGGCGCGTGCCGGCCGCGCAGTTTGTCGCGCCTCCCTATCATCTCATCGGCTGGGCCGTTGCGATCATCGGATGTGCCTTCACGATCCTGGGCTCGCGGCATTTCACCAGGGTCAAGACGGAGATCAATACCTTCGGTACGCCGGGGCAGCTTGTGACCGGCGGCCTGTTCCGGTTTAGCCGCAATCCCATGTATCTCGGCTTCTTCCTGGCATTGCTGGGCACGGCTGTCGGCCTCAACACGCTTCCGGCGCTCGCGCCGCCGCTGGTTTTCTTCCTTGCTGCCCAGTTCTGGTATATTCCGTATGAGGAGAAAATGGCCGAAGCCACCTTCGGTCAGCCCTATGTGGACTACAAGCATAGCGTCCGGCGCTGGATCTGAGATGGCACGTCCGAAACCCGACGAAGACGAGGTCCGTGCCCGCCTGCTGGCTGCCGCTGATGACCTGCTGCGGCAGCACGGGGCTGACAAGCTCACCGTCTCGGACATCGCCGCCCGGTGCGGCATGTCCCAGTCCAATGCCTACCGGTTCTTCGCTTCCAAGAAGGCCCTGCTGGAAGCCCTCGGCATGCGCTGGTTCGACGACATCCAGGCAGCCCTGCGCGCTGTGGCGGCGGGCGGGGGCACGCCAGAGGACAGGCTGCGCGACTTCCTGCTGACCCAGTTCACCCTCAAGCTCGAGCGCTGGCGCGCCGACCCGGACCTGTTCTGCGCCTATCTGAGGCTGGCCGATGCCCATCCGGCCATTGCCCAAGCCCATATCGCGGAGAACCACGACCTCCTGCGCCGCCTCGTCGGTGACTGGTGCGGCAGCAAGGGTATGAGCCCCCGGGCAGCCACCCGTGTCGCGACGCAGATCCTGGATGCCACGCTCCTCATCCGCGATCCTTTCGCGCTGGCGCGCTATGGAGACGACATGACCCCGCGCCGGGCCAGGGAACTCGTGGATCTGGTGCTGGCAGGCATCCAGACGCGTTGAGAGACGGCACATTCGGCGGCAGGTGGCGCGCCGCCCTCGACGGCTGGGGGGTGCCGCGATATGTAACGGGGCAAATGCGTCCAAGCCGGAGCTTCATCGATGACCATCACCCTGCACAAAGGCGATCTTCCCGACGGGCTTGATCTCGGCCCTGTCGTGGCCGTGGATACCGAGGCCATGGGCCTTGATCCGAACCGGGATGATCTGTGCGTGGTGCAGCTGTCGTCCGGCGACGGGGACGCCCATGTGGTGCAGCTCGACCGCGCCACTTTCGACTGCCCCAATCTCAAGGCCCTGCTGGCCGATGCAGGCACGGTGAAGCTGTTTCACTTTGCCCGCTTCGACGTGGGCATGATCTCGAAATATCTCGGTGTCACCTGCGCGCCGGTCTATTGCACCAAGATCGCCTCCCGCCTTGTGCGGACCTATACGGACCGGCACGGCCTCAAGGATCTGGCGCGGGAGCTGCTGGGCGTTGATATGTCCAAGCAGCAGCAGAGCTCCGACTGGGGGGCGGACGATTTGAGCCCGGCCCAGCTCGATTACGCGGCGTCGGACGTTCTCTACCTGCACCAGATGAAAGACAAGCTGGACATGATGCTGGCGCGGGAAGGCCGCGCCGACCTGGCCCAGGCCTGTTTCGAATTCCTGCCGACCCGGGCCGCCCTCGACCTGGCAGGCTGGCCGGACGAGGACATCTTCGCTCACAGTTGAGCCGCCTCCCCCTCCCAGCGTTCCAGAGCCAAACCGAGCCGCTCCGGAGCGGTGTTGGGTGATGACGGGCAATGCCGCGAATCCGCCCGACTTTTGGGCAATCTGGTTGACGCCGGACGGGTCGCACACCCATACTCCGGCGCAATTGATAATTTCTGGCAAGTTTCTTGCTTGCCCGCGCGTCTGACATGGGCGGGGCGGGTCTGGTTGCCTGCCACAGCCCGCGGCCTGCTTACATGGTTCACACAGCTTCTCCGGCGCCCGACGCATCGCCTGAAACCGCCCCCGCCGAGGGGGACGCATCGGCTGCCGCACGCGTGCTGACCCTGGCGTCTGACGCCCTGGCGCGACTGCGCGACGGGCTGGACGGACGGTTCAGCGAAGCGGTGGATGCCATGCTGGCCACCAAGGGCCGTGTCATTGTCAGCGGCATGGGCAAGAGCGGGCATGTGGCCCGCAAGATCGCGGCGACCCTCGCCTCCACCGGCACACCGGCGCACTATGTCCATCCGGGCGAAGCCAGCCACGGCGACCTTGGCATGGTGACGCGGGGCGACTGCCTGCTGGTGCTGTCCAATTCCGGCGAAAACCAGGAACTGGGCGACATCATCGCCCATGGCCGCCGCATCAACACGCCGCTGATCGCCATCACCTCCCGCGCCGAGTCGACACTGGCCAAGGCGGCCACCATTCTGCTGACCCTGGCCCCGGCGGAGGAAGCCTGCCCCATGGGCATGGCGCCCACCACATCCTCCACCATGATGATCGCCCTGGGCGACGCACTGGCGGTGGCGCTGATGGAGCGGCGCGGCTTCACCAAGGACAAATATCGCGAGCTGCACCCCGGTGGCCGCCTCGGCCAGGCGCTGGTGCGGGTGAGCGACGTGATGCGTGGGCCTGACCTGGTGCCCATGGTGACCCCGGACACCCCCCTGCCGGATGCCGTCTCCAAGATGACCGAAGGCGGTCTCGGCTGCACCGGCGTGGCGGATGCGGACGGACGGCTCGTCGGCATCATCACAGATGGGGATCTGCGCCGTCATCTGGGCCCCGACCTTGTGAACAAGGCCGCGCGCGACGTCATGACCACCACGCCCCGCACCATTGCGGTGGATGCGCTGGCAGCCGAAGCCATGGCGCAGATGAACGAGGTAAGCCCGCCTGTAACCGTGCTTTTCGTGATGCCCGCAGGCGGCACCGGCCCGCAGGCCCCGCTGGGCGTGCTGCACATGCATGACCTGCTGCGCGCGGGCTTTGCCTGAGGACCGGCCCGGTGAGCACGACGCATCCATGAGCATGAGCCGAACAGACGCTGCCCGCCGCCGGGCCCAGCCGCGCAACCTGCGCCAGGCTAATGCGGCGCGCGCCCAGGCCTATAGCCGCTTCGTCTCCGCCATGAAGGTTGGCCTCGCGGTGACGGCGCTCGGCTTGATCGGCGCGCTGCTGTTCATGTCCGGCACCTTCGACGGGCCGGATGAGCTCGACATCACCTTCTCCGAGGTGTCGTCGCGTACGGACGATCTGCGCATGGTGTCGCCGCGCATCTCCGACGTCGACGAGAAGGGCCAGCCCTACACGATGAATGCCACAAGCGCTGTTCAGGATGCGGATAATCCGGCGCTCATCCACCTGGAGAATGTGGAAGGGGATTTGGTCAGCGAAAGCCAGACCTCCTGGACGGCGGTAACCTCCAACAAGGGCCTGCTCAACACCGACGAGGAATGGATCGACCTCGAGGACAATGTGCAGCTGTTCACAGATGACGGCTTCCGCTTCCAGGGCGAACTGGTGCGTGTGAACCTCGATACGGGTGATATTTCAAGCGATCAGCAGGTCTATGCGCAGGGGCCGGAAGGCACCGCCGAGGGCGGCGGGCTGCGGGTAACCGAATCCGGCGACCGGGTGACCCTCATCAACGGCGCCAAGATCGTGATCTTCAATGCTGGCGGGTCCAGCGGTGAGGGGCTATTCGGCCCCACCGGCAAGTGAGGCGCGGGTGCGCTTCCCTCCCGACGAAAAGGCACAGGACAAGATGACCCTTCTGACCACCACGACCGGCCGCACCCTTGGCGCAGCCCTTCTGATGCTCGGCCTTGCGGGACCGGCAGCGCTGGCCCAGGACGGCTCCGGCGACGGGTTCACCAACGATCCCGGCGAGCCCATCGAGGTGATTTCCGACAAGGCCGAATGGGTGCGCTCTGAAAATGTGGCGATCTTCACCGGCAAGGTGGACGCGATCCAGGGCACCATGCGCCTGCGCGCCGACAAGGTGTGGGTCTACTATGTGGAACGCACCAAGGACGAGACCAAGAAGGCCGAGGACGTGCCGGAGGGCTTCGAAGGCGAAGAGGAGCCCGGCCCCGGTCCCGGCCAGAGCATCACCAAGATCGACGCCAAGGGGAATGTCATCATCACCGACGATGAAGACCAGACCGCCAATGGCGACTGGGCGCTCTACGACGTGAAGGTGCGCAAGATCTACATGGGCGACACGGTGGTGCTGACCCAGGGTGAGAACGTGATCCGCGGCCAGAAACTGGAGATGAATCTCGACACCGGCCAGACGGTGGTGGATGCGGGCGCCAGCGGGGCGTCAGGCACCCAGGGCGGCCGTGTGCGGTCGCTCTTCGTGCCGGCCGACAACAACGGATCGGAAGGCGGCGCCCAATAGGAGCGGGGCGCCCTTTCCGGGGGATTTAACAGGCGGCATGGGGGCCGCCATGTGGCGGAAAAGCCGCTTAGGCAAGTTTCATGCCTTTTGGCGGCAGCAACCCGTCATGGTTCACAAATTTTTAAGCGCGCAGGGCGACTAATGACACGCATGGATGGGGATACCACGAGCATGACGCAGGAAAACCGGGCAGCCACGGGCGGCCCGCGCCTTGTTGCGGCGTCCTCCGGCCTCGTGGTGGAAGGCATCGGCAAGACCTATAACAAGCGCCCCGTGGTGCGCGGCGTTTCCATGAACGTGGCGCGCGGCGAAGCGGTGGGGCTTCTGGGTCCCAACGGGGCAGGCAAGACCACCTGCTTCTACATGATCGCGGGCCTGGTTGAGGCCGATTACGGCTCCGTCGAGCTCGACGGCGTTGATATTTCACGCCTGCCCATGTACCGCCGCGCCCGCATGGGCATCGGCTACCTGCCGCAGGAAGCCTCGATCTTCCGTGGGCTGACGGTTGAGGAAAACATCCGCGCCGTCATCGAACTGGTCGAAAAGGACCATTCCCGCCGCGAAGCCATGCTGGACGAGTTGCTGGCCGAGTTCTCGATCACCCATCTTCGGCGCACGCCGTCAGTGGCATTGTCGGGCGGTGAGCGCCGGCGCGTGGAGATTGCCCGCGCCATGGCGGCCCAGCCCAACTACATGCTGCTCGACGAACCCTTCGCGGGCATCGACCCCATCGCCACCGGCGACATTCATGAGCTTGTGAGCCATCTGACGGATCGCGGCATCGGTGTGCTGATCACCGACCACAATGTGCGCGAGACCCTCGAGCTCATCGACCGCGCCTATATCATTCACGACGGGCGGCTTCTGCTGGAAGGCCTGCCCTCCGAGATTGTCGGCAACGAGGATGTGCGCCGGCTCTATCTCGGCGAACGCTTTTCGCTCTAGGGCGAGGCGGGGACGGGGCGCGCGATGGCACTGGCACCACGGCTGGAGATACGCCAGGGACAATCCCTGGTCATGACGCCCCAGCTGCAGCAGGCGATCAAGCTTCTGCAGCTCTCCAATATCGAACTTTCCAATTTCGTCGAGCAGGAGCTGGAGAAAAACCCGCTGCTTGACCGCGATGAACGCGCTGACATTCCCGACATGGCCGCGGAGAGCGCCGATCGCGAACGAGCCGACGCGTCCGGTGACACGGGCGCTGATAGCGGCGGTGACGGTAGTGGTGACACTGGTGGCGACGCGGGCGGCGATGATGGTTTCAGCGACGCGGATACGGGCCAGCTTTCCCTCAATGATGCCTCGCCGGCATCCGAGATGGATTCTGGCTTTGAAGATATGTACCCGGACGATACCGGGTCTGACCGCACGGGCGCTGCAGGGGCAGAAGGTGACGCCACACCGGCAGCACTGGGCGGATCGGACTGGTCCGCTTCCGGTGGCAGCGGTGCGGGCGGCGCGGCACCTGATAGCGACCTTGATCTTGAAAGCCGCCTGACCCGCGACCAGACCCTGCACGAATTCCTCACCGAGCAGCTTGATGTGTCGGTGTTCGACCCGGCCAAGCGGCTGATCGGCCGCTTCCTCATCGACTGCGTGGATGACGCGGGCTATCTGCGCTTCGAGGACGGGATCGACGGCCTTGCCGACATCGCCCACCGCCTCGGCGTGGCGCTGGAGGATGTGGAAGGCATGCTGACCGTGATGCAGGGCTTCGAGCCTACCGGCGTCATGGCCCGCTCACTGAAGGAATGCATGGCGCTGCAACTAGCCGAGCAGGACCGGCTCGACCCGGCGATGCAGTGCTTCCTCGACAATCTCGAACTGGTGGCGCGGCGCGACCTTGCCCAGCTCTGCAAGCTGTGCGGCGTGGACGAGGAAGACATCCGCGACATGATCGCAGAGATCCGTGCCCTGGATCCGCGCCCGGGCCTCACCTTCGGCGGCGAGACGGCAGCCCCCGTGGTGCCGGATGTATTCGTGCGCGCGGCCCAGGGCGGTGGCTGGACCGTGGAACTCAACACCGAGACCCTGCCGCGTGTGCTGGTGAACCAGCAATATTATGCAACCGTTTCCGGGGCGACCCAGAACAAGGACGACAAGCTCTACCTGTCGGATTGCCTGCAGAGTGCCAACTGGCTGGTGAAGAGCCTCGACCAGCGCGCCCGGACGATCCTGAAGGTGAGCCGTGAGATCGTGCGCCAGCAGGACGGCTTCTTCGCCCATGGTGTCTCCCATCTGCGGCCCCTGAACCTCAAGACCATCGCGGACGCCATCGATATGCATGAATCGACGGTGAGCCGCGTCACGTCCAACAAGTTCATGGCGACCTCGCGCGGTGTCTTCGAGCTCAAATATTTCTTCACCTCGGCGATCTCCTCCACCGACGGAGGCGACGCCCATTCCGCCGAGGCCGTGCGGCACCGCATCCGCGAGCTGATTGATTCGGAAAGCCCGAAGAAGATCCTGTCCGACGACAAGATCGTGGAAATGCTCAAGCTGTCGGGCATTGATATCGCCCGGCGCACGGTGGCCAAATACCGGGAGGCGATGAACATCCCCTCGTCGGTCGAGCGTCGCCGGCAGAAGAAGCTAAGCGCCTGAAATTAAAGGGTTAATGGGGTGGCGTCATGCCTGCCTTGCGGCAGCTCCGGCCGTGTTGACACCCCCGCCGGACCTCACTAGGGTCCGGCGCTTGTGATTGGCAGGCAGCTCGGAAAGCGCCACAATCAGACAGGCGGCGGACCGGGGTCCGCACAGGGCCACATCGGCCCCGCCCGAGCTGCAACAACTGCGATTGATCCATTTGCGATACGTCGCCTAAACACGAAAATCAGAGGCCCCATGCAGGTTCAGGTCACCGGCAAGCATATTGATGTGGGGGATGCCCTGCGCGTCCATGTCACCGACCGTCTGGAAGCCGCCGCTGAGAAATATCTCGGCCGTGCCATCGACGCCCATGTGGTGTTCTCCAAGGAAGGCCATGAGTTCCAGGCCGATTGCACGCTGCGCCTGGGCCATGGTGTCGTCATGCAGAGCCAGGCGCGCGCGGGCGAGATTTATTCCGCCTTTGACGGTGCCGCCGACCGCATGGAAAAGCGCCTGCGCCGCCACAAGCGCCGGCTGAAGGATCATCACGCCGAAGGGCGCCCGGCGCCGGAGGAAATCGAGCTGCCGGCGCGCGTGCTGTCCGGCGGTGAGGACGAGGCGGAGACGGATACCGCCAGCGACAATACGGGCAATGACGACCAGCCGGTCATCATTGCCGAGACGACGAAGACCCTGCACCGCCTCTCCGTAGGCGAGGCCGTGATGCGCATGGATCTGGCGGATGCGCCGTTCCTGCTCTTCAAGTCCGGGTCCAATGACGCGGTGAGCATGGTGTATCGCCGCGAGGATGGAAACATCGGTTGGGTGGAACTTGGCGGCCAGGGCTGACAAAGCCTGCGCGCGCGCCACATAGACACGTAGCAACAGTTTTGTAGAAGGGGCGTCACCGCGAGGCTTGAAGGGCCGCGCGGGCCGCCACATTGCAGATATGGATCTCTCGGATCTGGTTACGGCCGAACGCGTTTTCGCGAGCTTTCATGCGGGCAGCAAAAAGCAGGTGCTTCAGGATCTCGCCACCCGCGCCGCGGATGCCTCCGGCATTGACGCCCGCATCATCTTCGATGCGCTGATTGAGCGTGAGCGGCTGGGCTCCACCGGCGTCGGCCACGGCATCGCCATCCCGCATGCGCGCCTGGAAGACATGGAACATCTCGAGGGCTTCTTCGCCCGGCTGGATGCGCCCATCGAGTTCGACGCGGTGGATGACGAGCCGGTAGACCTCGTCTTCCTGCTGCTGGTGCCGGAGGAATCCGGCGCTGACCACCTGAAGGCGCTGGCCCGCATCTCCCGCCTGCTGCGCAATGAGGGCGTCACCAATGCCCTACGCGCGGCGACGACCGCCCAGGAAATCCACGAAGTGCTGACCCAGCCCGCGGCAAGCCACGCAGCCTGAGTGTCCGGCACGGCTTTAAGGTCACCTCCCATGAAAAAGGCCGCGCCCCATAAAAGGGCAGCGGCCTTTTGCCGTGTCGGGTGATCCCGGTCTTTCGTCAGTGAACGCTCACGGGGTCGAGGTCATACTGGCGCGCGCCGGCAAAGGCTGCATCACGGTCATCGACGATGGCCATGCGCGTGCCATTGGCCGAGTGCACCGCGAAGAAGCGGGCATCGTGCGGGATCTTGGTATCCTCGCCGACCACTTCGCGGACATCATCCTGGCCTATCTCGCGGACATAGACGGTTTTCGGCGCACCGAACTCGGCGAAGTCCTTGCTGCTCATCATGGGAGCAGGGGCGCGGGTGTCAAACGTGCTGTCATTCATGGGTCGCGTACTCCTTACCTGTGCCTCTGAATCAGACGGCGGTGTCTTCGGGTTCGGCGGAAGCTCCGTCGGAGCCGTTGATGCGGCGGCTTTCGATGCGTTGGCGCGGCTGCGCCTGCGAGCCGATCTCGATCCGGCGGACATGATGGGCGGGTTCGGGCTTCACGAGGTCTATACTCAGAAGACCGTTTTCGAGATCCGCCCCTTCCACTTCCAGCCCGTCGGCGAGAACGAATACCCGCACGAACTGCCGGGCGGCGATACCGCGATGCAGAAAGGCGCGGTCGCCGTCATCCTGCTGCTTGCCGCGGATCACCAGCTCGTTGCCTTCCACGGTGACCGAGAGGTCATTCTCCGTGAAGCCGGCAACCGCCAGCGTGATGCGGAAGCGCTGGGCGCCGCCCGCATGGGCATCGGGGCCGGCGTCGGCGCCGAGGGACGTCTGTTCGATATTGAAGGGCGGATAGCCGTCATTGGACAGCCTGCCGACCCTGTCCAGAAGCTGCTCAAGGCCGTCGAAGCCAAGCAGCAACGGGTGGGTAAAGGGGGTAACCCGTGCCATTCAAAAGCCCTCATCAGTGAAGCGGCTTTGTCACCGGACCGGCCAAAAACGGCAGAAACCTGCCAAACCGATCCGCCCGGCCCCAGTATGGGCACCGGACCCTTAATAAATGGGGGGCAAATTACTACAGATCAAGTGGCGCGCCCGGGGCGGCGGGGGACGTACGGCTCAGCCCTGCGGGCGCATGCTGCGCAGGATGATCTGGGCGAGGCCGTCGATCATCGCCATGGCGGCGGCGTCGGAGACGATGTCTTCCTTCGTCGCCGCGGTCACATGCTGGGTGATGGTGCGTTCCACCATCCAGGTGAGCGCCATGGGAACGAAATTGGCGGTGTCCGGATCAACGCGGCCTGACGCCTTTTCATCGGCCAGCGTGCGGCGTCGCTGATAGACCGTGGCGCGGATCATGTTGTGGTAGCGGCGCTCGATCGCCGGGTCGGTCGCCACCACCTCATAGACGGCTGAGAACAGCCGCAGATTGTGGCGCACATAGAGCGCCAAATTGATCAGCGATTCCCGCGTCGAGCTTTCGCTTTCCGCGTAGAAGACCTCATTGGTGAGGCCGGCCGCCTCCACCAGGTCTTCCTCCAGCTTGTCGATCAGGAGTTCGATCAGCCCGGTCTTGTCGCTGAAATGCAGATAGAATGTGGAGCGCGATACGCCCGCCGCCTGCACGATGTCCGACACGCTCAGCTCGGTGAACTTGGCGCCCCCTTCGGCGATCAGCCGCACCACGGCATCGAGAATGGCGATGCGCTTCTTGGTGTCCTTGGACGAGCGCAATTCACCACGATGATCGCCGCGCTGGTCATTGCGGTGGTCCGTGGCGGTCTCCACAGGCAGGTCACGGCTGAGGGATCGGCTGTCCGGCACACATGTCTCCTTGCGCAGCCCGATGGACGGAAAGGGCCAGTCTAGGCCGGTCAGGCGGTGACCGTCACCATGTGGCCGGCTGTCGGCGACAGCCCGCCCAGAAGGGATGCATAGGTCTTTTCCATGTCGGCGAAACTGTGCGGCGTAATCGCGAGATGCGGCCCGATGAAATCATAAAAGGCCGCAGCCCCCGCGCTGATGCGGGCGTCATGGGCGGCGAGCCCCTGCCGCTCCCGGTGCTCCACCATGTGGGTGGGCACGAAGAAGAAATCCGGCGTCGGGCCGGGCAGCTCTTCGGCGGCATCAGGCGCTGCGGCAGATTCCCAATGGGTGAGGCCGACGCCGGTGCTGTTCTTGAGGGTGTCGCGCAGATGGCTGTGCACCTGGGTCAGCACCGCCTTATTGCCGGACATGTCCACATAGACGCTGGGGGCGGATGCATCGAGCGAACTGATCGCGTCATAGCCGAGCACCGTGTCATAGCAGCCGAGGCCTTCCACAAAGGCCTTGTTGCCCGCCGAGGTAAGGCCGACGACGCGCAGGCCGGGCCGCTTGGCGGCAAGCCAGGCGAGGCCGATGCCGGTCTTGCTGGAGGCGCTGCCGATAATCAGCGTGTTGGCGTTGAAATAGTCATGTGCGGCCAGATGATCATCCAGATGCATCGACGTGACGAACAGGATATGCAGGATGCACTGCAAATCATCCGTTGACGGATCAAACCCGTTCTCCGGGGTGACGGCGACATATTCCTGGTAGATCGGCGGCAGCTGCGCGCGGTGGTCAGCGCCGTCGGAAAAGCCGCGGGCCGACACATTCACGGGCGTCATCACCACCTGATGCGACATGGGCATGTAGCCGTAAAAGCGCGTGCCTTCGGCAATGTCCGCATGCGCGCTCTTGATGACCCGCGCAATGCCCCAGGCGGGGATGCGGCCCCAGCCATCGGCGGCGGGGAAAAAATTCCAATAGCCCAGCATGTCACCCGCCATGCCGTAGGAGATGTTGTTGGCGGTCAGCGCAAAGCGTTCAACCTCAAGCAGCACCTGGCCGTCCTGAAGGTCGGCGTTGGGCGCGTCCACCAATTTGGCCTCACGCAGATCCGCGCGGTTGACGATGAAATCCTGTGCCATGCGGCAGCCCCCCTGAAAGGCGTGTGTCGTTTCGTGCAGTCTAGGCGATATCGCGCAAGGTCCAAATCAGCGTGTCCCCGTCGAGGACAGTGTCCGCCGTCTTGCGGATGCGATGCGACTGAAGCGCCCCGGCCCAAAGCTCCGTCCAGGCGTCGAGCAAGGTCTCCGCTTCCGCAGGTGCAAGCCCCCGCAAAATGCGGAGGCCCTGCTGGCGAAGGGTAATGCTGCCGTCGTCATTGGCACTGAAAGTGCAGTCATCGCCCATGCCTGACAGCACGTCGGCAAGGAAACGTGCGCCATCGGTGACATCGCCATCAACGCCGCCGACAAGCCCGCGCAGGTGCTGATAGGTCTGAAGCCCGGTCAGCCGCGCGGCGCGGCGGGCGATGGCAAGCGTTTCATCGCGCCCGATGACAGCCTCAAGGGCCGCCATGCCGTTGCGGATATATTCCATGGCGTAGTTGCGGTTGGCTTTGGCCAGACGCTCCGCCGACCAGTCACCGGCAGGCGGGGCTGGCTGCTGCGCGGGATCAAACGGCGGCGGCACTTCATAGCGGGCAAATTGCAGCCGCTCGTCTTCGGCAAGGTTGTGATCATATTCGCGGAAATAGCCGCACAGGCCGAACTCCCCGGTCATGTCTTCGGAGACGCAGACGAACCCGAGCCGCGGGTTTTTGAGCGACACGCCGTTCTGCCCGTACCAGCCGCGCAGAAAGCCCCGGCTGGCCTCCACCGGAATGCCGCAAATGGCCGCCCCGTCATACATCCAGCGCGGATAGCGGAACCGCACCCACGCCTTGCGGTCGCTCTCTTCCATATATTCGACGGCCACACCGCCCATGCTGTTGGACAGCACATGGTAGCGCGCACACGCGACAGCGTCCGGCAGGCCCGCAAGGCCAAGCTTCTCGAAGCTCGAGAGGAACTTCTCCTCATGCTGGCGGCGGAACAGGCGGAACATCCACTCGCCCACCACCTCCGGCCCCTTGGTGGTGGCCACCATCAGCTCAAGGCCGAGCAGATATTGATGGTGGATATAGGCCTGCGCCTCGATTGCCGTCTCTGAGCCGGACATGGAACCTCCCCCGCGCGCCGTGCAGGCGCTATTGCATGTTGATGGCTTTGTCGAAGGCCGGGCGCGCGGCGATGCGCGCCACATAGGCCTTGAGGTTCGGCATGTCGTCGGTGACGCAGCCCATGCGGTTGGCCATGAAGATCGAGTGCCCGAGCATCACGTCCGCTGCGGAAAAATCACCGATCAGATAGTCGCGGCCTTCAAGCGCCTCTTCCACAGGGGCAAGCGACTTGGTGAGCAGGCGCTGCGCCTGGCCCAGCGCTGTCTCGTCGCGGCGCTCCGGCGGCAGCAGGATGGTCTGCACGACGATGGTGTTGATCGGCGGCATCACCATGCCTTCGCAATAATGGAACCACTGAAGATAGTCCGGGTACCGCGCATCCTCGACGGCCGGCTTGAGGCCGCCATTCTTGTGACGCTCGAGGATGTATTCGACGATGGCGCCGGATTCGTAGATCGACACGTCCCCGTCATCGAGCACCGGCACGCGGCCCAGCGGGTGGCGCGCCCGGTGGGCGTCGGATTTCAAATCCCTGGGATGAAACGCCATCTTGTTGAGCTCATAGGGCAGGCCGAGCTCTTCCAGCAGCCAGACGATGCGTCCGGCGCGCGAATTGGGGGCGAAATGGAGCGTGAGCATGTGGGTGTTTCCCTGCTGGCGATTTATCAGTTTGTTTTTTGAACGGCCTTTTTAGCAGCTACACTGGGGGCGAACGCAACAACTGACGCGGTACGTGCCAGGACATTTTCCGGCTGACGCTGCGTCGCGCACGCTTTTTGAAGGACTGTTTCATGGACGTCTACAAACCTCTCGACCGCTCGATCAAGGGCCGCACGGCCATCATCACCGGTGCCGCTAGCGGCATGGGCCGCGCCACGGCGCATCTGTTTGCCCGCGAGGGTGCCAATGTGGCGGTGACCGATCTGCGCCAGGACGCCTGCGACGCCGTGGTGGCGGAGATCGAAGAAGCCGGCATCACGACCGCGCGCGCCCATGCGCTGGATGTGGGCGATGCGGACGCCATCAAAGCGGTGGTGGCCCGGACGGCGGAGGAATTCGGCGGCATCGACATCGTCGTCAACAATGCGGGTTTCGCCCTGCCGGTGCCGCTGGGCGAGGAGGGCTATGAGGACAGCTGGGACAAAAGCCTCAACGTGATGCTGACCTCGCACCAGCGCCTGGTGAGTGCTGCGCTGCCCTGGCTGCGCAAGTCTGACGCCGCCCGCATCGTCAATGTGGCCTCGACCGAAGGGCTGGGCGCGACCCCGCGCAACTCCGCCTATGTGGCGGCCAAGCACGGCGTCATCGGGCTGACGCGGGCGATGGCGGTGGAGTTCGGCAAGGAAGGCATCACGGCCAATTGCATCTGCCCCGGCCCGATCCTCACCGGCATCACCGAGGCGATCCCCGATGAGCACAAGCAGGTCTATGCCAACCGCCGCACGGCGCTGCGCCGCTATGGCCTGCCGGAGGAAGTTGCCAACATCACCCTGTCGGTCGTGCTGCCGGCGGCAAGCTACCTGACCGGGGTGGCCATCCCCGTGGATGGCGGACTGACGATCCGCAACGCGTAGGCGCTGAGCGGACTGTTAGCTGTAGTCGGCGGAGTGTTTCAGAAGGTGCGCCGCGCCATGCGGGCTGTTGAGAATGGCGTTCTCACCGAAGAGCCGCTCCTTCTGATCGCCGAACAGCTCCCGGTTGGCGCCGAGCGGAGCCATCTGCTCGGCAAGCTGGTGGGCAAGCTCGGGCAGGGTTTCGAGCGCCGCCACATGCTGCACAACGCCGGCGGCCTGTGCGTCCGGTCCTGTCCAGCGGCGGGCGAACTGCACGGTTTCAAAAAAGGCATTGGCCGGCAGCTTGTGGCGGAACAGCGCCAGCTCCGGCGACGGGATCTTGAGGCCGATCTGCATTTCATTGGCGCAGATGAACCCACGATCCTCGCGCATGATGCGGATGTCGTGGCACAGTGCCGACATGAAGCCCGCCCCGAAGGCATGCCCGTTGATGGCGCAGATGGTGGGCACGGGCAGGGTGATGATGCGGCCCATCAACGCCATGAACTCGCCGCCGAACACCTCCCGGTCACCACCCTCGGGATGCGCCTCCGGGTCCTGCACCCATTCAAGATCAAGGCCGTTTGAGAAGAACTTGGCGTCGGTCGACCGCGTCACCAGCGCCGCCGGGCCGGTCGAGGCCTCCACTTCGTCCAGCGCCTTGCCGAACTCACGCACGAAGGTGGTGTTCCAGCGGTTCTCGCCCGCATCCATGGTGAGGGTGAAGACTGAGTCCTGACGGTCGAGCTGGATCATGAGGCCGGGCCTTTCGGTAATGAGCTGCAGCTTCGGGTTCTAGTACATGGGCGGAAGGGTGCCTAGGCGCGTGACGGAGCCATGGGCGAACCGGCTGCGAGTCCGCAAAATGCACACGATGTCCATTCTTTGAGATGGGCCAGCCTGAAAGACCCAAGGCTGCCCCTGCGTCTCCCATACGCTGTTTGTCAGGGCCTGATTTTGCGTGTCACGGTTACGCAAAATGAACCGCTGGTCCATCGCCTGAGGGACAGCAGAGAGGGAGTGCGGACATGACAAATCACGTGGACGGGAAAGTCGTCGTCATCACCGGTGCTGGTGGCGGCTTCGGCCGGCTGGTTGCCACCAAGGCCGCAGGCCTCGGCGCCCGGGTTGTGGGCGCGGACATCAACCAGCAAGCGCTGGACGAGACGGTGGCCCTTGTAACCGATGCAGGCGGTACCGCCTCCGGGCTGGTCACCGACGTGACGGATCTCGACCAGATGCGCGCCCTGGCGGCCCACGCGGTGGAGGCGCACGGCGCCATCGACGTGATCATCAACAATGCGGGCACTATGCCCCTGTCCTTCTTCGCCGATCACAAGGACGCCGCGGGGGCCTGGTCGCGCTGCATCGACATCAACATCAAGGGCGTGCTGAACGGGATTTCGTCTGTATACGATCAGATGATGGCGCAGGGCCGTGGCCAGGTGATCAATCTGTCGTCGATCTACGGCAACTTCCCGGTGTTGGGGTCGGGTGTCTACCAGGCGACGAAAACGGCGGTGAACTACATTTCCGAAAGCCTGCGCGTGGAAGCGCAGGGCAAGATCAAGGTCACCATCATCAAGCCCACCGGCGTGCCTGGCACGAATCTGTCCGGCGGGGTAGTGAACACTGAAGCGGTCGTCGGCATCCTCGGCCAGAACGCGCTCAGCTATGGGGCCACCATGGCAGCCTATGCCGAGGGCAAGCTGACGCCGGAACAGGCCGACCCGGACAATGCGCAATATGCGGTGCTCGACCCCGCCTATATCGCCGACGCGATCATCACCACCATCAACCAGCCCTGGGGCGTATCCCTCAGCGACGTGACCGTCCGCGCGACTGGCGATGGGTATGTTCTGTAGGCGGAGCAAAAGAAAAGGCAGCGGGCCCGGGGCGGCCCATTCGGTACCCCGGATACCCGCCGCCTCTCCTGTAAGGCGTCAGGCGGTCTCGCCGCGCTGGTAGCGGTCCAGCTCGTCCGGGTCGAACCCCTGATCATTGTCGATCAGCGGATCGCGCATGAAGTCCTGCTCCGGCGGCAGGGCGGTGGCGCGGTTCAGCACCATGCGGCACAGCCTGTCGAGCAAGGTCTGGTTGCGGGAACTGCGGGCGGCGATGCGGATCATCAGCCGCGCCATGCGCTCCTGCTTGCGGTGGTCGGTCTTCTTGCGGGTCATTCGGCAGGCTCCATGACAGGCCGGGCTTTGGAGGATATTGCCGCCTGAGCGTCATCCGTTATCGGCACCACGCGGCACGGAATGCCCTTGATGTGCGGGATGCCCTGCTCAAGGTCGAGATAGTCATCATCATCACGGCAGAGCTGTGCGTCCGCATAATCATGCGCGCCGCTCAACTGGCCAGCCCCCTGCCGCATTTCCGGCTTCCACCAGCCATGCGGCACGCGCACCAGCTCGTCCGGCATGGCGTCCTTGATGGCCAGCTTGGCTTTGATGCGGCCAAGCTTGTTTTCAACATAGACCCAGTCGCCTTCCGCCAGGCCAAGCCGGCCAGCGGTACCGGGGCTCAGAAAGGCCTCGGGCTCCGGATGACGCCTCCGCATCTCCGGGATGTGCCGATGGGCCGTCTGGAAGAAGCCGTCCTCACGCACGCCGGTGAACATCTTCAGTGGGTAGTCCTTGTCCTCAGGCGGGTCCTCGCGGAAATAGGGCAGGGGATCAAAGCCGAGGCTCTCAAGCACGGATGACTTGAGTTCCACCTTGCCGCTCGGCGTGGCGAAACCACGCTTTTCGTATTGGCGGAACTCCGGCATCTTGAAATGAACGTCGGTGGATTTCACCAGCTCGGCAAAGGACATGCCCGTAGCGGCAACGCGGTAATCGTAAAAGTCCTCGAGCGTGTCCCAGGGCACAAGCTCCGGCCGGTCGAGCGCGCCGGCAATGTGCTTCCAGAACTCGAACGTGCTCTTGCACTCACCGGGCGGCTCCATGGATTTCTCCGAGAACCGCACCGTCGACAGCCACGCGAACATGTCGTGGATGAGGGGCCGTTCGAGCCAGCTGTCGGCGGGCATTATGTAGTCGGCAAGCTGAGCGGACGGCGTCATGAACTGCTCATGGGCGACAATGAGATCCTGGTTCATCATCGCCTTGAGGATGAGCGGCATGTTGGCGTAGCTCATCAGCGGATTGTTACCGAGGAAGAAGAACGCCTTCACCGGATACTCGCCTTCGCCTGCCATGGCGCGGAAGGTTTCCGACGGGGTGGCCATGTAGCTGCCGGTGGCGATGTTGGAATATTCCCGGCCATAAACGCGCTTCATCGGTTCGCTGAAGGCGACCTGGCCGCGATAGGTGAAGGCCGGGTGGTTCTTCGAGCCCAGCTGCTTGGCTTTCTGCTCGTCCGACAGGACGTGATGCATCTCGATGTCGGATTCCGGAATGATGTCCGGGTTGAAGCCCTGAAGCGTCTCGCCGCCCGGCACGTCGATATAGCCGCAGATGGAGCGCAGGATGCCCTGCAGGCGGATCCCCGACGTGCTGTTGCGCTGCATGTCGGTGATCGGCGTCCACGGAATGACCGAAGGGCCTTCGGTGGCATACATGCGCGCCGCCTTGGCAATCATTTCCGGCTCACAGCCCGTCAGTTTCGCAACACGCTCCAGCGGAAACTCGTCGACGCGCTTCTTCAGGTCCTCGAATCCGACGGTCCAGTTGGCGACGAAGTCCTTGTCGTAAAGCTCTTCGTCGATGATGACCTTCAGCCAGCCGAACATCATGGCCGCATCGCTGCCCACCTTGAGCGGCAGCCAGATGTCGGCGCGCTCGGCGCTTGAGCTGCGGCGCGGATCCATGACGATGAGCTTGGCCCCGCGCGCCTGGGCGGCGCGGATATAGGTGTACATCGGCGTCCAGCTGTGGCGGCGGGGGTTATGGCCCATCAGCACGATGCACTTGGTGTTGTTGAAGTCGCCCATGGGAAACCAGCCATAGGTGAACTTGCTGACGGCGGCCGTATTGCCGGCGCACAACGCGACGCCGCTGATCCAGTTGGGTGAGCCCACATGGTTCATGATGCGGCGGCCGAGGCCGTGATCGGTGCCGGTGTTCCACTGGCTGGTGGACACGGCCCAGGCTTCCGGCCCGTGCTCGGCGATGATCTTCTTGAGGCGCGCGCCGATGTCGGACATCGCCTCTTCCCAGCTCACCTGCTCCCACTGGCCCGAGCCGCGTTCACCGACGCGCTTCAGCGGATGCAGGATGCGGGAGGGATGGGCGAAGCCCTTGGGCGCAATGATGCCCTTCATGCAGATATTGTCGCGGAAGATCGGGTTGTCCGAGGAGCGGACCTTTGTCACGCGCCCCTTCTGAGATTCGGTGACGACGCTGCAGGCAATGTCGCACGACCCACAGATCGTACGTTTCGTGGTGACGCCCTCGCGGACGGGGCGTTCTTCGTATTTGGCGTTGGCAATGTCTTGCGGATCGAATGGCACAGGTGCGGGCATGTCGCACGGCCTCCCTGATATGTAAGTCCAATAAATAAACGCTATAGTCCAAAAACTGGACGGAGTCGAGGGAGTCGGCTATTGTCTCAGGGACTGATAGTGAGGTGCGCCGCCGGACCGGCGCAAAGGAGCCGCAGATGAAATGGGATGACCTTGAAAGCCAGCAATGCTCGATGGCCCGCACCTCGGCGGTGCTGGGCGACCGCTGGACTCTGGTGATCCTGAGCGATGTGTTCCTCGGTGTCAGGCGCTTCGAAGACTTCCAGAAGCGCCTGGGCATCTCGCGCACCACGCTGGCAAGCCGGCTCAAAAACCTCGAAGACCATGGCGTGCTATATCAGCGCCAGTATGAGGACCGGCCGCCGCGCTTCGAATACCGGCTGACTGAAAAAGGTCTTGGCCTCTACCCGGCGATCGTCGCGCTGCTGGACTGGGGCGACGAGCATTATTCGGATGCGGCCGGGCCTCCCATCCTGCGCCGGCACAAGAGCTGCGGCCATGACTTCCACGGCGTGCTCCATTGCAGCGAATGCGGCGAGCCGGTCAACCCGCGCGACGTGGAAGCTCGCAAGCGGCCTGCCAACAAGCGCTACCCGGCGGTGACACGCGGCCCGATGTCCTACGCCGCCAAGGCATAAGCGCGGGCGCAGGTTTCAACCCCAGGCTTCCCCTGCGTCCGAATTCTCGCATTTGGCAGCGGCCCGACAAGCTGCAAGGTTTGTGAAAAATAGCGGGCGGCGCAGGGCGCGTTCGCCCGCAGCAGCCAGGGGAAACACAGCATGCAGATCAATGGATCAACAGCGGCGGTCATCACGGGCGGAGCGTCGGGGCTCGGCCGTGCAAGCGCCGAAGCGTTGGCGGGGGCCGGGGCAAAGGTCGCGATCTTCGACCTCAACGAGGAAAAGGGCGAAGAGGTTGCCAAGAGCCTCGGTGGCGTCTTCTGCAAGGTGGATGTGACTGACGAGGACAGCGTGCTGGCGGGCTTCGACAGGGCCCGCGCAGCCCACGGGCAGGAGCGGGCGCTGGTCCATTGCGCGCAGACCTCCCGCGGCGGCAGGAAGACCGTGGGCCGTAACCGCGAGACCGGGGAGATGATGCGCTACCCCACCGAGGACTATGCCTATTCGATCAACGGCATCCTGGTGGCGAGCTACCGGGTCGCATCCATCTCGGCACTCGGCATGGCCTCGCTCGAACCGATGGAGGATGGCGAGCGCGGCGTCATCACGTTGACATCATCCGTGGCGGCGCAGGACGCGCAGATGGGACAGGTGGGCTATGGCTCCGGCAAGGCCGGGGTCAACGGGCTGGTGCTGCCCATGGCGCGCGACATGATGGATCTCGGCATACGCGTCAATTCCATCATGCCGGGCATCTTCGCAACGCCGCCCATGCTGGGCGCGCCGCCGAAAGTGCTGCAGGGCCTGTCCGCTTCGGTGCCGTTCCCCAAGCGCCTGGGCAACCCGCCGGAATTTGCCAGCTTCGTGCTTGAGCTTGTGCGCAACACCTATTTCAACGGCCAGGCCATCCGCCTCGACGGCGCCATCCGCATGCCGCCGCGCTAGGGGAGGCGAGGCGGGCGGCGCAAGCCGCTGGGCACAGGCCCCCGCAAGGGGCTACAAGTCCGCCCATGAGTGACAGTACCCCTGACAGCAGCACCGGCGGCCCCAGTGTCACCGCCAGTGCGGCGGCGCCGCAGCATCTGAGTACCGGCCAGCTTTACCTGTTGGCCCTGGCCAGCGCGGTTATCACCGCCAATGCCTATTACATCCACCCCATCATCGCACTGGTGGCGGAGGATTTTGGCGTCAGCGCCGCGGCGATCGGTGCCGTGCCCGCATTCAACCAGATCGCCCTGGCGCTGGGCATCTTCCTGCTGTTGCCCCTGGGCGACTGGGTCAGCAACCGCAGGCTGACCTCCATTTTCGTGTCCGCCCAGACAATTGCCATTGCGGGCATGGCGCTGGCGACGGATTTCAGGCTCTTCGTCGCGGGCTCCACGGTGCTGGGTTTCTTCACCATAGCGCCCTATCTGCTGCCCGCCTATGTGTCGCGCCGCGTGCCGCCGGAGAAGCTTGGCCATGCGACGGCTGTGCTCACCACCGGCATCATCGGCGGCATCCTGCTGGCGCGTGCGGGCGCGGGCGTGCTGGGCGAATATATGGGCTGGCGTTCGGTCTATGTGGTGGCCGCGACGCTGATGCTGCTGATGTCGATCCTGCTGCCGCTGATCATGGAGCAGGGGCGGCGCGACAGCGCGCGCAGCGAGACCTATGCGGGGCTCATCCTCTCCATCCTTCCGATCATCCGGCGGCACCCGGACATTCTGCTGTCCGGTGCGATCCAGGCCATGAGCTTCGGCATCTTCCTGGCCGTGTGGCTTGGTCTCGGCCTGCATCTCACGAGCCCGCAGATGGGATACGGCACCGATGTCGTGGGCTATCTCGCGGCCTTCTCGATCCTCAACCTTGCCACCACCCCGCGCCTGGGGGCCTGGGCCGACAAGGTGGGGGCCGAGCGGGCGCGGGTGTGGTTTACCGTGGGCCAGCTTGCAGGCGTCGCCTGCCTGCCCTTCTTCGGCCACAGCCTGTGGCTGCTGATAATTCCCATCGTGCTGATGAACTTGGTGGGCCCGTCCATCGACATCACCGGCCGCATGACGTTCCTGCGTCTGTCTCCGGACATCCGCACCCGGCTGATGACCATCTACATCGTCATCATGTTCGGCGGCGGCGGCATCTTCAGCTGGGCCGGCACCATCGCCTATGACTGGGCCGGCTGGACCGGCAATGCCGTGCTGGCGCTGACCCTCTCCGTTCTCGTGCTGACCCTGTCGCTGATTGGGTTGCGGCTGCAAAACCGCACACAGCGCTAGATCACGGCCTGCTGCAATCCTGCCTTACCTGCAGGCAACACCCTGCGCATTCCCTGTGCATGTGCCCGGCGCGTGCGCAGGCGCAGGCGGATCGTGCCGCTATTGCGTGCGGAGCGCTTGACTCACAGGCGACAGGAGCGCACGAAAAAGGCATGCAATCGCCTGAAGTGCAGGACACTTTTTTCGATGAGACCGGCGGGGGCGGCGACATTCGCCCGCCCTATCGGGAGCTGCTGGCATGGATCGGTGACCAGGGTGCCGAGACCCTGTCCCTGCGCCACCGGGAAGCCGAAACCCTGTTCCGCAAGATCGGGATTACCTTCGCCGTCTATGGCGAGGGTGGCAGCCCGGAGCGGCTCATTCCCTTCGACATCGTGCCGCGCATCTTCACTGCCTCGGAATGGCGGCTGCTGAGCCAGGGCGTGAAGCAGCGCGCCCGCGCCCTCAACATGTTCCTCAACGATGTCTATCAGCGCGGCGACATCGTCCGCGCCGGCATCGTTCCGGCGGACCTTGTCTATCTCAACGAGTCCTATGAGCCCGCAATGGTGGGCATCACCCCGCCGCGCAATGTCTACAGCCACATCGTCGGCACCGACATCGTGCGCGTCGGCGCGAATGAATTTTACGTACTGGAAGACAATTGCCGCACGCCCTCCGGCGTCTCCTACATGCTGGAGAACCGCGAGATCATGATGCGCATGTTCCCGGACCTGTTTTCCGGCCGCCGCATCATGCCGGTGGATGATTATCCCGACCTCCTGCACCGGACCCTGGCCTCGGTGGCCCCGAAGAAGTGCCAGGACGATCCTGTGGTGGTGGTGCTGTCGCCGGGCTCCTTCAACAGCGCCTATTACGAGCATTCATTCCTGGCCGACCAGATGGGCGTGGAGATCGTCGAGGGCAAGGATCTGTATGTGGACGGGGAATTCGTCTTCATGCGGACGACCCGCGGCCCGCGCCGGGTGGATGTGATCTACCGGCGGCTGGACGATGACTTCCTCGACCCGCTCTGCTTCCGGCCGGACTCGCTGCTGGGTGTGCCAGGGCTGATGAATGTCTATCGCTCGGGCGGCGTTGCCATCTGCAGCGCGCCGGGCGCTGGTATCGCCGACGACAAGGCCATCTATATCTACGTGCCGGATATGATCCGCTTCTATCTGGGCGAGGAGCCGATCCTCAAGAACGTGCCCACCTGGAAATGCGGAGATGCGGATGAATGCGCCTATGTGATGGAGCATCTGCACGAACTGGTGGTGAAGGAAGTGCATGGCTCCGGCGGTTACGGCATGCTGATCGGCCCCAAGGCATCGTCCGCGGAGATCGAGGCCTATCGGGCCCGCATCCGCGCCAAGCCGGACAATTTCATCGCCCAGCCGACCCTGGCCCTGTCGACCTGTCCTACTTTCGTGGATGAGGGCATCGCGCCCCGCCACGTGGATTTCCGCCCCTTCTGCCTTGTGGGCAATGCCATTCACCTGCCCGCCGGCGGGCTGACCCGGGTGGCGCTGCGCGAAGGCTCGCTGGTGGTGAATTCGAGCCAGGGCGGTGGCGTCAAGGACACCTGGGTCCTGGCGGACTGACCGGACGATCCCATGCTCAGCCGCACCGCCGAAAACCTGTTCTGGATTGGCCGCTTCACCGAGCGGGCCGAGAGCATGGCGCGCATGCTGGAGATGGGCTACCGCATGGCGCTGATGCCGGCGACGGGGGCAGGCCATCGCAACGAATGGCGCTCCATCGTGGCGGGCGCCGGTGGCGAGGCCGCCTTCAGCGAAAAGCATGACAGCATCAACCAGCGCATCGTCTGCGAATATCTGATCTTCGACCCGGACAATCCATCGAGCATCCATAGCTGCCTCCGCAATGCGCGGGAAAACGGCCGTGCGGTCAGGGCAGCCATCACCAGCGAAATGTGGATGGCGCTCAACGAAACCTGGATTGACCTGCAGGACATGAACGCCGCCCAGCTGGCCGGCGGCGGCCTGCCCACCTTCCTCGACTGGATGAAAGGGGCGAGCGCCCAGTTCCGCGGTGCCACCGAATCCTCCCTGCTGCGCAATGAGGGCTATGACTTCCTGCGCCTCGGCTCCTTCATCGAGCGGGCCGACAACACCGCCCGCCTGCTCGATGTGAAATACTATGTGCTGCTGCCCGCGTCCGAGACCGTGGGCGGGGGCGTGGATAATTATCAGTGGACGACGCTTCTGAGGGCCCTGTCATCCCTGCGCGCCTTCCACCACATCTACCGCTCGGAATACACGCCCTGGTCGATTGCGGATTTCCTGATCCTTAACCGCCATTTCCCCCGGTCGCTGCTCTACAGCTACAGCCAGATCGGCGAGCACCTGACCCAGCTATCACGCCGCTATGGCCAGCGTTCTTCAAGCCTGAGCGCAACCAACATGCAGATCGCCCGGCTGGCGGACTGCACCGCGGCGGACATCTTCAGCGAGGGCCTGCACGAATTCCTTACCACCTTCATCCGCCAGAACGCGGCCCTGTCCGACAGCATCGCCGGGGACTATCACTTTGGCTGGAGCTGATCCATGCGGCTGATCGTCGAGCACAGCACCTGCTACCGCTACAGCGACCCGGTGCGCTTTGTGGTGCAGAGCCTGAAACTGTCCCCCAGCCGGGTCGACGGCCAGCGGGTGATCCGCTGGTCGGTGGCAGCCGAAGGCTGCACCATCACCGCAGCCTTCACCGACGGCTATGGCGACGAGGTGCTGACGCTCACCTGCGCGGAGGCCCGCGACGAGGTGCATGTGAAGGTCAGCGGCGAAGTGGTGACGGCGGACATGGCGGGTGTCCTGCGCGGCCACAAGGAAAAGATCTCCCCGCGCGCCTTTCTGAGGCAGACCGGGATGACGGAGCCCACCGACGAAATCCGTGACCTGGCGCTTGGCGTGGCGGCGGGGCTGGGTCGGACCGATGATCAGCAGCCCGGCACACTTGATCTCGCCCATGCCCTGTCCGACGCGGTGGCGGATGCGGTGGTCTATGCGCCGGGCACCACCCATGCCCACACCACCGCAGGCGAGGCATTGGCCGAGGGGCAGGGGGTGTGCCAGGACCACGCGCATATCCTCATCACGGCCGCCCGCCTGCTGGGCCTGCCGGCGCGCTATGTATCGGGTTATCTGTTCGCTGATGCCAATGGGGAGCCGCATGAAGCGGCCCATGGCTGGGCGGAGTTGTGGCTCGACGGGCTCGGCTGGGTCGGCTTCGACGCCTCCAATCGCACCTGCCCGACCGAAGCCTATATCCGCCTCGGCGCGGGTCTCGACGCGCGCGACGCGGCCCCCATAAAAGGTGTACATGTAGGGGCCGCGGAGGAGGCGATGGACGTCTCCCTCGTCGTGCAGGAGGCCCAGCAGCAATGACCGGTCACAGACCGGACTGAATTGCGGGCCCTGAGGATGACCGGACCATGACTTACTGCGTCGGCCTGATGGTGAATGAGGGCCTCGTCTTTCTGTCGGACACGCGCACCAATGCGGGCGTCGACAACATAGCCCGCTACCGCAAGATGTTTACCTGGACGACGCCGGGCGAGCGCGCCCTGGTGTTGATGACCGCGGGCAATCTCGCCACCTCCCAGGCGGTGCTCAGCCTGATCACCGAGGGCATCGAGGTGGAAGCCGCCGGCGTCGAGACCGGCGAGGAAGCCTTGCCGTCAATCCTCACCGCGCCAAGCATGTTCCGCACCGCGGAGATTATCGGCGAGGCCATGGTCATGGTGCAGAACAAGTACCGCCGCGCCTTTGAGCAAATGAGCAACGGCAATAGCGGTGCGACAATGATTCTCGGCGGCCAGCGCCAGGGTGGCGCGCCGCGGCTGTTTCTCATCTATCCGGAAGGCAATTTCATCGAGGCGGCGGAGGACACGCCTTTCCTGCAGATCGGCGAGCACAAATACGGCAAGCCCATCCTCGACCGCGTCATCACCATGCAGACGCCGCTGGCCGAGGCACGGAAGGCGGCGCTGCTGTCGATGGATTCGACCCTGCGCAGTAACCTCTCCGTCGGCATGCCGCTCGACCTGACCGTGCTGCCGCGGGACGCTTACGCCTTCAGCGAGCAAACTCGCATCGAGCCGGACGATGCAGGCTTCCGCCAGCTCAGCGACGCCTGGTCCACAGCGTTGAGAGACGCGTTCCAGACCATCAGCTGACGGGACGCTGCTGCCCTAACAGGCGGCGCCTCTTGCCATGTGCGCTGCGGGCGCTGCAGTATGCTGCGGCGCACAATAACTGCTGGTGGACCATGCCGGACGCTTCCCTCCGTGTCCTGATCTATGACGAGAACCATCTCCGCGCCTCCATTCTTGAGGAGGGACTGCGGGAGGCGGGGCTTGACCAGATCGCCGTGGTGGCGGAGCTGGGCGGCATCGTGGCGCGGATCGCGGAGTTCGATCCGCAGGTGATTTTCCTCGACCTCGCCAACCCCAACCGCGACCGGCTGGAAAGCATGCTGCAGGTCTCCCGTGCCATCAGCCGCCCCATCGCCGTCTTCGTCGATGAATCGGACAGCGACACCATCGACGCGGCGGTGGAGGCGGGGGTATCCGCCTATATCGTGGACGGGCTCAAGAAGGAGCGGGTGCGCTCTATCCTCGACATCACCATCAGCCGCTTCAACGCATTCAACCGGCTCAAGTCGGAGCTTGATGAGGTCCGCACGGAGCTTGCGGACCGCAAGATCGTTGACCAGGCCAAGCTCCTTCTTATGAAGCGGCGGCGCATAACCGAAGACGAGGCCTATGCGCTGCTGCGCCGGACGGCGATGTCGAAGAACTGCCGCATCCCGGAAGTGGCAGAAAGCATCGTCATGGCCGCAGATCTGTTCCCGGAGGACACCCCATGAGCGCTGCCACACGGCACATAAGGGCGGGCTTCATTCCGCTGCTGGACGCAGCCCCGCTGATCGTCGCGCGGGAGCAGGGATTTGCCGAAGCTGAAGGGATCGACCTTACCCTAGTGCGGGAAACGTCCTGGGCAAGCCTGCGCGACCGGGTGGCCGTGGGGCATTTCGAGGCCGCCCACATGCTGGCGCCTATGGCGATTGCCGGGTCGCTGGCCCTGCCGCCTCTGCCGGTGCCCTTCATCGCGCCGGTGGCCTTTGGTGCGGGGCGCAACGCCATCACCATCTCCCAGGACATGCGCGAGATGATGGGGGTTAAATATGATGCAGCGCCGCTGGAAGCGGCTGATGCCGTGGCCCGCCTCGCCACGGCAAAGCGCGCGCAGATGCCCGACCGGCCGCTGGTCTTTGCTGCTGTGCATGCCTATTCCGCCCACGCAGCCCTGCTGCGCTACTGGCTGGCGGAAGGCGGTCTTTACACGGGCACGGATGTCCGCCTTGAATTCGTGCCGCCGCCCTTCATGGCGGATGCGCTGGCCGCCGGCATGGTGGACGGCTGCTGTGTCGGCGAACCCTGGAGCAGCGTCGCATTCAAGGCGGGCGTGGGCCATATTCTTGTGGCGGGCGACGATATCTGGCCCGCGGGGCCCGACAAGGTGCTGGGATTGCGCGCTGACTGGGCAGCGGAGAATGAAGATATGGCGCTGCGCCTGGTGCGGGCCCTGGTTGCCGCCGCACACTGGGCGGATGATCCAGCGCATACGGACGATCTCGCGGCCATGCTGGCCGAAGCACGCTATCTCGACAAGACGCAGGACGTGTTGCTGCCGGGGCTGACCGGACGGCTTGCAAGTTCCGGGGCAGGGTTTGCGCGCGGCGATGCCTCGCGGCCCGAGCCGGCCCATGCTGCCTGGTTTGCCACACAGATGGCGCGCTGGGGCGATATTGACCTGACGCCCGAAGCCCTGGCGGCTGCGACCGCCACCTACCGCCCGGACATCTATGCCGCAGCGCTGGGTGACAATGCTCGCACCGGGGAGACACCCCGCACCGTGGCGCTTTTCGATGGCCGGATCTTCGATCCGCGCGATGCCGCGGGCTATCTCGCAGCACTCACAGCCTCCTGACCCGCCTGATTTTTTGCACTGCACACTGATTGTGCAGCACATGCCTGCCGCGTGAGCGCTGGTGGGTGTGCCAGCAACCGTGGCGCGGCATAAAGGCCGGAATTCAGCCAAAATCCGAGTTGGCACACCGGTTGCTACTACAGGGCCGAGGGCGCAAGGCTGCGCCGGTACTCACACAATTTGTTGCTTCCGCCAAGGAAGCACACGGCAGCGCTGCCGACGGGAAGGGACCTGAGCCAGGAGGTGCAGGTCCGCTCCCGCGGGCGGCGCTTTTTTTGTTCCGGACTGCCTTCCTGGGAGGGGTGGAACGGTTCTTTGTCCGGTCGCGAGCCGGACATGGTTTGGAGGGTTCACCAATGATGACCGCAGGCGACATGAGCCGGGCTTCATCCGTATCAGGAACAATTCGCAAGGCATCCCGCCGTCTGGCGCTGGCCGCCGCTGCGACGCTGGCGCTGGGGGGAATCGCGCAGGCGGAGTTGCTGCTGCCGGAAAAGGATGAGCTGAAATTCGGCTTCATCAAGCTCACCGACATGGCACCGCTCGCCATTGCCTATGAGAAGGGGTACTTCGAGGACGAAGGCCTGTTTGTGACCCTGGAACCGCAGGCCAACTGGAAGGTGCTGCTGGACCGGGTGATCACCGGCGAGCTGGACGGCGCGCACATGCTGGCAGGCCAGCCGCTGGCCGCCACCATCGGCTTCGGCACTGAAGCACACATCATCACCCCGTTCTCCATGGACCTGAACGGCAACGGCATCACCGTCTCCAACGAAGTGTGGGAGATGATGAAACCGAACATTCCAAAGCTGGAAGACGGCCGCCCGCAGCACCCGATCAAGGCGGACTATTTGAAGCCGGTGGTGGATCAGTTCAAGGCCGACGGCAAGCCCTTCAAGATGGGCATGGTGTTCCCGGTCTCCACCCACAATTACGAGCTGCGCTACTGGCTGGCGGCCGGCGGCATTCACCCGGGCTATTACTCAGCGTCCGACATTTCGGGCCAGATTTCAGCCGACGCGCTGTTGTCGGTCACCCCGCCGCCGCAGATGCCGGCGACGCTGGAAGCGGGCACCATCCACGGCTATTGCGTGGGCGAGCCGTGGAACCAGCAGGCGGTCTTCAAAAGCATCGGCGTGCCGGTGATCACCGATTACGAGATCTGGAAGAACAATCCGGAAAAAGTGTTCGGCATCACCGCGGAGTTTGCGGAGAAATACCCCAACACCACGACCGCGCTGACCAAGGCGCTGATCCGGGCCGCCATGTGGCTGGACGAAAACAACAACGCCAACCGCATGGAAGCCGTCGAGATCCTGTCGCGCTCGGAATATGTGGGGGCGGATGCCGAGGTGATCGCCAATTCGATGACCGGCACGTTTGAATATGAAAAGGGCGACAAGCGGGACATTCCCGACTTCAACGTCTTCTTCCGCTACTACGCAACCTATCCCTATTACTCCGACGCTGTCTGGTATCTGACCCAGATGCGCCGCTGGGGCCAGATTACCGATACCAAGCCGGATGAGTGGTATGCGGAGGTGGCGTCCAAAGTGTACCGCCCGGACCTCTACCTCAAGGCCGCCCGCGCGCTGGTGGATGCGGGCCAGGCTGATGAAGCGGACTTCCCCTGGGAGACCGACGGCTACCGCGAAGCGACGGCGGAGTTCATCGACGAAGTGAGCTTCGATGGCCGCACGCCGAACGCCTATCTCTCGCAATTCCCCATCGGTCTCAAGACCGGTGAGACCGTTTCCGAAAGTGGCGTGACCGGAGGTTAGCCCCCCTGACCCCGCTTCCTTTCGGGGAGGCGGGGACGCGCGCCCCGCGCCGGGCGGCATCTCACCTGCCGCCCGGTGCCCCTCTTCCGTCTTTCGACTTCCGTCTTTCTTTTTGTAACGAGGCTTTGATTTCGCCATGGCGATGACAACTCTAGACAGCGCCGTTCCTGATCCCGCGCGGGAAGAACGCCGCGCCCAGCGGCTGGCCCGGATCAACAAGGCCGCGACCTATTTCGACGTGGTGGGGCTTGGCTTCATGGTGCCGCTGCTGCGCATGGCCGCCGGCGACAGCCCACGCCAGCAGGCAGCCGCCCTGTGGCGCACGCTGCTGGTGCCGTTGATCGGCATCGGCCTTTTCATTGCCGCCTGGGGCGCGCTGGCCCCGCAGGTGCAGACATCCCTCGGCGCCATTCCGGGGCCGGCGGCGGTCATGGAACAGGCAGGCGTCCTCTATGACGACCATGTGGCCGAGCGCGGCAAGGCGGACGCGTTCATGGAGCGCCAGCGCGTGCGCAATGACGCGCTGGTGGAACAGGGCCTTGAGGAGCGCGTCAAATGGCGCAGCTATACCGGCAAGCCCACCTATCTCGACCAGATCCTGACGAGCCTCGTCACCGTGGCGCTGGGCTTTGTGGTGGCGACGCTGATCGCCGTGCCGCTGGGCATCATGTGCGGGCTGTCGCCGCTGGTGAACGGCGCGCTCAACCCGCTGATCCAGATCTTCAAGCCGGTGTCGCCGCTGGCCTGGCTGCCGATCGTCACCATGGTGGTGTCGGCGCTGTATGTGAATGCCAGCGATGCGCTGCCCAAGTCGCTGGTTATCTCGGCCCTCACAGTGACCCTGTGCTCCCTGTGGCCGACGCTGATCAACACAGCACTTGGTGTGTCCTCCATCGACCGCGACCTGATGAATGTGGGCAAGGTCTTGCAGCTGCCGCGGCTTACCACCATCCGCAAGGTGGTGCTGCCCTCTGCGATGCCGCTCATCTTCACCGGCCTGCGCCTGTCGCTGGGGGTCGGCTGGATGGTGCTGATCGCCGCTGAAATGCTGGCGCAGAATCCGGGGCTTGGGAAATTCGTCTGGGACGAGTTCCAGAACGGCTCCTCCGACAGCCTCGCCCGCATCATGGTGGCGGTGCTGACCATCGGTCTCATCGGCTTCCTGCTCGACCGCGTCATGTACGCGCTGCAGGCCGCCTTCACCTATTCCACCCAGCGCTGAGGAGGGACCCATGGCATTTCTCAAACTCAGTGGCGTCTCAAAATCCTATGGCGAGGGCGATCAGCATACGGAGGTCCTATCTGGCATCGACCTCGAGGTGGAAGAGGGTGAATTCGTCGCGATTGTCGGGTTTTCCGGCAGCGGCAAGACCACGCTGATTTCCACCATCGCAGGCCTTGTCGTGCCGGATGAAGGCTCGGTGACCGTGAAGGGCCAACCCATTGACGGGCCCGGCCCGGACCGGGGGCTTGTGTTCCAGTCCTATTCGCTGATGCCATGGCTGACGGTGACGGAGAATATCGGCCTCGCCGTCGATACGGTGTTCAGTAAGGAGAGCAAGGACGCGCGCGCCGCCCGCACGCAAAAATATGTGGAGCTTGTGGGCCTGGCCCATGCGGCGGACCGGCTGCCTTCGGAACTGTCCGGCGGCATGCGGCAGCGCGTGGCGGTGGCGCGCGCCCTGGCGATGGACCCGGATGTGTTGCTGCTCGATGAGCCCCTGTCGGCGCTCGACGCCCTGACCCGCGCCAAGCTGCAGGACGAGATCGAGTCCATCTGGGAGAAAGACCAGAAGACGGTGATCCTCATCACCAATGACGTGGATGAGGCGATCCTGCTGGCAGACCGGATCATTCCGCTCAACCCGGGACCCAAGGCGACGCTGGGCCCGTCCTTCAAGGTCAATCTGCCGCGCCCGCGCGACCGCACGGCGATCAACCAGAACCCGGACTTCATCGCGCTGAGGGCGCAGGTGACCAACTATCTGATTGAGGTGGGCGCCAGCGCCAAGTCGTCCGCTGACGACAGCCGCGACGCGCCGAATGTGACGCCGATTGATGCCTCGCGCGGGCGGTTGCCCAAGGCCTATCGCGATGCCGCGGCGTCGCCGGTCGAGCGGAAGTTCGTGGAGATATTCGAAGCGAAGAAAGTGTACCCGACCCCGAAGGGCCCGCTAACGGTGCTGGAAAATTTCACCCTCAACATGGACCGGGGCGAGTTCATCTCGCTGATCGGCCATTCGGGCTGCGGCAAGTCGACGGTCCTGTCCATGGTGGCGGGCCTCAACGAGATTTCCGGCGGCGGCATCATTCTCGACAACAAGGAAATCGCCGGCGCCGGGCCGGACCGGGCAGTGGTGTTCCAGGCCCCGTCGCTAATGCCCTGGCTGACCGCGCGGGAGAATGTGGCGCTGGGCGTGGACCGGGTCTATCCGCATGCCACCCCGGCCGAGCGGCGTGACGTGGTGGAATACTACCTTGAGCGCGTCGGCCTCGGGGACGCCATGCACAAGATGGCCGCGGACCTCTCCAACGGCATGAAGCAACGCGTCGGTATTGCCCGCGCCTTTGCCCTGTCGCCCAAGCTCCTGCTGCTGGATGAGCCTTTCGGCATGCTGGACAGCCTCACACGCTGGGAGCTGCAGGAAGTGCTGATGGATGTGTGGAAGCGCACCCAGGTGACCTCCATCTGCGTCACCCATGACGTGGACGAGGCGATCCTGCTGGCCGACCGCATCGTGATGATGACCAACGGCCCGCGCGCCACCATCGGCAAGATCCTGAAGGTGGACCTGCCGCGCCCGCGCACCCGCGCCGAACTGCTGGAGCACCCGGACTATTACCGCTATCGCGGCGAGGTGCTTGCCTTCCTCGAGGAATATGAGCACGGCGCCAAGCCGAAACCGGCACCCGCGCCCGTGTCCATGCCTGATCCGGACCCGGATGATGACAACACGCAGCCCCGCCAAGTGGCGATGGCCTAGGAGGGCAACATGGCACAAGACATCGTAGACATGCCCGCACGGCAGAAGCTCGTCATCATCGGCAACGGCATGGCCCCCGGGCGCATGCTGGAAGAATTGCTGAAGCGCGCGCCCCGGGCCTTCGAGATCACCATCTTCAATGCCGAGCCGCGGGTGAACTATGACCGCATCATGCTGTCGCCGGTCCTGTCGGGTGAAACAACCTTCGACGACATCGTGATCCATGACGATGCCTGGTACACGGACAATGGCATCACGCTTCACAAGGGCAAGCGCGTCACGCGCATCGACCGGGAAGCCAAGCAAGTGATCGCCGCCGATGGTACGGTGGCGGCCTATGACAGGCTGGTCATCGCCACGGGGTCATCCCCCTTTATCATCCCCGTGCCCGGCCATGAGCTGGAGGGCGTTCTGGCCTATCGCGACCTCGATGACGTGGAAGCGATGGTCAAAGCCGCGAAAGCCGGCGGGCGTGCTGTGGTGATCGGTGGCGGGCTGCTGGGCCTGGAGGCCGCCGCGGGCCTCAGGATGCAGGGCATGGAGGTGGATGTGGTCCACCTGATGTCGACGCTGATGGAACGCCAGCTGGATACGGCGGCCGGGCATCTGCTGCGCAAGGCCGTGGAAGAGCGCGGCATCACGGTTCATACCGAAGCCAACACCAAGGCCATTCTCGGCCGCAACGGCCGGGTGACGGGGCTTGAGCTTGAAGACGGCACCGTGCTGGCCGCCTCGATCGTGGTGATGGCCGTGGGCATTCGCCCAAGCGCTGCGCTGGCAGCCGAGGCAGGCCTCGAGGTGGGCCGCGGCATTGTCGTCACCGACCAGCTCATGACCTCCGACCCGGACATTTTTGCGGTAGGCGAATGCGTCGAACATCGGCGTCAGTGCTACGGGCTGGTGGCCCCGCTCTACGATATGGCCAAGACACTCGCCGCGACGCTCATGGGCGAAAGTGCTGCCTATGAAGGCTCGGTGACGGCGACCAAGCTGAAGGTGACGGGCATCAGCCTGTATTCGGCCGGTGACTTTGCTGAGGGCGAGGGGCGCGAGGAGATCGTGCTGCGCGATGCCTCCAACGGTGTCTACCGGCGGCTCGTGCTCGAGAACAATGTGATCGTCGGTGCGGTGCTCTATGGCGATGTGAGTGACGGCGCCTGGTTCTTCGACATGATCAAGCGCGGCACCGATGTGTCGGACATGCGCGACACGGTGATCTTCGGCCAGAACTATGCGGGGGGAACACCGCTGGACCCTATGGCGGCCGTTGCAGCCTTGCCGGATGACGGCGAGATTTGCGGCTGTAACGGCGTCTGCAAGGGCGAGATCATTGAGGCGATCAATGCCCAGGGGCTGAGCGACGTGGAGGGCGTGCGGGCGCACACCAAGGCTTCTGCTTCTTGCGGCTCCTGCACGGGCCTTGTTGAGCAGCTTCTGTCTTTCACCCTGGGTGACGCCTACAACCCCGCCGCCGTGCAGCCCATGTGCGGGTGCACGGAGCTTGGCCATGGCGATGTGCGCCGGCTGATCGTCGCCAAGTCCCTCAAGACAATCCCCGAGGTAATGCAGGAGCTGGAATGGAGCAGTTCCGGCGGCTGCGCCAAGTGCCGCCCGGCGCTGAACTATTATCTGCTGTCCACCTGGCCCGGTGAGTATCAGGACGACGCCCAGTCGCGCTTCATCAATGAGCGGGTGCACGCCAACATCCAGAAGGACGGCACCTACTCCGTGGTGCCGCGCATGTGGGGCGGGATCACCAGCGCCAAGGAGCTGCGCGCCATCGCTGATGTGGCGGACAAGTTCGACGTGCCGACGGTGAAGGTGACCGGTGGGCAGCGCATCGACCTTCTGGGCATCAAGAAGGAAGACCTACCGGCGGTGTGGTCTGACCTGAATGATGCGGGGCTCGTGTCGGGGCATGCCTATGGCAAGTCGCTGCGCACGGTGAAGACCTGCGTCGGCACCGACTGGTGCCGCTTCGGCACGCAGGACTCAACCGGCTTCGGCATCCGCCTGGAACGCTTCCTGTGGGGCTCGTGGACACCGGCGAAAGTGAAGCTCGCCGTCTCGGGCTGTCCGCGCAACTGTGCTGAGGCCACCTGCAAGGATGTGGGCGTGATCTGCGTGGAATCGGGCTATGAAATCCACTTCGCGGGCGCTGCCGGGCTCGAAATCAAGGGCACCGAAATCCTCGGCCACGGCAAGACCGAGGACGAGGCGCTGGAGATCATCGCAGCCGTCATCCAGCTCTATCGCGAGCAGGCCTATTACCTGGAGCGCATCTACAAATGGGCGGCGCGCGTTGGCCATGACACCGTCCGTAAACAGATCATTGATGACGTCGCGCGCCGCCGCGACCTGTTCGAGCGCTTTGTCTATTCGCAGCGCTTCTCCCAGTCCGACCCCTGGGCGGAGCGGGTGAAGGGCGGGGAGGCCCACGAGTTCCGCCCCCTGGCAGACCTGACGCAGATGGCAGCGGAGTAAGCGCCATGACCTTCGTAGATATCGGCACCCTCGATGACATTCCCGAGCGCGGCGCACGGCTGGTGAAGACGCATGCGGGCACCGTGGCGGTCTTCCGCACCTCGGCCGGCCAGGTCTACGCTGTGGAGGACAAATGCCCGCATCTGGCAGGCCCCCTGTCGCAAGGAATCGTCCATGGCAGCCGCGTCACCTGCCCGCTGCACAATCTGGTCATCGACCTTGCATCCGGCGCGGCGGAGGGGCCGGACGGCGGCTGCGTGCGGACCTATCCGGTGCAGCTCAAGGAGGGGCGCATTCATTTGGGCCTCGACACGCAGCCAAGCGAGAAGGTGGCCTGACCGGTGACAGACGCGCCCGACATCCGGACCACCTGTCCCTATTGCGGGGTCGGCTGCGGTGTCATCGCCAGCCGCACGACCGATGGCAGGCTTGAGGTGAAGGGCGACCCGGATCACCCGGCCAATTTCGGCCGGCTGTGCTCCAAGGGCTCGGCGCTGGCGGAAACGCTGGACGCGGACGGCCGGCTGCTGCATCCGCGCCTTCATGGCCGCGACACGAACTGGGATGAAGCGCTTCACGCCGTGACGTCCGGCCTCAGAGCGGTGATTGACGCGCATGGGCCGGACGCTGTGGCGCTCTACGGATCCGGCCAGTTGCTGACCGAGGATTATTACGTCGCCAACAAGCTGATGAAGGGCTTCATCGGCACCGCGAACATGGACACCAATTCTCGCCTCTGCATGGCGTCATCGGTGGCAGGGCACAAGCGCGCCTTCGGCAGCGACACGGTGCCGGGCACCTATGAGGATCTCGAGCAGGCTGACCTGGTGGTGCTGGTGGGCGCCAATTTCGCCTGGTGTCACCCGGTGCTGTTCCAGCGCCTGCAGGCGGCACAGGCAAAGCGCGGCACACGGATCATCGTGATCGACCCGCGCCGGACGGCAACGGCGGAGGCGGCTGACCTGCATCTGCCGCTACGGCCGGGCAGTGACGTGGCCCTGTTCAACGGGCTGCTGGCGCACCTGGCGGCAGTGGGGGCGGAAGATACGGGCTTTATCGCCGACCATGTGACGGGGCTGGACGACGCGCTGGCCACCGCGCAGGCGCTCTCCATCTATGAGGTGGCGGCGGCCACGGGGCTTGATGCCATCACGCTCACCCGCTTTTTCGACATGGTGGCTGCGACGCAACGTGTGGTGACGGTCTATTCGCAGGGCGTGAACCAGTCAACGGCGGGGACCGACAAGGTCAACGCCATCATCAATTGCCACCTGTTCACCGGGCGCATCGGCAAGCCGGGCATGGGGCCGTTCTCGATCACCGGCCAGCCCAACGCCATGGGTGGGCGCGAGGTGGGCGGACTGGCAAACCAGCTTGCCGCGCACATGGCGATCGACAGCGCTGATGACCGCGACCGCGTGCAGCGCTTCTGGCAGGCACCCTCCATGGTGTCGACGCCGGGGCTGATGGCGGTGGATCTGTTCCGCGCCATCGACCGGGGTGAGGTGAAGGCTGTGTGGATCATGGCCACCAACCCGGCGGCCAGTCTGCCGGAAGCAGACGCGGTGGCCCGCGCGCTTGAAAAATGCCCGCTGGTCATCGTGTCCGACGTCACCGATCAGACGCGCACGGCGAAGCTCGCGGACATTCTGCTCCCTGCTGCCGGTTGGGGCGAGAAGGACGGCACGGTGACCAATTCAGAGCGCCGCATCTCCCGGCAGCGGCCCCTGCTGCCGCCCGCAGGGGAAGCCCGCGCGGACTGGCGGATCATCTGCGACGTGGCCTGGCGCATGGGGTTTGCGGGTTTCGACTTCGCGTCACCCGCAGCGATCTTCCGCGAACATGCACAGCTCTCGGCGTTCGAGAATGGCGGCACCCGCGACTTTGACATCGGCGCCTATGGCGCGGTGGAGGACGCGGCCTATGACGCGATGCTTCCGTTCCAGTGGCCGGCGCCAAAGGACCAGCCGCCGGGCGGCCGCTTTTTTGCAGACGGGGGTTTTTTCACACGCGACGGGCGGGCGCGGATGGTGGCAACACCCGTCCGCTCCCCTGTCGAAGCGCCGTCTGATGCATGGCCCCTGCGCCTCAATACGGGCCGCATCCGCGACCAGTGGCACACCATGACCCGCACGGGGCAGGTGCCGCGGCTGTTCTCGCATCTTGCCGAACCCTTTGCCGAGCTGCACCCGGAAGATGCCGTAGCGGCGGGCATCGAGGCTGCCGACCTTGTGACGGTGAGAAGCCCGCACGGTCAGGTGATCGTCCGGGCCCTGATCACCAATCGGCAGCAGAAGGGAAGCGTTTTCGTGCCCATGCACTGGACGGACCCCTATGCCTCCTGCGCCCATGCGGACGCGCTGGTGGCCAGCCATGTGGACCCGGTCTCCGGGCAGCCGGAACTGAAACACATGCCGGTGGCGGTTGATAAGTTCGACGCGGCTTGGCAGGCCTTCGTGGTGTCAGCAAGCCGGCCCGACCCTGCAGGTGCGGCCTATTGGTCGCTGGCGCGGGCGGAAGGTGGCTGGCGGGCTGAAATGGCCGGCATCGATCATGCGGGCATGAATGCCGACCGTGCCTGCGCGCTGATGGGGCTGGCCCCGCTGCCCGGTGACGACCGCCTTGAGACGGGCGACCTGGCACGCGGGGATTATCGCCTGGCGCTGGTACGCGGCGGCAGGTTGGCGGGTCTGGTCGTGGCCGGTCGCGGCCCCGTGGCGGCGGCGCGGTCCTGGCTGGCCGATCAGCTGGACACCGACATGACGGGAACCCGGCGCCACCGGATTCTCGCCGGGCGCATGGGCGCTGACGAGCCGGACCGGGGCGCGATCATCTGCGCCTGCTTTCAGGTCGGCATCAACCAGATCGCAGACGCCGCCCGCGCCGGTGCGCAGTCTGTAGATGCCATCGGCGCCTGCCTCAATGCGGGCACCAATTGCGGCTCGTGCCGGGCGGAGATCAAACGCATCGTGGAGGTGGCCCATGTCAGGCAGGCAGGGTGAGACGGGCGCAGGCCAGTGTGCAGGCAGGGTTACGCTGGTGGGCGCGGGGCCGGGCGATCCGGATTTGCTGACCCTGAAGGCGTTGCGGGTGCTCAAAGCTGCCGATGTGGTTCTCTATGACAGCCTGGTCACGGCGGAGGTGCTGGCGCTGGCGCGCCGCGGGGCGCCGCGCATCTGTGTCGGCAAGCGGGCGGGGCGCCCAAGCTGCCGCCAGGACGACATCAACGCGCTGATGGGGCGGCTGGCCCGGGACGGCAAGCATGTGGTGCGGCTCAAATCCGGTGATCCGTCCGTGTTCGGCCGGTCGGCGGAGGAGATGGAGAGCCTGCAGGCTGCGGGCATCGCGGTCTCGATCATCCCCGGCATCACCACGGCCTCGGCCATGGCGGCGGGCGCGGGCGTGTCCCTTACGAGGAGGGGAGCCGCGCAATCGGTCCGCTTCATCACAGCCCACGGCGCGAAAGGCGGCCTGCCGGATGACCTCGACTGGGCCGGGCTGAGCCACAGCGCCACCAGCCTCATCGTCTATATGGGCGCCCGCACCTCAGCCGACCTCGCCCGCCGCCTCATCGCCGCAGGCCGCGCACCATCGACACCGGTGCTCGTCGCCACCAATGTCTCCCGCCCGGATGAAACACGCAGCGCCGGCACGCTGGGCGACCTCGCCGAAGGCCGCCTCGCCATGGACCACACGTCCCCCATCATCCTCGCCATCGGCGAAGCCTTTGCAGCCTCGGACGCAATCGGCACGCAGGAGAGCGTGCCTGCCCCACCGGTGCAGGCAATAGGGCGCACATAGGCGGGCCACGTCGGGCCAGAGCTGTCACTGATCTGAAAGGGCAAGGATGGTGGAGCAGGTCCTGAACTTTCTTGGTCCTACAAGAATCAATCCAGCGTTTGCAGAATTAGCCTTTCGAACACCATCCTCATGAGCGATTCCTCTGAAGGGGGGGTGACAACCAGGTGGGTATTCGAGGTTGATCGGAGCGGAAGGCTGGTGTGAGATTGTCGGTGTCATAGATCATATTTGAAGGAGGGCCAGCGTGATTTTGACGTGTGTTTGGCACGCGCTCCTAAGAGCAGTAATTTTCGCTTTGTCCCTTAGTGCATGCTCAAATCTTGATAGGCCTGATGATAAACGCATCTTCATGTTTTCTGTCGTTGCACACGACGAAATGAAAACCCCCCTTCTTGGTGGAGCGGGGCCGCGTGAGACAATCATCTTTTTTGGTCCTGAAGGGCAGCGCTTCTACGCATTTCGTGGTGATCCCGGTGTGCATGGAGCAGGCGCAGCTTGCGACAACAAGGGCGAAAGCTATGGGTTCGTTGTTTTTCCCGATGCTTTATGGGCAACCCTAGTCAGTACTGCACGGAACAGTCTTCAGCGTGAGCTGTATCTGACCTGCGAAAAGGAGCAAGTCTCGCGGAGAGATGAAGACGGAGAGCTTATGTCACAAGAGATTGACCGGTTCGGGCTTCTAATCCCTAACGAGCAATCAGCGTCTCCAGATAGGCCAGGGCGACGCAACCTGAAATGAAAATCTTCCCATGGTTCACGTTGAATGGAATATGAGCCAAGTCAAGCGTAAGTTTTTATCGAGTTTTTGGACTTACCGTTGCGCTGTCTCGCTTCTGATGCTGGCTTTATTGCGGGTATCGTTTCCTGCCACGGCAGCCGACTTCCAAGAACCGGAAATGGTCTTGGTGCCTGCCGGAACGTTCACAATGGGGACGCCAAGTTGGGCTGATGATCCAACGTGGTTCCCCCGAATACCTCAGCGTCGTGTATCGATAGATAGGAGTTTTTGGGTCGGCAAATACGAGGTAACGCGCGCAGAGTATCAGCACTGTGTCGAGGATGGCGCTTGCCCTCCATCGAAAGTCCATCGATTTTCGGCACCGACAGACTTGGTTCCCATCACATACATCAATCTTAAGAAGGCGCAGGCCTATACCGACTGGTTGTCTAAGAAGTCCGGCAAAAAGTATCGGCTGCTGACAGGCATAGAATGGGAGTATGCAGCGCGGGGGGGTGAAACCGGCTTATTCTCAACAGGCACATATCTGCGTAGTGATCAGGCCAACTTCAGTCCGATGTGTTCTCCTCGCAGTGCACCAAGGTGGCGAAAACGGTGCCTCGAGCTGCAGGGTGTTAGGTCATCTGTTTCCGGACGCATAACACCAGAACTCAAGCCAGTAGGGAGTTATCCACCTAATCGGTACGCTCTGCACGACGTGCATGGGAATGCGTCAGAGCTAGTTTCGGATTGCATCGTCTGGGACGAAGACCAAAAGAAGCCAATCAGCAACAACGTCTGGCAAATAGAAAGATGCAATTACGCTTTCTTTATGGGTGGATACTTCGAGTTGTCGGTCCATGGTCAGAGATTCGACTATGTGCTTCCAACATACATAGACACCGAAACGCCGCACGGCGGGTTTCGACTGGCGATGGATCAGTAGCACATGAAGCGTCGCCCCAAGGGCGGCATCGTGCTGCAGGTCTTTGCTGTTTGGCGAAGGATGGTGGAGCCAGGCGGAATCGAACCGCCGACCTCTTGCATGCCATGCAAGCGCTCTCCCAACTGAGCTATGGCCCCGAAAATCCCGGGAAATGCGGGCCTTTTTGAAGGCCCTGCGGCGCGCTTTGGGCGGGCGCCGTCCCGAAGGAGGCGGGACATTACTCGGCGTCCCGCCCCATTTCAAGCGCAGATTTTCATCTGCATGTCATGATGGCCGTTTTTTTTGCGCAAGCGCCGGCGCGATCTTCCGGGCCCCGATGACGGCCCCGGCGTGAGGCCCTGATCGGGCCTCCTGCCGGGCTGACCCCTGCGGGGCTACGCGCCAGGACGGTTGTCCCCGTCTGGCCTAGTCTTCGTCGTCCTTGCCGCCGCGGATCACGTCGGACAGGTCATCGTCCTCGTCATCCTCGTCGTCGGTCAGGAAGCTGTCGTCCTCGTCGTCGTCGAGATCGGTGTCGATGTCGTCGTCGCCGAGATCCGGCAGGTCTTCATCCTCGTCTTCGTCGTCATCCTCGTCGAGGCCCCGTGTGCGCTTGCGCTGGGACTTCTTCTCGTCGGATGCGACCTCGTCGAGGCTTTCCGTGCCGTCGTCCTCGATCTCGTCCTCGTCATCCTCGAGAACGGCTTCCTCTTCCTCCTTGGGCTCCTTGACCTCAGGCTCCTTGGCCTTGGCCTTGGCGCCGCGCCGGGGCTTTGCCGGCGCTGCCTGCGGCCACTCGTGGTCGCATTTGGGGCAGTGGATGGGATCTTTCTTGAAGTCGTAGAACTTTGCCCCGCATTCCGGGCAAATCTGCTTGGTTCCCCATTCGGGTTTTGGCACGGGACACGCCTCTTTAAGAAAGGACCTGAAACGGTATCAATGGCGAGGCGGCAGAAGCCGCCGCCGGGTGGGTTTTCCCATTGCCACGATCATTCCGGACTGTCAAAAGAGAATTTCACGAGACATTTTCCAGGCCCTGCTCCGGGGCACACGGGTGGCTGTACCCGGCCGGGCCTGCCCGGCCCGCGCAGCGAATGCCGCAAGGTGACGCCCGGGCCTCCGGACCCGCCCTGTTCCACGCCTGAGTTCCAATCGAGACGCTTCATGACCGGCCCGTCCTCTCCCTCTTCGACCGCTTCCCATCCGGCTTCGGCGGCCCAGCCCTGGCGGGCCTCGCCCTGCGCGGCGCTGACCGGCGTTGTGCGGGTGCCGGGCGACAAGTCCATGTCGCACCGGGCGCTGCTGCTGGGGGCACTGGCAGTGGGCCGCACCACCGTGTCGGGCCTGCTGGAAAGCGAGGACGTAATCGCCACCGCCGGTGCCGTCACCGCCATGGGGGCGCGGGCCGTTGACCGGGGCGAGGGCAGTTGGGAAATCGACGGGGTGGGCATTGGCGGGCTCGCCGAGCCGCAGCAGGCGCTCGACTTCGGCAATTCCGGCACCGGCTGCCGCCTGATGATGGGCGTCGTGGCCGGTCACCCGATCACCGCCACCTTCATCGGTGACGCCAGCCTGTCGCGCCGGCCGATGAAGCGCATCACCGATCCCCTGAGCCAGATGGGTGCCCGCTTTGCCGGCCCCGAGGGCGGCACGCTGCCGATCACGCTGACCGGTGCCAACCCGCCGCTGCCGCTCACCTATACGCTGCCGGTGGCCTCCGCCCAGGTGAAATCCGCCGTGCTGCTGGCCGGGCTGTCCGCCCCCGGACAAACCACCGTGCTGGAGCCCGTGCGCACCCGCGACCACACCGAGAACATGCTGCGCGCCTTCGGCTGCGAGGTGGCGGTGGATGAAGGCCCGCACGGCATTCATGCGGTGCGGGTGACCGGCGAGTGCGAATTGACGCCCACCCATGTGGACGTGCCCGCCGACCCGTCTTCAGCGGCCTTCCCGCTGGTGGCGGCGCTGCTGGTGGAGGGCTCCGACGTGCTGGCACGGGACGTGATGGTGAACCCGCTGCGCGCCGGGCTGTTTTCCGTGCTCAAGGAAATGGGCGCGGACATATCGTTCGAGAACGAGCGCGAGACCGGCGGTGAGCGCGTGGCCGATATCCGGGCCCGCTTCTCGTCCCTCAAGGGCATTGAAGTGCCGCCGGAAGGGGCCGCCTCAATGATTGATGAATATCCGGTGCTGGCGGTGGCCGCGGCCTTTGCTGAAGGCAAGACGGTGATGCGCGGGCTGGAAGAACTGCGCGTCAAGGAAAGCGACCGCATCTCGGCAACCGTCGCCATGCTGGAGGCCTGCGGGGCCGCGGTGGAAGAACTTGAGGACGGCATGATCGTCACGGGGCGCGGCGGCAGGATCTCCGGCGGCGGGCATGTGCTCACCGGCATGGATCACCGCATCGCCATGTCCGCTGTGGTGGCTGGGCTGGCGGCCGAAAACGCCGTCACCATCGACGACGCAGCAATGATCGCCACCAGCTTCCCCGCCTTCCGCGACCTGATGACGGGCCTCGGTGCGCAGATTGCGCCGACTAATGGCTGAAGCTATGGCCGATACAATTATCGTGGCGATCGACGGCCCGGCGGCGGCGGGCAAGGGCACCATCGCCAAGGATCTGGCACGCCAGCTGAACCTGGCCTATCTCGACACCGGCTCGCTTTACCGCGCTGTCGGCCATGCCGTGCTGAAGGTGGGCGGCGACCCTGACACTGACGCGGATGCCCGCTACGCGGCTGAAACCCTGGATATTGAATCCATCGACCCGGTGGCGATCCGCACCCGCGAGGTGGGGGCAGCGGCCTCGAAGGTGGCCGCCAAGCCGGACGTGCGCGCAGCGCTGCTTGAGACCCAGCGCCGCTTTGCCCATCAGCCGCCCGAGAGCAAAGCGGGCGTGGTGCTGGACGGGCGCGACATCGGCACCGTGGTGTGCCCGGACGCCGACGTGAAACTGTTCGTGACGGCCTCCGACGAGGCCCGCGCCACCCGCCGCTGGCTCGAACTCAAGCAGGCCGACCCGGACCTGACGGTTGGTGACGTGCTGGCGGACCTCAAGGAACGGGACCGGCGCGACAGTGAGCGCGCCAGCGCGCCGCTGACCAAGGCGGACGATGCGATCTTGCTCGATACCACTGATTTGAGTATAGAAGCGGCGATCCATGCGGCGCTCGACATTGTCGGGCGGCGGTAGTCACGTTTCTTAAGGGAGTTGCTCTTAACTAACCTCTGTCTGACGCCCCTCCCTCCGTTGACCGTCGCAAGGTGTGACTGACCCTCAAAAAGTGAGGCAAAGCCACGCCTTTTTTATTGGATCAGCCAACGACAAACAGCCGCGATCAAGCGGAAGACCGCCGGAGACAACCGTGCGGCCCGAAAACCAAATGAACCTTTGGAGCCATTATTGATGTCACAAACTGCGGCCGATCCCGGCCTGAACCCGAGCACCGACGACTTTGAAGCTCTCCTGATGGAGAGCCTCGAAACCACGAATATGACGGAAGGCTATGTTGTTAAGGGCACCGTCACCGCCATCGAAAACGACATGGCGATCGTGGATGTGGGCCTGAAGACCGAAGGCCGCGTTCCCCTTAAAGAATTTGCCGCTCCCGGCCAGGACCATGGTCTTACGGTCGGCGGCGAAGTGGAAGTCTATCTCGAGCGCGTGGAAAACGCGCTGGGCGAGGCTGTCCTCTCCCGTGACAAGGCCCGCCGCGAAGAGGCCTGGGAACTGCTCGAAAAGGCCTTCGAAGCCAATGAGCGCGTGGAAGGCCACATCTTCGGCCGCGTGAAGGGTGGCTTCACGGTGGATCTGGGCGGCGCCGTCGCCTTCCTGCCGGGCAGCCAGGTGGATATCCGCCCCGTGCGCGACATCACCCCGCTCCTCAACGTGCCGCAGCCCTTCCAGGTGCTGAAGATGGACCGCCGCCGCGGCAACATCGTGGTGTCCCGCCGTGCCGTTCTCGAAGAGACCCGTGCCGAGCAGCGCGCTGAACTGGTCGAGAACCTCAAGGAAGGCCAGGTGCTGGAAGGCGTCGTCAAGAACATCACCGATTACGGTGCATTCGTGGACCTCGGCGGTGTCGACGGCCTGCTGCACGTCACCGACATTGCATGGCGCCGCGTGAACCACCCGACGGACGTCCTGTCCATCGGCCAGACGGTGAACGTCCAGGTCATCAAGGTGAACCAGGAAACCCAGCGCATTTCGCTGGGCATGAAGCAGCTCGAGGCCGATCCGTGGGAAGGCGTCGAAGCCAAGTACCCGGTGGACCTCAAGATCAAGGGCCGCGTCACCAACATCACCGATTACGGTGCATTCGTGGAGCTGGAGCCGGGCGTCGAAGGTCTGGTGCACGTCTCCGAGATGAGCTGGACCAAGAAGAACGTCCATCCGGGCAAGATCGTTTCCACTTCCCAGGAAGTGGAAGTGATGGTGCTGGAAGTGGATCCGGTGAAGCGCCGCATCTCGCTGGGCCTCAAGCAGTGCCTGGACAACCCGTGGTCGTCCTTCATGGTCAACTTCCCGCAGGGCACCGAAGTCGAAGGCGAGATCAAGAACATCACCGAATTCGGCCTGTTCATCGGTCTCGACGGCGACGTGGACGGCATGGTCCACCTCTCCGACCTCGACTGGAACCGCTCTGGCGAAGACGCCATTGCCGACTACAACAAGGGCGACGTCGTGAAGGCGGTCGTGCTTGATGTGGACCCGGAGAAGGAGCGCATTTCGCTTGGCATCAAGCAGCTGGGCGGTGATCCGTTCGACAGCGTCGGCGACATCCGCCGCAACGACATCGTGACCGTGACGGTGACGAATGTCGAAGAGAACGGCCTGGAAGTCTCCGTCGGCGATGAGGAGTTCTCCTCCTACATCCGACGCTCCGAGCTGTCGCGTGACCGCTCCGAGCAGCGCCCCGAGCGCTACAATGTGGGCGACAAGATCGATGCCCGCGTGACGCAGATCGACAAGGGCTCGCGCCGCATTTCGCTGTCGATCAAGGCGAAGGAGATCGCCGAGGAGAAGGAAGCTGTTGAACAGTACGGCTCGACCGATAGCGGTGCCTCTCTCGGCGACATCCTGGGTGCCGCCCTCAAGAACAAGGACGGCGAATAAGCCGTCCGTGCCGGGGCGTATTGTCCCCGGCAGTCAACGCATTGGATGGCGGCAGGGAAAACCCCTGCCGCCATCGTGGTTTCTGGGCTAGTATTTTGCGCAAAGGTGACGCTGGCGTCATCTTTGGTTAATGGTTGAGAATCGAACTATTGATAACCCTTTGAAAGTGTTGGGCTTGTTGCATTCGTGCAGCTTGACGCACAGGCCCTCTCTCGGGCAGATTGACGGGTGAGGGACTAGGGACAAGGGCCTCATGATTAAGTCAGAACTCGTTCAGCGGCTGGCCCAGGCCAATCCGCATCTCTATCAGCGCGATGTGGAGCGCATCGTCGGCACGATCTTCGAGGAGATCGCAGCCGCCCTGTCGCGTGGCGACCGGGTGGAGCTGCGCGGCTTCGGCGCGTTTTCCGTGAAGACACGCCCCGCGCGCACCGGCCGTAATCCGCGCACCGGCGAACCGGTGCATGTGGAAGCCAAGGCCGTGCCCTTCTTCAAGACCGGCAAGGAACTGCGCGAGCGCCTCAACAAGGTGCCCGTCGGCGACGAGGCCGGCGCTTCAGGGGACACAGCTTCGGCGGATGTCGCAGGCGAGCCCGCCGGCGTGGCCGCAGGCGAATAGCCGCCCTTTCCCGGACCCCGTGGCTGACCTATGCTGGCAGCACCACATGGCCGCGCCGCATGGCGGGACCACATGTCATGTGGTCCCGTTTGTTTTGCGCGTAACTGAAAGCGGCAGTCTCCCCCGTGACCCTCAAGACCTGGTTCATCCTGATCCCCTGCATCATCGTCGGTGTCGTGCTCACCCTGGCCAATCTCGCCCCGGTGCAGTTCTCGCTTGATCCGTTTTCCGATGTGCGCCCGGCTTTCGCCGTGACAGTGCCGCTGATCGTGGTGATCTTCGCAGCCTTCGGCCTCGGCATGGTGGCGGGCTCCCTGGCCGCCTGGGCGGGCCAGCACCGCAACCGGGTGGAAGGCCGCGCCGCCAAGCGCGAGCTCAAGCGCGTGCAGAAGCAGCAGACCGATACGGACGGCCTCACGGCCCTGCCGGATACGCGCGGGAGCGCCACCCCCGCCTTGCCGACAGCCCGCACCGCCTGACGGGACACGCGCCCGGCCGCCGCTGACAGAGTGTCCGGGCGGCAGTCATGTGCCGGGGGCTGACCAGCCAGAAAGGAAGCGGCCATGCGCCTCGTCACGGCGGCGGAACTGAACCAGGTTCTGGACGTGCGCTCCGTGATGGAGCGGCTGCGCTCCGCCTTCCGCGATGACATCGCCAGTCCGCGCCGCACTGTCCATCATGTTGAATCGAGCCTGGGCCCCGATGAGCCGGGGGCGGGCGACCTGATGCTGATGCCCGCCTGGGTGCGCGGCACCGCGCGGGCCGGCGACATGTCCGGCCGCCGCGGCTATATCGGCGTCAAGGTGCAGTCTGTCTTCCCGGACAACCGCAGCCACGGCGTGCCTGCGCTGACCGGTGTGTATGTGCTGATGTCCGGCCGCACCGGCGAGCCGTTGGGCCTGATTGATGCCCCGACCCTGACCCACTGGCGCACCGCCGCCGCCTCGGCGCTGGCGGCGAGCTACCTTGCCCGGCAGGATTGCGAACGGCTGCTGATGGTGGGCGCGGGCAGTCTTGCCCCGCATATGATCCGTGCTTTCGCCGCCATCCGCCCCATCTGCAACGTGCTGATCTGGAACCGCACGGCGGAGACCGCCGAACGGCTGGCCAAGAAGCTGGATCGCCCGGATTTCCGCGTCGGGGCGACAACGGACCTCGAAGGGGCGGTGAAGGGCGCGGACATCATCTGCACCGCAACAGCAAGCACCGCGCCGCTGATCAGGGGCGAGTGGCTGTCTCCCGGCGCCCATGTGGATTGCGTCGGCGGCTACCTCCCGGACATGCGCGAGGTGGATGACGCGGTGCTGTCGCGCGCGCGCATCTTCGTCGATACCCGCCCCGGCGCCCTGTCCGAAGCCGGTGACATCATGGGGCCGCTGGAGGCCGGCGTGATCACCGTCGAGGACATTGCTGCTGATCTTTATGAGCTGACCCGCGGCGAACGCGCGGGCCGCCGCTATCACGACCAGATCACCCTGTTCAAATCCGTCGGCGTGGCCCTTGAAGATCTCGCAACCGCGACATTGGCCTTCGAGCGGACCTGACACGCAAGGCGGCCTGCGCCCTGCCATGCGCCGGCTTGCGGACGATCGGGCAAAACACAAAGCCTTGCTCCGCGGTCCGGGCGCGGTATCCTCCATGCGGGACGGCGTCCGCGGCCACGGCATCACATGCCGGGGCTTGCAAGAAGCAAACGCGCCGCCCGAGGGAAAAGGAAACGGGGAGGGCACCGCATGACCGGGGCCGTTTCGATTGACCGCGTCACGCCATTCATCGGCGCGGAGGTGTCCGGCGTGGACATGAGCCAGCCGCTGGGCAACGAGACCTTCACCATCCTGCATGACGCGCTTGTGGAGCACGGGGTGCTCTTCTTCCGCGACCAGGACATCACCCCAGCCCAGCACAAGGACTTCGCCTCGCGCTTCGGCCATCTGCAGGTGCATCCCTTCGCCCCCAATCTGGGCGAGGATCACCCGGAGATCATCGTCATCGAGCATGGCGAGAAACGCGCGCCGGACCTCAACAACTGGCACACGGACGTAACCTTCATGGCGCAGCCGCCGCTCGGCTCGGTGCTGCACGCCAAGGTGATGCCCGACACCGGCGGCGACACCATGTGGGCCAGCATGTATGCGGCCTATGAGGCCCTGTCGGACCGCATGCAGCGCCTGCTGGGCGAGCTTGTTGCCATCCATGACTACGAGCATGTGTTCGGCAAGGCGGGGCGGCTTTACCGCAACCAGGGCGCCGACAAGATGGAGGCAGAGCGGCGCAAACATCCGCCTGCGGAGCACCCGGTGATCCGCACCCATCCCGTGACGGGCCGGCACGGCATCTTCGTCAATTCGAGTTTCACCGTCCGCATCAAGGACATGAAGCAGAAGGAAAGTGACGCGCTGCTGACTTTCCTGCATGAGCACATCAAGCAGCCGGAATTCCAGTGCCGCTTCCGCTGGCGCGAGAATTCGGTCGCCTTCTGGGACAATCGCTGCACGCAGCATTACGCGATTGCCGATTATTTTCCGCATCACCGCAAGATGCACCGGGTGACAATCGACGGCGACACGCCCGTGTTCCGCCCCCACTGATTTTCCCGGCGCCGGGGCTTTTTCCGTGAGGCCCGGCGTCACTTTCAAACAACAAGAGGAATAACCATGGAAGAACTCGCCAACACCGTATCCGCCGCTGTCGCGTCTGCCGGCTATGCGGGCGACATGCTGGGCGCGCTCTATGTGATGGCGGCGTGGACGGCCATTACCTGGATCATCATGACGGCGGTGCGCATTCCCGCGATGAACGCTGCCGGCCTGACGCCGGATGACGCCAAGCACACAGTCAATCTCAACACGCTTCAGGGCACGCCGCGCCAGCTGGCCGACAACTACAACCACCTCTTCGAGGTGCCGGTCATCTTCTACGCGGTGGTGCTTGCGATCGTCGTGGGCGGCCACGCTGACGAAATGCACATGTATTGCGCCTGGGGCTTCGTTGCGTCCCGCGTGGCGCACTCTCTGTGGCAGTGGACCGTCAACGCCGTGGCGCTGCGCTTCCCGCTCTTCGCCATCGGCTGGGTGTTGCTGATGATCATGATCGTTCGCGAGCTGCTGGCCTATATCGGCTGAGGCCGGTCTGACCAATCCGGTGAAATTCACCGGAACTGTGATCCCCGGGCGGTGTTGTGCCGTAGACTGGCCAAACCATGGCCTCAGGATGCGTCCTGAGCACCATCTGCGCCTCACTGCCCGGGAGATCGCCTTTCATGCCTGCCCTATCCGCCAGCGGCCGACGGACCCTCAACGTGGTCTTCGCTATCACCCAGGCCCTGGTGCCTGCGCTGCCGGCCCTGGGCTATGGCATCACCGTCGGCGCCCGTGACGGCTTCGCCTCGCCGCCGGAAGTGCCCGCGGGCTACGCCTTCTCCATCTGGGGCGTGATCTTTCTCCTCAGCCTGATCTATGCGGTGGTGCAGGTGCTGCCGTCCGCGCGAGCCACGCGGCTTTATGCCCAGATCGGCACCCCGAGCTGGGTGCTGTTCGCACTCTCGACCCTGTGGATGATGGTGGCCCAGTTTGACGGGCCGACGGCGCTGTTGCTGATCATCATTCTCGCCATGCTGGCCATCGCCCTGCGCCTGCTGCTGGAGGTTTCCGCAGCGTCAGCGCGGCAGGACGATGTGCCGGGCCGCCAGCTTCTGGCGGTGCTGTTCGGTCTTTATGCGGGCTGGCTGAGCCTTGCCGCCTTCCTCAACATCTCGACGTTCCTGCGCGAGCAGGACCTTGCGCCGCTAGGTTTTGCCAACTGGCAATATGCCATCGCGATCCTGCTGCCCGCCGCCCTGCTGGTGGCAGTGATGCTGGGCCGCAGCCGCGGCCAGAGCTGGTATTTGATCGCCGCTGTGTGGGGGCTGGCCGGTGTTGTGGTCGCCAATATGGACGCCGCGCTGCCCCAGGCCTATGTGGCGGTGGCGGCCGCGAGCCTTGCGGTGCTGTTAAGCGCGATTGCGCTGTTTTCCCGCCGCGAGGCCTGACAAAACCCTGATCTGACCGGGCGGGTGCATGGCAGGCCCCCGCCAGACTGCCATCAGATCACTTGGGGGCAGGGCTGGGGGGCTGCTATAAGTCCGCCCATGACCGACGCCCGCACCATCAGCCGCAACCCGGTTTTCTGCGCCCTGGACACCCCGTCCCCCGACAAGGCCGCCCGCATGGCCCGCCAGGTGGGCGACGCTGTGGGCGGGCTCAAGCTGGGGCTCGAGTTCTTCATGGCGGCGGGCCCGGAAGGCTTCCGCACCGTGGCCAAGGAAGGCCGCCCGCTGTTCCTTGACCTGAAGCTGCACGACATCCCCAACACCGTGGCTGGGGCCGTGCGCTCGCTGCTGCCGCTCAAGCCTGCCATCCTCAACGTCCATGCGCAGGGCGGCATGGCGATGATGCAGGCCGCCCGGGACGCGGCCAATGAGGCACCGGAAGGCGAGCGCCCGCTGATGATCGCCGTCACCATGCTGACGAGCCTCGACCAGGCGGATCTCGAACGCCAGGGCAACCGCGTGGCACCTGCCGACTATGTCCGCCGCCTGGCCGAACAGGCTGCCGAGGCGGGGCTGGACGGGGTGGTATGCTCGGCTCATGAAATCGAGACCCTGCGCATGGAGCTGGGCCCGGACTTCAAGCTGATCGTCCCCGGCATCCGCCCGGCCGGCGCGGACATCGGCGACCAGAAACGGGTGATGACGCCTGCCGAAGCGCGCGACCTGGGTGCCGACATCCTGGTGATCGGCCGCCCGATCACCGCCGCCGACGATCCCGCCGCCGCGGCCCGGGCCATCGCCGACGACCTTGGCTGCTGACGAATGGGCGCGGACACCAAGATAAAGATCTGCGGGCTGACGACACCGGAAGCGGTTGCGGCGGTCAACGAGATCAAGGCCGACATGGCGGGGCTCGTGTTCTTTCCCAAGAGCCCGCGCAATGTGTCGATCAGCGATGCCTGCGCGCTGGCGGGCGGGCTGGCCTCGTCCGTGCAGTCGGTGGCGCTGGTGGTGGATGCGCCCGACCATGAGCTGGACGAGATCATTGGCGGCGTCGCCCCCAACATGCTGCAACTGCACGGGGCCGAGACGCCCGAGCGCGTGGCGCAGATCAAGGCCCGCACCGGCCTGCCGGTGATGAAGGCGCTGGCGATTGCCGAAGCCGGTGACCTTACAGCCGCACGCGCCTATGAGAAGGTGGCGGATTGGTTGCTGTTTGACGCCAAACCCCCTAAATCACTCGCCAATGCTCTTCCCGGCGGCAACGGGCTTGTCTTCGACTGGACCCTGCTGACCGGCTTTGAAAGCGCCTGCCCCTGGATGCTGTCCGGCGGTCTGGACGCGGACAATGTCGCCGAGGCGGCCCGGATTTCGGGCGCCCGCGCGGTGGACGTCTCCTCCGGCGTGGAGAGCGAACCAGGATTGAAGGATCCCGACCGGATCCGGGCATTTGCCGCCGCGGCCCGCAGCTAGGCCCGCGCGACAGATGCCTGTTGTTGCGAAAGGAAGTCGAGCGTGAGCGATCAGGCCGCACCGGCAGACACACCGAATTCATTCAGGACGGGTCCGGACGACCGCGGCCATTTCGGCATCTATGGTGGCCGCTTCGTGGCCGAGACCCTGATGCCGAACGTGCTGCAGCTCGAAGAAGCCTATCGCGCCGCCAAGAAGGACCCGGCCTTCGCCGACGAGCTGGCCGACTTCCAGAAGCACTATACCGGCCGCCCCAGCCCGCTTTATTTCGCCGAGCGCCTGACCGAGGAGCTGGGCGGCGCCAAGATCTATTTCAAGCGCGACGAGCTGAACCACACGGGCAGCCACAAGATCAACAATTGCCTGGGGCAGATCCTGCTCGCCAAGCGCATGGGCAAGACCCGCATCATCGCCGAAACCGGCGCGGGCCAGCACGGCGTGGCGACAGCAACCGTCGCCGCCCGATTTGGTCTTCCGTGTACGGTCTATATGGGTGCGACCGACATTGAGCGCCAGGCGCCGAACGTGTTCCGCATGAAGCTGCTGGGCGCGGAAGTAAAGCCCGTGACCTCCGGCACCGGCACGCTCAAGGACGCCATGAACGAGGCCCTGCGCGACTGGGTGACCAATGTGGAAGACACCTTCTACATCATCGGCACCGTGGCAGGCCCGCACCCCTATCCGGAACTTGTGCGCGACTTCCAGTCGGTGATCGGGCGGGAAGTCCGTGAACAGATGATGGAGCGCGAAGGCCGCCTGCCGGATTCACTCATCGCCTGCATCGGCGGCGGCTCCAACGCCATGGGCCTGTTCCACGATTTCCTCGACGAGCCGACGGTGTCGATCTACGGCGTCGAAGCCGCAGGCCGCGGGCTGGAGAAAGTGGGCGACCACGCCGCCTCGCTGACCGGCGGCTCGCCGGGCGTGCTGCACGGCAACCGCACCTATCTGCTGCAGGATGAGGACGGCCAGATCATCGAGGGCCACTCGATTTCCGCCGGTCTCGACTATCCCGGCATCGGCCCGGAACATGCGTGGCTGAAGGATACAGGCCGCGTCACCTATCTGTCCGCCACCGACAATGAGGCACTGGACGCCTTCAAGATGTGCACGCGCCTTGAAGGCATCATCCCGGCGCTGGAGCCAAGCCACGCACTTGCCAAGGTGAAGGAGCTGGCGCCGACGCTGCCAAAGGATCATCTGATGGTGATGAATCTCTGCGGCCGAGGTGACAAGGACGTGTTTGCAGTTGCCGGTTATCTCGGCGTGGAGCTCTAGAACATGGCTGAGACTCGTATCGACCGGCGCTTCGCCGAGCTGAAGGCGCAAGGCAAGAAGGCCTTCGTGGCCTATGTGACCGCCGGCGACCCGGACGCGGAAACATCACTCAAGATCGTCAAGGGCCTGCCCAAGGCGGGCGCGGACGTGATTGAGCTGGGCATGCCCTTCTCCGACCCCATGGCCGACGGCCCGGCGATCCAGGCATCCGGCAAGCGGGCGCTGGATGCGGGCGCCACAATGGTGAAGACGCTTGATCTCGTGCGCGCCTTCCGCGCCGAGGATGCCGACACCCCCATCGTGCTGATGGGCTATTACAACCCCATCTACATCTATGGCGTGGAGCGCTTCCTGGCGGACGCCAAGGACGCGGGCGTGGACGGGCTGATCGTCGTGGATCTGCCGCCGGAGGAGGATGACGAGCTGTGCATCCCGGCCATGAAGGCGGGCATCAATTTCATTCGCCTGGCAACACCGACCACGGACGAAAAGCGCCTGCCGGCGGTGCTCGCCAACACGTCGGGCTTTGTCTACTACGTATCGATCACCGGCATCACGGGCTCTGCCTCCGCGCAGGCGGATGTCGTGGGCCATGCGGTTGAGCGTCTGAAAGCGCAGACCGATCTGCCTGTGGCAGTGGGCTTCGGCATCAAGACCGCCGACATGGCGCGTGATATGGCAGGCGTTGCCGATGGCGCGGTCGTGGGCTCGGCGCTTGTGTCCTGCGTGGAAGCGACGCTTGATGACAACGGCAAGGCGACTGCCGATACCGTGGACAAGGTGCTGGCGCTGGCCGGGGAACTGGCAGGCGGCGCGCACGCGGCCTGAGCGGGCACCAGGCGGGCACCATGCGAGCATCGCGGATTGGCGGCATGTTTTTGCCGGATTGTCCCGGTAGCGTAAGAAGATGAAGTATCCGGGCCGGGCTGAAGCCGCACCGGGAAGAGGTTGAGGGAGACGAGACGATGAGCTGGCTTGAAAATGTGGTGCGCCCCAAGATCCGCACCTTCCTTTCGGCAAAGCGCGATACGCCCGAAAACCTCTGGCACAAATGCAAGAACTGCGGCGAGATGGTGTTTCACCGCGACCTTGCCGAGAATTTGCAGGTCTGCCCCAATTGCGATCATCACGGCCGCATCGGGGCCAAGGAGCGCCTCGACAGCCTGTTCGACGGCGGCACCTGGCAGAAGATCGACAACCCGGAAGTGCCCGCCGATCCGCTGAAGTTCCGCGACCAGCGCAAATACACCGATCGCCTGAAGGAAGCCCGGACCAAGACCGGCGAACAGGATGCGGTGACCATCGCGCTCGGTCAGCTCGGCGGCCGTGAAGCCACCGTGCTGGTGCAGGACTTCGCCTTCATGGGCGGGTCGCTGGGCATGGCGGCGGGCGAAAGCATCGTCAAGGGCGCGGAGCTGGCGATCGAACGCCGCACCCCCTTCATCATCTTCGCCGCTGCCGGCGGTGCGCGGATGCAGGAAGGCATCCTGTCGCTGATGCAGATGCCGCGTTCCACCGTGGCCGTGCAGATGGTGCGCGAAGCGGGCCTGCCCTACATTGTGGTGATGACCGATCCGACGACCGGCGGCGTTACCGCGTCCTACGCCATGCTGGGTGATGTTCATATTGCCGAGCCCGGCGCGCTCATCGGCTTTGCCGGTCCCCGCGTGATTGAGCAGACCATCCGCGAAAAGCTGCCGGAAGGGTTTCAGCGTGCTGAATATCTTCTGGACCACGGCATGGTGGACATGGTGGTGAAGCGCGGCGACATGCGCGACACGCTGATCCGCCTGACATCGCTCCTGATGGTGGAAGGCCCTGCGGCGGCAGCGACAGCAGCCCCGCAGATCGCCGCCCCCGCCGCGTCGGGTGCGGGCACGCCGCCTGCCCCCGCCACGGGCGCCTGAGGCCGGGAGCCGGGCGGCGGTGACAGCCGATCTCACCTCCCGTCGCCAGTCGAGCGATACCATCCTCGACCGGCTGACGGAGCTGCACCCCAAACTCATCGACCTGTCGCTGGAGCGCCTGGAGCGGCTGCTGACCGCCCTGGGCGAACCGCAGCTGAAGGTGCCGCCCGTGATCCACGTGGCTGGCACCAACGGCAAGGGCTCCGCGGTGGCCTATCTGCGCGCGATCTTCGAGGCCGAGGGCAAGCGCGTTCACACCTATACGTCACCGCATCTGGTGAAGTTTCACGAGCGCATCCGCCTGGCCACGGGGGCGGGGCAGAGCGCTTATGTGTCCGAAGACGAATTGATCCGTCTCCTGACGGATTGCGAGACCGCCAATCAGGGCGGCGACATCACGTTCTTCGAGATCACGACGGCGGCAGCTTTTCTTGCCTTCTCCCGCGTGCCTGCCGATGTGACCCTGCTCGAGGTGGGGCTCGGCGGGCGCTTTGATGCCACCAATGTCATTGATGCGCCGCAGGTGAGTGTCATCACGCCGGTCTCCCTCGACCACCAGAGCTTCTTGGGCGACACGGTCGGCCAGATCGCCGGGGAGAAGGCGGGCATCATCAAGGCAAGGGTGCCGGTGGTGATCGGCCCGCAGGTGGATGAAGCGCTTGAGGTGATCGAGGGCGAGGCGGCCCGGCTGGAAGCGCCGGTGGCACGCTTCGGCCAGGAATTCACCGCCTATGAAGAGCATGGCCGCATGGTGTTCCAGGACGCGACGGGATTGCTCGACCTGCCGATGCCCGCCCTGCGCGGCCGCCACCAGATCGCCAATGCGGCAACCGCCATTGCGGCGGCGCGCGCCTTTGGCGGCGTCAGCGAGCAGGCGATTGCCGACGGGCTCAAACAGGTGGAATGGCCCGCGCGCATGCAGCGGCTCGCCTCGGGCGCGCTGGTGGCGCGTGTCGGCAATGCGGAGCTGTGGCTTGACGGCGGGCACAACCCGGCGGCCTCGCGCGTCATCGCCGAAACGGTGGCCGACCTCGAGGACAAGTCCTCCCGGCCGTTGGTGCTGGTCTGCGGCATGCTCGACACCAAGGATACAGGGGGCTTCTTCGAGGCCTTCAAGGGCCTGGCTTCGACGGTGCTGACCGTCACCATTCCCGGCCAGCCCAATGCCAGGCCCGCCGAAGACGTGGCGCAGATAGCCCGCGCCGCAGGGCTTGAAGCAGTGGCCATGCCGGACATCGAAACAGCCCTCGACCGCGCTGCCGTCGTCTCCCCGCCGCCCCGCATCGTCATCTGCGGCTCCCTCTACCTCGCCGGTGAGGTGCTGGCCCGCAACGGGTAAGGCAGGCGACCGGAGCCCGGGCAGGGTGAGAGAGATCCTCCGGTCAAGCCGGAGGATGAGCGGGAAAAATACCGCGATCCCTCCGGCTTGACCGGAGGGTCTCATCGAAAGGGACGTTACTCATTCCCTCTCCGAAGGGGAGGGGGAGTTATTCCGCGGCCTGCAGCGTGACGACCTTGGTGTCGTCGCTCTTGGTCTCCGCTGCCGTGGTCTCGGGGGCGGCCTTTTTGGCGGCGGTCTTCCTGGTGCTTGTCTTTTTCGCCGCCGTCTTGCGCTTGGCCGTGGTTTTCTTCGCGGCTGATTTCGTTTTGGCCTTTGTCTTGGTTTTGGTTTTGGCCTTCGAGGCGGCCTTGCGCTTGGTGGTCTGGCTGTCGCCGGTGCCGCGGGCACTCAGCGTGGCATCGGACTGATGCGCGGGCACCGCGTCGCGCGACAGGGCCGCGCGCTTCTTGCCGGCTGCGGCCTTGACCATCTTCTTGAATTTCGGCGAGGCGGCGCGGGTCTGCGCGGCGGCAAGCAGCTCGTCGAAGCTTTCCTGGATGCACTGGGCGAAATAGGCCGGGTCCGGCACCATCTCGCGGCAGGACGAGATCGAGATGGTGATCTGCCCGCCATAGGAGAAGACGGGCATGATGAGTCCCATGCCGTCTAGGATGGGGCCGAGGCCGAACTGGGTGACCAGCCGTGCGCCGGTCATGTAGAGCGGCACATTGGGGCCGGGCACATTGGTGATGACGCAGTTCATCGGCAGCTTCATCCGGTTGGCGAGGCTGAGACCCGAATACAGCCGCGCCGCCAGCCCCGCCGTCATCGACGGAATGAACTGTGTATAGTCGGTCATGTTCTTGGCGCCGACCGCGTTGGTAAGCTCCTTGGAACTGGTCGTGTGCGCGAAGACGGCCTCCAGCCGCTCCATCGGGTCGGCGATATCGGTGCCGATGGCGACCGTCATGGCGGAGACCTGGTTGCCGGCGGATTTCTGCGCCGCTGCCGCGCGGACGGAGATTGGCGTCATCGCCACCATGGAATCCGTCGGCAGCTCTTCCTTGTCCTCGAGATATTTGCGCAAGGCGCCGCCGCAGACCGTCAGCACCACGTCGTTGACGGTGGCGCCGGGGACAGTGGTGCGGATGAATTTGAGATCATCGAGCGCGAAGCTGCGGCCGTCGAACACCCGGTGCGGCGACACGCAGGCATTGAAGCGGGTGCGCGGCACAGGGCCGGAGGATTTGAGCTCGCCGGTGGTCATCTTGAGGCCGGCGCGGGCCAGCGCGGGGACCGAGCGGGCCAGCACATTGGCAAGGCGGAACGGCTGCACGGCGGTGTGGCCGGCGGAGCGCGCGAGAAGCTCAAGGGCCAGGGGCTCACGCTCCGGCACCCACTGCTCCTCCGGCGGCTGCGGCTTGGCGTCCGGCGTCAGGTCGTGGACGGCGGCGGTCATTTCCGCGCCGGAGACCCCGTCAATCGCCGCGTGGTGCACCTTGGAGACGATGGCGAAGGAGCCCTTGGGAATGCCCTCCACATTGTCGAGCCCTTCCAGCACGTAGAATTCCCACAAGGGCCGGTTGGTATCCAGTGCGCGGGAATGCAGGCGCGCGACCTGAATGCACAGCTGCCGCCAGTCACCGGGATGCGGCAGGGCGATGTGGCGCACATGGAACTCGATGTCGAAATCCGGATCCTCGAACCAGTAGGGATGGTCCAGATTGCCCGGCACATAGGCCAAGCGCTGGCGGAACGCGCGGGCCAGATGCAGGCGGCTTTCGTAATTACGCAGGATTTCCTTGAACGCCAGCACCCCGCCGGGAACCGTCGACTGGTCGTAGATGGCGACCGAGCCGATATGCATCGGCGCGTTCTTGGTCTCGAAATACAGAAATGCGGCGTCCAGCGCGCTGAGCTGTTCCATGCCACGCCCTCCCCAAGGCTGTTGTTGAGATAATTCCATCACACTTGGCGCGCGCGGGCAAAGGGATGTGTGGCCCCCCAGCATAAAAGACGCAACGGGGCGAGGAGGTTAGGCGCAAAAGGGGCGGAATCCGCGATGCGGAGACAGGCAGGATCAGCCTTCCCGGTGGGGGCTTATTTGCTCTTCCGTTGCTCCGGACTTGATCCGGAGCCTACTCGCCTTTCCGCGGGCAGGGGGCTGCTGGGTCGGAGGACATGTCTGAGGCTGCGGACTGCCGGTCTGAGAGTGGGCCCCGGATCAAGTCCGGGGCGACGGGAGAGCGGACCGTGGCGACAAAAAACCCGGCAGGTCCGCTGGGGAGCCGCCGGGTTCTGGTGTTGGATGAGCCTGCGGGGTCAGATCGACTCGTCGATCCACTCGGCAATCTTGCTCTTGGGCAGGGCGCCGACCTTGGTGGCGGCGACCTGGCCGTCCTTGAAGATCATCAGCGTCGGGATGCCGCGCACGCCGTATTTGGTCGGCACGTTCGGGTTCTCGTCGATATTGATCTTGGCGATGGTGAGCTTCTCGCCCATTTCACCGGCGATCTCTTCGAGGGCCGGGCCGATCTGCTTACAGGGGCCGCACCATTCGGCCCAGAAATCCACCAGCACCGGGCCCGATGCGTCGATCACGTCACTTTCGAAACTTTCGTCCGTCACCTTGGTCGTGGCCATGCGACTTCTCCTTGGGTTGCGCCTGAAACGCGCTGTTTTCTGCGGTGTCCAGACTTGGGCCAGCCTCTGAATCGCTCGCCCTAGGGGGTATCTCTTGAGCCGAATGTAGGAACGCCCCCCATGGGGGTCAAGCGATGCGGTACCTGCGCTCACACGGGCGTGAGCAGGCCTGCCATGCTCATGTGACGCGGGTGTCGAGCAGGGCGTCGGGCAGGGTCATCAGCCGCGCCCCGTCGGTCCACACAAGGGCGCAGGTGACATCGCGGCCCGGATAGGCGGCGCGCGCCAGCGCCCGGTAGGCGGCCATCTGGTCGAGATAGATGCCGGCCACATCCTCAGGCCGTGCAGGAGGCGGGCGGTTGGTCTTGTAGTCAGCGATCAGGACGGCTGTCTCGGAGACGGCAATCCGGTCCACCTGGCCTGACAGGGGCACGCGCTGGCCCTTCCAGGTGACATGGCCCGCCAGCGCCACTTCGGCGCGGCTGCTGGGGGCGAACAACGGCGCGAAGACGGGATCATCCAGAACCGCCATTACCTCGGCGACGATGGCGTCTTTTGCCGTTTCGTCAAACTCCGGCCCGGCCGCCCGGTCAAGCCAGTCGCGCGCGCGAGACGATCTGTCGGCCGGCGTGATCCCCGGCAGGTGCTGCAGCAGCATGTGGGTGAGCCGCCCGCGGGCAAAGCGCTGCTGCGGGGAGACGCCGGACAGCGCCGCCAGCGGCGACAGGGCCGGCGGGTCGTCCTCCTGCCCCGGCATCATGGAAGGCGCGAGCGGACCCAATGGCACATCCTCGCGCGGGGCGGGGCGGCTGACCCAGTCCGGCAGGGCGGGCAGCGCGTCCAGGGCGGCATCGGCCTTCTCGCGGACCGGCTCCACCTTCTGGTCGCTTTCAAGCCTGAGCACCGTTCCCGGGCCATCCTCAAAGGTTACCTCTTCGGTCACCGCATGCGGCTGGTCTGACAGCGCGTCGCGCACGCGCACATACCAGCTCGTGTCCTGCATGCCGCGCGAGCCATGGGCGGCGGCGATGTAGAGCCGGTCCATAGCGCGGGTCATGGCGACGTAAAGCAGGCGGCGGTATTCCTCGTCTTCGCGTTCGGCCCGCAGGGTGCGGGCGGCGAGGGATTTGTCATCGGCATCGCCCGCCCGCGGGCTGTAGGTGAGAAGCCCGTCCTCATGGGCGACAAGGCTCGATTGTCCGGGCCGCCCGCCCGCCTGCACCGTGTCCGGCAGGATGACGACATTGGCCTCAAGCCCCTTGGCGCCATGGACCGTCATGATACGGACCTTGTCGCCGCCCTGATCCAGATCGCGCTTGATCTCGGTGGTGCCCGCTTCCATCCAGGCGATGAAGCCCTGCAGCGACGGCGTATTGGCGGCTTCGTAAGCAAGCGTCTGGTTGAGGAATTCATCCAGCGGGTCATGCACATCCATGCCGAGCCGCGCGACGAGCGCTGCCCGCCCGCCCTTGGTGCCAAGCACATGGGTGAAGAATTCATGCGGCCGCAGCACATCAACCCGTGCCCTTATGTCGCTGAGATAGCGGTAAGCGTCTTCCGCCCCCGGCACTTCGGCGGCACGGTCACGGAGAGACGCCCAAAGACTGTTGCGCACCTCTCCCGCGTCCCGGTCGATGGCGAGCGCATACAGCGCGTCCTCGCTGAGGCCACAGAGCGGGCTGCGCAGCACGGTGGCGAGTGTGAGATCGTCCTGCGGCAAGACGGCGAAGCGGGCGAGCGCCATCAAATCCATGACTGCGATGTGATCGCCCAGCACCAGCCGGTCCACGCCCGCCACGGGAATGTCCTCGGTCTTCAGCTGGCGGATCAGTTCATCGACGAAGGCGCCGCGCTTGCGCACGAGAATGAGCACGTCGCCCGGGCGCATTGGGCGGCCGCGCTGGGGCAGCACTTCCTTGCCGATCCAGTCCTTGAGCTTGCCGGTGATGCGGGCGGCGAGCTTGGCTTCCTTGCTGCGGGCGGAGACGGCATCCAGCGGATTGTCCCACAGGGCGGTCTCGTCCACCTCGTCAGGCGTCACCGGCGACCACAGCTCGACAAGCCCGGCCCGGCCCGTCCACACGCTGCGATGCTCGATCTCTTCATCGCCCGAGACAACGCCCGCCCGCACCGGCTCGGGTGCGAAAGTGGTGTCGACGGCGGCAAGGATTTCATCCGCCGTGCGCCAGGAGACATGCAGCGGAATGGGGATCAGATCCTGGCCCGCGCCTTCCGCCATGGCGGCGAACCGGTCGCGCATGCGGGCGAACGTGCCGGGCTCGGCCCCCTGGAAGGAATAGATCGACTGCTTCTCATCGCCCACGGCAAACAGCGTGCGGGTGAGGCCGAGGCTGCGGGTCTCGTCCTCAGGAGCAAAGGAGCGCGCCCCGTCGCCGGCAAAAAACTCCTGCACCAGCGCCTCGATGACCCGCCATTGCTGCGGGCTCGTATCCTGTGCCTCGTCCACGAGAATGTGGTCGAGGCCCATGTCGAGCTTGTAGAGCACCCACTGTGTCGCCTCGCGGGTGGAGAGCAGCGCGGATGTGCGGGCGATGAGATCGTCATAATCCAGAAGCGCCAGCCGCGCTTTCTCCGCCTCATAGGCACCAAGCACCGCGTGACCTATGCGGATCAGCGCCATGGTCATGGTGGCGGTGGCAGCCGCGCGGCATTGGGCCTGAAGCGCCAGCACGCGCTCCTGCTCCTGCTCAAGCCAGTGAAGGGAGGCGGGATGGGCTGCAGCCACATCCTTGGTCATCAGGGATTTGCGCGGGTCGCCCTTCTGGGTGAGGAAGGCGGGCTGATACGCCTCGCGCCACGCCGTTGCATCGGGGCTCGCGATGAAGGCCGCCAGCTGATCGGCAATCCCGGTGTCGGTCTTTTTTCCTCCCGCAAGGGCGGTACGGGCGGCGCGCAGGCTTTCTGTGTCGGTTTCCTCGATGGCCGCGTTGATGAGATCGTCGGGCGTGACGCCGGGGGCGATGCCGAGGGCATCGGCGATGGCCGCCTCGACGGCGTCCACGCCTTGCGACTTTTCCACCAGCGCCCGCAGGCGGTGGCGTGACATTGTGACTTCGGTGAGCAATTGCTCGAGGCCGCGCTCATCGGTCTCGCCTGCCAGCCGCACGGCGGCGCGCGCCAATTCGCTGTGCGGCTGATCGATGACGTGCTGAAGAACCGTGTCGCGCGCCTTCGCCAGAAGCTCCTTGGACTGACGGTCATCGGCGAGGGCGAAATGCGGGCTGATGCCCGCTTCAAGGGGAAAGCGGCCAAGCAGGCTTTCGCAGAAGGCGTGGATGGTCTGGATCTTGAGGCCGCCGGGGGTCTCAAGCGCGCGGGCAAACAGGCGGCGGGCCTTGGCGATTGCCTCCGGCTTTAGGTCGTGGCCTTCGAGATGCCTCAGCTCTTCAGCAAGCTTGCCTTCATCCATGGTGGACCACTTGCCGAGCCGCTCATAGAGCTTGGTCTGCATCTGGGCTGCGGCAGCGCGGGTGAAGGTGAGACAGAGAATGTGCTCGGGCTTGGTGCCGGAGAGCAGCAGGCGCGCGACACGGCTTGTCAGTGTGTGCGTCTTGCCGGTGCCCGCATTGGCGGAGACCCAGATGCTGGCCGTGGGATCAGCGGCCGCAAGCTGGCTGCGGGTGGAGAGGTCCTGCAACGCCGCATTGGCGCCGGAGGGCTCAAGCTCCACGGTCTCCCCGTCCATGTCTATTCGGTGTCGCTGACCGTCTGCCATTCCTTCACCCGGGCCAGATGGTCGAAAGGACCGTCATAAGAAAGAAATTGCGGGCGGGGCCGCGAGATATAGGGCGTCTCCTCATCTTCAAAGAGCGTCAGAAGCGCGTGTGTATGTTCCAGCGCGTCCTCACCGGTGGTCATGGCGTCCTTGTCCTTACCCGTGGCGCTCACCACCTTGCCGGGCTCGCGCCCGCCCTTGAGTTCCACATAGGCAAGCTCGGAGGTTTGCGCGGCGACGGGGCCGGTGCTGCCGTCCTTCTGGTTTTCAAACGCGCCGCGCGCCGCCATGGCGGCTTCGAGCGGCAGCTGGACGGAGAACTTGGCGTCGGTCTGCTTCGCCGTCGGCGCTTTGCCGGTCTTGTAGTCGAGAATGGCCAGCGTGCCATCCGTGAACAGATCAATCCGGTCGGCGATGCCGCTCAGGGTAAAATCGCGCGTGAGCAGCGGCAGCGACAATTCGCCCTTGAGCTCCACGAAGGTTGTGAGGATGCGGGCGCGGCGCGCGGTCTCCCAGGGCACGAACCACTCGGCAACCTGCAGAAAGCGCGGCCACCAGATGGCGCGCACCGCGGGCCGGGTGGCGGCGGCCTGGAACATCTCCTCGCCGATGGCGACGAGGCGCGCATAGGCGTTGTCCGGCATCGGCGTGTCCTGGGTAACCGGATAATCGCGCGAGAAGCGTTCCAGAATGCCGTGGATGATGTCGCCGCGCTCGCGTGCGCCGGCATCAGCCTCCAGCGCATCCAGCTCGTCGAGCTTCAGCACATGGCCCGCATAGATCGCGTAAGGGTCGCGGAACAAATCGTTGATGCGGGTGACGGAGAGACGCGTGGGGCGTTTGTCCACCGGCGGGCGCGGCATGGGCCGCTCGATCTGCCGGGCTTCCACCACCGGCCGGTCATAGGCGCGCGCCATGGCGAGCCACGGGCCGCTGTCGATCGTCTTGCCGAGGCCGGAGACGAGGTTTTCAAGCCGCAGCCACCAGCGCGACGGCACGGTGGGCTGGCCGTCGGCGCGTTCGGCGCGGGTGAGGATGACCTCGCGCGTGCCCAGCCCCTGCGCCACGTCATGGGCGGCAAGGCCGATCAGCCGCTCCGGCGCTTCAAGGCCGAGCTGGGCGCGCATGGGGCGGTTGATCCACGCGCCTGTCTCCGCCCGCTGCGGCCACACCCCTTCATTGAGGCCGCCGAGCACCAGGAGGTCCGCCTGTTGCAGGCGGGCTTCAAGCGGGCCGAGGATTTGCAGCCGGGCATGGGAGCGGCGCTTGGGCCGTACCATGCGGCCGGTCATCAGCGCGCCGAGAATGGCGGGATAGTCCGATAACGGAACATCGCCGAGCAGAACGGCGTTCTCCAGAAGGTCGGCGATGAACTGCGCCCCGGCCTCGCCCGAGGTGCCGGACCACAGCGCCTGCGCGCCGGGGAGTGTGTCGGTGGCGGCCAGCGCCTCGCAGATGGCGATATGGGTTTCGATCAGGCGGGCGGCAGGCTGGGGTGCGGTGTCGGCAATATTGCCTGCTCCGGTGAGCAGCGTTTCAAGCCGGGCATGGATCGCGCGGGCGCGGGCATGGTCCTTTTCATGCAGCCTGCCATGGGCGCGGGTGGCGACCGTGGCGATGGCGTCCGCAAGGCCCGCAAGGCCGGGGGCGGGGCGCGGCCCGCGCAACACGCGCTTGTCGAGGAATTCCACGTCCCGGTGCAGCAGCCCCTGTGCCTGTCCGCCCTGGGCCAGCGGATGTTTGAGGGCTGCAAGCAGCGGCACGGGCGCGCACTGGGCGGCGAGCATCTCCGCCACCAGCAGCAGGAAGCTGCCGGTGCGCGTATGCGCCAGCGGCTGGCCGCCGCTATCATCAACGGCAATGTCCCAGCGGGCGAGATCAGCCGCGACCCGGCGGGCGAGATTCCGGTCGGGCGTCACCAGGGCGGCCGTGCGTCCGGGGGTTTCAAGGGCGCCGCGCAGGGCCAGGGCGATGGCGAGGCTTTCAAGCTGCGGGCTGTCGGCGCTGACCATGGTGAGGCCGTCAAGCGCTGCGTCCGCCACATCGCCCAGATGCGCGCCTGCGTCCCGCCAGGCATCGGTGGTTTCCGCCGGGCGCAGGGCCTCGCTGACAAGGCGGGTGCGGGCGGCGGCAGTGTCATCGTCCGTGCCGGCAGCGGGCCACAGGGCCACATCGTCGCGCTCAAGGCCCATGCGCGACAGGAGCAGCCTGAGACCGAATTGCGGATGCGCCGGTTCAAGCGCGTCCCAGGCGCGGGGCTCCATGCCCGTATCAAGGCCCGGCAGCACCACCATGCCCTCGTCCATTCCGGCAATAGTGGAGAGCATGTCGGCGGTGGCCTTGAGCGAGCCGGTGGAGCCCGCCGCCACGATGGGGCCGGGCGGGGCATCGCGCCAGCGGCGGCATGTGGCCTCGATCAGTGCAGCGCGCCGGGCGCTGGGGTCTGTGAGGCCGAGCGACGCGAGCATGTCGGGCCAGCTGTCGGTGATGACCTCGAGAAAGCGCAGGGTCTCGGTCCAGTGATCGGCGTAATCGCCATGCACTGCGTCTTTTAGGCGGGTGATGTCCACATCCTGCGCGGCGAAGGTATCGAGCAGGGCGCCGAGGTCATCCGCCAGCGCGATGGCCTGGGCAGCGCTGGCGATGGGGCGCTCAATCTTGTCGCCATGGGCGCGGATGATCTGCGCCAGCGCCAGGCGGCGATGCATGGGGGAGATGGCGGGCGGCAGGCTGAGGGGGGCATCGCCCGCGTCCCCGCCTGCGGGGGCGGCACCTTCGAGGCCCATCTCCTCATCCACGTCCCCCAGGGGGCGGATCGCGGGCAGCAGCAGCGCGTCGGTCGGCGCCTGGGCGAGAAACTCCTCCACCAGCGCGCGGGCGGCGCGGCGCGTCGGCACCAGCACGGTGACATCGGCAAGCGCGTCGCCGCGTTCGAGCAGCCCCGTGGCAAGGGCGCGCAGGAACGGCACATGCGGCGGAATGGTGAAGACCTGACCCATGCGCGCCACTCTAACGTGAGTCGCGCGCGGCGGCCTGCCTAGAGATCACGCAGGAAGGCGTCCGCGTCATCCAGCGCCTGCGGCGTGCCCACATGCATCCAGATACCGTCATGGCGCAGGCCGTAGGCACGGCCCTGTTCGGTCAGCGTGCGCCAGACCTTGGCGGTGGAAAACGCCTGCTCATCGATGTCGGCGAAAAGTTGCGGCTTGATGATCTGCACGCCCGTATACATGAAGGGCGCCACCGAGCGCGGCTCGCGCCACTCGATGCGGCCATCGGCCTCCATGGTGAAGTCGCCTCGGCCCACATCGCCGACGATGCTGGCTGTGACGGCGAGCACCAGCATGGCGTCCATCTCGGCGGGGTCGAACGCGTCGATCAGCCGGGGCAGGGTCGCGCCCATGCCTTCGACCCAGATCGAGTCGCAGTTGTGCGTCAGGATCGGCTTGTCGCCGAGCAAGGGCAGCGCCTTCTTGATCCCGCCGCCGGTCTCCAGCAATGCGTCCGTTTCATCGGAGATGATAATGCTGGCGTCGTTCCGTTCCTCAAGATGCGCGCGCATCTTGTCGGCATGGGCGTGGATGTTGATGACGATGCGCGAGATGCCGGCATCCTTTACCCGGTCGATGGCATGATCGACCATTGCCTTGCCGTTGACCTTCACCAGCGCCTTGGGGATGTCGTTGGTAAGCGGCCGCATGCGCGTGCCGTGGCCTGCGGCCATGATCATGGCAGTGTCGATATCGCAGCTCATCGGGTCACGCTGTCCGGGTTGATCTCGGTACGGATGATGTCGAGCGGCATATGCGCATTATACCAGCGCGCCACGGGGGCAAGGGCCGGGTGCGCAAGGTCGCGGGCCAAGTAATCCGCCAGCCGCGGGATATGGGCGAGGTAATGCGGCTTGCCGTCGCGCAGCAGCAGCCGGGCGAAGATGCCGATGATCTTGGTGTTCCGCTGCGC